>OEIV010000759.1_pt1 | contig 16471 bp, 11 predicted proteins | sample 1539231 | NCBI WGS metagenome assembly OEIV01 (sample SAMN03794762, study PRJEB22550) | activated sludge metagenome | feature: wastewater treatment plant; material: activated sludge; isolation source: Wastewater treatment plant of a petroleum refinery complex | place: Argentina: Buenos Aires ...
CAAGATATATGACTGGTAATACTGCTAAAGTTCCAATTTTCAGATTAGAATACCAGGGTGGTGATAAAACACTTCCTTCCAGCTATGTCGCTTCTGTTATTGATTCTGCTTACTGGGATAAGAATGGTGATATGGATGTTGTTTATGTTGCAAACTTAGATGGTGATCCAGCTGATGAAGTTCTTTATACACAAGGTTATTCAAGAGGTAATGCAAACGATGATCCAATGCCGATTGTCGTTTTAGATCTTCAATTCACACCAGTATCTGTTGAAAAAGAAACAGATGTTGTTCCAGCCCAGTTTTTCGTAGATCAGAATTATCCAAACCCGTTTAATCCTTCTACGCAAATTAAGTTTGGTATAACTGAAGCTGCAAATATTGATTTAAGAATTTATGATGCACTTGGCAGTGAAATTGCGGTTCTTATTAATAATGTATTTATGAGCGCAGGTTCTTACAATGTTAAATTTGATGCATCAAATCTTGCAAGCGGTACCTACGTTTATCGCATGACTGCAGGCGCAAATACGGTTTCCAGAAAAATGCAGTTACTTAAATAGTTTATTTATGTTATTAAGGGTTATCCGAATATTCTTTGTTATTTCAGTGTAAGCTGATTTCTTGATATTCTGATAACCCTTTTATTTTATTCTTTTGTTATAAGATTAGTTTTATAACAGACCCAAACAGGCAGTTCTAAAAATCGATTTCTTTTACATTTAAATTTTGCCACAAGAGGTCACGATGAAAAAATATTTACTTTCTTTTATTTCTATCCTTTTTTTCTTTCTACTATTTATTCAAACACAATTGTATGCTGCCGGAACAGGTAAAATATCCGGGAAAGTTACTGATGCCCAATCCGGTGAAGAACTTATCGGTATAAATGTACTTATCGAAGGTACAACCACGGGAGCTGCAACCGGTGTTGACGGTTCTTATATCATCAATAATATTGAACCTGGAGTTTATTCTCTGATATTCAGCGGTGTTGGTTATCAGAAAAAAATTATAACGAATGTCAGAGTATCAAGTGATTTTACTACTTCCATTGATATTCAGCTTTCAACAGAAGCAATCGGACTTGAAACAATAGTTGTTGAAGCTACAAGACCAATGGTCAGAAAAGATTTAACATCATCTCAAACTTCAATTGATGATTCTCAAATAAAAACTCTGCCTGTTGAAAGTATAAGTCAGTTGCTTTCGATGCAAGCAGGTATTACAAAGGGAGCCGGAGGTGAACTTCACATCAGAGGCGGCCGATCAACTGAAATTGCTTATAATGTAAATGGTGTTTCTGCAATCAATCCGTTTGATTTTGGAAGAACTGTACAAATATCCACTAATGCAGTGCAGGAACTTTCTGTTGTTAGCGGTACCTTTAATGCTGAATACGGAAATGCATTAAGCGGTGTCGTAAATACTATTACAAAAGAAGGCGGATCAAAATACACTGGTACATTATCATACTACACAGGTGATTATGTTAGTTCCTCAACTGATTACTTTTACAATATTGATGATTTAAATCCAATTAATAATCAGGTTTTGGAAGGAACATTTGGTGGACCAATTCCTTTGCTTGAAGATAATTTTAGTTTCTTTGTTTCTGCAAGATACAATAATGATAAAGGTTATTTATATGGAATAAGACAACACACAGTTTATGATTCAATATCAAGAGATCCTATTCAGGCAAATGTTTTATACATTGCACAAACCGGTGATGGTGAGATTGTATCTATGAATCCGAGTACAGATTTAAACACAACTGCAAAGTTTACTTTTAAACCTATCCCAACAATAAAAATTAATTACGATGTTGTTTATTCTAATTCTGATTATCTGACTTATGCACACGATTATAAGTATAACCCAGATGCGAATTATAACAGAATGGAATGGGGATTAATAAACTCACTTGAGTATAGACATGCAGTTAGTAACAGTACATTCTTCTCATTAAAAGGTTCATATAATATTTATGATTTTAAAAGATATTTATATCCATTGCTGGATGCTTCCGGAAGTGAAGTTTCTTTTAATCCAGGTATGAGTCTTAACGGACTCCATGCAGATCCAAGATATCAACCGGAAGATAAAAGTAACAGTTACAGCAGCTATACTTTTGTTTCCGGCGGTACACAACCGGAACACTTTTATCAAAGATCTCAAACAACAGAAGTTAAGTTTGATTTAACAAGTCAGGTTACAAACCAACACGAAGTTAAGTTTGGATTAAAGAGTAAATGGGATACTATGGATTTTGTATTTTTTGAAGTAATAAGGGACAGGTCTTCTCAGTATTCAACTCCAACTATACCAAATCCTGAAACAGAACAAGCTTCTATTGATATCTACCAACGTTCGCCGATGCAATTCTCGGGTTACTTACAGGATAAAATGGAATTTACAAGCATGATTTTAAATGCCGGTTTAAGATTAGATTACTTTGATGCAAATGCTTTGTATGCACCAGATCCATTTAAGCCTACTACAGAACTTGCTGATGCTGAAAGCAAATTTACTCTAAGTCCAAGATTAGGAATTTCTTTTCCTATCACGGATGAAGGAATAATACACTTTTCTTACGGACATTTTTATCAGTTACCACCGTTCAGATATTTATATACTAATCCTGAATTTGAAGACATAGCTGCCTCACCTGTTTACGGTAATGCAAATCTTAATCCAGAAAAGACAGTGACATACGAAGTTGGATTACAACAGCAATTGAATGAAACACTGGCATTTAATGTAACTGGTTTCTATAAAGATGTTCGTGATTTGCTGGCAATACAGGAAATAAGGATCAGCAGTAATCAGGTATATCAAAAGTATGTTAATAAAGATTACGGCAATATAAAGGGAATAACATTTTCATTATCAAAAAGAAAAATGCCTGATGATTTGTTTGGTGCTTCTCTCGATTATACATTCCAGGTTGCAGAAGGAAATGAAACCGGAGCGGATGCATTTTTTGTTGACCTTCAATCAGGAAGACAAAGCGAAAAGATTCCTGTTCCGTTAGATTGGGATCAATCACATACATTAAACGGAGTTATTACTTTTGGCGGTGATCGTGATTGGACTGTAACAATTGTAGGTTTACTTGGTACAGGTTTACCATACTCTCCGCAATTATATGAACAGCAAATCTATCTTAGAACCAATAGTGATCGAAAACCATTTAAAACTAATGTTGATTTACTTATTGATAAATCATTCCTGATATCCAGCACAACACTTACTGTTTTCCTGAAGGTGTTTAATCTATTTGATACTAAGAATGAAAGTTATGTCTATGACGATACTGGAAGAGCAACTTATTCTTTAGAGGAAACTAAAGGCGGCCCGCAAGCTACCAATGCAATCTCAGAAGTATATCCTGCGATTAAATCTGCAACCGAATACTTTAACAGGCCAAACTACTATTCTTCACCAAGAGAAGTTAGAGTTGGCGTTACATTAGAGTATTAATGAAATTTATGGAGTAAAAATATGTTGAAAATAAAAATAAAATATTTTATCGCGCTTGTATTGATTTTACCTTTTCTGTCTGCAAATATTATTGCACAGCCTGAAGATGTAAAACAGAGAAGGCAAATAGAACATCAGGCGATAAAAGATTTTTTGTACAATAAATTATTAAATGCACCTGTAAGTTCGAACCCTTCGAATTCAGGATCGCTAAAATATTCACAGCAGAATTATCTAAATAAAAATAATGCTAATGAAGATCGCAAATCATTATTCATGAATGGTAATAATGTTGCTGTTGAAATAGAAAACTACGGTGGTATTGGTCCCGGCTTCGGTGGTATTAGAGAAATAACAAATCTAATCTGGCGTGATGCACCATATATTTTTCAGTTTTGTCCAATTGTTGGTGCCTCGGTTACTGATACAGCCGGTCAGCGGATTCATATTATTACTGATGGTATGAATGATTATGACAGACCTGGATTACGAGAAATTGATCCTGCAACCGGCTTAAAATGGCAATGGCAGCCGTTGCCGGGTTATGCAGATCCCAATCAAAGTTATATTGCTTCTAATCCAGCCTTTGATTCAGATCGTGATGGTAAACCGGATAGCTGGCCAAGAGATTGGTATAATGAGACTTTAGGACAGTATGTTTGGCCTGGTTATCTGGTGCAGGGAGAAAACAATGCTGATCTTGAAGCCTTCTTCGCAATGGATGACAGAGATAACAAGGAGTTTAAATATTATCCTTTTACAAATGATAAATCAAGACAAGGTCTTGGAGTTCAAATAGATGGACGAGCTTTTCAGTGGAGCAATTCACTTGCTGCAAATGCAATTTTCTTTGTTTGGTCTATTACAAATGTAAGCGATACACAGCTTGATTCTGTTGTCTTTGGCATCTACGGTGATCCTGATATTGGTGGTGCAGATAACGATGATGATAACGGACTTTTTATAGCACCTTATGATACCACCATTCCTCTTTACTCAAGAAATATGGTCTACTTTTTTGATCCTGATAGAATTGGAGATCAGGGAAGAGAACTGGGTTATCTTGGATGTAAATTTCTTGAATCACCGGGCAATCCAAATGACGGAATAGATAATGACGGCGATGGAAAGATTGATGAAAGACAAGACAATGCATTGGATGAAGATGGTGATTGGAATCAGGAAACAGATGATGTTGGCGTTGATGGAATTGCCGGCACAGCAGATTTTGGTGAAGGAGATGGAGTTCCAACACTTGGTAATCGTTTAGCTGATGGAAGACCAGATCCGTTACAGCCAGGTGAACCCAATTTTGGCTATACAGATTTAGATGAAGCTGATCAGATTGGTTTGACTAGTTTTAAAAGTTCTCAGTGGGCTACGGATTTAAGAATTGCTTATGATGAGGATGTTTGGAATGCAACAAAGCCTGGTAGTTTTAGTGAGATAACAAATGATGAAGACATAGTTTTTATTTATGGTTCAGGTTATATTTCATTAGCTCCGGGTGAAACAAAAAGAATATCAATGTCATTTCTTTTTGGAGAAGATCTTGATGATTTGCTTTTAACCGCTGAGACAGTTCAGGATATTTACAATAAAAATTATAGATTCTTTAAACCACCAAGCCTGCCAAAAGTAACCGCAATACCGGATGATAAAAAAGTTACTTTGTATTGGGATACAGATTCTGAGGAAAGTATTGATCCGATTACAGGAAAAGACTTTGAAGGTTATGTGGTTTATAGAAGCACTCGTCCTGATTTTGCGGATATTCAAAATATAACTGATGGACGCGGCTCAAAATTTTTATATGAACCTTTAAAAGGTATTGATGGATTTGAAGCAAAGTTTGATTTAAATAATGATTGGATAGGTTATCATCCAGTTCCTTATCAAGGAAGAGGAATCAATTATTATTTAGGTGATAATTCAGGTTTGCGCCATTCTTTTGTTGATTCTAATGAAGTAAGAAATGGACAAACTTATTATTATGCAGTTGTTGCATATGATCATGGTGATTCACTTGGAATTCCGCCGTCTGAAACGAGTAAGAAAATTTCATTAGATCCTATCACTAGTCTGCTTACATTTGATGATAACACGGTTCAGGTTACCCCTGGCCCAAGAGCCTCTGGTTATGATAGGCCGGAAATAGTTGAAGTTACTGATGTAGTTCATTCGAATGGTCTTGGTAATGGTTTTGTAGATTTTAGTATAATAAATGATCTGGATGTTAAAGATGATAATTATACTTTGACTTTTAAAGATACATTGTACTCGGCTGAGGGAAATATCCTTGCAAAGAATTATTCAATAATCGGTGAAAAACCTACTACGGAAACTTTCTTTTTATACGGAACCAAATTCACAAGTCTTTCAAGAGGCAATATAATTAACGACGGCACTTTACAGGTTAAAGATGTGGCCGGGACTGTTTATCAGTTAGGAGCTGATTATGAATTAAATTTTGAAAAGGGAGCGATTAAAAAAACTGATACTAGTCCAATGCAAGAAGGTACGGAATATTCTATCACGTATAAAAGCTATGCTGTTTATCAAAGCACGGCTTTAAAAGGCGAAGACTCTAATCCAGTCTTTGATGGTGTGCTGGTTAAAGTAAATGACTATTCTTCTCTTACATTTAACTCAGAACTTTCCAAATGGTCTGATCCTGATCTGGAAATTCCTGTCGTAGTTCAAATTTCTTCAATCGGTAATCGTAAAAGATTATATGCCGGAGATTACATTATAACTTTTTCAGATCAGCCGCTTTCTAATGCCAAAAAAAGGTCTGGATCAACTTTAATTACAATTCCTGTTAATTATAAAGTTGAAGAAGTATCAACCGGAATTCCTATACCGATAGTTACGCTATTAGAAGAAAAATTTAAGAATGATTCTGCATGGACAAGAGGTGATGAGATAATATTCTTTTTACCTGGTGCAGCTGGTGTTAATACGGATACTTTAACCTGGGGATTTACTGCTAATCGCACTACCGCAACAGATTCAGCTCAGCCCGCTCCTGGTGATGCATATTTAATGTACACTACTCGTCCTTTTAGTAAAGTAGATGTATTTACACTTCAGACAAAAGCAGGATTTGTAAATAATCAATTGGCATCTTCTAATATGGATAACATTTACGTTGTGCCAAATCCTTATGTTGGTGCAAATGAAATTGAACCAGCAAATAAATTATCAGGACAAAATCGCGGTGAAAGAAGAATCTATTTTGAAAATCTTCCTATGAAATGTACTATCAGAATATATACTCTTAGCGGCGAGCTTGTTACCACACTAGAGCATGAATCAGGTGCTGATAACGGAAGGGAGTTCTGGAATTTATTAAACCACGACGGGTTTAGTGTTGCTTACGGTGTTTACCTTGCACACATTGATGCCCCGGGCGTTGGGGAAAAGTTAATTAAGTTTGCATTAATTAAGTAAAGAAATGCAGGAGATTATTATGAAAAAAATATTTTATATAGCGAGCATTTCATTAGCATTAATTTTTGCGATTAATATGAGTGCTCAAACAACTAAAACAGGTACAACTGCTACACAGGTGCTCAAATTTAATGTTGGTCCAAGAGCTATTGGAATGGGTGGTGCGTTTACTGCCATTTCTGATGACATAACTGCTCTGTATTGGAATCCAGGCGGCACAGCTAACATAGTTTCTAATGAAGCGTTTTTCAATCATACAGCTTTATATGCTGATATTAGACATGACTTTGCTGCTTACGCAACTAACCTTTCGGGTGTAGGAACAGTTGGTGCCTTTGTTTCAGTTCTTTCCATGGATGAAATGGCTGTTAGAACAATTGAAAACCCCGAAGGTACTGGAGAATTTTTTGATTACAATACTTTAGTAATTGGATTGAACTATTCAAGATTCCTTACAGAAAATTTTACAATAGGATTTAATGTAAAGTACATAAGTGAAAACCTTTGGCATATGAATGCTACTGGTCTAGCCGTTGATATTGGAACTTTATACAAAATTCCAGTATTGAATGAACTGCGAATTGCGGCAAGTATTTCTAACTTCGGAACAAAGATGCAGCTGTCTGGCAGAGATGCAACAGTTATATTTCCTTCTGGTTCAGGCGGCAGTAATTTAATTAATTCTAATATCGAACTTGATAAATTTGATCTTCCGCTTTTATTCAGATTTGGCCTTTCTGCTGACGTTATAAAAGAAGGCACATCACGCTTAACAGCGGCTGTAGATGCAGTTCATCCGAATGACCATACGGAATATATTAACACGGGAGTTGAATATGCATGGAATGAAATAATTCATGTTAGAGCAGGCTACAATTCTTTGTTCGAAAAAGATTCTGAAAAAGGATTGACTCTTGGTTTTGGTTTATATTACAGAATTGTTGATTTGATAAAAGTAAAACTTGATTATGCATATCAGGATTACGGCAGATTAAAAGATGTTCATTATTTTTCTGTCGGAATAAATTTCTAAAATAAATGATCAAACAGTTACTTTTTCTTTTTGTTATTGCAGTAAACTTTTCAACGGCGCAGGTCTTCCGTATTGATAGACCTGTGCCTGATAATATCCAGACTAACGGAGGATATCTTTACGGAGAGCCAAGTGTTCACGGTGGAACTTCTGCACATAACGGAATTGATATTCTTGTTCGATGGGATACAGTTTATTCTGCAACTGATGGGATCGTTTCTTTTGTTGGATACAACCCAACGGATACTGGTGCATTTGGCGGATACGAACCCAATGGTGCCGGAAATTATATCTTCATAAAATCTTACTGGACTAATTCATTTTATTATTTTCTATATGGTCATTTAACAAGACCTTTTGTTGCACTGAATGAATCTGTAACAAAAGGACAACCAATTGCACTTTCCGGAAATACAGGTTACTCAACAGGCGCTCACCTACATTTTGAAGTTCGAAAAGGATCACAAAGCAGCGGATACCGTAATAAAAGAAATGCGGAATTGTGGTGTGGTATAACAGGAATGGGAGCAATATACGGAAGAGTTCCGAATGCACCGGATGGCACCAGAGTTAACATTACTCCGGATCCTAAGCCAAGGCCGCCTTATACAACTTATAGTTATTCACTCACTTATCAGTTTGCGGATTCATACATAGGATCTGATGATTTTTATAATGAAAATTATGCTATCGGAGACGTGAAACCCGGAACATACACAATTTCAGCACCTACAATAGGCTATACGAGGTATGTAACAGTAGGTGCAGGACAAGTTATTAATGCTGATCCTCCAACCGGACTTGCAGTGAATGAAATTGAAGTAAATGATTTCAGTCTGTCACAAAATTTCCCAAATCCTTTTAATCCATCGACTTCCATTAAATTTGAATTAGCCGAAAGAAGTTACGTTCAGTTGAAAATTTTTGATTTACTCGGAAGTGAAATTGCCACCTTAGTTGATGAAGAGAGAAGTGAAGGTATATATAATGAGCTATTCATCGCAACTGAACTTCCATCCGGAGTTTATATGTATTCCATAAATGTTCAGACAGCGGAGGGAAATAATGTTTTTAGAGAAAATAAAAAAATGATGTTATTGCGATAAAGTATTTTTTTTAACTTATAACAAAAGAAGATTTTGATAGATATGAGAACAAAACTTAAAAACAATGAAAAAATATTATTCAAAACCCAGCATCATTGGGTTGTGCTGGTTAATTCTTTCTTGATTTCACTTTTCATTTTTGGGCTATTTGTTCTGCTCTATGCAGTTAAAGATAATGCCAGTCTATGGATTCTTATAATTGGTTTCTTATCCTTCGGATATTTTGGTTATAAGTATTTTGAAAGACGATTTGATATATGGGTTGTAACTAACCTTCGAATTATTGATGAGCAAGGTGTTTTTTCGATCAGTGCAAAAGAAAGTCCTTTAGAAAAAATTAATAATGTAACTTATCATCAATCAGTTACAGGCAGAATTTTAAAATTTGGTGATATTGAAATTCAAACCGCGGCAGAAATGGGCGCTACAACATATCATAAAATTGCTAAGCCAAATGAATTGAAAGATTGGATTACAACTGCACAAGAAGAATACAAACAGAATAATATTTTATCTCAAGCTCAAAAATTGGCAGAAAGTATGAGTAGTAATTCAATCGATGCTGGTGATACTATAGAATGTCCTTATTGTGCTGAGAGAATAAAAGCAAAAGCTAAGATTTGCAGATATTGTGGTAAGGAATTAAACCAGGTTTCTTAGTAACGCTGTTTATTTAATAAGAAGCGATGATATCTTTTCCTAAAGATGTCATCGCTAAATCAAATGCCTAATAAAAGTTTTTAATTCTCGCAAACCTCTTCAAACACTCTTTTAAAATTTCCACCCAGGAATTTTGCAACTTCCTGTTCTGTATAACCATGCTCTAACAATGCTAAGGTTAAATCAGGATATTTTGAAACATCCTCCAATCCAAGAACTACGTTTGTTCCAATCCCATCAAAATCAGATCCGATAGCAACATAATCAACACCAACCAGGTTTACTATATGATCAATATGCTGAATAACATCACTTATGTATGTCTGTGGATTGCTTGTAAGGAATGGCGGATAAAAAACAATTCCAACTACTCCTCCGGAATTCGCAATATCCTGAATCTGCCAATCATATAAATTTCTTGTGTGATTTTTTATTGACCTTGCACCTGAATGAGTTGCAATGATTGGATTGTTTGTCTCCTGAAGAATGTCCTGAATAGTTTTTATTCCGGTATGTGACACATCAATGATAACGCCAAGAGAATCTAAAGTTCTTATAACCTGTCGTCCAAAACTGTTCAATCCTTGAGTCGTTGTACGACTATCTGCAGCAGAGATTGCCCAGCTGATACTATTATTCCATGTAATCGTTAAATATCGCATTCCAGCATTATACAATTGAACAAGTTTATCAATACTTTCTTCGATATGATGTCCGCCTTCAACCCCAATTACGGCAGCAATTTTATTTTGTTCGTTTATTTCTAAAGCCTGATTCATTGTTGTTGTCTGTTCAATCGTTAAAGTGTTTGCTGCAAGTTCTGAATAGAATAAATCACGCATTATAAGTGCTTGATTGAAATAATTTGTGTATTCAGTCGGACTTACCCAAATTGAAAAAAACTGAATATCAACCCCGCCTTGCTGCAATCGTGGTATATCGGTATGGTTATAATTATGCAAATCAGAAAGATGGTAATTTGGATCGCCAATCATAACTTCAAGTACATCATTGTGCAAATCGATCAAAGTATATTTTGAATGGATTGTTTGAAGGAATGTCGAAATATTTTCACCACCAGTAATATTAGTGATTGTTGTATCCGCAGCATAAGAAAATTTTGTAATAACTATTTCAATATTCAATGCTGGTATTGGATTTTCACCACTAAAACTAATATCTATTCCAGATCTAATTTCTCCAAGTCCGATTCCATTACCTCCATCAAGCTGAATCATTTTTTTTGTTATGGATTGATTTCCATACATTATAGTATAAAAGTATACTCCCGCACTTCCTTTGCTGTACCAATCAACAATATAATTTCCTTTTGTAAGAAAAGAATTTTTTACATCGACCAATTCACCTAAAATGTTATGTACAAGAATAGAAACATTCTCATCGGCTGGAATTAAAAAACCAATTTTTGTTGAGGGATTAAAAGGATTTGGGAAATTTTGCATTACTTCTAAGTTGTTCGGAAGATAATGAATACCATCGTCAATAGAAGTTGCAATATCATATTGCCAATTACCTATTGCATTAGAAAATACAGAATCGATCAATCCACTAGTTGAATTCCTTATCTGTACTTTAGCATTTTCAATTGGAGAATTACTTTTATAATCTTTAACGGTTCCTGTTATAGAAATTGTTTGCGACTTAATGATAAAAACAAAACATAAGCTGAATACTGCAACAGAAATATATTTCATAAGACTTTCAATAATATTATTTCAAGTATAATGATAATAATTGTCTTATAAAATAATACCTCTTCAATTGCATCTGTAATCTAAAGCTTCAATAAAAATCTATTAAATAGTAGTTTATTCATAAATTGTTTTATCCTAATTTTACTTTAACAAATAAAATAATTTATCAATAGGAGGTATTATGCTAGTATTGATAAAAAATGATTCCCGCCAAATGGGTCTTGAAGCAGCTTTACAGGTTGCATCACAAATAAGATTAAAACCCGACTCGGTTATTGGATTTGCTACCGGCAGCACACCTTTAGGATTATATAAAGAGCTAATAAGATTGCATCAACATGAAGGTTTAGACTTTTCTAAAGTAATTTCATTCAATCTTGACGAATATGTAGGGCTTCCGCCTTCACACCCTGAGAGTTATCATTATTTTATGTGGGAAAATCTATTTAAACATATAAATATTAATCCTTCCAACGTTCATATACCAATGGGAATGATCAATGATATTGAGCAATTTTGTTTTTGGTATGAAGAAAAAATAAAAAGTTATGGTGGAATAGATCTTCAAATATTAGGAATAGGCGCAAACGGTCATATTGCATTTAATGAGCCTGGATCTTCTTTAGGATCAAGGACAAGAATAAAAACTCTGGGTAAAAAAACTCGGTTGGATAATTCAAGATTCTTTAATGATGTCGATGAAGTTCCCAAGTACGCGATAACAATGGGTGTGGGCACAATTATGGAATCAAAAAGACTTTTACTTTTGGCGAGCGGATCAAACAAAGCAGAGGCAATAAAAGCTACGGTTGAGGGACCTATAATGGCAAAGTATCCTGCAACAATTGTTCAGTACCATAGGTACGCGACAATTATTATCGATAAAGATGCAGCTTCAAAACTGGAAGGTGAGTATATAGATAACTAAAATTCTTAAGCCTTATCTTTTTCTTCCACCTATTCCTAGTACACCTAGAATACCTCTGGTTATTTCTCTCGCTAAAGTTCTTCCAACTTGTTTGGACAACGGACTATTGATGACTTTATCAATGGTGCTTTTTTCTTGCCTTGTAGTTGATCTTGTCGTTGTTCTAGGTTTTTGATCATAAGTTTTGTTAGGTGAATCTGGAACTTGTAGATCAAATTCACGTGCAGAATCTAATTTCTTATTTAGAATTTCGTACGCACTTTCGCGATCAATGTTCTCATTATATTTAGTCGCCAATTTGGATGAATTGATCTTATTATTTATTTCTTCATCCGTTAAAATATCCATTCGTGATCTTGGAGCACAAAGTAAAGTTGCAGCAAGCGGAGTTGGAACTCCTTTTTCATTTAATGCACTAATTGCAGCTTCGCCAATTCCAAGTGATGTTAGTAATTCATCTGTCTTATAATATTCCGAGATAGGATAATTTTCTGAAGTAAGTTTTATCATTTTTCTATCTTGTGCCGTAAATGCGCGTAATGCATGTTGGATTTTTAATCCAAGCTGACTTAAAACTGCTTGCGGAACATCAGTTGGATTTTGAGTGCAGAAATAAATCCCAACACCCTTTGATCTTATAAGTTTAATTATAGTTTCTATTTGATCTAATAATGCTTTACTTGCTTCTTTAAAGATAAGATGTGCTTCATCAATTACTATAACTAATTTTGGCTCTGCTTTATCACCCAGTTCTGGAAAACTTGAATATATTTCTGCAAGCAAGGAAAGCATAAAAGTTGAAAACAATTTTGGTCTGTCCTGAAGATCGATAAGCCTTAATACTGAAATTATGCCATTACCGCTTTCATCTATGCGAAGCAGATCCTCAACCTCAAATGATTTTTCACCAAAAAATTTATCTGCACCTTGTTGTTCTAGCTCAACTACTTTTCTTAAAATCGTTCCAATTGAAGTAGGGGAGATTGAACCATAATCTTTTGCGATTTCTTTTTTACCTTCTGCACTTGCAAACTGCAAAACTTTTTTTAAATCCTTTAAATCAAGAAGAGCAAGATTATTATCATCACAATATTTAAAAAGGATTGCCAATAATCCTGCTTGAGTATCATTTAGTTCTAATATTTTTGAAACTAAAACGGGACCAAATTCTGAGACTGTAGCGCGTAACCGGGTACCTTTTTCATCCGATAGAGTAAGAAACTCAACGGGAAAGCGTTTTGGCTGATATTTAACGCCGATCTTAGAATGTCGTTCTTCAATTTTAGGATTTAAAGATCCTTCAGCAGCAATCCCGCTCAAATCACCTTTAATATCCATGAGTAAAACAGGAATACTTTTTTCGGACAAAGATTCTGCAAATAACTGAACGGTTTTTGTCTTTCCTGTACCCGTAGCACCTGCAATTAATCCGTGTCTATTGATTGTGCTTAATGGAATTTTTATGTGAAGATTTTGCTGCGGTTCATCATTATAAATTGCAGTGCCGATAATTAATGAATCACCTTTAAAAGAGTAACCCTCAGTTAGTTCCGTAATAAATTTATCAGCTGTGCTCATATTAAATCCTGTTATCAGTATAAAAATAGATTCTCACTAATGTGGGAATGACAAGCGATTAAAGACATCGAATGATAATTATCTTTGATGAATATAAACATCACTCTGCGGGAATGGTATAGATATATTTTCTTCATCAAACTTTTTCTTTATTTGTTCTGTTAACCTGAATCTAACATCAAGAACTTTATTTGTATTTACCCAAGGGCGAACAAATATATTAACACTGTTATCCGACAATTCACCAACGGCAATCAGTGTGACCGGCTCTTTTAAAATATCAGGATCAGCATCGATTAAAGAGCGAATAATATTCTTTGTTTTATCAATGTCATCTTCATAACTGATACTGAAAACTAAATCAATTCGCCTGGTATCTTTCTCTGAATAATTAATTATGTTGTCGTTTATCAGTTTTGAGTTTGGAATAAAAATAACTTTGTTATCGATTGTTACTAAGGTTGTGTTAAAGATTCCAACTTTTTCAACAGTACCACTAACTCCGCCGCTTTCTACAAACTGCCCAACTTTAACCTGTCTAAAAATTATCAGCATAACTCCTGCTGCAACATTAGCAAGTGAACCCTGTAATGCCAAACCGATTGCTAATCCTGCTGCACCAAGAGCTGCTATAAAAGATGTTGTTTCAATACCTAATTGTCCAACAGCAGCAATAATTACAAAAAGATATAGAGCAAATTTTAATGCGCTAGTTGAAAAGTGCACAAGAGTAAAATCAACATTCCTTCTTACTAATACTTTTTTAAGGATCCTGGTTAGAGTTTTAGAAATCCAAAATCCTATTAAAAGTATTGCAATAGCAGATATTATATGTATACCAAATTCAGTTACATATTTTTGTAACTCAGGAAGTATCTCTTTCCAGTTCATTTAATTCTCATTATTCATCACTTATTAAAATATAGAGTAGCTCAAGCCAAGTTGTAGTGATTCTCTTAGCTGAGTTTTTCTTGTTTGACTGATTTCATGTACAACACTAACATTAAAATTAACATTTATATAGTCGTTAACTTTTGCTGTAATAATATTATCCCATCTAACATCCCAAACATCTAGAGAACTAAATCTTGAGAATAATCTTAAGAAACTGTAATACTTCATATTCTCTAAAAATTCATAATTAACTTCGGTTACGGATTCAATACCTGTATCCAATTTAAAAGTTTCTATTTCAGGAGTTTCAGGATCGTCAGTATAACTTGTAAAACGATTAGTGAAAGTCTGCTGAAAAGCGAAACCTACTCTTGTCGTAATTATTTTATTATTATCATAAGTAAAACCTATCGCTTCTGAAATGTAACCCGGATCGAAGAAATCAACGATCTGAATGTTTGTATCAGCAACTGAATAATCATATCCTTTAGTAACTGAAGTTCTTACAGTAACAGATAGAAATGGATCAACTGCCCAACCGATATTCCTAGATGCAACACTCTCAAAATAAATGTCATTCTCAGTTGTTCTATAACCTACATCTTCAAGTTTTGTTCTGCCGTAAATGATGTTAAGTTTATTTTTCCATTTCCAGGGAAAGCTATGATAAATAGCGCCTAAATTTGTGTAAGCTGAAAATGCTAATGAGTTTGATCCGCCTTGTGACCAGTTAACCAATGCAGTTTGACTCAGATTTAGTCCGACAACTCCAACCATATTCCATCCTTCTACTAACATAGAATCTGGAATATCCTGTGCAAAGGAGTTGAATGACAAAGTAATAAACAAAATGAGAAAAAGTTTTTTCATTTTTAGATCCCTCTATAATTGATATTTGATTATTGTGTAACGAAAAAATTCAAATGGAGATGTCGAAAACCTGTTCCACTTTAAATGGAAAATCAAAGTAATAAAAGTCATTATCCTCTTTTTTAACTTTATCCTTTGTTAGAACGTATTCCTCAACAGATTGTTGTTTTAAATCCTTTTTATAAGAAAGATAAAGTCCTTCCTCAAAGTAGTATTTTGGTAATCTTATTTTCTTGTGTGATGCCAAAAAAGCCATATCAATAGATACTTTTCTTATCATGCCGTTTCTATTCACTCTAAGATATATTGTTCTCATTTTCCTATCGTTTTAGAGCAAAATTAGTTATAAAGAATGTAATCTAAAAACTGATTTAAGACTGATTTCAATCTGTTTTAACAGACTTCTTTTATTTATAAAGTTTATATTTGCTTATCAAAAAAAGGACTTCTTAATGAAATTATTTCTGATTATTCTGCTTTCATTTTTTATTCTTAATTCTCCGCTTACGTTTTCACAAGTTGAGAATGTTCCAATCGAAAATGGAGTGTACACTTTTTTAAAAGAAATGAAAGTTAAAGGTATTCTTTCCTTCATCAGAGAAGATGATCCTGTTTTATCCAGATTTGAGGTAAAAGATCTTTTAAACCAAATATCAAATAATGCATCTGAACTTAGTAATACTGAAAAAAAAATATTACAGAAATACCAGTTTGAATTTTCAGATTCAATCGACCCGGATACTGCAAC
>OEIV010000760.1_pt1 | contig 16462 bp, 13 predicted proteins | sample 1539231 | NCBI WGS metagenome assembly OEIV01 (sample SAMN03794762, study PRJEB22550) | activated sludge metagenome | feature: wastewater treatment plant; material: activated sludge; isolation source: Wastewater treatment plant of a petroleum refinery complex | place: Argentina: Buenos Aires ...
CACGCGCCAGAGCCGGAGCAGGGCCTCCTGCGCCACGTCCTCGGCCTCGGCGTCGTCACGAAGCATGCGCCGCGCGACGGCGAGCATTCCGCCGAGATGGCGCGACACCAGGATCGAGAACGCGTCGCGGTCGCCGCCGCTCATGCGCGCAACGAGCACCGCATCGCTCGGCGCCTCCGCGCCGGCGCTGTTGCCGCCCCGCGGCCGTAGGTCTTCCCTTCCCGCCGTCACGCTGCTCCCCGCCATCGGGATCGTTCTTCCGCCGCCTGCGGCCGATTTTGCGGCTCGTTTCGAGGTCGCGGCGGACCGGGGTTCAAGCCCCAGGCCCGCCGCGACAAGTTCAGCGCCGTTCGAAGCCGCGCCAGCCCTTCTGCCAGCGCTCGGCCATACCCGGCGACATGTCTGCCGACGTGATCTTACCGTCACCGTCGAGGTCCAGCATCGCAAACTGCTTCTTCGGGCGTGCCAGGAACTCGTCCTTCGTCACCTTGCCGTCGCGGTCCTTGTCCAGGCGGGCGAACCGCATGGACTTGGCGTGCTCCATCATCGGCGCCATGCGGGCCTCGATGTCGGCAGCGTTGATCTCGCCGTCGTTGTTCGTATCGAAGCGTGCGAACCGGCGCTCGGCCCGCGCCACGAAATCCTCGACCTTGGCCTCACCACGGTGCCAGCCCTTGCCCCGGCCCCAGCCGTGGCGGCCCTCGCGGCCCTCGAAACCGTCGTCGTCGCGATCATCGCCACGATCGGCGGCCGCGGGGGCGTCGTCGTCGTCCGGCCCTGCGTCGCGGCCAGCAAATGCCGGCCGATCCGCCTTCGAGATCACACCGTCCCCGTTGACGTCGAGTTCGGCAAACCGCTCGCGGGCGCGGGCGCCAGCGTCATCCTTCGTCACCTTGCCGTCGCCATTGGCGTCGAACCGCTTGACGAGGACGCGCAGCCGGTAGTCCGCCTCCGCCTTCATCCGGGCCGTGATCTCGTCGGAATCGATCACACCGTCGCCGTTCTTGTCGAGTGAAGCGAACCTGTCGGTGCGGTCCTTCAGGAACTCGTCGAGCGTCACGGTGCCGTCCTTGTCGAGATCGCTGCCGAGCGCCCGCATCATGCCGCGAGGGCCACCCATGCCGCCGAAACCACCGAGGCCACCCATGTCGCCGTCATGCATGCGATGGAAACCCTTGCCGCCGTGATGACGGAAACCGCCTTCGTGCCATCCGCCCTTGGCGGAAAGAACCGAAGCGGTTCCGATGGTTGCAACCACCGCGACAACGGCAGCCAGCGTCTTGCGTTTCATGTCGTACTCCTCGCATTCGTTCTACGGGGTCTCTCCCCGTTCGATCCAAGAACGTGCGAGGCGACCGCGATCCGTCGCCGGGGGAGCGCGAGAAAAAGTGCGGCGAGCAGACTGGGCCGGGCGGGGACCAGACGATCAACTCGTCGAACAAGGCAGCAACGGCGGCCAGCGTTTCGGGGAGACGGATTTCGGGGGCGGCGAAGCTCGGAGCGTCACCGGCACGCGCCAGCAGCTCTTTGAGCCCGTTCGGCGCAGTCGCCGGCACGAACGTGCCCTCGAGACAAAGCCGCAGGATCTGGGTCAGGTTGTGGAGCAGGTCCGTCGCTCCCGTCAGAACCTCCGCATGTTCAGGCGCCAGCAAACCGGCGCCAGCGAGCTTGCGGAACACCGCGCCCGTATTCTGGTCCAGAATCTGCGGGTCGTCGTGGGCCATAACGAGTTGCAGATGCTGGGCGATGAACTCGAGATCGACGAGACCGCCGCGCACCTGCTTCAAGTCCCAGATGTTGCTCGTCCCTTTTTCCTTGGCGATGCGCTCGCGCATCTCGCGCACGTCCGCCGCGACCTTGCCGCGGTCGCGCTTGGAAAGCAGCACGGTATGAATCGCCGCCTCCACCTTCGAACGCAGCGGCGGTGGCCCGGTGATGGCGCGGGCGCGCGTCAGCGCCCTGTGCTCCCACGTCCAGGCTTCGTTGGTCTGGTAATCGAGAAAGCTCGCGAAATGCGTAGCGACGGGACCGCTCTGCCCAGATGGACGCAGCCGCATATCGACCTCGTAGAGCGCGCCCTCGGCGGTCTGAGCCGAAAGCGCCGTCACCAGCCGCTGCGTCTCGCGCGCGTAGTAGTGGCTCGGCGCCAACGCCCGCGCACCGTCGGATTGCAGGGCCCCTTCGTCGTAGTCGTAGACGAGGATCAGATCGAGATCCGAGCCGGCCGTCGTCTCGCGTCCGCCGAGCTTACCCATCGCCAGCACCACGGCGCCGCCGCCCGGTACATTGCCATGGGTGCGCGTCAACTCCATCTCGACGAACCCCTGCAAGACCGAGATCAGGCGCTCCGCCAGCATCGCGTAGGCCCCGCCCGCCTGGCTCGCGTTGATGGTGCCTGACAACACCCGCACGCCGATCAAGAACGCCTGCTCGCTGCCAACGACACGAGCGCGGTCGAGCGCGTCCTGGGTATCGCTCGCCATGCCGACTTCGGTCGAGATGATCTTGTCGAGTTCCGCAGCCGAGGGAAGCGCGTTGAACGTCTTGGGATCGATGACCGCATCGAGAAGCCGGCGGCGGCGCGAGAGGATGCGCGAGAGCCGCGGCGCGGTTCCCATGATGTCCGCGACCAGACGCAGCAATCCGGTATTGGCGCGCAGAAGCGAGAAGAGCTGCACACCGGTCGGCAGCTCGGAGAGGAAGCGGTCGAAACTGGCGATGGCGAGGTCCGGGTCCGCCGTCTCGCCAAGCGCGGTAATGAGCAGCGGCTGCACTTCGGTCAGCCGCTCACGCGAGCGCGCAGAACGCACCGCGGCGTAGCGACCGGCGTGCCAGCCCCGCACCATAGACAAGACGGCTGACGGATTCTGAAAGCCCATCCGCTGCAATGCCGCCAGCGTGTCGGGGTCGTCGTCCTCTCCCGCGAACACCATGTTGACGCCGCCCGAAGTCAGCTCGGGCATGTCCTCGAACAGCGCGGCATAGTGGGTTTGAACGGTCTCGAGTTCCGCCACGAGCGCTGCCGAAAATGCTTCGAGAGTCGCGAAACCGGCAAATCGCGCGAATGCCTCGAGCGCGACACCCGCCTCGGGCAACTGGTGCGTCTGATCGTCAGCGACCATTTGAATGCGATGCTCGATGCGGCGCAGGAACAGATAGGCCCGCTCGAGATCGGCGCGGACGTTCTCCTTGATCCAGCCGCGATCGACCAGGGCCCTCAGTGCTACGAGTGTCGGGCGGACGCGCAGATCCCGCTGGCGTCCGCCTGCGATCAATTGCTGCGTTTGCGTGAAGAACTCGATCTCGCGAATTCCGCCGCGCCCGAGTTTGACGTTGTGCCCCGCGACGCCGATGGCACCGAGACCGCGGAAGGCATGGATCTGCCGCTTCATCGCGTGAATATCGGCAATGGCGGCGAAATCGAGATGCTTGCGCCAGATGAACGGCGCCAGCTCGGCGAGCAGCGCGCCTCCGGCCGCGACATCGCCGGCGACCGCGCGCGCCTTGATGAGTGCTGCACGTTCCCAGTTCTGGCCAAAACTCTCGTAGTAGTGCAGCGCGGCATCGGTCGAGAGTGCCACCTGCGTCGCGCCTGGGTCGGGGCGCAGACGGAGGTCGGTGCGGAACACGTAGCCGTCAGCCGTGCGCTCGTGCATCATCTTGACAACGTCGCGCGTCATACGGACGAAGAATGCCTGCGGCTCGAGCCCACTACGCAAGCGCGCCTTCTCGATCTCGTAGAAGACGATCAGGTCGATGTCGCTCGAGTAGTTGAGTTCGCCCGCACCGTGCTTACCCATGGCCAGCACGATATAGCCCGACCTCGCCGCCGCCCCTGGCTCCTTGTCGATCCACTCGCCCTTCTCCGCCGCGACGCGGAAGAGATAGCGCACCGAGCCTTCGAGCGCGGTATCGGCCGTCGCCGTAAGCACCGCCGTTACGGTCATCACCGGCCACACGCCACCGATGTCGGCAAGCGCGGTCAGGAGTGCAACCTCCGACTTGAAACGGCGCAGTGCCCGCATGGCGTCGGCCATGGTCGCGGCCGTCTCGGTTGCCGTGAGCGTCGCCCGCGCCAGCGCCGCGAAATGCTCCTCCGGAACCGAGATCAGGAGCCGCTCGAGGCGGGCCGGATCGCGCAGCATGAGACCGCGGAGATAAGGCGAGCCGGACAAAGTTCCATGCAAGAGCGCACGGACTTTCTCCTGCCCGAGCATCTCACCGAGACGCAAAAGCCCCGCGTCCTCCGCCGCGCGGGCGAGCGAGGCGAGATCATCGGCCGCCGTCGCTCCGTCGTGGCAAGGCGCCTCGACGATACGACCAGCGAGCGTGTTGGGATTGGGCATTTCCGTCGGCATGATATTCCCCGCGTGCCTTTAGACGCGGGCGACGCTCCGACCAGCTCTTTCGGTGCGGAAATTTGTTCTGATCGCCGCTGCAACGGGAGACAAATTTCAGAACCGGTACACTGGGTTTCGATCGGTCGGGATCGAAGCGCTCCGCGCCTTCGTCGAAAGCGTGAATGGCAACCTGAACTCGTTGCTCAAAGTGCAACTCACGTCTTTGATCGATCGCGTGTGCGACTCTATCAAAGTCGACAGCACTCTAGACTATGGAGTGGGTGCCGGCTACGCCGGGGAGCGACGCGGCAAGACGAGCGTCACCTTGAGCCCCGGTTCATTGTCCTCGAGACGAACCGCGCCACGATGCAGGCGCGCCACGGCCGCGACGAGGCTCAGGCCGAGTCCGGTTCCCGGCAGCGAGCGGCTTTGCTCCAGCCGAACGAAGCGGCGAAGCACGCGCTCGCGGTCAGCGGCGGCGATGCCTTGGCCGTCGTCGGCAATCGTCACCGCGACGCTATCCGCCCCTTCCGCCGCAACAGCCACATGAACCAGCGTCGCCCGCCGCCGCGCCGCACCCTTGGCACCACCCGCATGAACGACCGAATATTTGATCGCGTTGTCGATCAGATTGGCGACGGCCTGTCCGACGAGGTGACGGTTGGCTTCGATCCTCTGCCCATCCTCGATATCGACCTGGAGCCGCAGCCCCGCCTCCTCCGCCACCGGCTCGTAGAGCTCCGCGACATTGCGCGCCAGATCGCTGACGTCGAGCTGCTCGGTCGTGCCTTCGAGCGCTCCAGCCTCGAGCCGCGCGATCAGCAGCATCGCATTGAACACCTTGATGAGCTCGTCGGCTTCCTCGATCGTGTGCTGGAGGCCATCGCGCAACGCCGTCTCTCCGCTGGCATCGCGCAGCGCCGCTTCAGCTCGGTTGCGGAGGCGATTGAGCGGCGTCTTGAGATCGTGTGCGATGTTGTCGGAAACCTCGCGCAGCCCGGCCATCAACTGATCGATCCGGTCCAGCATACGGTTGAGATCGATCGAAAGGTCGTCGATCTCGTCGCCAGTGCCGGTGAGCGGTATCCGCCGCCGCATGTCTCCCGCCATGATCGATCGTGCCGTTGCGCCAACGGCCTCGACGCGCTGCAGCACGCGGCGCGAGGCAGCGTACCCCGCCGCGAGGCCGGCGAGGGCCAGCGCCGCGAAGGCGAGGAATACTGTCATCCTGATCCGCTTCGTGGCGGCAATCTGGTCCTCGATGTCGCGACCGAGCACGAGCGAGCCACCGTCGGGAAGCCGGATGAGAATGCCGAGCGCGCGACGCATCTCGCCCGGCAATGTGGTGAGGGAATTCGCGGGACGGTATTCGAAGGCGCCGCCGCGCGGGTGATCAGCGAACGTCGCGGGAACGCGATCGAGATTGCCGGCGACACGGCGCCCGCTCGCTTCTGTGAGGATCTGCACGCCACCGGCGAAGGCGCGATCTCGACGCTCCACGATCTCGGCCAGGGCGGGCGAGCCCTTCTCACCCACGAGCAACCGATAGCTCGCCGCTTCGTTCTCGAGCGCTGCCGCGACCTCGCGCGTGACGACCGCATCGACGTCTCGGAACAAAAGCAAGGAGACGATCACCGCCGCGCCAACCAGCAACGCGACCGCCGCAGCGGCCATTCGGAACATGCCGCTCGACGCAACGGGCTGGAGCCGGTCAGGCATTTCCATCGCGGATCATGTAGCCAGCGCCGCGGACCGTATGCAGCAGCGGCGTTGCAAAACCCTTGTCGATCTTGCTGCGCAGCCGCGACACGTGCACATCGATGACGTTCGTCTGCGGGTCGAAATGATAATCCCAGACGTTCTCCAGCAGCATCGTGCGTGTCACGACTTGCCCGGCATGGCGCATTAGATATTCGAGCAGCCGATACTCGCGCGGTTGCAGGGGGATGCTCTCACCGCCACGCGTCACCCGATGAGCGAGCCGGTCGAGCACGAGGTCGCCGACAACGTAGCGTGTTGCTTGCTCCTCCGGCGTCGTCCGGCGCGCGAGCGCCTCGATGCGCGCAAGAAGCTCGGTGTAGGCATAAGGCTTCGTCAGATAGTCGTCGCCGCCGGCGCGCAGCCCTTTGACCTTGTCGTCGACATCGCCAAGCGCGGAGAGGAACAGCACAGGCGTCCGGTCGCCCTCGGCCCGTAGCGTTTTCACGAGCGCCAGACCGTCGAGCGCCGGCAGCATGCGATCGACGATCAGCACGTCGAAGCCGCCGTCGCGCGCCATCGCGAGGCCACTCTCGCCATCGCCCGCCGTTTCCGGCGCATGACCGCTCTCCTTCAGCGACTTGTGGAGGAAAGCCGCGGTTTCCCTGTCGTCTTCGATGACCAGAACACGCATGCGGTTGAATCGACGAGGTTGAGTGGAAGGGCGAGATCCCGGAGCGCCGCGCGGTTCCGGGCATTGCACTTCTAGAGCATTCCGCACGATCGCGAAACAGAGAGAGGCAGCCCGCGATTCTGAAACCGCGGGCTGCCTCCTCAAGTCCTGCCGCTCGATCAGCTCTTCTTCAGCTGCAGCGCAACGAACCGCTTCTGCTCGCCGGTTCGGATGTGGAGCAGCACCGCCTTGCGGCCAAGATCACGGGCCTTCTTGACGCCGGCCAGCACATCGGCGGCGTTCTTGACAGGTTCACCCTGGACCTCGAGGATCACGTCGCCGGTCTTGATGCCCTTCTGAGCCGCGTCGGAGGTGTCATCGACATCGGCGATCGCGACACCGTCCTTCACCTCAGCGCTCGCCGGAGCAAGCTTCAGGCCGAGTTGCTCGAGCTCCATCGGAGTGCCGGCGGGCTTGCCTTCCTCGATGCGAGACAGTTCGTCCTGCGAGGTCGGGAACATGCCCAGCTTGACCTTGACAACCTGCTCAGCACCATTGCGCCAGACTTTCACGTCGACGACCGTATCGGGAGCGTAGCCGGCGATCTTCCGGGCCAGGTCACGGCTGTCCTCGATCTTGTCGGCATTGACCGCAAGGATCGCGTCGCGCGCCTTGAGACCGGAAGATTCGGCAGGCCCCTTCGGCGTTATCTCGCTGACCAGCGCGCCGCTGGCCGTGGAGAGGCCGAGGCTCGCCGCGGTATCCTCATCGACATTCTGGATCTTCACGCCGAGCCAGCCGCGGCTGACCTTGCCCTGCGACTTCAACTGCTCGATCACGGCAACCGCCGTCTTGGCCGGCACTGCGAACGCAATACCGACGTTACCGCCCGATGGGCTGAAGATGGCAGTGTTGACGCCGATCACCTCGCCGTCGAGATTGAAGGTCGGGCCACCCGAGTTGCCACGGTTAACGGCGGCGTCGATCTGCAGGAAGTCGTAGGGACCCGAGCCGATGTCGCGCGTCAGCGCCGAGACGATACCAGCGGTGACGGTGCCGCCGAGGCCGAACGGGTTGCCGACCGCGATCACCCAATCGCCGACGCGGGCGGGGCGCTCGGTGAACTTCGCGTGCGGGAACGACTTGTTGCCCTTCATCTTGATGAGCGCGAGATCGGTACGCGGGTCGGTACCGACGAGCTCGGCTTCGACCTTCTCCTGATCGTCGAAACTGACCTCGATCTTCGACGCACCCTCGACGACGTGGTTGTTGGTGACCACGTATCCGTCAGCCGAGATGATGAAGCCCGAGCCCTGCGCAAGCTGAGGACGCTGCGGACGCTGCGGCCCCTGGAACTCCTTCGGCAGGTTCTTGAAGAGGTCTTTGAGCGGGTGGTCGTCCGGGAGGTCCGGAATGCCGCCGAAGCGACGGCCCGGTTGGCCGTTGCCGCTCGCGACCTTCTCGCTCTTGTCACCGTTGGTCACGGAAATGGAGACGACCGCTCCACGAACCTTGTCGACGATGTCGGCGAAGGTGAGGGGCGCGCGACCGTACGGCGTCTGCACGCCAGCGTCCGCCGGCTTGAGCTGGGCGAGCGCCGGCGTCGGGAAATCGATTGCACCGAGCGTCAAGAGCCCGGCGCTCAACAGACCCGCCGCGCCGAGGGCACCAGCGATGCCGCGGGATGTCAGCCGCCCCGAGCCCTTGGGCGCAGAAGCTGGCGTGGGATTTGCTGAACCGGCCCTATTGGACGCGTTCTGCATGTCGATCTTCCTCCTTGGAGAGCCGCAGAAAACTAGTGCGATCTCTACCGCGCGCGTCCTTACGGCAGCATGTCGGCTGCCTTAACGATCTGTAATGTTCGCGGGAGCCGCATGGGCGCGAAGGCTGACTTGGGGAAGACAGAGGGCCGAAGCCGACGGCCGTTCCGATGCCGCGAACCGTCGCGGGAGCATCGGCGCGGGCCCCGCAACGGCTTACGTAAGGCCGGCATAGCGGGGCTCGGCTCCGCTCTCGTATTCCTGACAAGCGGGATCGCCGAGGCCCAGGTCCGGTCTGGCATCGGCTCGACGTTCACCGTAACAGGGACGGCCCGGAGCATCACGCCCATCGCCATGTTCGGGGGTGATGAACGTCGGCCGCTCGACATGCATTCCAGCCTTCGACGCTTCATCGGGAGATTGCGTCAAGCTGATACGGGCAGCGTGTGTTCCGCGTTCTGTATCGCGACAAACGTCGTCGCAACGGCCGGCCATTGTGTGCAGTCCGTTCTCGATGGCGGGGGCCTCGACGCCTTGCGTTTCGCCATCGATGCCGACCGCGAAACCACCGGAGCACGCATCGCGGGGGCCGGCGAAGGGCGCGCGCCCTTCAATGTTTTGACAGGAGCCTCCGAGCTACGCACGCGCCCGCCGATCAACGCCGTGTCCGATTGGGCCTTTCTGCGTCTCGAGCGCCCGGCATGTCCGGCGGGAGGGCTGAAGCTCACCACGCTCCCGACCGACGGACCCGCCCCCCGCTCGCGCGAACGCCGCGTCTAACACGTCTCCTACCACCGCGACGTTGCCGACTGGCGGTTGATGATCGCGCGCCCATGCCGCGTCGTCACCAACCTGCCGCAACAGATCAGCGCGCTGCTCGAACAGGACTTCGACGATCCGCGCAACCTGCTTCTGCACGATTGCGATACGGGTGCGGCCTCCTCGGGATCGCCGCTTCTCACCGACGGCGACAACGGACCAGAGGTTGTCGGGATCAATATCGGGACCTATGTCCGCTCTCGCGTCGTCACCCATGACGGAGAGGTGGTGCAACGTCTGGCCTCGGAGCCGATCGCCAATACTGCGCTCCTTGCCGCATCTCTCGATCGCCGGCTCGCCGCATTCATTGCCACGGACGTCACGACGAGGCGGGCCGCCATCGCCAGGATGCAATCCCGCCTGCGTGCGATAGGTCTCTACGATGGAGCTGTGGACGGGACATTCGGCCTCGCGACACGCGGCGCCATTATGGCGTTCGAGCGCGGCCTCGGCGAGACCGAGACGGGATTGCCGTCTCACCGCGTACTTAAGCAGCTCGAGGCGCTGACCGCGGCCAGCAACGACTGACCTCAGCGCCTGCGGACATACGGTCTTGTGGTTTACGTCCGTGTGGGGCCGCTGCCGCGGTTCCCCTCATTCGCGCCGCGCAACAGCTCGGCGAGACGCTTCTCCTCGTCTGCCGAGAGACGTGAGCTCCCCGACGCCACCGGAGCGGTCGCCTCTCGCATGCCCATCGCCCGGCGGATCATCAAACCAATGAGCGCGAGTACGATCAGCGGTGTGAACCAGAGCAGCAGCGTGTGCGTGTTGAACGGCGGCTTCAGCAAGACGAAATCGCCATAGCGGGCGACGACGAAATCCTTCACCTCCGTGTCGGTGGCTCCTGTCTGCAATCGCTCCCGCACGAGGCGCCGCAGATCCTTGGCGAGCGGCGCATCGGAATCGTCAATCGACTGGTTCTGGCAGACGAGGCACCGAAGCTCTGCCGAAAGAGACCGCGCACGCTCCTCGAGGCGCGGATCGTTGAGCCGCTCCCTCGGATCGAGTGCCTGAGCCGCCGGCGTCAGCGCCGCCAGCATCGCCACGAGCAGAACGGCCCCCGCCACCGCTTTCGATCTGCCGTACAGACCAATGAGACCGCTCTCGAATGCTCCGCTTCTCATGCCGCGGCGCCCTGCCTGCGGCGTGCCTTGACCGGTGCTCCGACCCGCAGACGCCTATCGCTGAGCGAAATTCCGCCGCCGATGAACATCACCAGCGCGCCGATCCAAATGAAGCGGACCAGCGGATTGAAATAGACGCGGATGGCAAAGCCACCGCCCGCCTGTGGGTCACCCAGAACCGTATAAAGGTCACCCCGCCACGACGCGAGGATCCCCGATTCCGTGGTCGGCTGAGGCGGCGCATCATAGAGGCGCTTGGACGGGAACAGCGTCGTTATCTGGCGTCCGCCACTGAACACCGCGATCTCGCCGGTCTGCTCCTCGTAGTTCGGCCCCTTGCCGGTAACGTCTCCCTTGTATTCCATCGTGTAGCCGGCGAGCTCGAACCTGTCGCCCGGTTTGACCGCCAGGATGAGCTCCTGGCGATAGGCGCTCGTCGCCGCGATGCCGACGACCATCATGCCAACGCCGAAGTGCGCCAGCATGGTGCCGAACTGAGCGCGCGGAAGGTTGAGCAGACGGCGCTGGAACTCGCCGCGATCGACTTGGCCGAACTTGGCGCGATAGAGCACTTCCGACACGGCACCGAGCATCACGAATACGCCGAGTCCGATAGCGAGCGGGGCCAACCAGGGGCCGCGCTGCACGTAGGCGGCCGTCGCGACCAGCACCAGCAGCGCAACACCAGCAGAAACAGCGAGGCGCTGCGCGGCACCTGGAAGATCGCCGCGCTTCCACGCCAGGAATGGCCCGAACGGCAAGGCTATGAGCAGTGGAATCATCAGCGGCACGAACGTCATGTTGAAGAACGGCGCGCCGACCGAGATCTTCTCTCCCGTTATCGCCTCGAGGGCCAGCGGATAGAGCGTTCCGACAAGCACGGTCGCGCAGCTCACCGTCAGCAGGATGTTGTTCAGCACGAGGCTCCCCTCGCGGCTGATCGGCGCGAAGATGCCACCCTGCGCGAGTTCGCTGGCCCTCATGGCAAAGAGCGCGAGGCCGCCGCCGACGAACAGGATCATGATGGCGAGGATGACGACACCGCGCTCCGGATCGACCGCGAATGCGTGGACCGACGTCAGCACGCCCGAGCGCACCAGGAAGGTTCCCATCAGCGACAAGGAGAACGTCAGGATCGAAAGCAGGATCGTCCAGACCTTGAGCGATTCACGCTTCTCCATCACCAGCGCCGAATGCAGCAGGGCCGTGCCAGCGAGCCAGGGCATGAACGATGCGTTCTCGACCGGGTCCCAGAACCACCAGCCGCCCCAGCCGAGCTCGTAATAGGCCCACCACGAGCCCATCGCGATGCCGAGTGTCAGGAACATCCAGGCCGCCAGCGTCCAGGGGCGAACCCAGCGCGCCCACGCTGCGTCCGTGCGTCCCTCGATCAGTGCGGCGATTGCGAAGGAAAACGCCATCGAGAACCCGACGTAGCCGGCATAGAGGAGCGGGGGATGAAACGCGAGCGCCGGGTCCTGCAGGATGGGGTTGAGGCCACGCCCGTCGAACGGGGCGGGCGAAAGGCGGTCGAACGGGTTCGACGTGAAGAGAATGAACACGCCGAAGGCGACGCCGATCGAGGCCTGAACCGAGAGAACGTTTGCTCTGAGGCTATCAGGTAGGTTGCGGCCGAACACCGCAACGGCCGCGCCGAACAGCGCCAGAATGAGGACCCAGAGCAGCATCGAGCCCTCGTGGTTTCCCCACACACCGGAGACGCGATAAATCAGTGGTTTCGTCGAATGCGAGTTCGCGTAGACGTTGGCGACGGAGAAATCGGAGACGATGTAGGCGTGGGTCAACGCCGTGAACGCGATGAGGATCAGGAAGAACTGGCTGACCGCCGCCATTCCACCCGCTTCCATCAGCCGTACATCCCGGCGCCATGCACCGACGGCCGGCACCACCATCTGGAACAGCGCGACCGCGACCGCGAGGATCAGCGCGAAGTGTCCGAACTCGACGATCATGGCTGTAATCCCTTCGAGGGTCTCAGTTTGCGGCGGTACCGGGCTTGTGCGTAGCACTCGGCCCGAGCTTCACCCCTTTGGCCTTCAGCGCATCGGCCACCTCGGGCGGCATGTAGTTTTCGTCATGCTTGGCGAGCACCGTGTCGGCGCGGAAATGGCCACTCGCGTCAAGCACGCCCTCTGCGACGACGCCCTGGCCTTCCCGGAACAGATCGGGCAGCACCCCGCGATAGCTCACCGGAACCGTCTTGATCGTGTCGGTGACGGCGAATTCGACATCGGTTCCGCCGCCGCGCTTGACCGAGCCTTCCGCCACCAGTCCACCGAGCCGGATGCGCTGACCCTGCTTCACCTTCTGCTCGGCGACGTCGCTCGGCGTATGGAAGAACACGATCGAATCCTTGAGCGCGAACAGAGTCAGGATGGCTGCCGTGCCGAGCAGCAGCACTGCCGCGCCGATCAGAGTGCCGCGTCGTTGCTTACGTGTCATTTCACCGTCCCGCGATGCCGGCCACCAAGCCGCTCCATCCTTGAGAGTACTACGAGCCGAGCCCGAGGCTCCTGGCGAATTCATCGAGCGACTTCAGCGCCACTTCGTCACCAGCAAGCCCCTTTTTGGCCCGTTCGATCGCGTCGCGCGCATCGCCATCTCGCCCCAAGACCTTATAGGCGCGAACCAGCTTCATCCAGCCATCGAGGTCGCGGCCATCCTGTTCGAGCCGCGCCGCGAGACCCGCGACCATCTTCTCGATCATCTGTGCGCGCTCACCCGCCGACATGCGGCTTGCGGCCTCGATCTCAGCGCCCGAGGGGCCTCCCCCGCTTGCGCCTGCGGGTCCGTCGCCGCGCATGGGCGGCGCAACACCGGCCGGCATGCCTTCGGCCCGAGGCACGGGTTGCTGCGGTTGCGTCACGGCGGCCTGGTCGCCGCTGCCCTTCGCCTTCAGCTCTGCGACGTGCCCCTCGACGAGCTGGCGCCACGAAGCGTCGGGCTGAGCCGTTTTCAGCATGTCTTCCAGATCGGCGAGCGCGCCCTTCACATCGCCATCCTGCTCTCTTGCGATGGCCATCCAGAACCGCGCCTCGGGCCGTTCCGGTTCGACCGCTCTCAGACGTTGCAGGGCGCCGCGGGCCTCCGGCACGACGAGACCGTTCTCGGCGAGGATGAGCGCTTCGGCGAGGCCTGAGAGGCGTCGCGGGGTTTCGCCAGCCAACCGTATCGAGTTGCGGTACGCGACGGCCGCGTCGCGGAAGCGTCCGGCACGGACGTAAACAGGCGCCAGCACTTCCCAGCCTTGGACATCGTCGGGATGCTGGCGGAGACGGGCCTCCACGAGCCCGACGAGATCATCCACCGACTTCGTACTGGAAGCGGCGGCCTTGAGGCGTTCTGCGTGGGGGTGCCCTGCGAGCTGTGGCGAGCCGAGCGCCACATAGATGCCAATAGAGGCGAGAGGAACGAGCGCGGCGAGGATGAACGTCAGCTTGCCGAGGCGCGGGGCACGGCTTTCGTCGCCCTGGGCGGGGGAAGCACTGTCGGACGCGGCGCTTTCAGCCGCGCGTAGCAGCCGGCGGGCCAGTTCCGTGCGCGCCGCCTCGACCTCACTCGAATCGAGGAGGCCGCGATCCTTTTCCGCCTCGATCGCCCCGAGCTGCTCCCGGTAGACCCCGAGATCTGCTGTACCGGCGTCGACGGCATCGCTCGCCTTGCGAGCGAAGGGACGCAAGAGAGCGGCGATGACGCCGCCCGTGAGTACTGCAAAACCGATCCAAAGAAGCATCCACTGATCCCACATCGCTCCATGCGTGGAATAGTGGTGCGGGCGCGCGAATACAAGTACAGGCGTCCAGTCGGGGCCAACTGTCGCGCAGAATTGACGAAAATTTGTTTCGCCGCCGGGAGTTACCTGCCGTCCGGCGGCAAGCGGTGTCGACCGATCTGCGTTGGATCAGGCTGCGTTCCGCCAGGTCCCGTCCGGGTTGCGGCATGCCGTGCCGCGCATCACTTCCCGTCGTCCGTCGATAAAGATCGTGTGCGTGTAATCGCGGCAATCGGCATACCCGCGCTTGTACGGACGGCCGGGCACGACATCCCCATGGCGGCCGTTATCCGGGTTGCGCCAGCCCCGCGAGACTCCGGACTGCCCCTGCTCCAGCGCATAATATTCGGCCTCACGGGCATACATCCGGTCGCGCTCGTCGAGGGAGCGCCCGATCTCGTGGCCGACCACGCCGCCAATGAACGCGCCCGCAACCGTCGCCAGAGCGTTACCCGTACCCCTGCCGACTTGACTGCCGATAATGCCACCGGCCACGGCTCCGACCGCCAGCCCCGTGTCCGCCCTGGTCGGCCCGTCTGGGCCGCAACCTGCGACAGCGAGCACGGCAAGCATGGCGCCGAGATTGCGAATGGCTGCGAGCATCGTCGTTCTCCCGCTCGGCACCGGCCATTCACCCCTGTGGCGGTTCCGGTGCCCGCTGCACAGTCCCTTGTTTCTGATTCCGGCGAAAATTCGACTACCCAACGCGGCTATCCAGCGCCAACCCGACGCAGATCATGCTCTCGGCAAAACCAGACGCACCTTCAGGCCACCATGGCTCGACTGGTCGAGCGATACGCTGCCCCGATACATCTGCACCAGCTCGGTTACGATCGACAGACCGAGCCCGGAGCCCGGCTTCGTCTCGTCCAGACGCAATCCACGCTTCCCGATCCGCGCACGCTGCTCCGGCGAAAGTCCCGGGCCGTCGTCCTCGACCAGGATCTCGATCTCCGTAGAGGTCGCGCGCGCGGGTGCCGGTTTCGCCTCGATCGTAAGGAATACCTGCGACGACGCCCACTTGCAGGCATTGTCCAGCAGATTTCCGAGCATCTCCTCGAGGTCCTGGCGCTCTCCCTGAAAGAGCAGACCTGACTTTGCCACGTATTCTATCCGGACACCCTTGTCGCGATGAATTCGCTCGATGGCGCGGACGATCGGGTTGCACACCTCGTCGACATCCGTGGTCCGGCCGATCACGTTCACCCGCGCCGCCATCCGCGCACGATCGAGATAGAGCGTTACCGAGTCCCGCATGATCAGCGCCTGCTCGCTGACTTTCGCCGCCAGCCCCGACTGATCGTCCCGCGCTTCGTTCAGAATGACAGCGAGCGGTGTCTTGAGCGCGTGCGCAAGATTTCCGACCTGTGTCCTGGCGCGATCGAGAACGTCCTGGTTCGATTTGAGCAGAGCATTGATTTCGACCTGCAGGGGCTCGATCTCCGCCGGCAGGACACCGTCGAGCTTCTCCGCCTTACCCGACCGGATCGCCGCCAACCCTTCGCCGACGCGCTTCAACGGCAGCAAACCGAAGCGAACCTGGAACAGGGTCACGCCGACGAGGCCAAGTCCGGCAAGAGTGAGCGCGATCGAAAGCCTGGAGCGGAAATTGCTCACCAACTCGTCCAGCCAATCGAGTGGACCGGCAACGATGATCGAGTACTTCGGCCGGCCTTCCTCGTGTCCGAGCGACCCGATCAGCTCGACAATTCGAATTGGCTCGCCGTTCGGCCCCGGGACGTTCATCCAGCGCGTGCCCGTATCATCGGTCGGGAACTTGCGCTCATAGGGCGAAGGGAGCCGCGATGTCGCAAGGGAGGCCGAAACGAGCGTCGCCATCGCCGCATCATCGAGCGGCTTGATCTGCCAGTACCAGCCCGACTGCGTAACCTCGAACAGCGGCTCGTAGCGGTTGACCGGCGCTGACGGCGCGGATTCGCCAGTACCTAGACTGTCGATGGCGATCGCAGTCACGAGCTTGCGGAGCTGACCATCGAAGCTCGCCTGAACGTCTTCGCGGTACAGCGAGTAGATGATGAAACCAGCGATCGGCAGGACGATCAAGGTCCACGTCGCAGAGGTCGCGAATAGCCGGAATGCAAGGGACTTAAACCGCATCGGGCTCAGCGCTCAGGCGGTAGCCTAGACCGCGCACCGTCTGGATGAGATCCACCGGCAGCTTTTTGCGCAGACGGCCAATGAAAACCTCGATGGTGTTGGAGTCGCGGTCGAAGTCCTGATCGTAGAGGTGCTCC
>OEIV010000761.1_pt1 | contig 16444 bp, 13 predicted proteins | sample 1539231 | NCBI WGS metagenome assembly OEIV01 (sample SAMN03794762, study PRJEB22550) | activated sludge metagenome | feature: wastewater treatment plant; material: activated sludge; isolation source: Wastewater treatment plant of a petroleum refinery complex | place: Argentina: Buenos Aires ...
CCGGGAAGTAAATGGAGAATCGAAGGACATACAGATAACCAGGGTTCTGCTTCAATGCTCAAAAAACTTTCCTATAACAGGGCAAAAAATGTTTATGAATATTTAATCTCGCAAGGTCTTTCACCCGAACAATTTAGCGTTTATGGTCTTGGTAATTCTTCTCCTGTCGCAAATAATGATACTCCTGAAGGTAGAAGCACTAACAGAAGGATAATTATTATTCGGGAAGATTAGATTACAATTTTTTGACTTTTAAAACCTGCCTAGTGAACCTGGTTGCAAAACCCAATTGATCAACCATTGGAATTAATTTTATAAACTTGTGCATAAGTAGATGCAACAGGCTAATTGAATCACTCTAAACCTCTTTATGATATACAACTGCCCCATCATCTTTATTTACACACAAGAAAATATTGCTGCCGTTCGAGCAGCTTAAATATTGTAATGGAACTTGTGAATAACTAATGTACCAGCAGTTTGTAGGCAGTTTGTTCAGTTTTTTATTATCTGATAGTTGATCGGATATTCTCATTCCACGTAGTTCTATATCCGGCACTATGCTTTTTGCAATTTGAAATGCTTGCTGTTGTGTTATCAAAATTATTTGGGATTAATTATACTAATGTAAAGATGCTAATTTGATTTGTACAATCAAATAGTTTCGTTAGAAGTTCACTGCGATCGCAAGAGTAGTTCTTTTAGCATACATTGATTTAAGTCTGTCTTGCTGTACCTTTACAAAATCCGGAATTGATTTGAGATTTTCGTTTGGATAAGCCTTTCCTTCAGAAATCTTAAGTATATACTCAATTCCATTTTCAAGATTTTCTTTGAATATTTCTAGATATTTAATTTCTGCTTCTGTATTTCCAATTGTATCTAAAAGCTTTTCAAAATAATTTACGTAAAGTTCTATCTCCTGGCAAAACATATGTGGTCTATTTGCAGATACTAATGATTCACCTCTTCCATAGATATGATCTGTCATCTCCTGCAGTGAATATTGTCTGTTGAACCATACTATATTTGGTCCCGGACAAATTGATTGCGGCGATTTTGTTTTTGGTGATATTCCAAGTTTAATTAATGCGCCATTTGCAAGATGATCACACAAACAAACTTTTGCATACCATAAGTTTTTTAATTCGTCTTTTTCAGATTCTGGAATTTTCATAGCTAATATTTCTTCAACTTTATTTTTCTGGAATTGACGTGATGCTGTACAGATAGGTTTATCTGTGTATTGTTTGTCCGATATTAAAAATCCTTTTGGACATGGTGAACCGGGTTTACCGCTTTCCGCACGGTCTTTCGTCCAGTTTTCTGATCCGGTATTTCTTAGATTATTAAATGGCACTCCAAGCGGTGACGCACCGCTTAGATAAAGATCTTCTTTCTGAGCATTCATTAATAGATTTAGTGTATCATCATCAACACAGGTTGCTTCAGGAACTAATAAAAACGGACTTCCCCATCCTGTTGAATCGCATCCGAAATCTTCAATCATTCTTTTAGCTTCACCACTGGTACCGATACCGCCCTGAACCGTAAGTAATGGCTCACAATTAAAATCGGATTCATTAAATCTCCAATTTTGTTTTTCGTAATATGATCTTATTAATGGGATAAACTCTTTAGCAAGTTGAGATCTTTTATCTTTAAATTCCTGCAGTATCGAAGGAAGTAAAAAACCCTGGGAAGCAAAAGCATGTCCGCCGCAGTTTAACCCAGATTCAATTCTGAACTCACTTACTTCAAGTCCTTTAGTTGCTAGGAATTTTCCCTGTATCATCGCAGATCTGAAATCACTCACTTTGATAATGATTTTTTTCTTAATCTTACCATTTGCATCGCGATAAAAATCTTTAAACTGTGCAAGAAATCCTAAAAGCGTTCTGTTAAATCCTGCAGAAAAAACTATTGATGATGTAAGAGTACTTTCAGCATATCCGCGTAAAGCAGCTTTTGCATCACTGAATTCATCACTTAATATACTGCCGTCTTTTGCATAGTTAGTCCGATCAACCTTAGACATAATATTAACATCAATAGATCCGGCATGCATTAAATCTGTGAGCTCTTTAGCGGTTATTTCTTTTTCTTCTTCATTTTCAATCTTAAGAAAAGATTTGTATTTCTGTTTTAATGAACTGTCATCGGGAAGCAGTTCAAAGTATTTTGTTTTTTCATTTCCTTTTGCAAAAGGAAGAAGTTTTAATTCATTAAGTTTAAAAGCAACAATCTTATCTACTAAGTTTAAATATGAGGTTATACGTTTTGATCTTGCGTAAAGATCACTCTTAGCAACTTCTTCAACAGGAATGGCGTATTTTTGCGAATAATATTTACAGATTTTTTCAATTAGTATATCATCCACGATTGACATTACGGATGAAATTCCCAGATGTGCAACTCTAATCGGGGAATCGATTGAATGACCTGTCCCCATAACCGGGATATGAAATTTATGATACACGTTTTCCATTAAATTCTCTTTTTCTCAAAGCCTGATATAAATAACACTATCCAATATTTGGTATATATTTCTAATTAAATACAGTATAAACTAAATAATTACTGAGGCATAAAAAGATATAAAACCGGGGTTTTACAATACTTTTACATTCCATTATTTGGGCTTATTATGTTTTGAAATAGATGAAATGCTTTTTTTATCATTTAATTCATTTAGTAATTCAAAATGAAATAATTATAACATTTAATCTCTTATAGAAGTATATGCACTTGATAAATTATCCAAATAATATTTATAAATATGATTATGTTTGCTGGCAATTATTCGTCATAATAAATATTTCAAATAGAACTATATTGCTAGAAATCTGCTTGAAGTTTGACTGCATAAAATTTATTTAATAAATACAAATAAAGATGTCTGATAGATTAATTTACATTGATGGCGTTGGCGAAATTTTGTTTAAGCACAGCAGCAGGGCCAGGCATCTTGGTATATCTGTTAGGCCATTTTTGGGCGCACGAGTATCTATACCAATTGGAATGAGTTATAACAGTGCGGTAAGATTGGTTACGGAGAAAAAAGGGTGGATAATACAGCATCTTAAGAAGATGAGGGAATTTGAAAGACAGCAAACTATTTTTAATGAATACTCAGGTTATTGCACTAACCATCATAAACTTGAATTAAGAAAATCTAATCGGAAAAATATTTCTGTAAGGCTATCTAAAGGAAAAATAAATGTTACATATCCAGCAGAACTAAATATTAATACAAAAGAAATTCAATCTGCAATTAGAACCGGAATTGAGCGTGCTCTAAAAATTGAAGCAAAACAATATTTGCCAGATAAAGTAAAAGTTTTATCAGCTAAGTTTGGACTTAAATACACTAAGCTCACTTTAAAAAATATTAAATCCAGATGGGGAAGTTGTTCAAGGAATAATAATATAAACTTAAGTATCCATTTAATGCGATTACCTGAATACTTAATTGATTATGTAATTCTTCATGAATTAGTGCATACTGTTCATCACAATCACAGTGCTCGGTTTTGGTCTAATCTGGATGAAGTTACAAATGGAGCGAAAAATCTGGACAAAGAATTAAAGAAATATCGGATAGCGATTTATTAATAATTTGTAGTTATCGAATATTAAAGATGGAAATCTCGACTTCATCAATAGTCAAACTGTATATAAATCAACAATTATTTTATTCAATTTATAATTCTTAGAAGAATAGTTTAACTATCTAATGGTTCTATTCAAACCACGAAACAATTTCAAATCCGCCGGTTCCAGGAAAAAACGGAGGGGAAGCTAACATAAATCTATCATCGTATTTATATCTTTTGGCAAAACCATGATTGATAGTTGTTCCACTAAAAGTACCAACTGCTTTTCTTGTGTTTTGAATTATGCCGCCTAAAAGATTAATGTTACCACAAATTGGTCGGGTGTCATATTGGTCAGCTCCAAATCCGCCTTTTTCGCTGTACACAGAAGCATGAATATTGATATCAGTTTTATTTGGCGTATTATTAGTGATCAAAACACTGTTTTCTGCACAAATCCCTAGCATATCCGTTGAGTTTGGAAAATCCTTTGGATTCTGGTTGTAAACAATATCATCATCCAAATAAACTGTTCCCTTACCCGTTGAAGTAGTTGTACTATTACATCCGATAGTATATTGTCCTTTAACAGTTCCTTTTAATCTAACAACTGCATTCTCTGCAAATATCATCCCATTTGTAGCAGCATCAGGTAGATAGACCGTGGAGTAGGATGCACCATAAGAAAATTTATATTTAAGAGAATCATTTACAAAAAACATATATACTGTATCCTGTCCGGTAAACTTTAATCCGTCTATATCAGCAGCAGTTTCCATATTATCAACAGCGTCAGTAGGCATTGGAAGACTAATTCCGGTTTCATATCCGCCAAGAAAATTTGGTTTGTCAGTGGTTTTATTATTTTTATACACTAGTGCTTTTAAACTTGATGCCTTACCAAAAAATACCGGATGATATGCTGAACGTAAATTATCCTGTGTATGAAATGGACCCCAAACTGTGTCACTTCCAGTCCACCAAATGGTTCCACCCTCACTTACAGAATAATAAGCAAACTTAGAAAATTTGCTGGGTGAAAGAGTTACCTTGACTGTGCTTGTTAAACCGTGATAAGAACCTGTTGAAGTTATTTGTCTGATATTTTTATACGCATCAATTATTTGAACAGTTACATCAAAAGTGCCACCGGATAATGGTTCATCTGAATATCCATCATCCCATGTTGGATCAACAAAAATCTGATTGGATGCAAGGTTAGCACCACTTACAGCTATATTATGTGCAATCATTTCGGTATAGTAAGTAACCATATTTCCAACTGATTCAGTAGAGATACGGCCGAAGTTTTTTATGGCAACCATAAATACAAGAGTAAAACCAATTATTACAAGAAAAGTTGCTTTGCCAGCCATAGTCCACCTACCTGTTTTTTAAATTTCTTGAGACCATTCTTATTTGTCTCCAAAAAGCTTTTGATATTTTCTGATCGTATGCATCAGTACTTTCAACAGTTAAATTTATTTCGATTGATGTTATCCCGCCATTTAATCCGATTGGAGGAGTTAATGTATCGCCGAGTGCATCAAAATAAACTAAATTAAATTGTGTGATGCCAAGATTAGAACTTTTTGGTGTTTCTCCATTTAATACTCTGTATAGGAGTCTGTCTCTTGGATTTGATGATGCTGGAAGTTCAGAAGTTGGTCCAAGATAATAATGTATTGAATCAACAGTTCCGTTGTTATCTATATCAGTATAAAATTTTATCTCCGAGGTGTCCGCATAAAGAAGTGCTTTGGTAGGATCAGGAATTAAATTCCAATTTGCACAATACCCAATTTTTCTAAAATCATATTCAATTATTTGTGCCGCCGTGGCCAGGTTTTGCTGGATGGTAAGTTCACCGCTGTTATTATAAGTTCTTTCAGTTATAGTGTCACTCATCCGGTATGCTATAGTCATCATAACACCACCGATGATGACCGAACCTAATATATCTAGTAGCGTTGTAAATCCCATTTTTATTCCTTATCTGAAATGCCAGTAACTGTATACTGTTGACATTTTAACAGTATCTCTCATCGACTCACTTGATACCGTAATGTCCATTTTTTTGTGCCATGTTCTGTAGCCAACCTTTACTTCAGGATTAGTTGAGCTTACATAATAGACTGAGCATTTTAAATCATATTCAGCTGAAGGTAAATAATCGTAGTGATACTCATAACCGTCGTAGTCATCAAAATCATTAAATGTAATGCTGGAATCTTCTATCTCACCTGTACCGCGCCCTAATGGATAATTAGTTAGTAAACTGCAAGCTGCTACTTCATTTTCAACTGTGTTTGCATCAAATGATTTTTTGCTTGCTTCTTCAATAAGGGATGTTGCGAGTGATATTCCGAGAATGGCAAGTTTTGAATCTTGCATTACAGTATCGTTTGCAAGAATAAAATTATTCATCTTTAAAACGGTAAGAGAAAGTATTAACAATGCACCGATACTAAAAAGAGATTGACCTGTATTCATATAATTTTACTTCTACATTATCGTCTTACTTTTATCAATAATCGTACAATCGTTTTTCTCTTTATGAAACAAGATAATTCAGAGTTTTTTAAAGAATAAAAAAAGGAAGGAATAACAAGGAAGTTCTTTCCAGGAGAAAGGAATATTTTACCTGGATATTTAGGATACAAACAAAAAGCACGCGACAATAATAACGCCTAAATTATCGTTTTATTTCAAAGTAATGTATTAACCATTATTTTACAGATTTATTCCCACCAGCTTAAAATGGTAAAACGAGATGACTTTAAATTCAATTGGGCATTCTGGAGAGCTTCTTTACTATATAATGCTTTAAATGTACCATTTGAAATATTCATATCTACCGAGTTGCCTGAAACTATAAGCGAACCAATCACTTTACCGTTTCCATTTAAATCCGTTTTAATATTTGCCTCTTTATAAGCTATAATTATTCCTCTAAAATCAAATGTACCTTTAATAGTTAGATTTCCGTTAACTACCATAATTCCTGAGCCAGTACAATTACCATTAAAAGTTGCATTACCATTTACAAGGGTTATTTTAGGTTCATTATAAGTACCCAACTGTCCGCCGTTATAAATTCCAGTGCCTAGCGTAATATCAGCAGAAAAAGCTATAAGATCAGAATACTCTTTCCAATTAATCCCGGTGTTCTTAACGCTTATACTAGGAGTGCCACCTAAACCTGTTATGTTATTTAGAGCATTATTAGCAAGGTTGTTCCTAATATCAATGCTGTCTTGAGGATTATCAACTGCTATCCCGGGGACAATATTTGGACCGCTATTATTGATCAGATTACCATCTTTATCGTGATTAAAACCACTCACCGTAAAATTACCGTTCATTTTTACATTCTGAATAGCTGCGGTTGAAACATATAAAGCACTCGGTGCTGTTGGAAATGGAACAGGTGCCCGAAAAGCGTCAACTATTGTTTCGTGGGTTACATCCATATAGCTGCCAACTGAACGAATAGTCAATGCGGAATCAGGACCAGTAATGTATATATCATATTCACCATCTAAAACTTCGTTTCCCTCAAAAGTGCCTTTTAGATTTTTATCTCTTCTCATTTTTTCAAGATATACTTCAATCCCGGAATTAGCTATTAGTCTTGCCTGCGTTGTTGTAAACATATTTATTGTGGAATCTAATCCTTCCCTTGAATTGGATTGCAACCTCATTGTAAAAAACGCAACAATTAGAGACATTCCAAGTGCTATTATTAAAGCTGTCTTTCCCATTATAAATTCCTCGGATTAATTGTCATTTCCCAATATGTATTTTGATATTCCATTTGCCCAGAAATACTTTCTAACTGATTTTCACCCTGAACCCACAATTCAGTTCTGATATACTTTATTGAATCTAAAACAGTTGTATGCTGATTAAATTGATTGAGATATGTGAACTTAATTTTCGTTAATCCTAGTGATGGACCGCCTAATGTATCACCATTAAATATCCTGTAAAGAACTATGTCATTCGGATTTTGAGTGCTTGGCACAGCACTTGGATTGCTTACACAAAATTCCAAATTGTCTATATCTCCATCTCTATCAATATCACTTAAAAATTTAACTCTGTTCGAATCAGCTATTGCCATGGCAGTGCTATCACATTTGTATCCAACTTTTCTAAGATCATAGTTTAGAATTTCTGCAAGAGTTTTAGCATTCTGCTGTAGTTTTAATTCAGAATCTGAAGTCATTGCTGCTGAGTGAGTATATAAATTTAATTTGAAAATCATCAGAAAAACCATTCCGCCTATGAAACTCGAACCTAAAATATCTATGATAGAACCCATTTTATTTTCCTTTATTTATGAGTAAAAATAAATGATAATTTTACATCATGTCTTAAGTATGGAGAACTTACAGAAACTTCCACTCTTTTATGAAATGTCTGGTTGGTACTTATAACATTTGAATCATCCTCATGAACATAGTTTACTTTACACACGATATCATAAGTCTCAACATACGGTGCAACTATATGTCTTGTATAGTTATTATAATCGTCCATATCATCAAACTGATAATATGTTTCGCTTTCGGGACCTAATGATAAAGAGGGAGTTAAGTTAGATCTGTTAGTTGTGGGAAATACTAGAGTTTTTTCATCGTACTGCTTTTCTTTTATTTCCTCAATCAAATCATCAGCAAGTGAAAAAGCAGTAAGATAAACTTTGTTTTCAACTTCAACTGTTGTTGATTCAAGCAAGGCACTGTTAAAGCTTAATGACGTTAAAGTCAAAAAAGATATCGCGCCAATTGCGAGAAAAGATTGTATACCATTCATTTTTCAGCTCAGATTATTGAAATCAATATGGCAAATGTTATTCCAATTGATAAGGCTCGAAAATGTGAAATTCCTAAGAAGAGTGACGAGATTTGGCCGACAAAAGATGTTTTTGAGGTAATTATTACGAAATTGATGGTTGAGTTATGTAAGAATTACGCATAGGTTTTATGTTGTTTCTGTAATTATAATGTTTGCTAAAAATCCTTTTTAAAAAAATTCTCCTTTTTTATTTAAAACATTTTATATGAATAGCTATTATTATTTCGATCTGAACTTCTTTGTATTTTATTCCCACCAGCTTACTATTTTAAACCTATTAGTTTTTAATAATGATGCCATTTGATTCATAGCAGGTAAACTGTATAGAGCTTCAAAATTTCCGTTAGCAACTTCAATTAGAATCTTTTGACCGGCGACTACCATACCGCCATAAATTTTACCATTACCATTAAGTTTTATTTCTATCGTGGTTTCTTTATAAGCAATAATAAGCCCTCTATATGTAAAGTTTCCATTAATTGAGAGATTACCATTAACAACTAAGATTCCACAACCTTCTGCTGTTTCTGCATTGTTGATTGCAATATCTCCATTAACAAAAGTAACTTTAGGATCGTTAATAGTTCCCCAATTATTCATTTTCTCTATTTTAGCCTGCGTATCGATAATAATATCTGGATTTTCAACAAGCTGAAGTGCATAATCATTCCAATCGATCGTATTATTGATTGTAACCACACTAGGAGAACTACCTGTACCTAAAACCTGATCAATTGCATTAGCTTTAATAATATTAGTAACTTCATCTTTCTGCGTATCACCGTCAACTGCTATACCAGGTGTTACAATGCCATCGTTTAATAAATTTCCATTAATATCATGGTTGTGTCCATCTATTAAAACACTTCCAGAAATCCCTGACTTTTTAAAAGAACTTATTGTATTTGCTGTCAAATACATCGCACCAGGCCCAGGAATAAATGGGACCTTATCAGCTCTAGCAAAAACAATTGTTTTATGTGTAAAATCCTGAAATGTTGCATTCGTTGTGACTTTAACGAGCGTATCTGGTCCTTCAAGAGTAACATCATACTTTCCGCCCATTAGATCAATATCGTGAAATTCTTTTCCAAGTAAACTTTTATTCGCTTTTAATTTTTCGAGATATACTTCAACACCAGAATTTGCAATTAATCTTGCTTGTGTTTTCTCAAACATTTCGACTGAAACATTTAATCCTTCTTTTGAATTTGCATTGAGTCTTAAAATAAAAAAGGAAATTATTACTGAAACACCTAACGTTATTAATAAAATACTTTTTCCCATTTTAAATATTCCTTGGATTAATTGTCATTTCCCAGTAAGTAAATGGATATCCTGTTTGAGTTCCAAAGTTAATTTCTATAGGCTCTAAAGATTCAACCCAAAACTCTGTTTTAATAAATTTAATACTATCCGGATTTGTTGAAACAGCAAGTTTTTGGTCAAAATAGGAAAATACTAATTTCACAAGCCCTAACGATGGTCCGCTTAGAGTGTCGTTACCATTTATTACTCTTGTAAGCACTATATCTCTTGGATTTGTTGTTGCACTTGCTTTCGATGGACTGCTTAAAAAGTATTCGACAACATCCAAGGTACCATAACCATAAGTGCCGGGCTCATTCATATCAGCATAAAATTTAATTCTGTTAGAGTCGGCAACAATAATTGCAGTACTATCATGGTTGTAGCCAACTTTTCTCAAATCATAATCTAAAATTTCTGCAAGAGTTTTAGCATTCTGCTGCATTTTTAATTCTGAATCGGATGAATAGCTTGCATTCTGAGAATACAAATTCAACTTTAATATAAGCAGCATTAGTAATCCGCCTATAAAAGTTGAGCCGAGAAGATCAATTAATACATTCATGGCTTTATTTTGAGTGTAAAGTGAAGATGTAATACATTTTCAACTCATTACTTAAGTAAGGACTGTTGACAGTAATTTCGACTCTTTTATAATAAGTCTGTGATGTACTTATAACATTTTGATCGGATTCAGAAGCATAATGAATTTTACAAATTACGGTATAATTTTCTGCGTGCGGTAATGAGACAGGTTTTGAATAGTTGTTATAATCATCGATATCATTAAAATTGGGCCATACTTCGCCTGATTCTTTTCCTAAGCTTTGTGCTGGAGTTAAAGCAGCAGTTGTTATTGATTTGAAAACAACTGTTTGTTCATCAAAAGCTCGTTGTTTAATTTCTTCAAGTAAATCATCAGCAAGTGAAAATGCAGTTAGATATACTTTATTCTCAACTTCAACCTCTGTATTCTGTAGTACTGCTGAATCAAATCTCAACGAAATTATACCAAAAATCATCAGAGCCCCGAGCGATAACATCGATTGTATATTACTTGACATAGAATCTTCCCATCTTTAATTATTACCGATCTTTTCAAAAATTAAACCACAATAAAATCATTTATATTTTTTACCCAGAAGCAGAAAATATTATGTCTCACCAAATTTGTCAGTAACAATTACCCTGCAGTTGTAAAAAAGAGCGATGTTTTATTAATGATATTTCTAATTGAATAATTAGACTTGTGTTCTTATCTGATCTTCTATTTATAAGAATAGGTAAGCAAATCAGTTCATCACAAACTACAATTAGATTGTTTTAAATCTATTTCTTTTAAGATCAGATATATTTATATAATTTGAACATCAGTAACAAAGATTTATTAATAAATTCATCCTGTATTATGAAACAACCAGTATATAGAGTAAGCATTTTTTTATTTTTTCTTTCTTTCAGTTGTTTGATCTATACTCAACCTTATCCTGATCAGCACTATGTTCTAAGAGTTGATTCTATCTATTATAACATTGAGACCAATCAGGGTATAAAACTTAGTGATGACAGCACATATATTATGTTAGAAGATGGGGTAACAGACGGTTACGTTATTCTTAAACCGCAGTATTCACAATACTTGTTTAACCATGGTCTGCCGTCCTGGAATGGTACGGCACCTGATACCAGCAGCTCATTTAAAGTACAAATGCGATTCCCTTACGGCGCAAGCTGGTCCACTTGGTTAACTGCCGGATTCTGGAAAAATAATATCTGGAGTAGTTATGGCGCTACATCATACGGCGGCGGATATATTGATTATGACTATGTAAAATTAAACTCGTACAGAAATGCATGGCAGTTTAAAGTTATTATGACACGTACATCTGCAGAACTGCCATCCCCGACTATCCATAGTCTTAGTTTTTTTGTCAGTGATAATCAAACAACCAGTTTAATTGATATGAATGCAATTGTTAATGATAATCCTGCTGAGATTTTTATACCAACAACTTTTGTATATCAATATGGAGTAGATCCTATTATCGGCGGCGATATTTGTTCTCCGACATCTGTTTCAATGATTCTAAAGAGCTACAACATAGATGTGGATCCATATCAATTTGCGCTTGATACTCACGATCCATATTTTGATATGTTTGGTATTTGGCCGAGAGTTGTGCAAAACGCATCTGAGTTTGGTTTGGATGGTACGGTAACACGCTACAGAACCTGGAGTGAAGCAAGAGAAGTTCTTGAAAATGGAGGACGTATCGCAATGTCAGTAGGATTACCTTTGTATAGTGGCCATTTATTAATGCTTGCCGGATTTACGAGTGATGGAAGACCAATAGTTCACGATCCAGCAAAAAGTAATGGATACTCTTACATATTTAATAAAACTTCTTTATCACAATCGTGGTTTAGTAAAGGCGGTATTGCTTATACATTTTATCCTGCCGGTTTATTTCCAACATCTGTTGAGGAGAATTATGAGGATTTTGTTGCAGATGGTTATACCCTTTATCAAAATTATCCCAACCCATTTAATCCAAGTACAACAATTTCTTTTTCTATTCTGAAAGCAGGACAAACAAAAATTTCTGTATTTGATATGCTGGGCAGAGAAGTTGCAATTCTAATAAATGATCATCTTAATGCAGGTGTTCATACAACAGTGTTTGATGGAAAAGGATTATCAAGCGGAGTTTATATATATAGAATTGAATCTGGAAATTTTGTAAAATCAAAACAAATGATTTTGCTAAAATAGATTACAGATTTCTTTTATTGTTAATAAAAAAAGGCACGATTCTCGTGCCTTTTTACTTCTAGTTTTTCGCCTCTAACATAATTACTTCATCAACATCATTTTGCTTGTTTGGGTAAAGTTACCTGCTGTCATTTTATAAATGTACATTCCGCTTGCAAGATTACTTCCGTTAAAATCAACAGAATAAGATCCAGTAGAAACATTATCGTTTACTAGTTCCATTACCAATTCACCGGTTATTGAATAAACAGAAATGGTTACCTTGGTATCAAACGGAACACTGTAATTTATCTTAGTTGTTGGGTTAAACGGATTAGGATAGTTCTGGCTAAGACTGAACGATGTTGGAATTGCAGTGTTAACTTCAACTTCCTGTGAAAAAGTAAATGAACCATCTAGATCAACTTGTTTTAGTCTGTAGAATGAAAGTGTACCTGCAATATTTTCATCAACAAATCTATAATCAATTGTTCTTGTTGAATTACCGGCAGCTGTTACACGTCCGATTGAATTCCATTCACTACCGCTAACTTTTCTTTCAACATCAAAATAGCTGCTGTTTAATTCTGTAGCAGTTTGCCAGATTAAAACAACACTATTCTTATCAAGTGAAGCATTGAACGAAACTAATTCAACAGGAATTATTCCAGGGAATTCGTCTGCGCCAATTTCAGGAATACTGTCTCTTGTTTCACCATCAAAATCAATAGTAACACCGGGAATTGCCATTCCTTTTCCCATCAATGGTGTTGTTGTATTTGCTAAATGCAAATCTGTTGATGATACGAACAATGGATCAACACTTAGGCTATTTGGATCTTGACTTGAAGCTGTTTGCCAAGCTATTAAAGTTGGAGTAGCTGTTGTATTGAAAAATCCAACATTACCATTGGTAGCATTTACAGGATAGAAATCGTTATGATCAGAAGCTAATGTTCCAAGAGCTAAATCTCTATAAATACAATATGATGCAAAATCTGTCTCAGCACTAACTACAATATTATTTGCAACATTGTTTGTTCCATTTGAAAATAGTAATCCCTGATAAGAAACAGTTCCTGTTCCAATATCCGCAAGATTATTCATGTAAATTGAATTGAATGCTAAGTTTAAAGTTGCGGATGCAGATGAATTCTTGATTCCTCTAACATATGCAACAGGATTTGCAGCAGTAAGTTCAAAACCGTAAATCATATTGTTTGCTAAATTATAGGTTCCATAGGTTTCTATGCTTATTGCTGTATTGCCAAATGTAGCCGCATTTGTTAAAGAGGATACTTTAGAAATTTTATTTCCGTCCATATTAACAACTGAATTTGTATCTACATCTACAGCGTAGATTGCTTCATTAGATATATTAAATCCAATATTCTGATTCAGTATTATTTCATTACCTAAAATATCATGGCTGCCTGCGCGATAAAGTGCAATACTTCTTCTCTTCCCTTCAATCAAGTTATTTTTTAGGGTAATGTTATAAGGATAATTTATAACATTTGGAGTTCCACTCTGATAACAGCCATATCCTTGAGCACTTTGAACAACACCATCAAAGTTTGCACTGATGTGATTGTTCTCAAATAAAATATTGTTCGGTGACCAATCAATATTTAAATAATTTCTAGACCTGAGCATAACTGCACTAACAAAAAGATTTCCTGAAGTACTGACTCCCTGAGCTTTATAATAAATGTTAGTATTCTTAACAACCATATTCGATACATCTCCAACGATTGTAAGAGGGAAAGCATTTCTCTGAGCAGTCAGTGAAGTTTGAATAGTTAAATCTCTTGTTGTGCCGTCAACAGTATTTGAACCATCAATTACAATATTTTTTGTAGTTCTTAAGCTATCCCATGTAACATTTCCTTTACTTGGAATACCAATAACCAATGCACCCGAAGGTCCGCTGTTTAAATCGGTAGGATAGTTAAGAGTAATAGTTGGTTGTACACCTGTATAAGGTTTAAATGTTACAGTAAAAGGATCTGGATTTATTGCTAAACCCAATCCAACAACTGGAGTGTATGTTTCAGTAATATCACTTGTAATAAAGAAATTACAATTTGCTGTAAATGTTGCATCGTTTAATACGTCAAATGCTTCTCTAAGCGTAGCAAACTGTGGATTGCTTCCACCAGGACCAGTACCAGGGGCCCCGATATAATAATCACCGGCAAGACTTGGTGTGATTGTTATACGATAAGCACCAAATCCATTATTTGTGCTAAGAACAAATACATTAAATACAAAATTACTTACTTGTTGAATCGAAACATCTCCAAGACCGCCTGCAGAGTTAGTACCCAAAGTAGTTGTAGCTGCATACAAAACACTAGCTGATGGAATACCACCAACTACTCTAATTATTTTAGCATTTTCCACGCCCGTACCCAAAGCATTTGCTACAACATATTCATCACCGGCAATAGATTTAAAGAATCTTATAGCACTGCCAGCGGTACCAAGAACAGTATTTGGAATTGTTCCAACCAAAGTTCCGGTTGAAGTAAATTTTTGAGCATTCATTCCATGTGCATTAAAATAAAAATCGCTGTTTGCTAAAGGCCCTGCGCTGGCTGATGAAAATGAAACAAGTGTGCCAATGTTAACAACTTGTGGTGTAAAAGTTACTCCATTATCAGTGGTTGTAAATTTAACAACTTCACCAGTTGCAGTTGCGGACGCAGCCCAGATGACAATTGAATTATCAGCAGTTGACCCTGTAACAGTAAACTTATCACCAAGTCTCTTACCGGTAGCATCATAATTAATTACATTGACTGGTGCAGCAGCAAGACTATCGTATTTATAAACTTTAAAGAAGCCACCAACCGCAACATTACCAACAAATATTTTTCCATCCGTTGAAACTTCAACATCATTGATTACAATCGTTCCTCCAGAAATACCTGTTGTATCAAGCATTGTAACTGAATCGCCAGTTAAAGCATTAAAAACAAAAATCTGCTTGCCGCCTAAAGAAGCGTCACGATTAACCACAAAAAGTCTGTGGTTGCCGCCAACTAAGCCATAACTTAGTCCTCTTGTTGTACTACCAGTTTCCCAAACTGGTTTAGTTCCCGCGGTTACTGATTTCTCCCAAAGTGTGGTTACTTGCGAATATCCAATGCTCGCAAAACATATTACTGCAAAGATCGTAAATAGAATTTTTTTCATGAGATCCTCACTGATTATTAATAATGATTAGAAATGTATTGATTGAATTATTCATTAGTCGGATAGAATTTTCATTTATCGAAATAGTTTGATTAATTATCGATACTGAAACTTAAATATTTTTATTTACAATTACAGCATTCCCTATAATAAAAATATCAACATTAATTTAGGTTTTATAAATTATTGCTATTTATTTATTGAGAGAATTAAGTGAACGCAGAATTAGCAACACAGCAATACCAATATAATTGTTACAATTATTTGAACAGTTTTTATTTCTATTAGAGTGGAAATAGACATTTACAAATAAATATTTTGAAAATCTACTTTTCTGTAAACTGAATCCGGCTATTCAAATTACTTATGATGCTAATATTTTAAATAAAACAATATCTCAAATTCTCATTATTTCTTTAAATAAAGAGAATCTACCACTGGGCTTCATTTTATCACAGTCAGTAAAACCTTAGTTTTTTCTTTTGCTTCAATTGCATATGGGATTTTAGCAGGCAAAGAAAAATATTCAGTTGCCTTAATTAAGTTAGAAGTACCATTTACTTTTAAATCAATAGTACCCTCCAGGACATGGATAAGTATATCGTATGGCGATGTACTATCATTTAATGATTCATCCTTATCGAAGGCATGCAGTGTTACGGTTCCGTTATTCTTCTTAAGCAACTGTTTGCTTACAATCGCATCAGACTGATAATTAATTATC
>OEIV010000762.1_pt1 | contig 16438 bp, 14 predicted proteins | sample 1539231 | NCBI WGS metagenome assembly OEIV01 (sample SAMN03794762, study PRJEB22550) | activated sludge metagenome | feature: wastewater treatment plant; material: activated sludge; isolation source: Wastewater treatment plant of a petroleum refinery complex | place: Argentina: Buenos Aires ...
GGCGGGCGACGACCTCGCGTTTCGGGAAACGTCGCTGATCCACAAAGGTCAGGCGATGCAGCGCGCGGCCCTGCTCATCATGGTCGAGAGCGAGTTCCCGTTCCAGGTCTTCAAATCGCAGAACTTCGAGCCAACCGGCGCCAAGCTCGTCGTCACCGCCGCCGATACCGAGCAACGCATCGTCTACGAACTCAACGCGGAGCCGGCGGCTCAGGAGTATGCGGCTGCGATCGGCCTTCTGCCGGACGACCTCGGCCCCTTCAGCTTCGCCTCGTATCCACTCGTCGTTCGCGTCGGCGGAGATTATTACTGCCGTTCGATCCGCAACATGAACCAAGACGGCAGTCTTTCGTTCTTCTGCGCCATCGACGAGGGGCTTGTCTTTACGGTCGCCAACCCGCAGGAAATGACGCTTGCGACGATGCGCACATTGCAGGGGCTCGAGAGCAAGCTCGGCGGCGTCGACATGGTGATCGGGTTCGACTGCATCTTGCGCCGGCTCGACGCGGAGAACCGCCAGATCCGCAACCAGCTCGCCGATATCTACCGCCGTTTCCACGTCGTCGGATTCCATACCTACGGCGAGCAGTTCAATGCCATGCACTTGAACCAGACCCTCACTGGCATCGCGTTCGGTGGTGCAGCCGCCCGCTCGGCAGCGTGAGGAGCGCGACATGCGCAACGCCGAGGCGGCCAGGCCCGAGAAAGAGACCGAGAACGAGGCGCTGCGTCGCCGCATTACCAAGCTCGAGAAGATCAACCTGGCGCTGATGAACCGCGTCGAGCGCTCGCTCGATCATCAGGCCAACGCCTACTCGATCTTCCAGACCGCCATCGCCCTCGAGGGACAGGTCCGCGTCAGGACCGAAGAACTCAAGTCGGCGCTAGATCACCTCGAGAGCCTCAACGGCGAACTCACACAGGCCCGCGACGACACCGAGCGCGCGAGCAAGGTGAAGACGCGCTTCTTCACCGCCGTCAGCCACGACGTCCTCCAGCCGCTCCACGCCGCACGCCTCTCGCTCTCGGCGCTGATCGACGGCATCGCGACCGACGAGCACCGCCAGCTCGCCGAGCAGGTCGATCACGCGCTCTCCTCGATCGAGGAGCTGCTTCGCACCATGCTCGACATCTCAAAGCTCGAGGCCGGCGTCATTCGTCCCGCGTTGCAGCCGGTAGCACTGAAGCCGTTGTTCCACGCACTGACGCTCGACCTCAAGCCGCTGGTCGACGCCAAGGGGCTGACGCTCGGTTGCCGCTCGCGCGACCTCGCCATCGTCTCCGATCCGCTGATGCTGAGACGCATCCTCCAGAACCTGCTCGCCAATGCGCTGCATTACACACGTCAGGGTGGCATCCGCATCGCCGCGCGCCAGCGTGGAGATCAAGTCAGGATCGAGGTCTGGGATACGGGACCGGGCATCCAGGAGTCGGAGCGCGAGCGCATTTTCGAGGAGTTCCAACGCGGCTCGTCGTCGAACACCGCCAACCGCGGCGGTTTCGGCCTCGGCCTCTCGATCGTATCGCGCATGGCGCAGACCCTCGCACACCCGCTGGACCTCTGCTCGCGCGTCGGTTCCGGCACACGTTTTGCGATCCTCGGCCCGCGTGCTGTTCTTCCCGAGCAGCCGCAACCTATCGCCCCTGGCCTACCGCCGGCCGCCGACGCCATCGGTCTCGGCGCCACGCGCGTGCTCGTCGTCGAAAACGATCCCCACGTGTTGAGCGCGATGCAGGCGTTGCTCGCGAAGTGGTCCTGCGACGTACGCGTTGCGAGCGACCTCAAAGAGGTGGACGACATTCTCTCCGCCAACACCTTCCGTCCGTCGATCGTTCTCGCCGACTATCATCTCGACCAGGGCCAGCTCGGTACGACGGCGATCACGCGCATCAGAACGACGTGCGGCGGCGGCGTCCCCGCAATCGTGATTACGGCGGATCACTCGCCGGAGATCGCCGCGCATGCCGCGCAGCAGGGCTGCGAGATCCTCTGCAAGCCGGTGCGGCCCGCCCAATTGCGCGCGCTCATGTTGCATCTCCTCGGCTGAGGCCGAAACGCGCAGAAGCCGCCAGCATGCGACGAAAAAGGGCGCGGATCCCGCGCCCTTCCTCGATCGATTCCGCTCTCTCCGCCGCGATCAGTCCAGGCCAACGGTCTGGATGACGGCCGGGCCCATGATGACGATGAACAGAACAGGCAGGAAGAAGATGATCATCGGCACGGTGAGCTTCGGCGGAAGTGCAGCGGCCTTCTTCTCGGCCTCCGACATACGCATGTCGCGGTTTTCTTTCGCCATGACGCGGAGCGCCGTGCCGACCGGGGTACCGTAGCGCTCGGCCTGGATCAGCGCCGTCGCGACGGCCTTGACGCCCGGGATGCCTGTACGCTTTCCGAGGTTCTCGAATGCGACGCGGCGATCCTGAAGATAGGAGAGCTCGGCGGTTGTGAGCGAGAGTTCTTCCGCGAGTTCGATCGAGGTGCCGGCGGCTTCCTTTGCCACCTTGCCGAACGCCGCTTCGACGGACATGCCCGACTGCACGCAGATCAGAAGCATGTCGAGCGAGTCGGGGAACGCCTGTCGGATCGAGAGCTGACGCTTCTGGATACGGTTCTCGAGAAACACGTTCGGCAAGTAGTAGCCGAAGATGCCGATACCGACCGCGATGAGCGCCTTTACCGCCGGCGGGTAAGTGAGCTTGGCCAGCACGAACAGATAGAACAAGGCGGCGATGAAGACGATCGGCGGCAGCGCGACGCGGAAGAACATGTAGGCGACAAGATGAGCCTGACCGCGCAGACCGGCCATCTTCAACTTGTTGCGCGCCTCGTCGTTGTCGAAACGCGCACGCAGATCAAGCGCGTCGACGACCTTCTGCATGAAGCCCTTCGGCGCCTGACGCAGCTTGCCCCTGCCGTCCTTGATCGACATCTCCGAAAGACGCGCCGCCCGCATCTTGTCGCGCTCGATCGCCATCACCTTCATGCGCTGGCTCATGCGGTCGCGATTGAGCAGCGGAAGCGTGATCGTGAGCACTGTCGCAAACGCCGAGACCGAGGCGAAGAACGTCACCAGGAATTCGGGACGGACAATATACTGGACGATATCCATCATCGGCTTGGCCTCGGCTCCATTCGCGTCGCGGATACCCCGCGCTCACCGGATTGTCGTTGGGATCAGAACTTGAAGTTGATCATCTTTCTCATGACCATGATGCCGCAGAACATCCAGAACGCCGAGATGAGCAGCATGAATTGTCCCGTGGTCTTGGTCCAGAGCAGCGAGATATAGCCAGGCGACGTCAGATAGACGAGGAGGCCGACCACGGGCGGAAGCGCAGCGAGAACGCTGGCGGACGCCTTAGCTTCGGCCGAGAGCGCCTTCACCTTCAGCTGCAGTTTCACGCGATCACGAAGCACGCCCGACAAGTTTCCAAGCGCCTCGGAAAGGTTGCCGCCGGCTTGCTGCTGAATGGCGATGACGACGGCGAAGAACTTCACCTCCGGCAGCGGCATGCGGTCCATCAATCGATCGAGGCATTCGGAAAGCGGCACGCCGACGCGCTGCTGCTCGACGACTTCGCGGATTTCGCTGCCGATCGGTTCGGGGCTCTCGCGCGCGATGATGCCCAGACACTCGTTGAGGGGAAGACCGGACTTGACACCGCGCACGATGACGTCGATCGCATTGGCGAATTCCTTGAGGAACTTCACCTGCCGCGACTTCGTCGCCTGGGTCAGGTACCAGCGCGGCAGGCCGAACGTTCCGACGAAGCCAGCGATGGGGGCGGCGATCGGCGCGCTGGGGAACACGAGGAACGACACCACGGCCGCTATCACGCCGGTGATCGCGCTGGCGATATAGAAGTGCTTCGGCGTCGCATCGATACCGGCCCGCTGAAGCCGAACGCGCAGCGACAGCTTCTCGCTCGCCTTCTGCTTGTTCTCGATGTCCTTCAGCGTGTCCGCCACCGCCTTGCGCCGTGTCGCCGCCACGTCGTTGGCCGCGCGCACCGCGATTTTCTTGGCGCGATTCTCGGTGACGTTCGAGATGCGCTTCTCGGTCTTCTTCGAGCCGGACAGATACGGCTCGATCAGCGCGAAGACGATTGCCGCGAGAGCCACGGCGACGAGCAGGACCGCCGCCACCTTGACCAGATCGACATCACCCATTGCTCTCTCCCATCGGCGAGCCGTCCTCGTCCATGACTTCGGAGTTCGCCAGCGCTTCCGCCAGGCGCGCCTCTTCCTTGTAGTAGACGGCGCGGTCCCAGAACCGCGGCCGCGCAATGCCCGTCGAGCGATGGCGACCCTTGAGCTTGCCGTTCGCGTCTTCGCCGGTGATCTCGTAGACGATGAGGTTCTGAAGCGTGACCACTTCGCCTTCCATGCCGACCACCTCGGTGACGTGCGTCACCTTTCTCGAGCCATCGCGCAGGCGCGACGCCTGGATGATGATGTCGATCGAACCCGTGATCATCTCGCGGATGGTCTTAACGGGCAGTGAGAAGCCGCCCATCATGATCATGGATTCGAGACGGCTGATGGCCTCGCGGGGGCTGTTGGAGTGGAGCGTACCCATCGAGCCGTCGTGGCCCGTGTTCATCGCCTGCAGCAGGTCGAACGCTTCCGGTCCACGGACCTCGCCCACGATGATCCGCTCGGGACGCATACGAAGGCAGTTCTTCACGAGGTCACGCATGGTGATCTCGCCTTCGCCTTCGAGGTTCGGCGGCCTCGTTTCGAGGCGTACAACGTGCGGCTGCTGCAATTGAAGCTCGGCGGAGTCTTCGCAGGTGATGATGCGCTCGTCGTGGTCGATCGAGCCGGTCATGCAGTTGAGCAGTGTCGTCTTGCCCGAGCCGGTACCACCGGAGATCAGCACGTTGCAGCGGACGCGGCCGATGATCTCGAGAATCGTCTTCGTTTGCGGCGTGATAGAGCCGAACTTGACAAGCTGTTCGAGGCGCAGTCGGTCCTTCTTGAACTTACGGATCGTGAGGGCCGGGCCGTCGATCGCGAGCGGCGGAGCGATGACGTTGACACGGCTGCCGTCGGGAAGGCGCGCGTCGCATATCGGGCTCGACTCGTCGACGCGACGGCCGACCTGGCTGACGATACGCTGGCAGATGTTCATCAACTGCGCGTTGTCCGAGAAGCGCACGTTGGTCCGCTGCACCTTGCCGCTGACTTCGATGTAGGTCGTCGCCGCTCCGTTCACCATGATGTCGGCGATGTCGTCGCGGGCGAGCAGCGGCTCGAGCGGACCGTAGCCGAGCACGTCGTTGCAGATGTCCTCGAGCAGCTCTTCCTGCTCGGCGATCGACATGACGACGTTCTTGACCTGGATGATCTCGCTGACGATGTCGCGAATCTCCTCGCGCGCGGCGGCCGCGTCGAGCTTGGCGAGCTGGGTCAGGTCGATCGTGTCGATCAGCGCGTTGAACACCGTCGTTTTGACGTCGTAGTACTCTTCGGAGTGACGACGCTGCTGTTCCTTCGCTTCCGGTGCCGGAGCGCTCTGCGGCGGTGGCGTGGGGGCGGCCGGGGCCACCTTCGCCTTCGCCTCCGGAGCGCTTTGCGGCTGCGATGGCGCCGCGGGGCGCATGCCGGTGCTCGCCGGAGCCGGCTGCTGCGGCAGCCGGCGCGGGGTCGACGAAGGATCGGATGAACGCCTGCCGAACATCGGGGCTGCTCCTTAACGCTTCAGCTTCAGCTTCTCGAGGAACGGCGCGAGCGCCGACTTCTTCTCCACACGCAGCTCGCGCCGATTGGCGAGCGCCATGGCGATGTCGCGGAAACCGACCGCCGCTTTCGCCTTGGCATTGAGCTCCTCGATCATCTGGCCGTTGTTGGCCGCTTGACCGAAGGTCTCGCTATCGAAGTCGATGACAGCGAGCGCCTTGAGACCGATCGCCTGCTCGAACTCCTTGACGGAGATCTCGGGACGCTTCGGCATGCCGAGCGTGTTGATGACGAGCTGCGGCGGCTTGTCGTTCTTGCGCGACTGCTTGAGAAGATCGATCACGTTCTTGGCGTTGCGCAGGTTCGCGAGATCGGGCGATGCGGTGATCACGATCTCATCGGACTGAAGCAGGATGCGCTTCGTCCACGACGTCCACGAATGCGGGAGATCGACGACGACGTAGGGGACGTTCTGGCGCGCGACGTCCAGAACCATGTCGCAGGCATCGGCGGAGAGATCGTAGTCGCGGTCGAGAACGACCGGCGCCGCAAAGATCGACAGCCGCTCGGAGCACTTCGTCAGAAGGCGGTCCAGCAGCACCTCGTCGAGACGCTCGGGGCTCGCCAAGGCTTCGGCGATACCCTGAACGGGGTCCTGGTTGAAGTCGAGACCAGTGGTGCCGAAGGCGAGGTCGAGATCGGCGATGATGACGTTGCTCGACAGCACCTCCGACAGCGTCCACGCGACGTTGTGGCAGATCGAGGACGAGCCGACGCCGCCTTTCGCGCCGACGAACGTGTACACGTGGCCAACCGGATCGGCCTCCGGATCGTTGTAGAGGTTGGAGATGCCCTCCATGACCTGCATCGGATTGATCGGAGCGATGAGGTACTCGCTGACGCCGCGCTTCAGTAGCTCGCGGTAGAGCAAGACATCGTTGGTCTGGCCGATCACGATGACCTTCGTGCCTGCGTCGCAGCTCTCGGCGAGCTGATCGAGCTCCCCGATCAACTGCTGACGCGGCAACCGCGACTCGACGATGATCAGGTTCGGTGTCGGGCTCTCCTGATAATGCGCCACCGCTGCCGGCAGGCCACCCATGTGGATCGAAAGATGGGCCTTCGTCAGACGGCGATCCTCGGCCGCGACCTGGATCGACTGCGCGACGTCGGGTGTCTCGCAGAAACACTGGATCGAGATGCGCGGGATTGGCCGCGCTCGCTCCTCTCCGCTAGCATCTGCAGCGGTCGCGCCATCATAGTCGTCGTACTCGGCGAGTTCACGGCCAGCCATTACGTCGTCTCCTCGATTCGAAACTGGATCCCGGCAAGCATGGAGGTTAGTTGCCCTTCGTCTGGATCCGCTCGTCCTCTGTCTTCTTGGCGGTGGTCACGTCGCCCTTGATGTACTTGTCGTAGACCTGATCGCGACGCTCGGCGGAGCGTCCCGTAACGGTGCGCGGTCCGAGCAGGTCGGCGGGATTTGCAACGTGCATGGCGAAGTTGCGCTGAGTGGCACAGCCGAAGTTGGCGTAAGGCACATTGCCCGGGTCGCGCGCAATGTTCGTCGGCCACGCGCCGCACTCGGGTGCCTCTGCGACGTAGCGCAGGTAGGAGACGCGCACCGGCGCGGGGCCGTGCGCCTCCGCCGGATATGTTTCGACTGCAATAGCGGCTTCACCGAAGCCTTCGTTGGCGAGGATCGCGCGGATCTCGTGCACGGCGTTCATCGCCGCGACCTCGTTGCTGCCACCGCTCGGCGCAGCCACGACGAGACGGCTGTTACCGGCATCGGCGGCGCGGTAGCGCGCCGCGAAATCGAGGACGTCGGCGCGCTGATGCGGGGAGAGCCCCGAGCTGCCGCGTGGCACGTTCACGTTGAGCGTCGAAGGACGCTGGGAGACGAGGATGGGATGGCGCTGCGAGGGATCGACCAGCGACCAGCCGGCGACCTTCGCGCCCTCGTCGGTATGCTTGCACGCGGTTGCCATCATCGCGAGCACGGCGACGGCGGTGACCTTGACTGCGGCCGCGGCGAGCGATTTCGCTGCACGGGGGCCCTGATTGCACAGTCTTTGAATGGACTGGACGTTCATGTTCTCTCTCCACCACATGCGGCTAGTCGACGATGAAACCGTAGTCGCCCTTGAGATCGCCGGCCGGAGCGACGCTGCCGCGGCCATAGATCACGTTGAGCTGACCGAGCAGGTTCGCCTTGCGATCGGAGGTCGCGGCGAGGCCGTCGAGCGGACGGGCCAGCTCGCTCTTCGCCTGCGGCTTCACGAGGTAGGGCGTGACGATGACGACGAGTTCCGTCTCCTGCTTGATGTAGTCACGGCTGCGGAACAGCGTGCCGAGCACGGGCAGGTCCTTGAGCCCGGGCATGCCGTCGATGTTCTGACGCGTGTCGTCGGACAGGAGGCCTGCCATCGCCAGAGATCCGCCGGACGGAAGCTCGACCGTCGACTTCGCCTGACGCTTCTTCAGCGCGGGGATGGAGATGCCCGACAGCGTGACAGCGCCGTTGTTGGACAGCTCGCTCACCTCAGTCTCGATCTTGAGGCTGATGCGGCCCTCGGAGAGCACGGTCGGGGTGAAGGCCACGCCGACGCCGAACTCCTTGTAGGTGACGGAGAGCTTGCCGAGCGAGTCGACCACCGGCACCGGATACTCACCACCGGCGAGGAACTTCGCGGTTTCACCAGAGATGGCGGTCAGGTTGGGCTCGGCGAGCGTGCGGACCAGGCCGTTGCGCTCGAGCGCACGGATGGCCTGTGAGACCGTTACGTTCTTCGTACCCCAGCTGCCGTCGACACCGCTGTTGCCGTAGGCGTCGGTGCCCGGACCCTTGTTGTAGTTGCAGAGTGCGCCAGCGGTGCCGCAGGCTTGGTTGTCGTCTTTCTTCAGGTTGATACCCGGGATCGGAAGCGTGCCAAGACCAGCCGCGGCGGTCAGCGGCAGAGCGTTCTCGGTGAGCAGTGTCGTCGAGAAGTTGCCGGAGTTGATGGCTGCGCCGATGTTGATGCCGAACTGTTTCATCACCGAGCGCTGCACCTCAGCGACCAGCACGCGCAGCATCACCTGCTCTTCGGCCTCGACCTGCAGGAGATTGATGACGGACGAGTCGTAACCCTTGCCCTTGAGGTCCACCTTCGACTTCACCGTCGTGCCTTCGGCCGAGGTCGTCGATTCGGAGGTGAACTCGGCGGCGAGGAACTGGCGGGCGATGCTGGCGGCGCGCACGGAATCGGCCGGGATGCGGACCGAACCGGTGAGGATCGCCGCCTGGTTGAGCATCTCGACCTTGATCTGCGCGCCAGGGATGATGCGGTTGAGCAGGTCCTCGAGACCGGCGGTCTCGCGCTCGACATAGAGCTCGAACGGGGCGAGCTGCTCACCATATGATCCGAAGAAGAAGGCGTTCGCTTCGCCGATCTGGCGCGCGAGCAGGAACACGCGGTTCGAGCTCAGCACGACGGCGTCGATGGTCTTGGGATTGGACACCATCACATCGCGCACGTCCTGCGGAAACTCGATCAGCACGGACTTGCCGAGACCGATGCGTACATTCTTGGGGATGGGCAGCGGCCCGCCGCTGGGCATCCGCAACAGCGACTGATGCGCGGTGACCGGGCCGCGCTCGCCCGGATCGGCGGCTTCGACCCCGGTCACATGGCCGGCCAGCAAGAGCAGCGCCGCCATCGTGGCAATCGCGGCGCGGAGTACGCCCCCGAATGCATGGTTCGTCTTGATGTACATGGATCTCTCGCCTTCCGACGACTACGGTTGGACTACTCAGTTCACGCCGTACGCACGCGAACGGGTGCCGTAACGCAGGATACGGATGGCATTGCCACGTTCTTCATTGATGTTGACGCCGTTAGCCGGCCCGGTGCTTTCGCCGAGGTCGGCGACCGACCGCAGCGCAAGAGTGATGTCGCCCATCTGGTTGGCGAGCGCGAGAAGCTCGGCCTGACGCGGCGTGAGCTCGAGTGTCGCCGTCGAGGCATTGCCGTCGGGCGCCTTCTTGCCTTCCTTCGTCTCGATCTGCTGACCGATTGCGAGAACACGAACGTTGCTGAAGAGCGTATCGCTCACGTGCTGCTCGGCGCCGCCCTTGCTGCGCATGCGGCGGGTGAGGATGACGTCGACATGATCGTTCGGGAGAATGAGGCGGCCAACGGCCGTATCCTCTTTGATCTTGGTGGAGATGGCGCGCATGCCGGCCGGCAGGATCGCGGACAGGACGCCGCCGGCGCCCGCCTTGATCAGCTTGTGCGAGGTGATCGGCTCACCGGCGAGGAACGGCGCGCGGGCGATGCGCCCCGCGAGATCGCGCTGAGAGGCGGCGCCGCCGGTACGCGTGATGAAGCTCGATGTCACGGCCTCCTTCGGCCACGCCTGCCAGCGGAAGTGTCCATCGTTGACGATTTCGCCGAGGGGAATGTCGACTCGCGCGACAAGCACTTCCGTGGTGTTGATCGTCTTCTCGACCACCTTGGTCGGAGCAGGCTTGTTCACCAGGCCCTTCATCATCACGAAGGCGGCGAGCCCGAAAACGCCAGCAATGGAGATGCCGATCAGCTGAGCTTTTTTCATCGCACGAGCGGTCCTTATGAATGTGAGGCCGACCTCACCGTTCCGCTCAATCTGATCGAGAAACGTCAATACGAGGTTAAGCTGCGTTCCATTCTGGACGAGTTGCATGAGCCGTCATGCCGGCCGCCACGGTGGTGACTGGGCCCGGCGACGGCCGACGATCGCAAGTGCCGGATGCCGCTGCCGCGAATCGGGCTGGGCCAAGTGCCGGCGCCCGCGGACGTGCCGGCAAAAACGTGCCGAATACGAGGATCATCGCGGCATGCCGGCCGCGATGTATCCCTTCGCTTCAGTATGCAAGACCGTGGAACAGTTCGGTCCGTGGATAGAGCCACATCGCTGCCGCCGCGATCGCGATACCGTAGGGAATACCGGTCTCCTTCGCCTGCAACCTGAGCATCCAGCGCGGAGCCTTGAGGCTGCCCTCGGGGAAGTAGCTGCGCAGGAGAACGAAAACGAGCGCGAGAACGCCGCCAATCATCGCCACCATGAAAATGTAGGAAAAGAGGTGGCTGAAGCCGAGCCAGAGCGACGACGCGGCGAGCAGCTTGACGTCGCCGCCGCCGATGAGGCCGGCCGCGAAGAGCCCGAAGCCGACCGTCAGAACGAGAACGCCCGCGGCGAGATGCATGGCAAACGCGCCAAGGCTCAGGCCGGCGAGCGGCGTTGCCAGCAGGAAGCCGCCGAGCAGTAGCAGCGATATTCGATTCGGAATCGTCATCGTCAGCATGTCCATCGCGGCGGCGAAGGCCATCGCGGCAGGAAAGACGAGAAGCAGCGAGTAGTCGAACATGGCGCCCATCCCGGCGAGTTGCGAATTAGATGCTTGCTAACGTGTCGACGATGATCTCGAAGATCCGCACCAGCTCAGGTCCGAGCAACTGGAGCGTCGTTATGATCGACAGAGCGATGAGCGCCGTGATCAGGCCGTACTCGATGGCCGTTGCACCATCCTCAGACTTCCAGAACTTTCGCGCGAGTTGCTTCACGACGAACCCCAATCACTCACTCATTGCCTGGCCTACCGACACGCGGGGCCTCTACCGATACGTTCATTGCTAGCGGGACTTCCTATCGAGATCGTGAAGATCATCGAGCCGCGGCCGAGCTGCGCAAGAAGTGTTTCCGGAATGGCTAATCGGCACTTAAGGGGACCGTCGAGAAGCCGGTTCATCTTCGTCATCGTCGCGCGTGGCAGTACGTGAAACGCAAGACGGCGGGACGCTTTCGCGTCCCGCCGCCTCGTGATCTGAACCGGTCAGATTACTTCTGAGCGCTGTTGAGCGCCTGGAGGATGTCCTGGTACACGCGGTCCAGGTCGGCGCCGATGGCCGTGAGGGTCGTGATGATGACGACCGAGAGAAGGGCGGCGATCAGGCCGTACTCGATAGCGGTGGCGCCAGACTCGTCCTTGACGAAGCGAGCGAACATCTTCTGCATGACAAACTCTCCCATGAAGCAACTAGCTACTGCTGACCAGTCCACCGCCGGGTCATTCCGGCTGTCTGAACTGAAGTCAGACTACCCTCGCCCCATTAAGAAGGAGTAAAAGCCAAAGTTTTTTTCGTGAAACGATCTGGCAATTCTGGTAAATACTATACTAATACACCGCCCTAGAAAGATTATCCACAGATGTGCTCATTGCTTTTCATGTATTGACTGACTCCGCCACGCATTTTGCTGCGACACACTCGCGATTTTGTGCGTTAATCAATTACTTCTTCTGAGAAGTTCGCGTAGCTGGAAGGCGGCACGGATGCGCGAGTACTGGGGCTGAGCACAAGTCTAGACGGTCACGACGGCCCGTGGCGCCGCCATCGCGCCGGGCGAGACTGTTGCGTTTCTGCGCCCTCGACACTTCGGACACACCCCGCACACCGTCTGCCCCTACCGCTCCACAGTCCACGCCCACGGGCGAAAAGGCCCTTTGACCAGCACCGTCCAGAATCGAACGCGCGTTTGCGGTCCATTTACCTTTTCCTGGCCAAATGCAGCTCATGACCCATGCCTGGAGGAGCCGGGAATGCTGCCCCACTCGAACAACGACCAGAGGATCTCTGGAATGCTGCAAGCGGCCCTGCTCGCCGGAATAACGCTCATGGCGACTCTGGCTCTCGGCTCTCAGCAGGCGCGCGCTGCCGATCTCATCGTGCGTTACGATCAATCACAGATCCTGCGCCTGCCGCGCCCGGTGAGCGAACTCATCATCGGCAACCCGTCGATCGCAGACATCTCCATCCAGGGTTCCGACCTTCTCGTCATCACCGGCAAGACTTTCGGCGTGACCAACGTCATCGCCCTCGATGCCGAGCGCAACGTGATCCAGGACCAGCGCGTGATCGTGCAGCGCGACGAGCAGCGCATGGTCAACCTTCACAAGGGCGCGGTGCGCCAGTCGTTCACCTGCACGCCCACCTGCCAGCCGACCATCACCATCGGCGACGATCCCTCCTACTTCGACCTGATCACGAAGCACTCGGCGCAGAAGACGAAGTTCTCCGACAGCGGTGACTCGAGCGGCGGAAGCGGCGGCCAGTGAGGCGCAGCGAGACTTTGATGTCGGCGGAGCGGCTTCGCACACGAAAGGCCCTCCCTCCACCCTCTATCAGTCCGCTCGACCCATTATAGATGACTTGGGTCTCGCATCGGGGGCGATCGATACGCCCCTGATCGCGTTGCAGCGATCAACAGCGGCGCGGCGCCTTCACTGCTCGTTAGTTTTAACGGAGCAGCAACCACCTTTCGAAGTGTTTTCATCAAGAAGTCCTTTCTTTACGGCCTCCCGCCTAGCCTCGGGCACGTCTCCAATGCAAACCGAGGCTCCGTGTTCCCATGATCCATCGAGGCGACAGCGCCCCGCTAACGGCGAATAGAGCGGCGCCCCCCGCAGGCCGTATCTCCAAGCGGTTCATCCGCAACACGCATGGCTCGACGGCAATCGAGTTCGCCATCGTGCTCGGCCCGTTCCTGCTGTTCGTGTTCGGCGTCTTCGCTATCGGCCTGCATTATCTCGCGACGAACTCTCTCGAGCGTGCCGTGTTCACCGCCAGCCGCGCCGTTCGCACCGGCATCGCGCAGAAGTCGAACATGACGACGAACGAATTCAAGCAGATGGTCTGCACCGAAGCGGCACCGCACATCGACTGCGCCAAGCTCCAGGTTCATGTGCAGAACGCCGATACCTGGGACGAGATCAACCCGATCAATTGCGTCAACAACGGACAGCTCGCCAACAGCGGCTCCGGCAGCGATACCATCGGCGACAAGGCCGGCGGCGCCAGCAAGATCGTGCTGGTCACCGCCTGCTACGACTGGGATGCGGCCAAGAGCATTCCCTATTTCATGAAGGACAAGAACGGCAACAACCGCGGGACGGCCCTCGCCAGTGGCGGAATGCTGATGCAGGCCGCCGTCGTATTCCGCACCGAGCCCTACGAATGAGCCGCTACCGAACCCCGCGCCCCGCGCCTGTTTCGACTTCATGCCAATCGAGTGAGTGCCACATGTCCAAGTATGCTCATCTGATGACCTTGGCGTCGCGCCGCCTCCATCGTCTCTGGAGCGACCGGCGCGGTGTCGCAGCCGTCGAGTTCGGCTATATCGCGCCGATCCTGCTGCTGCTGCTGATGGGAACCTTCGAGGTCTCGCGCGCGATAAGCATCGATCGCCGCATCAATACGGTGAGCGCGAACGCAAGCGAGATCATCGCCCGCGAGGAGAAGATCACCAACGCGGACCTCGCGAAAATCGTCGAGGCGATGAAACACATCATGACGCCGTACGCAGACGACTCCCTGGTCGTTCGCATCATCGGCGTGCGCGCAAGTTCGTCGGACGCCAATGATACGCGCGTCGAGTGGTCCTATCAGTACGCCAACGGCGCCGCGAGCACGCCGCTTACGAAGTGCTCACCTTATGCGCTGGACTCTGGCCTCGTCGGCAAGAACGGCAGCGTCATCGTCGCGGAGGTCGGCTACAACTACGAGCCGGTGTTCGGCGAGTTCATCTATCGCGGCCTGGACTTCACCACGGTCGACAACTCCTCCGGCGACGACGCCGGCGTCAATCGCAACTGGAGCAGCCGCGCCGTACATGCGCCGCGCAAGAGCTGCGTCGACTACAACAACACCAACTGCGTGCTCAATTGCGCTGGCTAGCGTCGGCCCGCGTTTCTGCGGCCGGCGTGCTTTCATCCGGTCAGGCTCTCTCTTGCAGTGCCGCCTAATCCGATGACGCTCGAGGCGCGGACAACCGCACCCAGACAAACCCACAAACTGAAAAAGGCCATTTTTCTGAAATGGCCTTTTCGCGTTGAAACTGCGTCACCAAAATGACGCTCAGACCACTGGTGTGGAACAGAGATCCACGACACGGAATATCTCCCGCCGCTTGCGCGCCATCGCTATAATTCTATGTTGGGCGAGTTGAGCAATTGGATTGGGAAACACCATGGGTCGCCGGTCTGTCCACACACCGGAAGAGTTGCGTGAGCATATTCTGCAAGCCGCCACGGAGTTGATTGCGACGGGTGGGCTTGCCGAATTATCGGCCCGCGAAGTCGCGCGGCGCATCGGATATTCGGCGGGAACGATCTATAACGTTTTCGACAATCTCGACGATCTGATCCTGACCATCGAAGGGCGAATGCTCGACGAGCTCGACAGCAGGCTCGAGCAACTTCCCAAATCGACGAACCCCCGCCAAAACCTGTTGGATCTGGCGGAGGCGTATCTCTCTTTCACTCACACCAATCCGAAATTGTGGAACCTGCTATTCGAGCACCATCTGCCGCCCGGCGCCGATGTTCCGGCCTCGTATCGCGCCAAGCTCGACGGCCTCTTGGCGCGGATAGAAGTGGCGCTCACTCCACTGCTGCAGTCACGCGACCCCGCGGAGCTCAAGCGCGCGGCGCGCGTGCTGTGGGCCGGCGTGCATGGCATCACATCGCTCTCGACCGCCGACAAGCTGTCGAACGTCAGCACAGAGAGCGCCTGGCCGTTGGTGAAGGATCTGGTCGAGACCTACCTCGACGGCCTCGCCGCCCAGGCCTCGTCCTGATCGCCGGCTCGATCATCGTCCGGCGCGGCGCACCACCCCCGCACCTCGCCCGCACCTTCCGCGAACACTATTGCTGCGGCGAAGTCGGCTGCGGCGACGGCTGCTCCTCGGCCGGGCGTGACTGGGCTTCCGGCGCCGCATTCGCAGCCGGCTGAGCAGGCAGCGAACCTGTCGTGATGGTGCTGCTGTCCTGGGCCGCGGAGCGCGCGAGATACGGCGCGGGGATGACGCCGAACCACTTGTCGCGCGGCAGTAGCCGCTGATTGAGCCCCGCCCAAAGCTCGCGCTGCGAGATCCCCTCGACGAAGGTGCGCGTGGACGGTGTGATCATCACCGCGCCGACGACGGCCGCTGCCATTGCCGCAGATGCTGCCGGATAGCGCATGTCGAACAGCTTCAGCGCGGTGCCGAACGACTGCTTGACGCGGGTGTTCGCGACATCGACGGAATAGATCTCGTCGAGGATCAGGTGCTGAACGTAGCCGAGAAACAGGAACCCGGCGCCGAGCCAAGCGACGCCCTCGTGCCGGCCGAGAACGTAATAGAGCCCCGACGCGGTGAGGGCGGCGATGAAGGCGCCCGCAAGCAGCGAATGCCAGATGCCGCGATGCACCGACAGGCGATGGAAAAGGGCGTGTAACCCGTACCTTACCGCCACCAGGGTTCCGAGCCAGATCATCATCAGCTCGACCACGGAGTACTTTTCCGCGAACGCGAAAAGAACGACGAACGACGAGAAGATGCCAAGCCCCGACCAGATCATCTTCCCGGGACGCGAGTCCTTGAGATCGATGTCGGGGAGGATCGAGCCGAGCACGCCCGCCAGCGTCACCGTGACGAGGTTCTCCGGCGCCACCACGTCGGCCGCCATCGTCAGCGTCGCGAGCACGCCCGATTGCACCGTCCCGAATGCGATATGCGTCGTAAAATTGGCCATCGGACAAGGCTCCCCGCTCGGCGCATCCCCCGCCCGGTCCGGCCGACGCAAGAACATCGTGCAGCGGGGCCCGGCGCGCGTTATCTCATCCCGACACCGCATCAGATTCTCGGCGGCGGCGGGAGCCGGCCGCTCTCGTTGCATGTGGAAAACAACGCGCG
>OEIV010000764.1_pt1 | contig 16379 bp, 10 predicted proteins | sample 1539231 | NCBI WGS metagenome assembly OEIV01 (sample SAMN03794762, study PRJEB22550) | activated sludge metagenome | feature: wastewater treatment plant; material: activated sludge; isolation source: Wastewater treatment plant of a petroleum refinery complex | place: Argentina: Buenos Aires ...
AAATCTAATGTTTGATGCCGGGTATGAAAGATCAATAGTTTTTCAGCGTCATTTATTCTGGAAATGGGCAGGCAGTGCTTTAATAGAGGCAGCAGCACAAGGGTTGTTAGATGGATTTATAAATAAAATCTTCAGATCTTCTCCCGATGCCGGACCAATTGTGAACTTTTTATTAAAGAATGCTCTGGCTTACGGTATCTATGAATTGAGACAGGACAAAATGAACTGGCCTTTCCCAAGTGAAGCGCCTATTGCATATGATCAGTTTAAGTTTGGTGTAACAGTAGTATTCTAGTTTTTTAAGATCGAATTATAAAAAGAAACCCGACTCATTTTGGTGAGTCGGGTTTTTTCGTATCTAAGATTTAGCCATTATTTAAGTAGTGTCATTTTGCTAATCATCGTATAGAGCAATTCATTATTTTTAATTTCAATTTTGTAAATATAAACACCGCTAGTTAATCCTTGATTAAGAGAAGCAGTTTCAAATTTAATTTCCTGTCCTCCAGCGGATCTAAATTCATTTAATATCTCTGCAACTTCATTTCCTAGTATATCATAAATTTTTATACTAACATTTCCATCTATTGCAGATTGCCAGCTAATCGTTGTACTTGGATTAAATGGATTAGGATAGTTTTGATATATTTCAAAATTATTCATCGAATAGTTAATGGTAATTACATCAGAGTACTCAAACTGTCCATCGTTATCAATTTGTTTTAATCTATACCTTATTAGGTTATCACCTTCTGGGTTCTTATCGATATAAGAATAATCTTTTGGAGAATTTGAATTTCCATTTCCATTCACAAAACCAATCTGCTCCCAAACATCATCTTTGGCTTGCCGATGAATCTCAAACCCAAAATTATTAATTTCAGTTGAGGTCTGCCAGTTCAGTAAAATACTTTTACCAATAAGCTTAGCAGTGAAAGAAGTTAGTTCAACAGGAAGAGGATTTGTTATTATAAATTCCGGCTGAACTTCACCATATCCATTATAAAAATCCAATGTTCCATTTTCAGAACCTTTGGTTCTTGCCATTGCACGGGCAGAATCAAAGCAGCAGCCAAGTGTATTTGTTATAAATGCTAATTGTCCTGCTATGTATCCATTTGAATAACTTGAAGCGTTGGTTGCAGTTATTGGATCTATAGAATAGAACTCTAATTTATAACCGGTCATATTACTGTCTAAACCCGCACCTGTAATTACAACAGGTGAAGTTTGAACATCCCCAAAGAAAACCTGCGTATAAGTATTACTTCCGGCGGGCATAACTAGTTCTACAGAAGGATAATCAGGTGCAAGTCTAAGTCCTGTTGAAAGTCCGGATGTTGATCTGATAATTAAATCATAATCATTTTCAACGGCATAATCAAAACTAGTTTGAAGAGTGTTTGAATATAAAATTACCTCACCGGGGAAAGGAGTATTATTGTGACTTGCATAACCAAGTAGGAATGCTGTTTTTACATCCAGATCGTGCTGACCGCCGTAACCGGATATGATTACTTTGTTGATTTGCTGAGCAAAAATATTTTGTGCAATTACAAAAAAAAGAATTAAGACACAGCTATATAGCTTCTGCATCTTTTTTCCCTCCGATTTATCCCATTTATATTTTTTGTGCCAATAAAGGCACACCGTTTATAATGTATTATCGAAGGGAATGGAAATTATTTTAGGGTAGTGTAAAACAATAAAGCCAATCGTTTGTTAATTGGCTTTAAAATTCTTTTATAATGCTTACTTAAAAGTCACTTTAATATTTACAATCTCAGAACTGCTTCCTGTTCTTACTGGTGGTCCCCAGGTTCCAGCACCGGATGAAACATAATAATGTGTATTGCCTTTTTTCTTGTAACCCCAGCTGAGTTCATAAATCATTTTGGTGATAAGATTGGCCGGCCAGATTTGCCCGTGATGTGTATGTCCAGAAAGCTGAAGATCTATTCCATTTTGCTCAGCTTGTTCTAATTTAAATGGTGTATGGTCCAATAAAATCTTTGGATAGTTAGCCGGAATATTCTTTACAATCTCTTCTAATGATTTTCGTTGTGTCCCAGTAAACTGAGGCATCGCACTATCTTCTCTGCCGATCACATAAAAACTACTATCGATCAGCTCGTAAGAATCACGAATAAATTTTACTCCAAACTTTTCAGCATAACGCACACAAGATTCAACTTCATTAATAAACTCGTGATTACCGTTTATTGAATAAACGCCATACTTAGTTTTTAGTTTTCTAAATGATTCACCGATCCCTCGTTCATCTAAAACCTTTGCTTTATCATCAACAATATCTCCGGCGAGTAAAATAATATCCGGCTTTAGCGAATTCATCTTATCTACAATTTTAATTAACAATCTTTCTCCATCAATTGGGGAAAGGTGAATATCAGAAGCCATAACAATATTTAGTTCATCAAGCTTACTATCACCTTTTGGGATTGATATTTCAAGAGTTCTGATTTCAATATTTCGCTTATTTAGATTTCCTAGAAAAACAATCAGCCCAACAAAAGCAATAACAATAATTGCTGTAAACCTTTTTGCGCTTTCATAATTATTTGTAATGACAGAAGGGAAAAAATGAAACCAGCCGTTAAATAATCGTAGTATATCAATCAGCAAAAGCGAAAGAAGAAAATAAGCCAGGAATGCAAACCAGATTGCACCAACACCCAATAATATATCATATGCAATCGGATGTAGAAATTTGTAAAGTACCTTTGCCAATATATATCCGTAAGCAACTATTACAAATAAAATCGCATAAATTGGTTTAAAAATTGGATATGTGGATATAACCTGCCAGCCACGCAAAAACACATAAAAATTTAGCGATGTGTATATGGTTAGGAAAATGATAAAGAATAAAGCCATGGTCCTCTAATGTTTTTTTCTGTAAACAAAAGATAGAGAGATAAGTTCAATTGAGTTTTGGTGTGAATCACAGATTGGGAATTGTTATTGGTAGCGATTCGCTGCGTCAAATTTGAGGTAAGCAATCTCCAATATTTTAGATTGCTTCACCCATTTAATACAAAAAATCCACTGCCGGTTGAGTCGCATTCTGCTTCTTTATTCAAGATCAGTATTCTCCTCTGAGCATCAGCCGGCAATGGATGTAATTTTATTGTGTCACACTTCGTTCTTCGTCTTTGCTCAGGATACTTCTAAGTGTGACAGAAATTATTTATATGAGTGCAGAACTTTCATATAATTAGCACGTTCAAATTTTGCTGGATCATCAACATTCATATAGCTCATGCTTCCGCGCATTTGTTCAATTGATTCGTATTCTTTTTCTTCCATCCATGATTTAAGATTTGTAGTTACATCTGCGATGTGACCGATTCCAAATTTTAATAACGATGAAAGCATTTGGGTAACTTTAGCACCTGCCATAACCATCTTTAACACATCTTCTGCAGTGTAGATTCCACTTGTTGCAGCAAGATCAGCATTAACTTTTCCGTACATCATTGCAATCCATCTTAAAGGTAATCTCATTGCCATTGGTGTACTTAAAATTACATTTGGTACAACATCAAGGGTTTCAAGATCAATATCTGGCTGATAAAAGCGATTAAACATTACTAGTCCGCTTGCACCAGCGTTGCTTAATTCTGCCGCCATATTACTTGTTGAACTGAAGAAAGGATGCATCTTAACAGCAAAAGGAATTTTAACAGTTGATTTTACGGCCTTAACTATGTCAACATAAGTTTTTTCAATTTCACTTCCTGATTTTTTTGCATCAGTAGGAAGAAGATAAATATTTAATTCAAGCGCATCAGCTCCTGCTTGTTCCATTTTCTTTGCATAGTCTGTCCATCCGCCGATTGATTTCCCATTCAAACTAGCGATGATAGGAATATCAACGGCTTCTTTTGCTTTACGGATATGATTTAAATACTCATCAGGACCAGTTTTAAAATCAAATGGTTCTGGAAGATATGATGTAGCTTCAGCATAACTTTCTGAATAAGCTGATGTATGATGATGCAATTCTAATTGTTCGTGTTCAATTTGTTCTTCAAAGATAGAATATAGAACTACTGCACCTGCTCCAGCATCTTCCATCTCTCTGATGTTAGAAATCTTTTCTGATAACGGACCTGCAGAAGGAACAATTGGCGATTTTAGTTTTAATCCTAAATAGGTTGTCGTGATATCCATTTTATTTTCCTTAACTAATTCTTATTTCAATTTTTTTAATATTTTATTCCGCCCCGATTAATCGAAGCGGAATATTTTCAATTAATTATTAAGCTATTTTCTCAGGTTCGTAAGCAGCCATTCTTTCATACTCTTTCCATTTTCTCACAACATCTGCTTGTGCTTCAATCATTAAAGCGGCAGCTTCAGCTGGATGAGATTTTGTTAACATCTTATATCTTGTTTCCATATAAGCATAATCTTTAAATGGAATCTTCAAACCTTTTGAATCAAGTTTAAATGGATTCTTTCCTTCTTTTTCAAGATCAGGATGATAACGGAATAATGGCCAGTGACCTGAATCTACAGCTGCCTTTTGATTTTGCATTGCAGTTTCCATATTTATTCCGTGTGCAATACAATGACTGTAAGCAATAATCAATGATGGACCATCATAAGCCTCAGCTTCCAGAAAAGCTCTAAGGGTATGCTGATCGTTAGCACCCATTGCAACTTTTGCAACGTAAACATTTCCGTAATTCATCGCCATCAAACCAAGATCTTTTTTAGCGCCTGGTTTTCCTGCTGCAGCAAATTTTGCAACTGCCGCACGTGGAGTAGATTTTGAGCACTGTCCACCGGTATTAGAATAAACTTCTGTATCAAGAACTAAAATATTTACATTCTTGCCTGAAGCGATTACGTGATCTAATCCACCGTAACCAATATCATAAGCCCAACCATCTCCACCCATAATCCAGACAGATTTCTTTACAAGATAATCGGCCAGGCTTAATAAATTTTTCAATTCACTTGTTTTGCCATTAGCTCCTGCTTTTAGCATTTCATTTAATTTATTCTTTAGAGCACTTACTTTTTCTCTCTGCTCGTAAATTTCTGCTTCATCTTTTTGTGTAGCATTCAGAAGTCCATCAACTAACTCACTACCGATTTCAGCAGCAAATGATTTTAATAGTTCTTTTGCCTGATGATTATGATTATCAATTGCTAATCTAAATCCGTAACCGAACTCAGCATTATCTTCAAACAATGAATTTGACCATGCTGGTCCGCGGCCATCTTTGTTAGATGCCCAGGGAGTTGTTGGTAAGTTTCCACCGTAGATAGATGAACAGCCGGTTGCATTTGCAATGATTGTTCTATCGCCGAATAACTGGCTTACTAATTTTACATAAGGAGTTTCACCACAGCCTGAGCAAGCGCCGGAAAATTCAAACAATGGCTGTAGGAATTGTGAGTCTTTAACTTTTGAAACTGCAACAACTTTTCTGTCAAGATCAGGAATGTTAAAGAAGAAATCCCAGTTGGCTCTTTCTTGTTCACGAATTGGAAGCTGTTCAGCCATATTGATTGCTTTAAGCTTTGTTTCTTTTTTATTCTTTGCAGGACAAACATCAACACAAAGTCCGCAGCCTGTACAATCTTCCACAGCAACTTGTAATGAATAATATAAACCTTCACCATAATCTTTTGATTTGAACTTTGTTGATTTAAATGTTGCAGGTGCACCGACTAAATCTTTTTCTTCAAATATTTTTGCACGTATTGTAGCATGAGGACAAACCATAACGCACTTATTACACTGGATACAAGTTTCCATATCCCAAACAGGAACATCTAATGCTATGTTTCTTTTTTCCCATCTTGTTGTTGTAAGCGGGAATGTTCCATCAACAGGCATTTTACTTACAGGAAGTAAATCACCTTCACCAGCAATAATTTTTGCAGTAACTTCTTTTACGAAATCAGGTGCGTTGCCGGAAACCGGTGGCTGCATTTGTTTGTTGCTTGTAATTTTATTTGGAACAGTAACTTCAAATAAGTTTGCAACTGTTTTATCAACTGCATCAAAATTCATCTGAACAATCTTATCACCTTTTGCTCCGTAAGTTTTCTTGATAGAATCTTTAATCATTCCAATTGCTTTTTCCTGAGGAAAGATATTTGAAATTGCAAAGAAGCAAGTTTGCATGATTGTATTTATTCTTACGCCCATTCCGGTTTCTTCACCAACTTTGTAAGCGTCGATGATCCAGAATTTCATTTTTTTGGTCATCAAATCTTTTTGAACCTTTTCTGGTAAAGAATCCCAAACATGATCTTTATCAACTTTTGTATTTAGCAGGAATGTTGCCCCTTCACTTGCATCTTTTAACATATCCCATTGCTCTAAGAAAACCTGTTGATGACATGCAACGAATCTTGCTTTGTTTATAAGATAAGTTGATTTGATTTCTTTTGGTCCGAATCTTAAGTGAGATACTGTAGTTGAACCGGATTTTTTTGAATCGTAAACAAAGTAACCTTGAGCAAAATAATCTGTTCCTTCACCAATAATTTTAATTGAGTTTTTATTTGCACCTACAGTTCCATCTGCACCAAGACCATAAAATTTGCCGCGGAATGTTTCTTCAGCTTCAACAGAAAATGTTGCATCAAAATCTAAACTGCTGTTTGTAACATCTTCAATAATTCCAACAGTAAAGTGTGATTTTGGTTTTTCATTTGATAGATTATCATATACTGATTTGACCATTGCCGGTGTAAATTCTTTTGAAGACAGACCGTATCTGCCGCCGATAATTTTTGGGAAAGCAAATTGAAGTTCGCCAGCCATATATTTTTCTGAAATTGCATTTACAACATCAAGATAAAGTGGTTCACCGCCGGAGCCTGGTTCTTTTGTTCTATCTAAGACAGCAATTGATTTTGTTGTTTTAGGAAGTGCTTTAATAAAATGTTCTAATGAAAATGGTCTGTACAATCTAACTTTTAACAAACCGACTTTTTCACCTTTACTTAATAAATATTCAACTGTTTCTTCTGTAGCTTCACTGCCGGAGCCCATCATTATAATTATTTTTTCTGCGTCAGGTGCGCCAACGTAATCAAATAAATTGTATTGTCTTCCTGTAAGCTTTGCAAACTTATCCATTTGTTTTTGTACGATTGCAGGACAAGCATTATAAAACGGATTTACAGTTTCTCTTCCCTGGAAGTAAACATCAGGATTTTGTGCAGTACCTCTCATTACCGGATTATCAGGAGTTAATCCGCGTTTACGATGTGCAATGATTAATTCATCATCCATCATCGCTTTCATATCTTCTTTTGTAAGCTGTTCAATTTTCATTACTTCATGTGAAGTTCTGAAACCATCAAAGAAGTGGATAAAAGGAATGCGTGCTTCTAAAGTGGCAGCTTGTGCAATCAAAGCAAAATCCATTACTTCCTGAACGGAGTTTGATGACAACAATGCAAAACCTGTTGAACGTGTTGCCATTACATCTGAATGATCACCAAAGATTGATAGTGCAGCAGCAGCAATTGATCTTGCAGAAACGTGAAATACCGTTGAAGTTAATTCGCCGGCAATCTTAAACATATTTGGAATCATTAATAGCAAACCTTGAGAAGCTGTAAATGTTGTTGTAAGTGCCCCGGTTTGTAATGCACCATGTACACTGCCGGAAGCTCCGCCTTCACTTTGAAGTTCACTGACTGAAGGAATCATTCCCCAGATATTTTTTTTGTTAACTGCAGCCCAGGCATCACACCACTCGCCCATATTTGAAGAAGGGGTGATAGGATAAATAGCAATTACTTCGTTTGTATTATACGCTACATACGCGGCCGCTTCATTGCCATCGATAGTTACTTTTTGTCTTTCCATTTTTATACCGTTTAGTTATTAGTTTGAAAAATTTTGCGGTTAAATAAGTGCCTCTATTTACCCAATAATAGTACCAAGCAAATAGGCTCAAAAACGAAGAATTTGAGCAATAAACAAAGAAATATTTTAAATGTGAAGAATTAAGAGGAAAGGCTTTTCCCACTTTTAAGAATATTGTTTTATGAACGTTAACTATTGAAAATTGTAAAAAGTGATGAAGTAAATAGTATTCAATTTTTTGTCATTGAGATTTATAAAATCTAATTTTGTAAAGATTCTAAATTACTTGCTCTACAATCATAAACTTATCAGGAGGTAAGATGGATCCTTTGAATACTGGTTTTACTACTAACTACAAACCAATGACAATGGGTGATTGGCTTATAACTTTTATTATTCAGGCAATTCCTTTGGTGGGAATTATAATGCTTTTTGTATGGGCTTTTGGCGATGGAACACATCCAAGTAAAAAAACCTGGGCACAGGCTTCACTAATATTTGCGTTAATAATGTTTATACTAGTAATAATATTTATTGCGGCGCTTTGGACAATGTTCAGTTCATTTTTCAGTGGTGCATATAATATTCAAAGTGTTTAAGCTTTAAAGACTTTTAACCCGATTCAGAAATGGATCGGGTTTTTTATTTAATTATACGACCGTTAAAACTTTATTATTTGCTTCTTTGCGTCTCAATCATCATTTTTCCAATCATACAAAAAAGGATGAACTATGAAAACTAAACTCCCTCTTTATTTACTTTTTTCAATTCTTTTTCTTTCTTTAACACAGACTTTTTCTCAGGTAGAAAGAAAAGAAGTTGGTAATCTTGTAATGGAAAATATTCCTGAAATTCCACAGCAATTAAAGGATAGAATTTTCCAGTATCAAAATACACGTTCAGCATCATTCCAGGATTGGCTGCATGATGGCGGAATTTTAATTTCAACAAGATTTGGTGAAACTGCACAATTCCATAAAGTTAAAATGCCCGGCGGTTCACGCGAGCAAATAACATTCTTTACAGAACCTGTTAGCGGTGCAACTCTTTGTCCTGATAAAAACAAAAATGTTTTTCTTTTTACCAAAGATGTTGGTGGCGGTGAGTTCTACCAGATTTTCTCTTTTGATGTTGATAACGCCAGCTACAAAATGTTAACTGATGGAAAATCAAGTAATGGTGGAGTTAACTGGAATAACAAGGGCGACAAGTTTTCTTTCTTCTCAACAAAACGAAACGGAACTGATTGGGATATTTATGTTGCAGATTTAAATAATCCTGAAAAGGCAGAAATGGTTTTAAGTGAAGGAGGTTCGTGGGGTGCCGGTGATTGGGCCCCGGATGATAAATCAATAATAGTTGGAAAGTATGTTTCTGCAAATGAAAGTTATTATTACACTCTTGATATTGCAGCAAAAAAACTTGAACAGATAAATCCTTCATCAGAAAAAATTGCTTACGGCGGTGCAGTTTTTTCAAAAGATGGAAAAGGAATTTTTATTACTTCGGATGAAAACAGTGAATTCCAGAGACTTCGTTATTACGATCTTAAAACAAAAAAGTTTACAGTTCTAACCTCAGATATTAATTGGGATGTTGAGTCTTTTACTTTATCCAAACAAGGAGATAAACTTGCATTTACCGTTAACGAAGATGGAATGGCAAAGCTTTATATGCTTGATACAAAAACTATGAAGTATAGCGCAGTTCCCAATATCCCTGTTGGACAGGTTTACGGGTTATCATTCCATCCTGATGGAAAAAAACTTGCAATGGTTTTAAACACACCGCAATCTTCAGGCGATGTTTCTGTTATGGATCTTTCAAACAATTCCCTAGAGCGATGGACTTACAGCGAAGTTGGTGGATTAAACACCTCCAAGTTTTCTATACCGGAATTAATTCACTTCCCAACTTTTGATCAGGTTGATGGAAAACCAAGAATGATTCCTGCTTTTATTACAAAGCCGAAGGGCAATGGACCATTTCCTGTTGTAATAGATATTCACGGCGGACCTGAAGGTCAGGCGCAACCATATTTCAATCCGATAAATCAATACTACGCCAATGAAATGGGTATTGTTGTTATTGAACCTAATGTTCGCGGTTCAAGCGGATACGGAAAATCTTTTCTGCAGCTGGATAACGGTTTCAATCGTGAAGAATCAGTTCAAGATATTGGAAAACTTTTAGATTGGATTGCAACTCAGCCTGATCTTGATCCAAAACGTGTTGCAGTTACTGGAGGATCTTACGGTGGTTATATGGTACTTGCATCGATGACACACTTTAACGATAGATTGAAATGTGCAGTGGATATTGTTGGAATTAGCAACTTTGTAACTTTCTTAACTAACACTCAAGATTACAGAAGAGATTTACGAAGAGTTGAGTATGGTGATGAACGCGATCCTAAAATGAATGAGTTTTTACAAAAGATTTCTCCAACTACAAACGCACATAAAATTACAAAGCCATTATTTGTAGTGCAGGGCTTAAACGATCCGCGCGTACCTTACACAGAAGCAGAACAGATTGTTGATATTGTAAGAAAGAACGGCGGCGAAGTCTGGTATTTGCTTGCAAAAGATGAGGGTCACGGTTTTAGAAAGAAAACCAATCGCGATTTTTACATTTGGTCTGAAGTTTTATTTTTAGAAAAGTATTTGTTGAAGTAGCGTTTTACAACAAACCCAGTTCCTTAGAGGAACTGGGTTTGTCAAATTAATATTAACTATGTCACACTTAGCGAAGTCGAAGTGTGACATTCATTTGATTACTAAGTTTTACCTGCTACATCGTTCATATAAAAAAGCAAACTGCTAAAATTAATTCCAGCATGAATTACAAATGGGATAACTAAAGATTTTGTGTACTCGTATGTTAGACACAGAACAAGATTTCCAATGATTAAGAAAAATATCATTTGAGGATCAAGGTGAAAAAGATAAAATATTATTGTTAAGAAGAATGTAGAAAATCCAATTCCATATTTTCTACGAATTGTTTGATATAAAACTCCTCTAAAAAATATCTCTTCAATAAATGCTGGAATTATACTGATACTTAAAAAGAGTAATATCGCTTCAAGATGATTTTGTGGTTTATGAAGCATTTCAATTCTTATTTCATCAAAGATTTTCGAAGTTGGCAATAATTGTGCTATTGGGTAAGTAATCGAAGTAATTCCGTATACCAACATTATTGATAGTAAAATCATCAATAAACTGTTGAATATTTTCATTTTCGATTTGAATAAATCAAAAAATGTTTTGCTGAAAAGTACTTTTATAGCGCGATTAAGCAAAATTAGAAGAAGAATGGCGCTAATTAAATCCGATATAAAATTCGAAATAACTGTGGATGGAATGTTAAAGATCGATTCGAAAATTACTAACAGTACGTCCACACAAATAGATGTAATAATAAATAAAATAGAAAGCTTAAAAATTGATTCTTTGTACTTAATAACAAGCGATTCATAATAATCTGGAAGAAATTTTAATGTTAATAAAAACCCTTCTCGAAATTTCTTTGAAAAAACTAAAAGAAGAATAATTATCGTTACAAATGTTGGAATCATGATTTATCCCCTAATAATCTAGTTTATATTTCCTAGCTATGCCTTACAGAAATTATATCTCCATCTTTAACAATGTATTCTTTTCCTTCTAAGCGCCATTTACCAACATCTTTAGCCTTTGCAAATGAACCTGCTTCAACAAAGTCATCATAATGCACAACTTCTGCACGGATAAACTTTTTATAAAAATCTGTGTGAATTTCACCCGCAGCTTCTTGCGCTGTCATTCCTTTTTTAATCGTCCACGCACGGCATTCATCTTCGCCTGCAGTTAAGAATGATTGCAATCCAAGCAGATCATAAGCTTCTCTAATCAATTTATCCAGTGCTGATTCAGTAATTCCATAATCATTCATAAATACCTTGGCATCTTCATCGGAAAGATCAGCCATTTCTTTTTCAATCTGACCAAAGAATGATAAAGCTTTTGTGTTATGTCCGAGTTTATGTTTAACAAGTTCCCCCATATACTTTTCAGTGTCGTTTATTTGTGATTCGCCAAAGTTTAACGCAATCAGCATTGGCTTAACAGAAAGTAGCTGATAAGTTTTCAAAATATGCAATTCGTCTTTACTAAGATTAGCATCACGCAATGGTTTTTCTGTTTGTAGAATTTCATAACACTTTTCGAGCACAGGCAGTTCGCGTTTAAGATTTTCATCCTGAGTTTTTAGAATCTGCTTTTTAATTGTCTCCAATCTTTTTTCAAGTATGGCCAGATCAGATAAAATAAATTCAGTTTCAAATGAATTTATGTCGCGCATCATATTAATTGATCCATCAGGATGCGGAACGGTTTCGTTCTCAAATAATCTAACAACCTGAACGAGTGCATCATTAGTTTTTACTTTGCCTAAAAAATTTCCTGTAAACTGTGTCGAACCTGAATCACCTTTCTGCAATCCCACAACATCAACCACTTCAATCGTGGCATTAACCTTTTTCTTTGGGACGAACATTTCTGTTAACTTATCCAATCTCGCATCAGACACTTTAATCATCGCTTGGTGCGCTTCTGATTTCGAAAGTTCGTTTGGATCAAGTAAGGTTTTTGTTATTGTTTGAAAAAGAGTTGATTTTCCTGTAAATGGCAGTCCAACAATTCCTATTTGCATTTATTCCTCTTAATTCTATTTTTTTCTTAATGATTATGTGCAAATATACGAAGATTATGAAGTTAGTTATTCTTTTATTTCTATTAACTTTTATCACACTGAGCCTGCCGAAGTGTAGCTTTAACTTTGAAGGTCAGTCTTCGACAAGCTCAGACTGACAAATGAAATTGATCTTCCGCTCTCTTGACATTAAAAACATCAAATTCTATCTTGTACCAGAAATTCAAATAAAAAAACTTGAACAAAAAACTTACATATAACAACTTCTCTCTTTCTGCTAGTCATACTTGGCCTTGGCGCCGCTAATCTTTTACATATTCTCAAAATCCGTACAATCTTTTTAAAACTTAGTTAATCACTAATTATTTATTCATTTATTTAATCTTAAAAGGAGTGCTCTATGAGTGCATCAAAAAAAATTCTATTAAACGAATCAGAAATGCCGCAAAACTATTACAACATTCAGGCAGATATGCCGAATCCAATGCTGCCGCCGCTTCATCCGGGAACAAAACAGCCAATTGGGCCACAGGATCTTGCAGCTTTATTTCCTATGGAGTTAATCAAGCAGGAAGTTTCGCTGGAAAGATATATTGAAATTCCAGATGAAGTTAGAAAAATTTATAAATTGTATCGACCGACTCCGCTGTACCGTGCATTTGAATTAGAAAAACTTTTAGATACTCCGGCAAAAATATATTATAAGTATGAAGGTGTAAGTCCGGCAGGATCACACAAGCCAAATACTGCAATAGCTCAGGCTTTTTACAACAAGATGGAAGGTGTGAAAGGTTTAACTACAGAAACAGGCGCGGGACAATGGGGCAGTGCGTTAAGTTTTGCTTGTCAGAAGTTTGGTTTAAGCTGTGAGGTTTACATGGTAAAGATAAGTTATGATCAGAAACCTTATAGAAAAGTTATGATGAATACGTGGGGTGCAACTGTTATCGCTTCTCCGAGTAGAAATACAAATTCCGGCAGATCAATCTTGGAACAAGACCCAAATTCACCCGGCAGTTTGGGTATTGCTATCTCGGAAGCTGTTGAACGTGCAGCAACAACAGAAGGAATAAATTACGCACTTGGAAGTGTTCTTAATCATGTTCTTCTTCATCAAACTGTAATCGGGCAGGAAGCGATAACGCAATTAGAGATGGCAGGAGATTTTCCTGATATTGTTGTTGCTCCATTTGGCGGAGGAGCAAACTTTGCGGGAATCGCATTTCCATTTTTACGTTACAATTTCCAGGAAGGAAAAAATATTCGTTGCGTTGCTGTTGAACCTGCATCATGTCCAAAACTAACCAAAGGTGAATTTAGATATGATTTTGGTGATACAGTTGGGTTAACTCCGCTTATTCCAATGTACACGCTTGGTCATACATTCGTTCCGGAGCCTATTCATGCAGGCGGATTAAGATACCACGGAGCTGGGGCAATAGTAAGCCAGTTATTAAAAGATAAATTAATTGAAGCATCAGCAATACCACAATTAGAGTGTTTTGAAGCCGGAGTTAAGTTTGCACAGACCGAAGGAATAATTCCAGCACCGGAGGCAACACATGGAATAGCGCAAGTTATTCGTGAGGCACAAAAAGCTAAGATTGAGGGAAAACAAAAAATAATTTTATTCAATCTTTGCGGACACGGATACTTTGATATGAGTGCTTATCAAGCTTACTTTAATGGCGAGTTACAGGATCACGAATTAACAGAAGAAGAACTTTATTCTGGATTGAGAGAATTAGACACACCGGTTGCAGTATAGATATAAATTTAAAGATGACATCTGTAAAAAGATGTCATCTTGTACAATAACTGAGTCTTACTTTTCACCTTCATCCATTCTAAAATTTTTATATATTTCACTACCACAAAAATTGAAAACCAAGTCAGAGGTATAAAATGAAACTATTAAAAATATTTGTTCCTATAATTCTATTAGCATTTACTGTTTACTATTGTGCCACAGTTCCAATTACCGGCAGATCTCAGCTTAGTTTAGTTTCTGCAAGTGAAATGAATGCAATGAGTTTTGCACAGTACGGTGAGTTTCTAAAACAAAATAAACTAAGCTCAAATAAATCTGATGTGGATATGGTTAAACGAGTCGGTCTTAATATTCAGAAAGCTGTGGAAACGTATTTTGCTCAGAAAAATATGTCTAAAGAATTAGCAGGCTATGCATGGGAATTTAATGTTGTTGAAAGCGAAGAAGTAAATGCCTGGTGTATGCCCGGCGGAAAGGTCGTTGTATACACTGGAATTCTTCCCATCACAAAAGATGAAACAGGATTAGCTGTTGTGATGGGACATGAAATTGCCCACGCAATTGCTCAGCACGGTGCTGAGAGAATGAGTCAGGGTTTACTTCAGCAGTTAGGCGGAGTTGCACTTTCAGTTGCATTAGCTAACGAGCCTGCTGAAACTCAGGCACTTTTTTATACTGCTTATGGCGTCGGCACAACTGTTGGTGTAATGCTTCCATTCAGCAGAACACACGAAAGTGAAGCGGACCATTTAGGGTTGGTTTTTATGGCAATGGCGGGATATGATCCTAATGCGGCAGTAGATTTCTGGACGAGAATGTCTCAGAATTCTGGCGGTAATGCTCCGCCGGAATTTTTAAGTACACACCCTTCTGACCAAACAAGAATTAATGATATTAAAAAATTATTGCCTGAGGCGATGAAGTATTATAAAAAGTAATTGTTATAATAGAGATGGCATCACTTTTAGATGCCATCTGAACCTAATCAAATCATTTTAACAAGGTCATCTTTTTAGTCTCAACCAAATCTCCGATTTGCAGCTTATACAAATATATTCCTGATGATAAGTGTGATGCATTAAAATTCACCTCATAACTTCCAACTGGTTTATACTCATCGACTAGAGTAGCTACTTCATTTCCCAGCACATCATAAATTTTTAATGTTTGCCAACTGCTTATTGGAGACTGCCAATTGATTTTAGTCGTTGGATTAAATGGGTTTGGATAGTTTTGATATAAGTTAAATGCAACCGGAGATTGCAAAATATTTTTATCCTCAACAGAAACCGGACTTCCGGCATTTATCCACGCTGTATAAATTAAACAGGTTAATTTATGAGAAGCTTCTTTAAATAATTTTGTAGTAAATCCTTTACTAAGTTCCCACATTTTTGAATAATAGGCTGAACTTGTTGTATTACCTGCAAATGCTTTTGCTAAGCTATCTGCTTTTAAAACAGAATCAACATAAATGTAGTTATCATACAACATATTAAAAGTAAAATCCGAAACATTATTTATATAAATCAAACTATCGCCGGAATACACAATTTGTGCACTATAAGTATTTATCATATTGGATTCGAATCTGCTATGAATACCTGTTTGTCCAGAGTATTGTCCGTTGTAGTTTCTTGTAATGTGAAGAGGCATATGCATATCACCAATGTAATGTCCAAGATCAGCAGCGAGCAGTATTGCTTTGTTAAACTGATTATTCTGGAAAGCAGTTTCAAGCGAATCGAATGTTGCAAGAATTGCCCACGGAAGGATTCCCTGATCCATCACAAAAGTAATTCCGTGCTGTAATACTAGAGAATCAAAATTTTGTGTAATGTATCCGTTTGAAATAAACTCAGAAAAGTTGTCTATGTCGATATAATGTTTTGGTTCTTCAGTTGGATCGATGTTTTTTCGGTAATCCGCATCTGAACCGTGTGCAGCAAGTGAATCAGACCAGTTTCCCCAGAAACTCATTTCGGGAGTTACAGAAAGAATTGTTTGTTTATTTATTATTCTATGTCCAACATTTCCCCAGCC
>OEIV010000766.1_pt1 | contig 16343 bp, 13 predicted proteins | sample 1539231 | NCBI WGS metagenome assembly OEIV01 (sample SAMN03794762, study PRJEB22550) | activated sludge metagenome | feature: wastewater treatment plant; material: activated sludge; isolation source: Wastewater treatment plant of a petroleum refinery complex | place: Argentina: Buenos Aires ...
GGGGGGTGTTTTGCGCGCCGGGCGCGCGGCCCACCGCCGCCGCGGGCCCATCGCCCGGGGGCACGTCGGGACCGAGAATGGTGATCCGCCCGAACCCCGCCTCGCCAAGCACCGCGAGCGCCGCCACCGCGAGATCGTTGAAGACGCAGTAGCCAGAGCCGAAGTCGCGATGCGCGTGATGGGTGCCACCGGCGAGTTGCCCTGAGATGCCGTCGCGAAGCGCGGCCCGCGCCGCGGCGATGGACCCGCCGACGGTCGCGAGCGAACGCTCGACCAGAACGGTGCTCCACGGGACGCCGATCCTGCGCATGGCTTCCGCGTCGACTTCGCCCGCGATCATGGCATCGACATAAGCCGCGCCGTGCGCGAGCAGCAGGTTCCCGCGCGTTGCCAGTGGCGATGGAAGAAGCCCGGCTGAAGCGAAGATCCCTTCCGCGCGCGCCCGCTCCCGCAGCATCCGGTACTTCGTCGCGGGAAAGCGATGGCCGGGCGGCAATGGCAGATCCGGGGTATCGGGGAAGAAGAACGGCACCGGCTCAGCGCTTCAAGTTTCGCAACCACTGCATCACGTCGAGCAAACTGCGCGCGGCCGCCGCGACATAGGTGAATGCCGCCGCCCGAAGAATGCTGCGCGCGGCCCTCATGTCCGTCGCGTCGATGTAGTTGCCCGCCTTCAGCAAGGGCAACGCGCGGCGAAAACTCGCGTCGAACTCGACCGGAAGGGTGACCAGATGCATCAGCACCGTCGAGCCGAGGATGAGCACGCCGGCGACGATCTGGAGGAGCGCGACGCCCGGCGCTTTGACCAGCGCAAGCACGATGGGCGCCGTCAGCATGACCACCGAGCCGATCTTCTGTACGTTCTGCGCCTGCCGTGCCAGCCGCGTGCGCGCGGCGAGCGGCCGGTAGCCGGTCGCGTCCTGCATCGCGTGGCCGACCTCGTGTGCGGCGACGACGACGGCGGCAAGCGAGCGGCCGTTCATGTGCTGGGGGAGCAGCCTCACGGTCTTGGTGGCGGGATCGTAATGATCGCCGAGCTTCGTCTCCTCGACACCGACATCGTGCAGCTTCATGCCGTCGAGGACGTGGCGCGCGAACTCTCCGCCCGTGCCGGGTATATCGGCGCGGTTGCGGCCGTGCTGCTCGAGCACGCGCGAGACCCAGACCTGCGGCAACCAGGCCAAGACCAGGACGATGAGGAGGAGAACGAGGAGAATGCCCAAGGACCAGCTCACGACGTCGGCGGTGCCGCAGCCCATCTGACGGCGCAACATATATGGCGCGTGCCGGCTGCCCTGCAAAGGTCCGCCCTGCCGCCGTGCCTGTGGCGATTGAAACCAGCCGGACAACGCGAGGCGCGGCGTCATTTCGCCGGCCGTCTGGAGCAACACAGGCGCAACACAGACGAACGCAAAGTTCCGCGAAGGCAGACGGCGAGCCGACCCGATCAACTGGCCTTCGATACGTCCGACACCTCGCTCGGGAAGAGGGCGCGGATTGCCTTCAGCGCCTCGAACGGCCGATTGGCAGCGAGAAGCTCGGCGATGGCCGTCAGCCGGTCGGCCATCGGTGGCGCCGAATGGATGCGGCGCAGCTCGTGAAGATGGACCAGGCATGCCGCCCGCGACTCTGGCGCCTGGGCCGGGTCCGTCATCATCGATTGAACCAGGAAATAGAGGCGTCGGAGCGGTGTCTTCGCCGCTTCTTCGCTCAGGAAATGATGCTCGAGCAAAAATTTGACGTCGTTCAAAATTTCCAGCGTCACCTTTCGGTCGGCGCGCAACACGGCGCCGTTGACGAAGATCCGGTCACCGGACTTGAGGCTGATGCGTAGTGTGCTCGACATGGCGAGGGTCCCGGCGTTTGGACTGCACGGCTACTTGGCGCGAAATGCTTGCGTCGAATCGAGTGGTCGCGGCGAATGCCGCATGGCGAGGCATCAGATAATGAACGTGTCGTAGGTGAGGTCTGGGAAGCGAGCGAGGTTGTAGTGCGAACGACGCAACTCGACGGGCTCCTTGTCGATGGTCAGCGCAATCCTTCTGACCTCGAGCAACGGCTGGCCAACGCCGACGCCGAGTTCGCCGGCGAGGTCCTCGTCCGCCATGACGGCGGCGATCTTTTCGACCGAGCGTGTGACCAGCGCCCCATAGTCGGCCAGAACGCGATACAGCATCTGGCCGTAGGGAATCTGCGTCTCGATGCGCGGGAAACGGGCGACCGTGACGAGACTGACCTCGTAGCCGACCGGTTCACCCTCGATGGTCAGACGCTGGCGGATCTCGGTCACACCGACCGGCTCAGGGTGACCCAGAGCCCGCGCCTCGCTCACGCTGGCATCGCGCCCTGCGATCCCGTCGAGCTCATAACCGAGCCCGGTCGCGGGCCTTCCGGCGAGCCGCAGGCGGCAGAATTTGTCGTCGAGCGCCATGGAGCCGGGTCCAGCGACGAACGTGCCGCGCCCCTGAAGCCGCTTCAGAACCCCGGTTTCTTCCAGCCCCTCGATGGCGCGACGGATGGTGCCGATGCTCACGCCGAAATCGCTGGCCAGCATGAACTCGTTGGGTAGCGCGTCGCCGGCCCCCCATTCACCCTCGCCGATGCGCTTCAGCAAGACGTCCCGCACCTGGCTGTAGAGCGGCTTGGCAACAGCCATTCGAGACGGATGCGGTTCGGCTTTCATCGCCGTACTTCCCCCATGGCAGACAGATAACTTCTACCTTAGGTAGCACATAAATCGTTAATAATGAATAGGTGCGTTCAATTTTCGCCGAATATAGCGCGAACTCCTCCACAATAGTCGGCAACCACAGGATGAACCGCCATCATCCGCGTGCCAGCATCTCCCGCCGGGCGGCGACCGCCGCGTTGCCGGCATCGAGCGCAACGTCAGCTTCGGTCAGCACGGCCCCCTCGGCCACGTCGCGCACCAGGCGGACGCCATGCGCCAGCCCGATCGGCAGATAGCCCGCCGCAACCGAGGCCGGCGCCGGGCACTGCCGCCCCCAGACGGTGAAGCCGCCCTCGCCGTCCAGCGTCTCCCCCGCCACCAGCCGGCGTTTGGCGACCGCCACGACATCGGAATTGAACGCCCGGGCCGATCCCGTCGGCTCGCCGCGCAAAGCCACCGACGCCACGGAGATGCCGAGTTCGAGCCCGATCATGTGTGTCGGCCGGTAGAGCGCCGCGTAGGTGCCCGAGGCGTCATGAAGCATGTTGTATTCGGTGAAGCATCGGCGCGCGTAGGCGCTCTCGCTGGTCACGACGACGAACGTTCCCATGGCGATGTGGTGGGGCACGTCGCGTCCATCCCGGAACAGCGACGAGACGACCTCGGTGACGCCCGCCCGCTCGATCGTGCCGCCTTGCGACCGCGGCTTCAGGACCTCGGCCAGCTCGAACCGCGAGGCCGGGGGAAATCCGAGCCCGTCCGTCTGCGGCACCAGCCCGCAAGCGTTGCAGACAGCCGTCATTTCGATGGCCGACTTGGTGCCGTCGATGAAGGAGTTGAACATCTGCGGGTTGATGCTGCCACGCTCGACCCTGAGATAGCCGGCGAGGATCTCCCACACGGTATCGGGCGTCGAGGCATGGTAGCGCGGCAGGTAGCGCGTACCCTTGCCGGCGGCGATCACCTCGAAGCCGCAAGCCCGCGCCCAGTCGACGTGCTCGGCGATGAGCGCCGGCTGGTCGCCCCAGGCAAGTGAATAGACGACGCCCACGGCACGCGCCTCCGCCGCAAGCAATGGCCCGACGAGCGCGTCGGCCTCGACGTTGACCATGACGACGTGCTTGCCGTGCCGGAAGGCATGGCGCGCCAGTTTTACACCCGTGGCCGGATCGCCCGTCGCCTCGATTACGACCTCGACCCGCGGATCGGAAATCGCGGCCACCGCGTCGTCCGTCACCCACGTGCCGCCTGACGCGCAGGCGTCGTCGATGCTCGTGGCAGCGAAACGATCCGCCTCCCAACCCGCGGTTGCAAGCCGCTCCCTGGCCCTTTGCGGCACGAGATCGGCCAGGGCGGCCACGTGCAGGCCGGTCGTCAGGCGCGCCTGAGCCAGGAACATCGTGCCGAATTTGCCGGCGCCGACCTGCGCCACCCGCACCGGCTGCCCCGCGTTGGCCCGTTCCTGCAACTTGGAAAATAGGTTCAAGTCACACTCCCCTGTTCCCGCTTTGCGACTGAAAGGATCGCGACTAAACCTTGTCCAACTGCCCGCGACAAGACGGGTCAGCGGCGGCCGGAGCCGAACGGCACCGCGCATCTCGATTGGTCTGCCGGTCGCCACCTCGACCGCAGCCGCGGGAATGTGATGGCCACGCTCGACACTGATGGGGACTGATATGGACATGCGACGCCTGGGGAGCTGGGGACCGCTGGTTTCCTCGGTCGGGCTCGGAGCGATGAGCATCGGCGGCACCTACGGCCCGACGACCGAGGCCGAGACCATGCAGCTGCTGGCACGCGCGGTCGAACTCGGCGTCAATCACTTGGACACGTCCGACATCTACGGCATGGGCCAGAGCGAGGAGCTGATCGGGCGATTCCTTCGCGAGAGCCGCCCCCGCATACTGCTGGCCACCAAGGCCGCCATCCGCTACGTGCCCGGAACCGGCGAGCGGCGCATCGACAACAGTGCCGCGCACCTCAAATCAGCTCTCGAGAAATCGCTGAAGCGGCTGGGGCGCGATCACGTCGAGATGTTCTACCTCAATCGCCGCGAGATCGACCGCCCGATCGAGGAGGTCGTCGAGACGATGGCCCAGCTCAAGCGCGAGGGGAAGATCGGCGCCATCGGCCTGAGCGAGGTGACGCCAGAGACGCTGCGACGCGCCAACCGGGTGCACCGCATCGCCGCCGTGCAGAGCGAGTACTCGCTGTGGACGCGCGGCGTCGAGCACGAGATGCTCGCCACTTGCCGCGATCTCGGCGTCACTTTCGTTGCTTTCAGCCCCCTCGGCCGAGGGATGCTGACCGGCAGCCCGCTCGACCCGCAGGCGTTCGGCCGGGCCGATTTCCGGCGTGCCAACCCGCGCTTTCAGGAACCGGATTTCTCGCGCAATCGCGATGCCGTGGCGCGTTTCGTGGAGCTTGCGCGGAAGTTGGGTCGCGCGCCCGCGACGCTCGCCGTCGCCTGGGTGCTTTCGGCGGACCGGCACATTCTGGCGATCCCGGGCACACGCAGCGTCGAGCACCTCGAGGAGAATGTGGCGGGCTCCCGTGTGCACCTGACACTCGACGAGCGCGCCGAGATCGCAGCGGTCTTTCCCGAGGGCTTTCCGTGGGGCGAGCGCTACGGCGGCGCGCAGTGGCTCGGCGTCGAGCGGCCCGCCTGAAACGACGTGCGGCCGCCGCTCGAAGCTCCTGGCACGGCACACCCGCACTCCCGGAGTTGCAGTTCAACCACATGTCTCCCCCATTCGCGGTACGCGACCGCGCGATGCCCGTTCACCGCCACAATCCACCGCGATCAAATGCGTCGCCGCGACGGAATCACACCTAACGCGGCATCAGGGGGAAGCAGCCGCGCGGGGGCGGGGCTGCCCACGACGGGGGAATGTGATCTTGACCAAGCGGCTCCTCGCGGCCCATGCGGCCCGCGCTGCAGTTCTCGTCACCGCGCTCGCCTCGAGCCTTGCATTCACCGGCCCGGCCGCATCGGCGGGCCGCGACCAGACCGAAGCGAGCGAAGTGGACGCGCGCGAGGCGGTAATCGTTCAGTCCTTGCCGTCCAACACCGAGGTGGCGGAGGCGCGGGTCGGGCCGCATTGGTGCAATTCCACGAGCGCTCTCGTGGACGACATCCATCGCCTCGGGGGCGAATCGGTGATGCGTGTCGAGCTCGACGGCGGGCGTACCCTGGAGCGCTACTGGAACGTCAACGAGGAAGTGACGATCGAGCATGGTGCCGACGGCAACAGCTGCCTCGTCGAGCTCCGCATGCGAAATGCCAGACGCTAGTTCCGCACCTCGCGGCCCTGCTGGGGCTCCGCGCGCTATCGAGCGCGGACCGGACTTCGACTGAATTGCGCGAATGCGATCGGCGGCGTCGACGGATCGCGACGGCCGATCATCGAAAGTCGATTACACTCTGGCCGCGCGCGAGAAAGCACCCTTGCCCGGGCGCGCGGAGATGCCGTTTCCACAGAGCCGACGACAGACACAATCCCGGCGTAGCAATTGCCCGGTCGACGTGCGAAGTCTCGTGGGGTAGCCGCGCGGCTCCGGGCGGCGGCCAATGCGATGCGCCCGCCGGGCGCGAGCCGGCCTCGCACGGCCCGACAGAGCGCTGAAGCCAGCATCCCGTCAAGGCGATCGAGGCTCGCCCTCAACGGGCGGCGGCAATGGCGAGGGCCCCGGCACCGAGCGGCGCGAAGGGCATGCAGGCCTACGGCGGACGCGCCGCGCCTGCTTCGACGCACGGAGAGTGTCTCATGAGCAACGGCAATAGCGGCGACGGCAAGCCGCCTTACCGGACACCGCCACCGCTTCCGGGAGTGCCGCCGCCGCCGCGCAGTCACGGCTTCGACGACGTCCGGCCGAGCGATCAGAGGACCGCGCCGCCGCGGCCCGGCGCAGCACAGGGACATCAGTCTGGTGGTCGCCCCGCCGGATATCCCCCGCCGCCGCCTCGCAGCGCGCATGCCTCCACCGACGCGCGCTACACGCGCGCCGAGGCCGCAACGCCTCCGCACCGCCCACCGCCTGGCGCGCCACCGCGCTACGCCCACCCGCACCGCGGCATACCGCGTCCCCCGCCGCGCCGCCGATCGTCGTTTCTAAGTATCGTCGCATTCGTGCTGATCGGCATTGCCGTTCTCGCCGGCCTCGGCGTCGCCTTTGCACTCATCGCACCGCCGACCGACCTGATCCGCCAGGAAGCGATCGCGGCCGTGAAGCGGCAGACCGGACGCGATCTCGTGATCCGTGGCCCCGCCCGGATTACGCTCTATCCAACCATCGGCGTCTCCCTCGCCGACGTCACGCTCTCGCCGCCGCCCGGCATGAGTGCGCCGCCGACGGCGACGATGAAGCGGATCGACGTGGCGCTCGAGCTCATTCCTCTGCTGTCGCGCCATGTCGAGGTCAAACGGCTGGTGCTGACGCGGCCAACGTTCGACCTGCGCATCGACCGTGACGGGCGTGCAAGCTGGGACATGGCCGCCGGTACCTCGTCGCAGCCACACGTCCGCTTTGCCGAAGCAAGCTCCGCGCCGACCAGCGCAGTAGTGCTGAGCGACGCGCGAACACCCGCACAGGGCTTCGTCCTTGCAGGCGCCGCGCAACGCGCCGGAGGCGACGGCCATACCGGCGCGCCTCTCGCCTCGTTGAAGGGGTTGAAGCTCGATGACGTGCGCGTCGTCGACGGCGCGGTGGACTACACCGACGAGCGCTCGGGAGCGCAACAGCGCTTCACGTCGATCGACGCCGGCTTCGCGGCGCCGAACGTAACGAGCGCCCTTTCCGCCAAGGGCGATCTCGACTGGAAGGGCGAGACCGTCGCCTTTGACGGATCGGTATCGACCATCGCCAGCCTTCTCCAGGAAAAGCGCGCCAAAATCAACGTCGAGGTCAAGTCCCGCACCCTCGAAGCCAAGTACGCCGGCGGGCTCGACGTCGCGTCCGGCGCGGTTCTCGACGGCACAGTTGCGCTCAAATCTCCTTCGGCCCGCGCCCTCGCGGCATGGCTCGGAAGTACGCTTCCTGCGGGCGACGGCTTCGGCCCGCTTTCCGTCGATGGCCGCCTCAAGACTTCGCCCGGCCTGGTCACCTTCGACAACGCCGAGGTATCGCTCGATTCGATGCAGGCTCGCGGCAACATCGCCGCCGCGACGGATGGCGCACGCCCCCATGTGAAGGCCGACCTGAAGATCGCCGAGCTCGACCTCAACGCCTACATCGGCACACGCGGAGCCGACGGCGCCACGCCCGCCAAACGCGCACACCGGGATGCGCCCGACGCCGCACCGCGCGCTCAGGAGCCGGCGCGAGAAACCCGCCAACCTGCTTCGATCGAGGACCTGCTGCAACAGCCGCCCGGTCCGCGCGTCAAGGGCTATACGGCGCGCTCCGGCTGGAGCGACGAGCCGTTCGACGTGGGGCTGCTCGCCCTCGTCGATGCCGATGCGAAGCTTTCGGTCGGCCGGCTGTTCTTCCGTGATGTCAAAATCGGCCAGTCGGACGTGACGCTGGCGCTGAAGGGCCGCGTCGCCAAGGCGACGTTCGAGCGCGTGCAGCTCTACGACGGCTCCGGGCGCGGAATAATCACCATCGATGCCTCGGGCGCGACGCCCGCGCTCGGCGCCAACGTCGTCGTTGACGGTGTCGCTGCCGCGGGCCTGCTGAAAGACGCCGCTTCGGTCGAATGGCTGTCCGGCGACGGGCGCGTCACGGCGGCGCTCACCGGTGCCGGCGCTACCCAGCGCCAGCTCGTGCAGAGCCTCAACGGCCGCGTCGAAACCCTGTTCTCGAATGGCGCGATCAACGGCTTCAACATTGCCAAAGTGGTGCGGGGACTGGGCCAGGGGCGACTGACCGGCCTCTCTTCGACGCCGTCGGAGAAGACCGATTTCAGCGAGCTGTCCGCCACCTTCGACGTCGCCGATGGTGTCGCCAAGAACGAAGACCTCAAGCTGCTGAGCCCGCTGCTGCGGGTCGGCGGGTCCGGGCAGATCCAGCTCATCGAGCGTCAGCTCGACTACACCGTGCGGCCGAAGATCGTCTCCGACACGTCCGGGCAAGGCGGCGCGATCGACCTCGCGGGCCTCGAGGTGCCGGTGCGAATCACCGGACCCTGGAGCGATCCCAAGTTCACACCCGATCTCTCCAAGGTCGATGTCGGCCAAGCGACCAAAGCGATCGAGCAGATCGGCAAGAGCCTCAAGGGCAAGGACGCCAACGAGATCGTCGACAACCTGTTCGGCAAGGACAGCAAGGAAGGCGAAAAGGCGAAGAAACTGATCGACAAGTGGTTCCGCTGAAGCGCCGGTCTGCCGCTTTCAGAACCCGATCCGCGCCGCTCCGGCCGGCGCTAGAAACGTGCCGCCAGAAAGCCTCCGAAGGGACCTGCGCGGCCCGCAGAAAGCCTCGCCGAATCAGCTTGATGCACGATGCGCTAACCACGCCTTGGCCGGCTGCGAAAAAAATTGGCCGCAGGGGTCAATTTCCGCTTGCACGGGGGGGGCATTGGGGTCATATCAGCGCTTCCGTTCGTCCACCTGCCCTGAAGGTAAGGTTTTCCTAGACCCCAAAGGTAAGGAGCGCGGTCATAGCTATCTGCTGGTTGGGGAGGGTCACATGGCCTACGATGACGCCCTCTTCCAATTGGGGATGGACTTGACTCGTTCAAGCACCGCCCAAAAGGAAGATCACTACGAAACGGTTCACGTGCTCGAGCCCGATGAGAGGAAGGATTTCTTCATCGAGCGAGATGGCGTGAAGTTCGCGGGTACCCATCTTATCGTCGACCTGTTTGGCGCCAAGCGTCTCGATGACATCAAGCACATCGAGCGTACGCTGAAGCGTTGTGTCGACGCGGCGGGTGCGACGCTCCTGCACGTTCACCTGCATCACTTCACGCCCAATGGCGGCGTGTCGGGGGTGGCCGTGCTCTCGGAGAGCCACATCTCTATCCATAGTTGGCCGGAGGCGGATTACGCCGCCCTCGACATCTTCATGTGCGGCGAGGCCAAGCCTCACCTCGCGATCGACGTGCTCCGCAAGGATTTCGATGCGGACAACGTGGTCGTGAAGGAGCTGCTGCGCGGCAAGGAACTGCATCACGCCAAATGGCAGGCGGCCGCCTCGAAAACGGCACCCTACCGCATGGGCAAGGTGCGCACGAAGAAGGCTGCTTGAGCAGCCCGTTCGGTGGCCCCGCGGGGCCATCAACGCCGGCCACGGGAAATGAAACGCGCGCCTCGCGAAACGAGGCGCGCGTTCTTCGTATTCACTCGCACGCAGCAAACCGCCCGCCTGCGCCGCAACGTTCGCGCAGCCGCGGCCACCCGGTGCCAGGCCGGTCGAGCGACATTGCGCCGAAGCTATTTTCGACTTCGGGATTTGGGGAGTTCGGGGGATGAGCAAGCGCTGGATCGAGGAGACGTTCCACCCGCACTGGCGAGTCGCGCTCGAGGCCGACGAGGTCCTGCACGAGGTGCGGACGGCGCATCAGCATCTCGTCATTTTCAGCAACGCGACCTGGGGCACGGTGCTGATGCTCGACGGCGTGTGCCAGCTCACGACCTCCGACGAGTTCGTCTACCACGAGATGATGGCCCATGTGCCGCTGATGGCACTCGAGAAACCCCGGCGCATCCTGGTGATCGGCGGCGGCGACGGCGGCGTGCTGCGCGAAGTCATGAAGCACCCGGGTGTCGGGCGAGCCACGCTCTGCGAGATCGATCGCACCGTCGTCGACACGGCGCTGCGATACTTCCCCGAGGTCCCCGGCAAGGTGTTCGACGACCCGCGCGTGGACGTGGTCATCGCCGATGGGGTGCGCTACGTGTCCGAAACCAAGGAGCGCTTCGATTGCATCATCGTCGACAGCTCCGAGCCGATCGGGCCGTCCGCCGTGTTGCATACGCCCGAGTTCTTCGCCGCGTGCAAGCGGGCACTGAAGGACGGCGGCATCTTCGTGACGCAGAACGGCCTGCCGTTCCTGTTCCCCGATCACCTCGGCGCGTCGACGCGGGCACTCGCGTCGCTGTTCAAGCGCGTCGCCCCGTACACCTGCACGCAGCCCTGCTATTTCGGCGGACCGTTCGCGCTGAACTTCGCGACCGATCAGCCCGCTCTTCTCGCTCTCGAGGCGAAGGCGCTCGCCAAACGCCAGAAGAAGCGCGGAATCGACGGCCTCAAATACTGGACGCCCGCGGTCCACGTCGCCGCGTTCGCTCTGCCGCGCTACGCCGAGTTGGTCGTGGCGGAGGCGACGGCGCCCACACGTTCCGGCGAGAGCCAGGCGAAGCCTGCGCGGACCCGCAAGCCCAAGATGGCCAAGGCGAAGGCGGCGACGCGCCGGATCGTCAAGGGCGCGGCCAAGACTGCGCCGCGCAAGAAGCCACAGAGCTGACCTGCCGCACTCGAACTCATGAGCTTCGGCGGCGCTCCACGCGCCAGCTCGATCGGCCGTGCGCTTGCCCGGATTCCGGCTCAGCCGGCCATGAGGTCGTAAAGCAGCTTCACGTTCAGCGCGATGATGAGCGCCGCGATCAGCGCCGATAGAGCCGTCAGCCAGCGCGGGGCGACGAGTTCGCCGAGCTTGGCGCGAGAGGCCGTCAGCGTCACCAGCGGAACGACGGCGAACGGCAACTGGAAGCTCAGGATCACCTGGCTCAGGATCAGCAGCTTCGCCGTGTGCCCTTCGCCATAGATGAGCGTGACGGCGATGGCGGGCACGATGGCGACGAGCCGCGTTACAAGCCGGCGCAGCCACGCCGGCAAACGGATGTCGATGAAGCCTTCCATCACGATCTGGCCCGCCATTGTCGCCGTGACCGTCGAATTGAGACCACAAGCGAGAAGCGCGATGGCGAACAGTGCCGGCGCGAAGGATAGTCCGAGCAGCGGCGCCAGCAGCTCGTGCGCGCGGCCGATCTCGTCGACGTCGGTCTGTCCGGTGTGATGGAACGTCGCCGCTGCGAGGATCAGGATCGAAGCGTTGATGGTCAGCGCGAACATCAGGGCGACGGTCGAGTCGAGTGTCGCGTAATGCAAGGCCTCGCGCTTCTCCGGCAGCGTCGTGCCGTAAGCGCGCGTCTGCACGATGCCGGAATGCAGGTAGAGATTGTGCGGCATCACCGTCGCACCGATGATCCCGAGCGCGAGGTAGAGCATGTTGGGGTTGGACAGCAGATCGGTTGTTGGCGCGAAGCCCGTGACCACGGCATGCCAGTCGGGTCTGGCGAGTGCGATCTGAACCGCGAAGCAAACGGCGATCACACCGAGCAGCGTGATGACGAACGCCTCGATGCGGCGAAACCCCCGGTTCTGCAGCCACAGGATCAGAAACACGTCGAGCGCGGTGATGATCACGCCGATCTCGAGTGGAATCCCGAACAGAAGATTGAGGCCGATGGCGGTGCCGATCACCTCGGCGAGATCGGTCGCGCAGATGGCGAGCTCCGCGAGTAGCCAGAGCGGCCAGGAGGCCCAGCGGGGATAGGCGTCACGGCAGGCTTGCGCGAGATCGCGGCCAGAGCCGATCGCCAGGCGGGCCGCGAGCGATTGCAGGATGATGGCCATGAAGTTCGACAGCAGCGCCACGAACAGGAGCGCGTAGCCGAATTGCGCGCCGCCGGCGAGCGACGTTGCCCAGTTGCCTGGGTCCATATAGCCGACCGCGACCAGATAGCCCGGACCGAAGAACGCGAGGAACTTACGCCAGGGCGAACTCGACGGCGAAACGCGGATCGAACGGAACACCTCCGCCAGAGGCGGCTCCGACTGCGAGCGCCGCCACCCCGGCTCCGACGCCCCCGGCTCTACCGGCTTCAACATGGCACCCGTTCCGTCCGTCGCTGACATCGGGCGAAAAGCGGCCCCCGACCCGGCACTTTTAATTGCAAATAATTTGCAATAACGATAATGTAGCGTTATCAGAGCCCTGGCGTCAATGGGGGCCGCTTTGGCGTGCTCAGATCGGGTCCTCGCAACCATGGCGGGTCACCCGCGACACCCCGCGGGCGACCGCCCCCAGGCCGCGCCAACGTCCTCCCCCGGAATGCACGAAGGCTGGGGCACGGCGGACAGGACGGCGCGTCGCTGAAAGCCCGCCTCGGCCAAGGCCGGCGGCTGACCGGCCAGCGCAAGGTCATCGCCGACGTCGTGCAGACGTCGCGCGACCACCCGGATGCATCCGAGATCCATCGCCGGGCGGCCGCGATCGATCCGCGCATCTCCCTGTCGACGGTCTATCGCACCCTCAAGGTCTTCGCCGAAGCGGGACTCATCGAGCAGCATAGCTTTGGCGGTTCGCGCGCGCGCGTGGAGCGGACACCGAACCGTCACCACGATCACCTGATCGACACGACGACAGGCCGGGTGATCGAATTCCGCAGCGAGGAGATCGAGCGGCTGCAGGCGGCGATAGCGCGCGAGCTAGGGTACGAGTTGACCGGCCACACGCTGGAACTCTACGGCCGGCCGCTTCGGGGCAAGAGCGCGAAAACGTCGAAGACGTAGAGCAGCGGTAGAGCAGGCAAACGCGCCGCTGCTCGTTCGCCGCACCGCTGCTTCGATAGCCCGTCAGACCGGACTTCAAGATGCGCCCGATGAGCTGGCGCGGCACCATGCGCCAGCACGCTCGCAAACGACCAGCCGCGGTCAGAACTTCGACGGCACGTAGAGGTGGTCGGGCAGTACCTTGCGCTCGTAGTCGGGGTTGAACACACGGTCGGGCAGCGTGATCGGATCGTGCGGTACATCCTGATACGGCACCATCGTCAACAGGTGACTGATGCAGTTCAGGCGGGCACGCTTCTTGTCGTTACCCTCGACGATGTACCAGGGCGCCTCGGGGATGTTGGTACGTTCCAGCATCTCCTCCTTCGCCTTCGTGTACTGCTCCCAGCGCACGCGCGACTGCAAATCCATGGGTGACAGCTTCCACTGCTTCATCGGGTCATGAATGCGCATGAGGAAGCGGAGCTGCTGCTCCTGGTCGGTGATCGAGAACCAGTACTTGATGAGGATGATGCCGGAGCGGGCGAGCATGCGCTCGAATTCCGGCACGTCGTGGAAGAACTCGTCGACCTGATCCTTGGACGCGAAGCCCATTACGCGCTCGACGCCTGCGCGGTTGTACCAGGAGCGGTCGAACAGCACGATTTCGCCGGCCGCCGGCAGGTGGGGCACATAGCGCTGGAAGTACCACTGAGATTTCTCGCGCTCGCTCGGCGCTGGCAGCGCGACGACACGGCACGCGCGCGGATTGAGCCTCTGCGTGATGCGCTTGATGACACCACCCTTGCCGGCCGCGTCACGACCTTCGAACAGCACGACGACTTTCAGCTTCTTGTGCTGCACCCAGTCCTGCAGCTTGATGAGCTCGGTCTGCAGCCGGAACAGCTCACGGAAGTAGACCTTACGGTCGATCTCGCTCTCGTGCTTCAGGTCTTCGATGAGGCTCAGCTCACGCGAGATCCGGCGATCGTCGAGCTCGAGCTCCAGCTCCTCGTCGAGGCCATCCTCGAACTCGTTGTCGACCCAACTCTTCTTCGCCTGCTCGGCCTTCTTCGGCTGCGCGGCCATCGCCGGTTGCTTTGCGGCCGGCTTGGCGGGCTTCTTGGCGGTCATTGGCAGGCGTCCCTCTTCGTTGTCATTTCTAATCGCTCCGGCGCGATGCACGAATGTTATCGCAACGCCGACCGCTCGCAGAACATAGGCTTTGGATGGGGCTCTTGATGGTCCTCGCGCCCGCCGTCATACGCAACGGGGGGCTGATCGCAGCGCTCCTTACCGACGCGTTCAACGGCACGAGCGCCGCTTCGTTCGCACGCCGCGGCCACTCCACCGGGCGCTACCGTCTCAACCGATCGCACCTTCGGCAACGAGCTGAGGGTGCGATTCACGGTTTCGACGGAAGCGCGTCGCGCTCCCATCTCAACCGATCGCGCCTTCGGACACGAGCTGAGGGTGCGATTCACGGTTTCGACGGAAGCGCTTCGCGCTCCCATCTCAACCGATCGCACCTTCGGACACGAGCTGAGGGTGCGATTCACGGCTTCGACAGAAGCGCGTCGCGCTCCCATCTCAACCGATCGCACCCTAGCCAGCAATTTTGACAAACAGAGACGTCACCGCGATTGATCGAAATCAGGCGAATGCAAAAACGGCGGCCGGTGCCCCGGCCGCCATCTTCGATTCACATGGGGTCTTCAATTCACATGGGTATGGCTTCGGCCGCGCCCTCAACCGCGCGACAACCCCTTCACCGTAAGCTCGGCGAGATAGTCTTCCCAGCGGCTGTCCTTCTCGCGGCCGAGCGTCGCCAGGTAAGGCCAAGTGAACAGCCCCGTGCTGTGGCCGTCGCTGAAGACGATCTTCACCGCGTAGTTGCCGACCGCATCGAGCGACGTGATCTTGACGTTGCGCTTGCCACCGACCGTCTGCTTCTCCGACGGCGAATGGCCCTGCACCTCGGCCGAAGGGCTCATCACGCGCAGCATCTCCGCGCTGAGATCGTAGCTCTCGCCGTCGGGGAAGGCGACGTTCAGCGACGAGGCATCCGCGTTGAGTGCGAGCTGCGGCGGAGCGACCGCGCGGCCTTGGGACGCTTCGATCTCCGCCCAGACCTTGGCCGCGAGCTCGCGGTAGATGCCGGCATGAACGCTCTCGGGGGCGGTGGCCGTGATGGGCTGGCCGGAGTCCGATTTGGCGCGGATGTCGATGTGCAGCGGAATGCCGCCGAGGAACGGCACGCCGAGCTTCCTCGCCTCGTCCTCGGCGCCACCGTGACCGAAGATGTCGGAGCGGGTGCCGCAGCTCGGGCAAACGAAATAGCTCATGTTCTCGATGATGCCGAGCAGCGGCACATCGACCTTGCGGAACATGTTGAGGCCCTTGCGCGCGTCGATCAGCGCGAGGTCCTGCGGCGTCGAGACGATCACCGCGCCCGCCAGCGGCACCTGTTGCGCCATGGTGAGCTGCACGTCGCCGGTGCCCGGCGGCATGTCGATGACGAGCACGTCGAGCTCGCCCCAGGCGACTTCGCGCAGCATCTGGTTGAGGGCCTGCACGATCATCGGGCCGCGCCAGATGATCGGCGTCGCCTCGTCGATCATGTAGCCCATCGACATGCTCGGCAGGCCGTAACCGATCATCGGCAGCAGCTTGTTGCCGCCGGGCGCGACACCAGGGTTGCCGGCGAGCCCGAGCAGGCGCGGCTGTGACGGCCCGTAGATGTCGGCGTCGAGGATGCCGGCCTTGAGTCCGATCGCCTGGAAGCCGAGCGCCAGGTTGACCGCCGTCGTCGATTTTCCGACGCCACCCTTGCCGGATGCGATCGCGACGATATGCCGGACGCCCGGAATGCCGGTCGCCTGCGGCCGCCCGCCGGCCTGCGCCAATTGCGGTGCGGCGGCGCGTCCTCCGTCACCCGATGCTCCGCGCGCGCGGGCTTCCTGTACGCGGGCACTCTCGGGCGCACTGCCCTTGGCGTTGCCGTTCGCTGAAGCGCCACTGGAGCACCCGCAGCCGGGACCGCAACTTTCCTTCTCGCTGGCCGGGGCCTGCTTCGGCGGAGAGGCGGGGGGCCCCCTTTTTCCACCCGGGGCCGCCCCGGCGGGTCAAGCCGCGGGGAAGCCGGGCCCCACCCCGCCCCCCCCCACCACCC
>OEIV010000767.1_pt1 | contig 16321 bp, 13 predicted proteins | sample 1539231 | NCBI WGS metagenome assembly OEIV01 (sample SAMN03794762, study PRJEB22550) | activated sludge metagenome | feature: wastewater treatment plant; material: activated sludge; isolation source: Wastewater treatment plant of a petroleum refinery complex | place: Argentina: Buenos Aires ...
ACTACGAGCGCATCACCCGGCACATTCTCCGCGAGATGCCCGGGCGGGCGGACGTCGTGCTGGAACTCGACGCGCACCGCGTGCCGCTGCGATTATCCGGACAGATGTCATGAATCCCCGACCAGGTAGGTCTGGCAGTTGCCCCACCCCGTCGCGCCCGTGCTGTGGTCATGCACGCGGATGATGCAGTCGCGGAACTGGTTCAGCCGCGCCACGCTCTCGGGCGTCGAGCAGTCGGCGAAATACTCGCCCTCGACGTGCAGCGCACCGCGCCACGAGCCGTGATGCTGGCCGTCGAAGCCGTGGTAGAGCCCGGCGCCGAGGTGAAAACCCGTGTCCGAGATCGCCTCGGCCGTGAGCCGCCGCTCGCTGCCGTCGGCCATCTGCACGCGGAACTCGCCGCCGAGCAGGCGCTTGTTCCTCGGGTCGAAACGCAGCTCCGGCGTGATGCCGATCAGCGGCTCGCGCCGCCCGTCGGCGTATTCGTAACCACCCTGCACGCGTTCGTGCTTGAAGCCCGGCCCGCTGTAACTGAGGTAGTACTGGTGAAACGCGTAGGTCGAACCGTCGGGCTTGCGGAAATACAGCGGATTCCAGATCGCCATCGCTTTGGGCACCAGGCCGTCCATCGGGTCCGGCGCGAGATCCGGGATGCGCACACCCACGTCGGGGCGCACGCCCCAGCTGTGGTCACGCGTCATGATCCAGGTATCCGGCGTCACCTCGGTGCGCACGCCGGCCACCTCCACCCAGCCGCGCGCGCTGCCGGTCTGGTGGTAGCGGATCTGGTTGGCGGTGTGGCGGAAGCCGTGCAGGTTGCGCCGGTCCTCGCGCTCCTCGAGCATGCAGGGCACGATACCCTCGAGCAGCAGGTCGAAGGCCACCGGCTGCGTGGCGTTGGGCTCCAGGACCACGCGCACCTGCTTCAGCGGCTCGATGACCGAGTACTTCAGCGGCCCGACGTCGATGCTGTTGGAATCCGAGGCGAGCGCGCGGCTGCCGCGCACGGTCCACTGCTCGACCCCGCGGCTCGCGCCGCCGTAGGCATCGACCACGTTGCGGTTGGGGTATTTGCCGAAGCCGAAACCGATCGACAGCGAGCCGTCACGCGCCGCCGCCATGCCGCAGACCTTCTCGGTCCACGAGTAGTCGCTCTGCGACACCGTGGCGAAGGTGTCGACGATCTGGTGATTGAAGAACTCGTCCGCGTCGAGCAGCGGTCCGATGGTGCCTGAACTCATGGGATCTTCCTGTGCGGGGGCCTGAAACGCGCGCATCATAGCCCAAGCGCGGGAGCGAACGCTTGCGCGTGCGCCGCGACGGCGCCCACAATCGGCGCACGACGGGTGCATCTTCGCGGGGTCGCATGAAACGGGTATTTGTCGCTCTGGCCGTGCTGGCGCTAGCGGCCACTGCCGGCGCGGGCGAACCGGCGCCGGAGGCATTGTACGAGCGCCACTGCGCCACCTGCCATGCGAACCCGGCCACGCGCTCCCCGACGCTCGCGAGCCTGCAGCAGATGCCGCTGGCGCGGCTGCTGAGCGCGATGGAGTTCGGCAAGATGCAGGTGCAGGCCGCGGCTCTCACGCCGCAACAGCGCCTGGCGCTGGGGCAGTGGCTGGCCGCGCCCGAGGATGCCCGGCGCGATGCCTGGATCGCGCGCCACGCCTGCACGCACCCGCCCGGCGAGATACCGCTCAGCGGCGCGCAGAACTGGGGTTTCGGCGCGCACAACACACGCTTCCTGCGCGAGGGCGTTGCGATCACCGCGGCGAACATCGGGCAACTGGAACTGGCGTGGTCGCTGGCGCTGCCGCAGGTCACCGACATGCGCTCGCAGCCGGTGGCGGCGGGCAGCCTGCTGTTCCTGGGCACGCAGACCGGCAACCTGCTGGCGCTGGACCAGGCGAGCGGCTGCGTGCACTGGGCGTCGCGCGCCGTCGGCGGCATCCGCTCCGCGCTGACGCTGGGCGCCACGCCCGATGGCGTGGCAACGCTGTTCTTCGCCGACGATCTCGGCACGGTCTACGCCGTCGATGCACGCACCGGTATCGCGCGCTGGCACGTCGACGTGCGCCTGTTCCCCAGCTCGGTCGTGAGCGGCTCGCCGAGCTACCACGACGGGCGCCTGTTCGTGCCGCTGTCCTCCTTCGAGGTCGCGGCCGCCGGCATGCCGACGCACGCGTGCTGCCGCTCGCACGGCGGCGTGCGCGCGCTGGATGCGCGATCGGGCGAGGTGCTCTGGACCTGGCACAGCACGCCAGCGGCCGAGCCCACCGGGAAGAGCGATGCGGGCGTGCAGCGCTGGGGCCCCTCGGGCGCCTCGGTGTGGAGCACCCCGACCATAGACGCGAAGCGCGGCCTGCTCTACGTCGGCACCGGCCAGAATTTCTCGCGCCCGGCGACCGCGACCAGCGACGCGGTGATCGCGCTCGGCATCGACGACGGCAAGCCGCGCTGGCAGTTCCAGGCGCTCGCCGACGACGTGTGGAACGGCGCCTGCCAGCTCGCCGGCCCCAATTGCCCGGAGCATCCCGGCCCGGACTGGGACATCGGTGCCTCCGTGGTGCTGAGCACCTCGCCCGCGGGCCGCGACACGCTGCTGGCGGGGCAGAAATCCGGCGAATTGTTTGCGCTGGACCCCGACGCGCGGGGCAAGCTGCTGTGGCGCAAGCGCCTCAGCCAGGGCACACCGAACGGCGGCAACAGCGGCATCCACTGGGGGATGGCGAGCGACGGCACGCACGTGTTCGCGCCGGTGTCCGATCCGGAACGGGAACTGCCGGGCTACACGCCGCGTCCGGGCGTCTATGCCCTGCGCATCGCCGACGGCAGCCTGCTGTGGGAGCACCCGGTCACGCGCGGCTGCGCGGTCGATCCGGCCGACGTGCCGCTCGCCGGGCTGGCCGCGATGCGCCAGGGCGCAACAGGCGCCGCGCGCTCGCCGTGGCCCGCCTGCTCCTTCTTCTACGCGCATTCCGCCGCCGCGGTGCTCGCCAACGACGTGGTCTACGCCGGCGCACTCGACGGCAGGCTGCGCGCGCTGGAAGCCGCCACGGGGCGGGAACTGCGCGTGATGGAGACCGCGCGCGCGTTCCGCGCCGGCAACGGCATCGACGGGCACGGCGGTTCGATCGACGTGGGCGGCGTGCTGCCGCACGGGCGCTTCCTGTTCGTGGTCTCCGGCTACGGCATGTTCCGGCAGATGCCGGGCAACATGCTGCTCGCCTGGGCACTGCCCGGAACGCCGGCGCGCGAGGGGGCACCATGAGCAGGGCCGTGCTGATCACCGGCGCCTCGAGCGGCATCGGCGAGGCGCTGGCGCACGAATTCGCGCGCCGCGGCTACCGCCTGGCGGTGCTGGCGCGGCGCGTGGCCGCGCTGCAGGAACTGGAGATCGCGCTGCGCGCCGCGGGCTCACCGCAGGTGGTGGTGCACGCGCTGGACCTGCGCGATCCCGTCGAGATCGAGCCCGCGCTCAGCGCCGGCGCCGAGATGCTCGGCGGGCTGGATATCGTGGTGGCCAACGCGGGTATCGCGCCGCGCACACCGGTCGGGCGCGGCACGCTCGCCGATCTGCAGGAAACCATCGCGGTCGACCTCACCGGCGCCTGCGCCACCATCGATGCCGCGGTGCGCCACTTTCGCGCGCGCGGCGGCGGGCAGGTGGTGGGTATCACCTCCATCGCGCGCTATCGCGGGCTGCCGAACTTCGGCGCCTACAGCGCCGCGAAGGAAGGCCTGCACCGCTACCTGCAGGCGCTGCGTGCCGAGAGCTGGCACGAGCAGATCACGGTGACCGAGCTCGCGCCCGGCTTTATCGATACGCCGCTGAACCGCGCCATGCGCTCGCGCCCGTTCGTGATCGATGTGGAAACAGGCGCGCGCCTGATGGCCGACCTGATCGAGCGCCGCGTCGCTTACGCCACCGTGCCCGCGCTGCCGTGGCGCATCGCGGGCCGGCTGCTGCAACTGTTGCCGACGCGCCTGCTCGCGCCGCGCCGGCGCTGAAAGCTCACTGCGCCACGCGCATCAGGCTCGGCCGCCACATCCCCGGCGCCGCGAAACCCAGCAACTCCAGCGTGGTGGCCGCCACGTTCGCCAGCCCGCCCTCCACCAAGCTCAACCGCCCGCCACTCTGGTTGTCGTAGAGCACCAGCGGCACCGGATTCAGCGTGTGGCTGGTCTTGGCGCGGGTGTGGCCGGCCGCGTCCAGCGCGGGGGTGCCGCTCTTGCGGTCGATCTCGAACATCTCCTCGGCGTTGCCGTGGTCGGCCGTGACCAGCGCCACGCCGCCGAGCGCATCGATCACCGGCAGAAGCCGCGCCAGCGCGAGATCCACCGCCTCCACCGCCATCACCGCGGCGTAGTAGTTGCCGGTGTGACCGACCATGTCGCCGTTGGCGTAGTTGACACGCGCGACGCGGTGTTGGCCGGTCTTCAGCTCCGCGATCAGCGCATCGGTGATCTCGGCCGCCTTCATCCACGGCCGCTCCTCGAAGGGGACGCGGTCGGAGGGGATCTCCAGCCAGCGCTCGAGGTCTTCGTCGAAACGCCCGCTGCGGTTGCCGTTCCAGAAATAGGTGACGTGACCGAACTTCTGCGTCTCCGAGATCGCGAACTGCGAGACGCCGGCGCCGCTCAGGTACTCACCCATGGTGTCGCGGATAGCGGGCGGCGCGACCAGGAAGCGGCGCGGGATCTGCAGGTCGCCGTCGTACTGCAGCATGCCGGCGTAGCAGACCCGCGGCACCCGGGCGCGCGCGAAGGGCGTGAACTCCTGCTCGGTGAAGGCGCGCGAGATCTCGATGGCACGGTCGCCGCGGAAATTGAAGAAGACCACCGAGTCGCCGTCGACGATCGGACCGAGCGGCGCGCCCTCGGTGGCGATCACGAAGGCCGGCAGGTCCTGGTCGCCGATACCGGGCTTTTCACCGCGCAAGGTCGCGATCGCCTCGGCGGCGCTGGCGAAGCGGCGTCCCTCGCCGAGCACGTGGGTGGCCCAGCCGCGCGCCACCATGTCCCAGTCCGCCTCGTAGCGATCCATCGTGATGTGCATGCGCCCGCCGCCGCTGGCGATGCGCGCATCGAAGGCCTCGCTGCGCAGGCCAGCCAGGAACTGCTCGAAGGGCAGCACATAGTCGAGCGCCGAGGTCGCAGGCACGTCGCGCCCGTCGAGCAGCGCATGGATGCGCACGCGGCCCACGCCGGCGCCGCGCGCCGCCGTGACCAGCGCCTTCAGGTGCTCGATGTGCGAATGCACGTTGCCGTCGGAGAACAGCCCCAGCAAATGCAGCGTGCCGCTGCTGGCCAGCACGTTGGCGACGATCTCGCCCCAGGCCGCGCCGGCGAACAGGCTGCCGCTGGCGATGGCGTCGTTGACCAGCGCCGCGCCCTGCGCATAGACCTGCCCGGAGCCGAGCGCGTTGTGCCCGACCTCGGAATTGCCCATGTCCTCGTCGCTCGGCATGCCGACCGCGGTGCCGTGCGCCTTCAGCAGCGTGTGCGGATAACGCGCGAACAGCCGGTCGAGCGTCGGGGTGTGCGCGTCGGCCACGGCATTGCCCGCCGTGGCGCCGCGCTGCCCGATGCCGTCCATCACGACCGTGACCACCGGCCCGGCCACGCCGGGGAAAATACTGGACCTGGAAAGCATGGAACCCCTTATTCGAGCTTGACCGAGAACACTTCATCGAGCGTGGTGATGCCGGCGCGCGCCATGGCCAGCGCGTTCTGCGTCAGGGGCGTCATGCCCTCGCGGATGGCCAGCGTGCGGATCTCCTCGGCGCCCGGCTTGCGCGTGATCATCTCGCGCAGCGCGCTGGTGACCTCGATGATCTCCCCGACCATCGCGCGTCCCTTGTAACCGGTGTCGAAGCACTTGCCGCAGCCGGCGCCGCGGTAGAAGGTCTCCCCGGCCGGCAGACCGAAGTAGTCGCGCAGCTCCGCGCTGCCCGTGTCCTCGGTACGGCAAGCGCTGCAGATGCGTCGCACCAGGCGCTGCGCCATGATGCCGACCACCGTGGAGCTCACCAGGTAGGACTCGAGCCCCATGTCCTGCAGCCGCGTGATCGCGCTGGCCGCATCGTTGGTGTGCAGCGTGCTCATCACGAAGTGACCGGTCAGCGCGGCCTTGATCGCGATCTCCGAGGTCTCGAAGTCGCGCATCTCGCCGATCAGGATCTCGTCGGGGTCGTGGCGCAGGATGTGGCGCAACGCCTCGGCGAAGGTGTAGCCGATCGTCGGCTTGATCTGGATCTGCTCGACACCGCTGATGTGGTACTCGACCGGATCCTCGACCGTGATGATGTGCGGATTGTTCTTGAGGCGCTCGTTGATCACCGCATACAGCGTGGTGCTCTTGCCCGAACCGGTGGGGCCGGTCACGAGGAAGATGCCGTAACTGTGCTGCAGGATGCGCTTCAGGCGCCGCATGTCCTCGGCGGCGATGCCGAGCTGCTCCAGCCCGATCAGCCCCTGGCTCTTGTCGAGCACGCGGATCACCACCGACTCGCCCGTGACCATCGGGATCACCGAGACGCGCAGGTCGACGGCCTGCCCGGCCTCGACCAGGCCGGCGTGGCCATCCTGCGGCAGCCGGCGCTCGGCGATGTTCATGCCGGCCATGATCTTGATGCGGCAGACGATGGGTGCGGTCAGGTCCGGCGTGAGCAGGCGCTGCCACACCATCTCGCCGTCGATGCGGTAGTAGACCTCGGCGCCGTGCTCGGTCGGGCGGATGTTGATGTCCGAGGCGCGCATGCGCACGGCGCGGCGGATGATCGCATCGACCAGGCGCACCACGGGCTTTTCCTGCGCGCGCTTCTCGATGTCGTGCAGGTGCTCCTCGGCCGGCTTCTGCGGGCGGATCTCGCGCGCGTCGTCGCCGATCTCGGCGATGAGGTTCTGTTCCTCGAGGATCAGGAAGTGGCGGTCGATGAGGCGGGTGTTGTGCTCCCGCCGCGGCCCCCCCCCCTCCCCCCCCCCCCCCCCCGCGGAGGGGGTTCGGCCGGGTCCGACCCCGCCACGACCAGGTTGCCGTCGTGGCGCGCCAGCGGAAACACGCGGTGCTTCAGCGCCACCTGTACCGGGATGGCCTTCAGCACGGCGGGTTCGACCGTGAACTCCTCGATGCGCGCCACCGGAATGCCGAGCTTCGAGGCGACCACCGCGGGCCGGTGCGAGGTATCGAGCACGCCGAGGTCGTCGATGGCCTGCAGCAGCGAGGTGCCGTTCGCGTGCCGGTACGCGAGCGCCCGGTCGAGCGCCTCGGCCTCGACCAGCCCGGACTCGGCCAGCGTGCTCACGAGCTTCGCCTCGCTCTCGGCGGCATGCCCGAAATGCAGCCGCTCGAGGTCCTCCACGCTGCGGATCACCGGCACGGTCATGCTTGCCGGCACGCTCATCCGAGCAGGATCCCGGCGATGGCGTCGAGATACTCCGGCTGGCGCATGCCGAGGATCAGCGTGCCGACCTTGCCCTCGGCGCCGAGGCGCTTCCACGCGCTCGCGCGCTCGCCAATGCGCGCCAGCGGACCGACCAGCGCGATCTCGTCGACGAACGCGTCGGGGACCGCCTGCACGGCCTCTTCCTTGCGACCGGCAAGGAACAGATCCTGGATCGCGACCGCCGCGGCCTCGTAGCCGAGGTCCCGCGCGTAACGGTTGTAGAAGTTCCTGTCGCGCGCGCCCATGCCCCCCACGTAGAGCGCCAGCATCTCCTTGACCGGACGCCGGCAGGCCTCGACGTCGTCTCCGACCACGACGATCAGCGTGGGCGCCACGTCGAAGTCCGCGCGCGTCCTGCCGTCGCTGCGCCGCGCGAAGCCCGGGGCCAGGTGATCCTCGATCAGCCCGCCCTGCTCCGGCGAGAGCCAGATCGGGAACACGCCGTCGGCCACCTCGGCCGCTGCCGCGAGGCCGGCCGGGGTGAAGCTCGCGCAGTAGATCGGGATCCCGGGCGTCGCCTCGAGGATGGACTTCAGCGGCTTGCCGAGGCCCGTGGCACCGGGACCGCGCCAGGGCAGCTGGTAGATCTCGCCGTCGAACTCCACCGGCGCCTCGCGCTCCATGATCTTGCGCATGATCTGGATGTACTCGCGCATGCGCGTCACCGGCTTGCCGTAGGGCACGCCGTGCCAGCCCTCGACCACCTGCGGGCCCGAGGCGCCGAGCCCGACCAGGAAGCGATCACGCGAGAGTTGCGCCAGCGTCATGGCGGTCATGGCGGCGTTTGCCGGCGTGCGGGCCGGAATCTGCATGATCGCCGTGCCGACGCGGATGCGCGTGGTGCGGGCCAGCAGCCAGGCCGCCACGGAAACCGCGTCGGAACCGTAGGCCTCGGCCACCCAGACCGAATCGAATCCCGCCGTCTCGGCCTGCTGCACCAGCTCGACCGGTGCCATGGCCCGCTTTCCCGAATACCCGATGTTCAGACCGAGGCGCATGCGCCGATTTCCCCCTTCGTTGACGCTGCGGCGCCGAGAATTCACGTTTCCCGGGCCACCAATGACCATGTATCCCGCTTTGATTATGGGTAATAATGGGTGCGAAGTCATTGCTACCGAGCCCGTTCGCCAAGTCCTTATGCAGCAATCCCGCACTCTCCGCGCCCCGGTCGTCGTTCGCGTCATCCTGTTGCTGTCGCTGGCCTGCCCCGGGCTGCTGCAGGCCAGTGCGGCGCAAGAGCCGCTCGGCTACGACCGCACCCAGAGCCTGACCACCCTCGACATCATCGAACGCCTCGGCCGACACCACTACGCTCGCGTGCAGATCGACGATGCCCTGGGCGAGCGGCTGCTCGAGAATTACCTGGAGAACCTCGATCCGGGACGCAACGTGTTCCTCGCCTCCGACATCGAGGAGTTCCGCAAGCTGCGCCACCAGCTCGATGACCAGCTGCTGGCCGGCGACGTCAGTGCCGGCTTCGCGATCTACGCGCGCTACCGCGAGCGCATGGACGCGCGACTCGGGCGCGTGACGGAAAATCTGCACGCGACGATCCAGGCCATGGACTTCAGCAAGGACGAAGTGCTGCTGACCGACCGCGACAAGCTCGACTGGCCGGCCGACGAGCAGGCGGCGGAGGAGCTCTGGCACAAGCAGCTGAAGTCCAGCGTGCTCGGGCTGAAGCTCGCGGGCAAGGAGATGGGCGCCATCGAGGAACTGCTCGGGAAGCGCTACAAGGTCCGGCTGCGCCGCATGGCGCAGGTCCACGGGGAGGATGTCTAGCAGGTCTACATGAACTCGTTCACCGAGCTGTTCGACCCGCACACCAACTACCTCTCGCCGCGCAGCTCCGAGAATTTCAACATGAACATGCGCCTGTCGCTGGAGGGCATCGGCGCGGTGCTGCAGCAGGACGACGAGTTCACCAAGGTCGCTCGCCTGGTGCCGGCCGGGCCGGCGGCCAAGCAGGGCCAGTTGCGCCAGTCCGACCGGATCGTCGCCGTCGGCCAGAACGGCGAGGGCGAGATGGTCGACGTGGTCGGCTGGCGCCTCGATGACGTGGTCGACCTGATCCGCGGCAAGAAGGGCAGCACGGTGCGCCTGGAGGTCGTGCGCGGCAGCGGCGCCAGCGAGGAGCACCACTTCATCAGCATCGTGCGCGAGCAGGTCAAGCTCGAGGAGCAGGCGGCGCAGAGCCGCGTGCTGGAGATCCCCTACGAGGACCACACGCGCAAGATCGGCGTGATCGACATCCCGGCCTTCTATGCCGATTTCGAGGCCATGCAGCGCGGCGACCCGAATTACCGCAGCACCACGCGCGACGTGGCGCGACTGCTCGCCGAACTGCAGGAGCAGCAGGTCGATGGCGTGATCATCGATCTGCGCGAGAACGGCGGCGGCTCGCTGCAGGAAGCCAATGCGCTCACGGGCCTGTTCATCGAGTCGGGGCCGACGGTGCAGATCCGTCACAGCAACGAGCGCGTCGAGCGCAAGCAGAAGTTCCGCGACGACAGCTTCTACGCCGGACCGCTGCTGGTGCTGATCAACCGCCTGAGCGCCTCGGCCTCGGAGATCTTCGCCGGCGCGATCCAGGACTACGAGCGCGGACTGGTGGTGGGCTCGCCCTCCTTCGGCAAGGGCACGGTGCAGTCCCTGAGCCCGCTGAACCACGGCCAGCTCAAGATGACCGAGTCGAAGTTCTACCGCATCTCGGGCGAGAGCACGCAGCATCGCGGCGTGGTACCCGACATCGCGCTGCCCTCGATCTACAACCTGAACGAGGTCGGCGAGAGCGCGCTCGACAACGCCCTGCCGTGGGACCGCATCGCCCCGGTGCGTCACCGCAACTACCTCGACCTCGGTTCGATCCTGCCGACGCTGCGCGAGCGCCACGAGGCCCGCACCAGCAAGGACCCGGACTTCGCCTACCTGCGCGACGAGATCGCCTTCGCCGAGAAGCTCGACGCCGTGACATCGGTCTCGCTCAGCGAGCCGATCCGCCTCGCCGAGCGCCAGAAGCAGCGCGAGGAAGAACTGAGGCTCGAGAACCGGCGGCGCGTCGCGAAGGGCGAGCAGCCGCTCGCCTCGGTGGACGAGCTGGAAAAGGACAAGCAGGCTGCCGAGGACGAGGCAGCCGACACCGCGCAGGACGCCACCAGTGCCGATGACGAGCCTGACGTGCTGCTGACCGAAGCGGGCAACATCCTGCTCGACGCGATACAGCTGAACCAGCGTATCGCCGTCAGCAACTGAACCCTGGCGGGGGGCGCAGCCCGCCCGTCCTCAGCGCACCGGCTCGCGCAGGGTCACGAATTCCTCGGCCGAGGTCGGATGTATGCCGAGCGTGGCGTCGAACACGCGCTTGGTGGCACCGGCCTGCAGCGCCACCGCCATGCCCTGCACGATCTCCCCGGCCTCCGGCCCCACCATGTGCACGCCCAGCACGCGGTCACTCTCGCCGTCCACCACCAGCTTCATGAAGGTCTGTTCCGGATTGCCGCTCAGCGTGTGCTTGAGCGGCCGGAAGCGCGTGCGGTACACCAGCACGGCGGGATAGCGTGCGCGGGCCTGCTCCTCGCTCAGGCCCACGGTGCCCACCGCCGGCTGCGAGAATATCGCGGTCGGCAGGTTCTCGAGGCTGACGCTGCGCTTGTCGCCCAGGAACAGCGTGCTCGCGAGCGCCATTCCCTGCGCGGTCGCGAGCGGCGTCAGCTCCGGGCCGCCGATGACATCGCCGATGGCGTGGATCGAGGGCACCGCGCTCTGGTAGTAATCGTCCACGACGATCGAGCCGTCCTCGCGCAGCCCCACGCCGCAGGCCTCCAGGCCCAGATCCTGCACCAGCGGGCGGCGCCCGGTCGCGTACAGCACCAGGTCCGTCTGCAGCCGCGAGCCGTCGCCCAGTTGCAGCTCGAGACTGCCGTCCGGACGCTTTTCGACCGCCTGCACCGTGGTGTCGAAGCGCAGCGTCACGCCCTTCTTCGGCATTTCCTCGGCCAGCGTCTCGCGCAGGTCGCGGTCGAAATGGCGCAGGAACAGCGGGCCGCGATAGAGCAGCGCGGTCTCCACCCCCAGGCCGTTCAGGATGCCCGCGAACTCCACCGCGATGTAGCCGCCGCCCACCACCACCGCGCGACGCGGCAAGCGCTCCAGGTGGAACGCCTCGTTCGAGGTGATCACGTGCTCGCGCCCCGGGAAGTCCGGCACGAAAGGCCAGGCCCCGGTGGCGATCAGGATATGGCGCACCCGCAAATGCCACTCCCCCACCGCAACCCAGTGGGCGTCGAGCACACCCGCCCAGCCCCCTGTCAGCGTGACCCCCTTGCTGTCGAGCAGGTTGCGGTAGATCCCGTTGAGGCGCGCGATCTCGCGATCCTTGTTGTCGCGCAGCCGCGGCCAGTCGAAGGCTGCCGCCCCGAGCGCCCAGCCGAACCCGGCGGCGTCGTGGAAATCCTCCGAGTAATGCGCGGCATGCACGAACAGTTTCTTGGGCACGCAACCGACGTTGACGCAGGTGCCGCCCACGTAGCGCTCCTCGGCCACCGCGACGCGAGCACCGTAGCCAGCCGAGATGCGGGCGGCGCGCACCCCGCCCGATCCGGCGCCGATCACGAAGAGGTCGAAATCAAGGGTATCCATGGCATCCGCCCGTGGACTCAGGCATTCACGTCGATGCCGCGCTGGGTGCGCCGGTCGCGCCGCGCGCGCAACTCCAGCGCGGCGCGCCGCTGCTCGGTACGGGTGCGCCGCTCCGGCACCACCCGGCGCTCGACGCGCGGCTTACCGGCGTCGGAGGGTATCGGGTCGACCCGCGTCGACTGCTTCACCCGCAATTCGTCGTCGAGCACGGCCGCCGGCGGGGTCACGATGGGAAGTACGCGGGGGATGTCGATGCTCATGGCTGAACTCCGTGAGGCAACACTGCTCGGGCAGTATTGAATCGGCAGCGCGGGAGCGAACTTGAGAAGTTTCTTGTTCTTAACTCAATGAAATCAATAAGTTCGAGAGGTTATCTAAAAAACTTAAAGTTGATTCTAGGTTTCGGCTGCCGGTCGGAACCAGTTCAGGCGCTCGTGCAGGCTCACCACCGTGCCCACGATGGCCAGCGTGGGCGCGTGAAATTGCGCCGCGCGCAGGCGCTCGGGCATCGCGCCGAGGGTCGATACCAGCACCCGCTGTGCGGGCGTGGTGCCCTGCTGCACCAGCGCCACGGGAGTGGACTCCGCCATGCCGTGCGCGATCAGCCGCTCGCAGATCACCGGCAGCCCGACCAGCCCCATGTAGAACACCACGGTCTGCTGCGGCCGCGCCAGCTCGGGCCAGTCGAGGTCTATGCTGCCGTCCTTCAGGTGCCCGGTCACGAAGCGCACCGACTGCGCGTGGTCGCGGTGCGTGAGCGGAATGCCCGCATAGGCCGCGCAACCCGAGGCCGCGGTGATGCCCGGCACCACCTGGAACGGGATTCCGGCTTCGGCCAGGTGCTCGATTTCCTCGCCACCGCGTCCGAAGATGAACGGATCACCGCCCTTGAGACGCAGCACGCGCCTGCCCCGGCGCGCGTGTTCGGCCAGCAGTTCGTTTATATCGGGTTGCGCGACCGCGTGCTCGCCACGGCGCTTGCCGACGTAGACGCGCTCGGCCTCGCGGCGCACCAGCGCGAGCACCGGCGCGCTGACCAGGCGGTCGTAGAACACGACGTCCGCCTGCTGCATCAGGCGCAGGGCGCGGAAACTGAGCAGGTCCGGATCGCCGGGCCCGGCGCCGACCAGGAACACCTCGCCACGCGGCGCGCCGTCGAGCGCTGCCACCTCCTGCTGCAGCAGACGCTCCGCGCCGGCCTCGTCGCCCGCCAGCACGCGCTCGGCCACCGCTCCCTCCAGCAGCCGCTCCCAGGCGCGCAAGCGCAGGCCGGGGTCGGGCACGCGCTCGCGCAGCCAGCCGCGCTTCGCGCCGAGGTAATGCGCGAGCCGGCCGAGCCCTGCCGGCAGCATGGCCTCGAGGCGCGCGCGCAGGCTGCGCGCCAGCACCGGGACGCGCCCGCCCGTTGAAAAGGCGACGATCACCGGCGAGCGGTCGACCACCGCGGGCAGGATGAACGTGCAGAGCTCGGGACGGTCGGCCACGTTGACCGGCACGCCGCGCGCGCCGGCCTCGCGGTGAACCGCCGCGTCGACCTCGGGCACGCCGGTGGCCACGATCACCAGCGCAGCGCCCGAGAGGTGCCGCGGGGCGAAGGGCACGGCGTCGCAGCTGCCGCCATGGCTTTCGGCCAGTTCCACGAGCGCTGGCTGTATGGCCGGCGCCACCACGCGCGGCAGCGCGCCGGCCTGCACCAGCAGCTCGGCCTTGCGCAGCGCCACCTTGCCGCCGCCGACGACGAGCGCGTCGCGCCCGCGCACGTCGAGAAATACCGGCAGGTAGTCCATGGCGGGCCTCAGGGGTTCAGGATCGAGGCCGCACCGTTCATCCAGGGTCGCAGCACCGCCGGCACGGGGACGCTGCCGTCGGCATTCTGGTAGTTCTCCAGGATCGCGACCAGCGTGCGGCCGACCGCGAGCCCGGAGCCATTGAGCGTGTGCAGCAGCTCGGGCTTGCCGGTCTCGGGATTGCGCCAGCGCGCCAGCATGCGCCGCGCCTGGAAATCACCCATGTTGCTGCACGAGGAGATCTCGCGGTACTTGTGCTGCCCCGGGAGCCATACCTCTAGGTCGTAGGTCTTGCGCGCCGCAAAACCCATGTCGCCGCCACAGAGCACGATCTTGCGATACGGCAGCCCGAGGCGGCGCAGCACCGCCTCCGCGTGCCCGGTGAGTTCCTCCAGCGCGGCGGCGGACTGATCGGGGCGCACCAGCTGCACCAGCTCGACCTTCTCGAACTGGTGCTGGCGGATCATGCCGCGCTGGTCCTTGCCGTAGCTGCCCGCCTCGCTGCGGAAACACGGCGTGTGGCAGACCATGCGCCGCGGCAGCGCGGCGGCATCCTCGACGATGGCATCGCGCGCGAGGTTGGTTACCGGCACCTCGGCCGTCGGGATCAGGTAGTAGCCCTCGTCGATGCCGAGGCGGAACAGGTCCTCGGCGAACTTCGGCAGCTGGCCGGTGCCGAAGAGCGCATCGGCGTTGACCATGTAGGGCACGTTCAGCTCCTCGTAGCCGTGCTCGCCGGTGTGCAGCTCCAGCATGAACTGGATCAGCGCGCGGTGCAGCCGCGCGATCTCCCCGCGCAGCACCACGAAGCGCGAGCCGGTCAGCCGCGCGCCGGCATCGAAATCCATCGCCGCCCCGCGCGCACCGAGATCGACGTGGTCGCGCACCGCGAAGTCGAAGACGCGCGGCGTCCCCCAGCGCAGGACCTCGACGTTGTGCTCCTCCGACGTGCCCTCGGGCACGTCGGCATCGGGCAGGTTCGGGATCGCCGCGAGGAAGGCGTCGAGCTCGGCGTGGATGACCTCGGCCTCCTCGCGCACGCGCTCCAGCGCGCTGTTGATCTCCGCCATTTCCTGCCCGGCGCGCGCCTTGGCCTCGTCGACCGGCACGCCCTCGCGCACCAGCTCGCCGATGCGTCTGGAGGCCTGGTTGCGCGCCGCCTGCAGGCCCTGCGACTCCACGTCGCAACCCTTGCGCCGCTCCTCGAGCGCGCGGTACTGCGCGATATCCAGCGTGAAGCGCTTGCGCGCGAGCGCTCGCGCGACGTCCTCGGCATCCTGGCGCAAGGCCTTTGCATCGATCATTCCGCAATCCTCAGGGGGTCCAGAGCAGGCGCGCGAGCACGATACCCGCCCACGCCCCGCCCACACACAAGCACACGCTACCCAGCATGTAGCCGAGCGCCTGCACCACGAAACCGTTCTCGATCAACGTCACCGACTCCAGCGAGAAGGTGGAAAAGGTGGTATAGGCGCCGAGAAAGCCCACCATCGCGATGCTGCGCCAGTCGGCATGCATCACGGCGCGCTCGGCGATCAGCACGTAGAGCACACCAATGGCCAGCGAGCCACTGACGTTGATCGCCAGCGTCGCGAACGGAAAGCGCGAGGGCCACAGCACATGAACCAGGTTCGCGGCACCGAAGCGCGCCAGCGCGCCCAGCGCGCCGCCGAGCGCGATGAAGAGCATGTTGCGCAGCAGGTCGGTCATCGCGCCCCCTCAGCCCTTGCGCGCACGGCTTGCGCCCGGATAGCGCTGGCGCGGGCTCTGCGCGTCGCGCGCGCGCTGGCTGTCGAGCTTGTCGGCGATCTGCTTCTCCAGGCCGCGCGGCACCGGGTGATAGTAGCGCCGCGTGGCGAGCTCGGGCGGAAAGTAGTTCTCGCCGGCCGCGTAGGCGTCCTCCTCGTCGTGGGCGTAGCGGTACTCGCCGCCGAAGCCCATTTCCTTCATCAGGCGCGTCGGCGCGTTGCGCAGGTGCAGCGGCACCTCGTAGCTCGGCGACTGCTGTACCTCGGCCCGCGCGGCGCCGAAGGCCGTGTACACCGCGTTGCTCTTCGGCGCGCAGGCGAGGTAGGCCAGCGCCTGGGCGATCGCGAGCTCGCCCTCGGGGCTGCCGAGGCGCTCCTGCGTGTCCCAGGCCGCCAGCGCCATCGTCAGACCGCGCGGATCGGCATTGCCGATGTCCTCGGTGGCCATGCGCACCACGCGCCGCGCGATGTAGAGGGGGTCGCAGCCGCCGTCGAGCATGCGCGCCAGCCAGTACAGCGTCGCATCGGGCGAGCCGCCGCGCACCGCCTTGTGCAGCGCCGAGATCTGGTCGTAGAAGATGTCGCCGCCCTTGTCGAAGCGCCGCGGATCGCCGCCCAGCACCTCGCGCAGCACCGCGTCGTCGATCACGCCGGCGGGGGCGAGATCCGCCGCGAGCTCCCGCAGGTTCAACGCGCGGCG
>OEIV010000769.1_pt1 | contig 16284 bp, 8 predicted proteins | sample 1539231 | NCBI WGS metagenome assembly OEIV01 (sample SAMN03794762, study PRJEB22550) | activated sludge metagenome | feature: wastewater treatment plant; material: activated sludge; isolation source: Wastewater treatment plant of a petroleum refinery complex | place: Argentina: Buenos Aires ...
TGCAATACCTGACCGACGGCCTCTATGACCCCGACACGGGCGAGTTCACCACCGAATGGGGCGAGCGGCGCACCTACGTCGCCAGCGACCACATCGAATCGCCCGCCTATCGCATCTTCACCGCCGAAGACCTGCTCGACCTGATCAGCGTCCACCGCCTGACGTTCGACCAGACGTGCCAGACGGGAGTGGTGTTGCACATGTTCAGCGGCGTCGGCCAACTCGGCCGCCTGGGCGTGACCTGCATCCACGGCACGCCGCAGCGGGCGCGGGGGCTGTATGACGACTTCGTGGCTCTGCTGGATCGGGAGGCGGCGGCGCGGCTGGGGGCGGCGATTTGACACCAAGTCGTTAGTCAATTGTTAGCCCGTAACTCCCTCGCTTGGTATAAACTACGTTTGACGGTAGTGCGAGGGAGGTCCGATTGGCAGGAACTAACGGCGGCGTTGGGGAGATCGTCACCGGCACAGTCCGACAGGTGCTGCCGTTCGGTGCGTTCGTTGAGCTTACCGGCGGACTGATCGGCTATATCCGCCGGCGCGAGATGACCCTGTCGGCCAACGTCGACCCTCGCACCGTTGTCACCGTCGGCCAAACAATCAGCGCCCTCGTCATCGAGCCGGCCGAGCCAGGCCGCAACATCGAGTTAAGCCTGCGCCGCCTGGAGAGCGATCCCTGGCCGGCCTTTGCCGATCAGCACAAGGTCGGCGACATCATCCCCGTCACTGTTAAACACGTCTTCGCCGACGGCGTCCTCGTAGAACATACTCCCGGCGTTGATGGCTACATCCCCGGCGATGAACTAGGCGCGCCGACGGATGCCCTCTGGGTTGGCGACCACACTGAAGCAGCCATCATCCACCTGGACAAGGGCCGTACGCGGCTGCTGCTCAGCGTACGCCGCTGGGCAGCGCGGTTGGCCGTGACCGATGATGTGGTCGAGCGGCTGGCCGGCAACGATCGCCGCCTCGACACCGAGCCACTGTCCGTTGCTCCGCCGACTGGGCCGGGCGTGCCGGCCGACCTGACCGGTCCTATCCTCGTTGTGGAAGACCAGGACGATGTGCGCATCTCACTCCTAGAGAGGCTGCGTGACGCCGGCTACGATGCCGTCGGCGTGTCCTCGGCCGAGGAGGCGCTGGCGCTATGCGCTCGCAGACGCTTCGCCCTGGCCCTCATCGATCTAGACATGCCCACTGTCAACGGGCTGGAGCTTGTCGCCCGGCTGGCCCACAACGGGCACTCGCTACCCATCGCCGTCATGAGCGTGCCCGATCTGCTGGCCCAGGAATACGAGCAGTTGCGGGCCTTAGGCGTCGGCCTGGCCTATAGCAAGCTGGACATGGACGAACTGTTCGCTGACCTGCACCGGTTGGCCCGTGGCGAACGACCAAGCTTGCCGCCGCTGGCCGTGGTCGAGCTACCCAACGAGGCAGAGCGTTTCCGCGCCCTGGCCGGCTCCTTACGGGCCGAGCATCGTGTCGCCGAACGGCTGAGCGTCGCGTTAACCGAGCTGCGCGACTCGCTACAGGCCGACCTGGCCGTCATTTTCCGCTTCGACCTGGCCGCGCGGGCGGTCAGCGTCGTCGCCCAATGCGGCACGCCCGTACTGCGCGCCGACGACCTCTACCACCTGCCGGAAAGCCCGGTGCGCGATGTCATACAGGAAGACGAGGTGCTGTTGCGGCGGCGCGTGTCCGGCGACCGTAGCGGCCGCTTTCGCAACCTGCTGGCCGTGGTGGAGTTCGAGAGCTGCGTCGGCATCCCGCTGGAAGCGGCTGGGACGGTAGAGCATGCCCTGTTTCTCTTCTCCCGCCGGCCCAACATCTTCGGTAGCCAACGGCTGCGTGAGGCGCTAGCCGTGGCCATTCTGTTACAGAGCGTGCTGGAGGCCCAAGCGCTGGACGAGCGCATTGTAGCCGCCGGCCAGTTGCTGCTTACCGGCGAACTGACCTCGGCCATCTCCCATGAAGTGGCCAATAAGGGTGTCACTCTCGATCAACAGGTCCGCAACGCGCGCCGCCAGTTGGCCAGAGTCGCCGCGGGCGGCGCGTTGGACTCTTTGGCCGATACTCTGGCCCGTATGGCTGAAACGGTCGACGGGCTGCGCGAGACCAGCGCCAGCATCATCAGTCTCAGAACGGCCGATGGCGGCACGACGACACCCATCGGCGACGCTCTGAACCGGGCCAAGCGCCAAGTTTCGCTGGAGGCCCAACGTAAGAAGCTGCACGTTCGTTTGTCTGCCGGCGAGGATCTGCCGCCGGCCGCAGCCAGCCCCAACCGCTTGCACTTCGTCTTCCTGAATCTGATGATCAACGCTATCCAGTGGGCCAGAGGCACAGACGAGCACCGTGGCTACCTACGCATCGACGCCTCAGCCCTGACCATTGACGGCGCGCCCTGGCTACGCATCCTTTTCAGCGACAACGGCCCGGGCATCCACCGTGACAACTGGGAGAAGGTCTTCGCCATGGGCATGACTACCCGCGAGGGCGGATCTGGGCTGGGTCTCTACATCGCCCGCGCCGTCCTCGAGGCCATGAACGGCCGTATCTACGTGGAGGAGAGCCTTATGCTGTTGGGCACGACCTTTGCCGTCGAACTGCCCGCCGCGAGAGTACCATGACCGATAAGCGTATCCACCTACTGCTGATCGATGATGAAGCCGACTATCGTCGGGAAATGGTTCTCGGCCTAGGTGAGTTCTTCGAAGTGGACGAAGCTGCTGACGGCCGCACTGCTCTCGATCTGGTGGCCCGCAACAATGGCGCTTACGACGTGGCTCTCATCGACCAGCACCTGGGCAGCGACCCCGACGGCATCGCCGTCCTGAGCCAAATCCGCCAGGCTTACCCGGATATTGAGGGCATCGTCCTGACCGGCTACGATATCGAGGATCGCGAGCGGGCCGTAGCCGCCGGAGCCTTCGGCTATGTGAGCAAGGAAACGGTTACCGAACCCGAGCTGGTGCAACTCATCAGCAACGCCCCCGAACAGGCTCGCCTGCGGGCGCTCAGCCGTGATATCTTCTCGCGCTTAGAGTCGGAAGAAGCGGTCTGTCGACGCATCCTGAGCGCTACAGCCTCGCATCTGAAGGCCGACAACGCCGCGATGACCCTCTACAACGCCGCTACCGATCGCTGGCGCGCCTATTACCTGGATGCGCCGACCGACGACGCCCATAACCCCTTGGCTAATCGTCCCCTGGCCGAAGCCATTCGCGTCGGTGGGCGGCCCGTCTGGCAAGCGGGGCTAGATGAGGCGCACGCTGATGGCCTGGCCGCCCTGGGGTTGGCCTCGCTAGCCGCCGCGCCTATCACCGGGCAAGCTGGGTTCATGGGCGCGCTGATCGTCTACAGCTGCCAGCAAAACTACTTCAACAGCGACCGACCTACCGGCTTGCAGACCCTAGCCACTTGGGCCGGGCCGGCTCTCGACAACGCCCAGGCCTACTTTAAGATCAAGGACCAGGCCGGCGATTTGCAGACGTTGCAAATCTTGGCCCGCGAGATCGCCTCGTCGCTGGACATGGAGACAGTCGGCAACCAAACTTGCGCCGCGGCGGTGAAGTTCTTTGACGCTGCCCACAGCGGTCTGCTCCAGTTCGATGAGCACGACGAGTACGGCGTGGTGACGGCTGAATTCCCGCCCGGCAGCGGCGCGCTGGGCGACCGCGTGCCACTCCGCGATGTGCCCGATGAGCAAGCGCTCATTCTCCGGCGGCAACCGCTGCGCATCTCCTCCGTCGCCCAACGGGAGACCCTCGGCCCGGTGCGCAACATGCTGTTGGGCCATGGCATCCGTGCCACGCTCATCGTCCCCGTCCTGGCCGCCGAAGATCGACTGCTTGGCTCCTTCAGCATCGACTTCGACGAAGAACGCCCCTTCAGTGATGAGGACGAGACGTACGCCCTGATGTTTGCCTCGTGGGCGGCCATTGCCCTCGACCATGCCCGCGTCTACCGTGAGTCCGAGGCCATGGCGCGCCAGCTAGACAGCCTGGAGCGGGCCGCCCGCCAGTTGCGCGAGACGGACGATCCCCAGAAGTTCCACCACCAGATCGTCCGCGGCGCGTTGGAAGTGATGGGCTGCTCGGCCGGCTGCCTAATCCTCAACCACCCCGATCAGCGGTCGTTGGAACTGCTGGCCCACGTTGGCCTGGAGAAACCGCCGGACGTGTTGTACTGGCCCTATGGCCTGTCGCTCGTCGGGCAGGCGGCGAGGAACGGACGTGTCGTCCGTTGCAGCACCTATGACGATACCCTAGAGGCGGACCTGCCACTGCGCCATTACGGTTATCGCGCCGCCATCGCCGCGCCGCTGCTGATCATGGACGAGGTGCGCGCCATCCTGCTTCTGTTGGACAAGGAGCCGCGCCTGTGCGACAGCACGCACGAGAGCATCTTGTCCCGCTATGTGGACCAGGCAGCGGGCACGTTGCGAACCTCACAGGCGATGACCATGAGCCAGCGCAGCATCGACCAGCTCGTGCTGCTGCACCGGATCAACGATGAGATCCGCGAAGCGGCCGATCTGCGGGATACGCTGCACATGGTGCTAACAGCTGTTACGGCGAACTTCGGCCAGCAGTTGAACTGCGCCGCCCTCTGGCTACTGGACACTGACGATCCGGCCGACCCGGCGCTTGTGGGCCATACCGGCATTGGCTATTTCAAGCGCGCCGAGGCGGAGGCCACATACGCCATCATCCAGCGTGAAGCGCGCGCCACCTTTGCCCACTACTATGAAGACTTGAAAGCGGGCCGGTTTCGCAGCGAGCGCACGCCGATTGACGAGGCCGTACGCGACCGGCGCGTCCCGCTGGCCAACCATGACTGGCTACGAGCACAAATGGCTAAGCCCGAAATCGTTCAAATGGATGAAATGGATGCCCACCGCCTGCCCTCAGCGCTGCGTGAGGCTTACCGGCCTGGCTTTCCACTCCTGCTAGCCCCTTTGGTTGTCCACGACCGGCCGATAGGCCTGCTAATGGCCGACAACCGCATTATCGGCGCGCCCCTGAGTGAGGAGGTGCGCAAGGGGCTGCGCGGCCTAGCCGACGCCGCCGCTGTGGCCATTAGCAATGATCGCCTGCGCGCCGAGCGCGAGCGGCAAGTAGCTGAGTTGCGCCGGCGCGATGAGCAGCGCGAACGCGTGTGGCGCGCCTCGACGGCTGTGGCCGCGGCCGTCGTTCAGGAGGAGTTGGAGGAGACGCTGTTCGCCATCGCCGACGGCGTGGCTGCGTCGGTGGGGGCCGAGGCGGTGACGGTCTACGCTTATGACGCCGCCACACAGCGCTTCACTCACCGCGGCTACCACATCGATGACCAGCGCACGCCCGGTTCGGTTTGTTTGCCGCAAAACGTCCCCAACGGCTCTTTGCTCTATCAGATCGTCGCTCTGCGCGACGCACCCTACCTCCTGCTACACGATGAAACCCGACCCAGCCCTGCCCTGATCCAAGGCCGATTTGTGCTCGGCGAGGGCATTCAGGCCGCGGTAGCCCTGCAACTGCGTTGGCGGGGTGAATGCGTGGGCGTCATGTTTGTCAACTACCGTGTGACGCACAACTTCAATGATCGCGAACTCGACTCGATTCGGGCCTTTGCCAATCAGGCCGCGGCCGCTATCTACGGTCAGAAACAGTATCGCGCGGCCACCTCCGGCAACCGGCAACTGGAGGCACTGCACAGCGCCGCGCTGAGCATCGGCCATGCGCGCAGCCTGGACGATACATTGAACGAGATCGCCCGCCAGGCGCTGACCGTCGTAGGGGCCACCAACCGCCACGCTGCCTGCCACCTGGCCCTACTGCACGGCAACTCCCTGCAATTCCGCGCCGCGTTCCCGCCGGAAACGTGGCAGCGCCTGCGCGATGAGGTCGGCGTCATGCGTCTGGATGCACCCAAGCGGCCGAGCATCATTGCCCGCGTGGCCCGCAACGGCGTTTCCGAGAACCTGCCCAACGCACCGGACGACTCCGAGTACTGGCCTTTCGAGCCGTACACACAATCACAACTGGCCGTTGTCATAGAGCGCCGCGGGACGGTCATCGGCGTCATCAATCTGGAACATCCCGACTCGTCTCACTTCACCGCTGAGCACCAGGCGGCCATTGAACGGCTGGCGGCGTTGGCCGCGGTGTCGATTCAGGCCGCAGAAGACCGCGAACAGCGGGAGATCGTGGCCCGCATCAGCGGTAAGGTCAACACCTGCCGCAATCTGGATGAATTTCTGCAAGCTATCTTCGATGAACTCGACGCCATTTTCCAGCGGCACGAAATCAGCATTCGGCTAGCTCTGGGCCACTATGAGCCGGAGGCCCAGCGGCTGCGCATGCGGCGCATTCCGCTGCCGCTGGGCGAGGGACGGCCCTTCATCGCCCTCGACGATCCGGGCATTGTCTCCCATGTAGCCGCCACCCGCCATCCGAATTACATCGCTGACGTTAGTCAGGTGACCGACCCCAGTGAGTATTACCCGCTGTGGCCCGACACCGCTTCGGAGTTTGCCGTGCCGGTCACCTATGAGGGCGACCTATTGGCTGTGTTGGACGTGCAGAGCACAGCACGCGATGCCTTTACAGCCGAAGACCAGAACTTGGTCAAGACTTTGGCCGAGCAGGTGGCGACAACAATGCATAACGTCAGTCGCAATGAGCAGCTTCTCAATACGCAAAGAGCGGTGGACGCACGCACCATGTTGATCTATACCACGGTCGCCACACATCGCTGGGGGCATCGCATTCACAACCAGGCGCAGAACATTAAAGAAGCCGTGCGGCTGATCGAGCGTGATGGCTCGATCCCGCTCATTGAGCACCCGCGGCTGGCTCGTCGCCTCCGCATCATCAGTGAGCAAGCCGAGGACATTCAACGCAAGCCGGTGAAGGAGCCCCTGCATAGTGAAAAAGGCGTCAGCGTGTTGCCAACTAACGTGCTCTTACAGACTACAGTAGCGCGTGTCTTGCGCGATTGGTCGGTCGAAGATCGACTGGCTTCGGTCCTAATCACCTGGAGCTTAGAAGCGCAAGAGGAGGATCATATTGCCGTCAACCCCGACTACTTCGAGATGGTTGTCGAAACGATCCTCGACAATGCTGACCGCCATGGACGCAGCCAATCTCACCTCCACATCGATATTGGCACCCGCCGCGTCGGCCATCAAATGGAGATTAGCTTCGCCGACAATGGATCAGGGATTCCGGCGGAGATTCAAGCACAACTGCGTGAAGGACCGGTCAACCTCGACAAAGATAAGCCCGGCTTGGGTATTGGGCTTTTCCTGGCTCGGCTGGTCATGAAGACGTACAGCGGGGCAATTCAATATAAGGATGGCGACCCACAGGGAGCCACCGTGATCCTATCATTCCCCTTAAAGCCCCCGCCAGCGAACGCAGAGGCAGGAGGAAATCTATGAAAAAGCGCGTCCTTATCATCGACAATGACCCGGTCTTTCTAGAACAGCGCCAGGACTTCCTGGAAGGCGACGATCCCGATTTCGAGATCACGACCGCCAATACCCTAGAAATGGGCCGTCGCCTGATGCGCGAAGAGTACTTCCATGTAGTTACCATCGATGTCGGCATGAGCGATGCAGAATCCGACCGGGATACCACTGGTCTACAACTCGTACATGACCCGGAATTCGCCCACATCGTGAAGATTGTCATCACTGGTCCCCACAACGACGTCACCCTTTCCAGCAATGCGATGCGTCGCCCCGAAAATGGAGCGGCGCTGCCTCCGGCGGTGGACTTCCTCTTGAAAATGCAGGGGCCGGAAGCGATGCGCGACACGATTAATACCGCTATTCGCCGTGACGGCAAGATCAACACCGTTTTGCCTGACCCCTGGCCCAGCCGTGGCTCCGCCGGCGACTTGGTGGGCATGCTGGAGCCGGACGCTCCGGGCGATCAGTTGTTCCGACGCGGCGAGGAGTTGACCGACGTGCTACGCAAGGCATTTGTCGACTACGATCGCGTGCGCATCGTCGGTCGCCTGTGGCACCACGGCCCGCGAGCAGCCCTAGCCGTCACAGCATGGCGTGGCGGCGCCAACCACGAACGCCTGATCATCGTCGGGCAGCACGAGAACATTAGGGCTCTTTATGAGGCCTATCGCCGGCACATGCCCGAACGCGCGCCCCGTGGCCACGCTCAACTGATTCACAGTATCTGTGCACCGCGCACGCTGCGCTATGCTGGAGCCGTCTTCGAACTGCCCGGCGCGCAACTGACTCAGGTGCGTTCGCTGCGCCACTTCTACGCTGATAGCAACCCCAACGAGGTGCGCGAGTGCATCCGGTCGCTGGTAACTGATGGTCTTAAACCGTGGAGCCAACATCCGAAAGTGCTAGGTGCAGCGGATCATGCTGACAATCACTTGCGCCAACAGGCCGGCCTATCGGAGGACAGTCCTCAGTGCCTACGTGAGCGCATTCAATACGTAGGACAGATGGCCGAGCGAAAAAAAGAGGCCTCTCTATGGCTGACCGATGGCCAGTTAACCATTCGCCCATTCAGGGGTGAGGAACACCACGCCGCCGATCCCGCCGAGTGGCTCGCCCAACCCGGCCCAGCGGCCTTTAGTCGTCTGCTGTCGGCTGGTGAATCCTGTGACGCGCCCCCTGCCGACACCATCCTCGTCGCCGACAGCCGCCGCGCCTGGCTGACCGATTACGGGCAGATTGGGCACGGCCTCTTATTGTCGAGCGTTGCGGCTTTAGAAGCGTCCGTGCTCTTCGACCTTCACGCTTTCCCTGACCTCGTCCTATTTGCCGATGCGTTCAGCGAGTTGCTGCGCTGCACCGATCTGGCGCAGGCCATTGGCGCACCCCTGGCTGCCCTGCGCAAACCATTCTTGGCTATCCAGCAGCTGCGTCAACAAGCGGCCAAGGCGGACTATGGAGGTGATATGGAAGCGTATCACCGGGCACTGTTCTATCACGCCGCACAGCGGTTGTTGAGCATGCCCGACGAAGAACTCCATGACGATCCATTGCGCGGGCTGTGTCTTTGCTTGGGCCTCGGCCTGCTGGCTGGTCACCTAACCGCGCCGGCGGCCACCACAGTCGCACGCGGCGGCCTGATCGTGGACGAGGATTCAGGTCAGATGTGGCTGGAGGGCCACCTGATTACCCCGACCCCTCGCGCCCGGGAGTTTTTGCGCTATTTGTGGGGCAAGCGCGGCAAATTCTGCACCAATGCCGACATCGTCAAAGCCTGTCGGGATGACAGTTACTCTGCCAGTTACGTTCACACACTGGCCAAAGAGGCTCGAGAGGCTCTAGGTCCCTCGCACGAGCGTTATCTATTCACGGGCAACAGCGGCTACACCCTCTTCCCCGACGGCCGCCCCGAAGCCCCACCCAACACTCTCTAGCCCCACCGTCAGTCATTCGTTAGTCCCTCTCCCCGCTGTCAGCCGTCTGTAAGCCAGCCAAGGCCGCGGCCGGGCATTGTTAGCCGCGGCAGCGAGTTGTCAGGCCGCGCTCCCTCTCTGCGCGCTATCCTGTGGTTGAGCATCCAAAGAGATTCTCAAAGCAGTAGCGGATCGTTGACAACCACAACTGACTTGGTGTCCCGGTATCGGTTTATCGAAAGCGGCTTGGCCGCCGGAGGGAAAGGGCGATGAACGATATGCTGGTAGGGTTCGCAATCGGATTCGCGGTTGGCGTCCTAATGGCGCTGGTGTTCTCGAGCGGGCGGGCTTACCCGCCGCCGCCGCAACAACCGACGGTTGTCTTGATGGAAACTCGGCGTCCGGAGATGCTTGACCAGCCGCCGGCCGGCTGCTCCACCTCCCTGATGTTCGTCATCCTGGTCATCGGGGGCATCGTTGCCTTTCTGATGTTCGGTTCGTAGGGGGCGAACAGCCCGTTGGGCAGCCCGTCCGGTGGTGTGTGCCGGCCGCCGGACGGGTTATTTCGCTCTCGTCTAGCACGGGTTGGCGATGCGCGACACGCCAGGGCGGAATGCTCCTGCTCTAACGTAGCGGGCTTTTGGGTTATACTTAGCTCATGCTCCGCTTCAGCGACTTCGCCCACCTGCCGGAGATCGACGGCCTGATGCAGGAGTTGATCGGTGAAGAGTCGGGACTTATCGTCGTCGCCGGGCTGGATAGCCGCCCGGCGCTGGAGGGCGGCCCCGGCCCCGCGCCCGCCTTCCTGCCCAGCGGTCGGGCAACCATCTTCCGCGTCCTCGTCGGCGAGTTGTTAGAGGCCCACCCGCGCCGCCGCGCCGTCGTCATTGGCGAAGAGCGCGACACGCTCCACGTCGCCCGCCGCTTCAAGGCGCGCATCGAGTCGATCCACGTTCGCCCGCCCCTGACCGTCGATGAGGTCATCCGCGGCCTCTCGACGCGGCCCGGGCTGCTCATCATCAATCGGCTGACGGCCGACAACCTGGGCGCGGCGCTGGCCGTCGCCCGCGCCGGGGCGCTCGTCGTCAGCCAACTGGACACGCTCTACTGCGGCCCGTCCGTCGCCCGCTACCTGCTGGAACTGGGCGCAACGGCCGACGGCCTGGCCGCCCTGCGCTGGGTGCTCAGCGTCCAGCGGCTGCCGGCGCTGTGCCCGATTTGTAAGCAGCCCGCCGCTGTCTCGGCCGACCAACTGGCGCAACTGGAGGCGCTCGGCCGCCGCTTCCCCGCCCTGGCCGCCCTCCACGCGCCGGGCGACGGCGGCGCGTTCTTCGCCCCCGGTCGCTGCCCTGCCTGTCGCCAGACCGGTCGCCAGGGGGACGCGGCGGCGTTCGACTTCTACCGCGCCGCGCCGGACGACCTGTGGGCAACCCCTAGCGCCCTGCCGATGGCCGCCTACGTCTGGATGCTGGCCCAACGCGGCCAACTGGCCCTGAGCGACGCGCTGGAGTTCGACAGCGACCAGTTGCGCCGCGCCCATGCCCTGCTCATGACCAGCCAGCGCCGCGCCGCCGAAACCGCCGCCGCGCTGGAGCGCAAAACGGCCGAGCTGGAAACGGCCAACCGCCTCCTGAAGCAGCGCACGCGGGAGATCGTCTCTCTGGAGGGCATGGGCCAGGCGCTGCTGACCTGGAGCGACCTGAGCGAACTTGGGGCGCGGGTCGTGCGTACAGCCGTCGAGTTATGTAAAGCCGACCGGGGCGCGCTCTACTATCTGCGCTCGACCGACTGGGCGCAGGTGCTGGCCGCCCACGGCTGGCGCAATGCCGAAGTGGGCTGCGGGCTGGCTCGCAACGTCGTCTATGAAGCGGTGTCGGAACGCGAGACTGTGCCTTTCCTCGGCCCGCCGCCGGGCATCCACGCTTCGGGCGACGAACCGCCGCTGCGGGCCGGGCTGGCCGTGCCCCTCGTCGCCCACGGGTTGCCGGCCGGGTTGATGCTCATCCAGTCCACCCGCCGGGCGCAGTTCGCGCCGGGCGAGGCGGCGCTCCTGCAAACACTGGCCGGCTACGCCGCCGTGGCCATGCAGCGCGCCGGGCTGGTGGAGCAGCTCCAACTGAAGGTCGAAGCGCTGGAAGAGGCGCAGGAGAGCATCGCCCAGAAGGAGCGGCTGGAGCGCGAACTGGAACTGGCGCGACAGGTGCAGCAGAGCATGTTGCCGCGTACCTTCCCCAGCGTCCCCGGCCTGGCTTTTGCCGCGGCCAACGCCCCGGCCCGCCACGTCGGCGGCGACTTCTACGACGTCATCCGCCTCGACGATGAGCGCGTCGGTCTGGTCATCGCCGACGTGTCGGACAAGGGCATGCCCGCCGCGCTCTACATGGCCCTGGCCCGCAGCCTCATCCTAGCCGAGTCGCGCCAGTTCAACTCGCCGGCGGTGGTGCTGGGGCGCGTCAACGAACTGCTCCTGGAACTGGGCGAACAGGACATGTTCGTGACGGTGTTCTACGGCGTGCTCGACCCCGCCGCCGGGCGGCTAACCTACGCCCGCGCCGGGCATGATCGGCCGTTCCTCGTCCGCGACGGCGCGGTGGGGACGCTGGGTGGGCAGGGCATGGCGTTGGGACTGTTCGGGCCAGGCACGTTCTACGTCACCGAAGAGCGCCTGTCGCTGCGGCCCGGCGACCGGCTGGTGCTCTACACCGACGGCCTGAGCGACGTAGTCAACCCGGCCGGGCGGATGCTCGACAGCGAGCAACTTAAGGGGCTGGTGTTGCGCCACACAGGTCGGCCGCCGGCCGCCTTCTGCCGCGCCCTGTTCGACGACCTGGCCGCCTATCAGGGCAGCGCGCCGCAGTTTGATGATATGGCTGTGGTGGTGGCGGCGCTGCAAGAAGAGATCTCACGCAAAGACGCAAAGACGCAAAGCTCAGAATAATTCTGAGCTTTGCGCCTTTGCGTGAGATTGTATTTCTAATTCCTGCCAAAGAACTCAATCGTCCGCTCTACAAACAGCGCGTCCCCATCCCCCCGGAACGTGTGCGGCTGGGCCTCATAGAAGTGGCACTCTGGGGAGTGGGGAATCTCGTCCGCCGCGCTGAGGGCCGTTAGGGCGTCACAGAGTTGGTGCGACCAGGCCACGGGCACGACGTCATCCGCCTCGCTGTGGTGGACGGCTACGGCCGCCTCCAGCCGATCCAGATGCGCGCTGGGCGAAATGGCCGCCAGCGTCTCCGGCGACGCCCCCAGCTCGAAACGCGCCCGCTCGCTGCCCGCCCACTCCCGGATGCGGCCGTAGTTCTGCGCCTCGTCGCCGCTCATGGAGCCGTAGAGAACGGCCGCCCGCAGGTAGGGCGCGGGATTCACCGTCAGCACGCGCAACGCCACGCCGCCGCCCATGCTGTGGCCCCACAGGTAGATCGCGTCGGCGTCGGCCCGGCGCAACGCGCCCAAGGGGTCCTGGCTCTGCTCGCGGATGATGGCGATAAGGTTCAGCACGTCGCTGGCGTAGCCGATGCGGAACGGGTCGGGGCCGCTGTCGGAGGGGGGATAGTTGCGGAAGTTGGGGTGGATGACGAAGTAGCCCGCCTCGGCCAGCGCGTCGGCGTAGCGCCGGGTATAGGCCACCGTTTCGTACTCGTCCGGGTCGATGTAGCCGTGGAGCACCAGGGCCACCGGGAAGTTGTCCCCCGCGTGCGGCACGTTCATGTAACCGTAGATGGTCAGCCCGTCGCTGGGGTAGGTGATCAGGTAGCGGGCGAACGTCTCCGTCGTCTCCAGTGTGTCAACGATCTCGATCAGCCCGCCGCCATAGGCGCGCGCCGCCAGGGCATCGATGGTCAGCGGGGCGTAGGGGTCGGGGGTTGGTGTGGCGGGTGGCGGGTGGCGAGTGGCGAGGGGCGCGGCTGTCTGTTCGGCCGTGGCCATGGCGGGCGGCGGTGTAGCGAGCGCGGAGTCCGCATCCTCAGATGTGGACGGTGTGGCAGCAAGCGCGGAGTTCGCACCCTCAGACGCGGACGGCGTGGCAGCGAGCGCGGAGTCCGCATCCTCAGATGCGGACGGCGTGGCGAGCGCGGCGTTCGCATCTGAGGATGCGGACTTCGCCGTCGTCCCCCGACCACAGCCGGCCAGCAGCAGCACAGCCAGGAGCAGCCAGACCAGAGTGCGTCGCGCCATCACACCCTAATCCCCACGGCGATCACTTGGGCAGCCGCCGCACCGCCAGCAGGGTCACATCGTCGAACGCCTCCCGGTCGCCGGTGTGGTCGCGCAATGCCTCTTCGACGGCCGCCAGGGCCACCCCGGCCGACGGCGCGTCGCTCAGCAGCGCTTCCAGCCGCTCCAGCCCCAACTCCTCGGCCGCCGCGTTGCGCGCCTCGGTCGCCCCATCCGTATAGGCAAACAGCAGATCGTCGGGCGTCAGGCGCGTCTCAGCCAGCCAGTAGCCGGCGTTGGCTACCAGGCCGATGGCCGGCCCGGTCGGCTGGAGACGCTCGCGCACGACGCGACGCCCCTGGGCCAGCCGGCCAACGACCAGCGGCGGGTTGTGGCCCGCGTTGACGTAGAGCAGCCGCCCCCCCCCCGGCTCCAGCACCGCCGCCCACAGTGTGGCGAAAGCGTAAGTCTCGCTGTGGTTGCCGATCAGGTAGGCGTTGGTCAGGCGCACGGCGTTGAGCAGCGCGCCGCGATCGACAAAGGAAAACGGCGTCATACCCTCCACCGCCGGCCCCGCCGGCCCGGGTTCAGCGTGAAAGTAGTTCTGCTGGAACAGCGCCCGGAAGAGGCTGCGGATGATGGCCATGAACAGCGCCGCGGTGACGCCCTTGCCGACCACGTCGGCGATGACCAGGACGATGTGACCGTGGGGCAGGGTAAAGGCGTCGTAGAAGTCGCCGGCCACCTCCAGTGCCGGTTGGAAGTGGGACACCAGTTCCCAACCGGGCGGGTTGGGCAGCTTTGCCGGCAGAAAGCTCAACTGAATCTCCCGACCAATCTCCAGTTCGCGCTTATAGCGCAACAGATCCGCCTCGCGCTCGCGCAGTTGGCGGTTGTTAAGGACGATGGCCGTCAGGGATGCCAACGCCTCGGCCACCTGTTGATGGTAGCCATCGAACGGGGCGATCTCGCCTGATAGCGGGTTTCGACTATTGACCAACAGCAGCGCGCCGACGATGGGGCCGCTGCGCAGGGGGACGATGAGACACGACTGCGCCCGGTAGGGAGGGAAGCGCTCCTCAAAGGCGATGAGACGGCTGAGGTCGAAGCGCGCGCCGTGGAGGTCGGTCAGGTTGACCGATTCCCCGGTTAGGGCGACGTGGGCCGGCAGGCTATCATCGTTCGGCGCGCCGCTGTCGGGATCGTTCAGGGGAATAGGCGCGAACATATCCAGTCCGCCGGGCGGATCGGTGTAGACAAAGTCGAGCGAGCGAATACGCACGTAGGTATAGTGCAGCCGGCCGTCGTTGCCCACCAGATAGAGCGTCCCGGCGTCGGCGTGGCAGATGGTCTGCGCCTCCTCGACGACGCGGGCGATGAGCCGGTCATAGTCGGCCTCGGCCGACAGCGCCGCGCCCAACGGCAGGATGACCAGGCGCAAATCGTCGGCGATCTTCTCTATCTCATTGAACTGCCCCAGAGCCATGGCCGCTTGCTCTTGCAATAGCTTGCGCTGCAAGACGTTTTGCAGCCGGGCGCGCAACAACACGTGCTGGTGGGGATGGGTGATGTAGTCGCTGGCGCCATGCTCCACGCAGCGCACCAGCCGGCTGAGCGACACGCCGGGGCGCGCGGTGATGACGACGGGCACGGCATTGAGCGCCGCCTCGGCCCGCCAGCCGCGCAGGAAGGCGTAGGCGTCGCGCTCGGCCGCGTCCAGGTCGAGCAGCACCAGGTCGAACGGCTCCAAGCGCAGACGCTCCAGGGCCACCCCCGCCTCCGACGGCGCGTGCTCCACCCCCCACCCCCAGGCGGCAAACGGCCGCGTCAGCCGCCGGCTCTGGCCTGGACTATCGCCAATGACAAGGACGCGAACGGTAGGGAGGGGCATAGGGAAGAAGTGACGAGTTACGAGTGACGAGTGACGAGTTCAGAGATACGAAATATGAGATACGAGTTCAGAGCACTGTTTCACCTACTGACCACTGACCACTGCTTACTGACAACCGCCAACTACCCCCCCAAATTCATCACAAACGTACTGCGGTTCACTTCGCCGTGGTGGTCATAGGCGAAGTCGTCGACGCCCCACAGAGCCAGGAAGATGCCCAGGCCGCCATCTTGCCGCTCCTCCAGCGGCCGGTCAAGATTGTCCGGCTGCGGCACCTGGCGCGGGTCGAACGGGCGGCCGGTGTCCTCCAGAAACACCGTCAACTTGTCCTCCTCCGCGCCGGCCCAGATGGTCAACTCGCCCTGGCGCTCGGCCTCGGCGTAGCCGTGAATGACGATGTTGGTGGCAATCTCATCGACAGCCAGCGACAGCCGATAGATGCCCTGTTCGCCCAGGCCAACAGCCGTGGCCGCCCAGGCGACGTAATCCATCAGTTGCGACAACATTTCAGGACGGCCAGGGATGGTCAGGGGTTCCAGTATCATCTTCCCACCAGAATCACGACCGAGCGCGGGCCGACCGGCAGGTTGCGCTGGGTGCGCAGCGGCCGCTCGTCGCCGGGCGCGCAGATGTCGTTGGGCGGCTCGCGGAAGGTATCGGCAAACAACAGCCAGCGCCGCCCGTCGCGCAACCGGGGCAGCTCGAAGTTGTGGCTCTCCCAATGCATATTCAGCGCCACGTAGATGTAGTCGTCGGCCGTGCGTCCCGGCAAGAGCGCGGCGTGCATGCCACACAACATGAAGGCCAGCGTACGGCTATGGGACGACCAGTCGGGCCGCCCCTCGCGCAGGCCGTGCCAGGAGATGTCGGGGT
>OEIV010000770.1_pt1 | contig 16239 bp, 10 predicted proteins | sample 1539231 | NCBI WGS metagenome assembly OEIV01 (sample SAMN03794762, study PRJEB22550) | activated sludge metagenome | feature: wastewater treatment plant; material: activated sludge; isolation source: Wastewater treatment plant of a petroleum refinery complex | place: Argentina: Buenos Aires ...
GGACGAGATGCACGCCATTCTGGCCGAGTTCGGCCTGCCGCTGGAGTTCCCCGAGAGCGTCCTCGCCGCGGCCGCCACGATCCCGGACGGGTGCACGCCCCAGGAGATCGCGCGCCGGCGTGACATCCGGGGCACCCCCACCATCACCATCGATCCGGAGGATGCCAAGGACCTGGACGACGCCCTGAGCGTGAGACGGTTGGACAACGGCCATTGGGAGGTGGGCGTGCACATCGCCGATGTGAGCCATTACGTGCACCCCGGCTCGGTGATCGACATGGAGGGCGCCACACGCGCCACAAGCGTCTACCTGGTGGATCGCGTGGTGCCCATGCTGCCCGAGCGGTTGAGCAACGACCTGTGCTCCCTGAACCCCCACACGGACAAGCTGAGCTTCAGCGCCATCTTCGAGCTGGACGACCGCGCCCGGGTGAAGGCCGAATGGTTCGGCCGCACGGTGATGCGCAGCCAGCGGCGCTTCGCCTACGCCGAGGCCCAGGCGATCATCGACGGGGCCGCGGGCGAGTTCGGCCCCGAGGTGCTCACCCTGCACCAGCTGGCGCAGGTGCTGCGCAGCGAGCGCATCGCCAACGGGGCGCTGGAGATCGGCGGCAACGAGGTGAAGTTCCGGCTGGACGAGAAGGGGCGGCCGATCGAGGTGTACGAGAAGGTGATGGGGCCGGCCAACTGGTTGATCGAGGAGTTCATGTTGCTGGCCAACAAGCGCGTGGCCGGCTGGGTGGGCCGTCAACGCAAGGGCGGGGCGCCCCCCTTCGTGTACCGCGTGCACGACCTGCCCGACGCCGAGAAGGTGGAGCAGCTGCGCGCGCTGGCCCGCAGCTTCGGGCACGAGCTCAGCATCGGCAAGGGCGAGGACCTGCCGCACGCGATCAACCGGCTGTTGCGGGCCGTGAAGGGCCGCGAGGAGGAGAACATCATCAAGCAGGTGGCCATCCGCAGCATGGCCAAGGCCATCTACAGCACGGACAACATCGGCCACTACGGGCTGGCCTTCGAGCACTACACCCACTTCACCAGCCCCATCCGCCGCTACCCGGACCTGCTCGTGCACCGGGCCATGGCGCACTACCTGGGAGGTGGTCGCCACCTGGATAAGGAGGCGCTGGAGGTGAGCTGCCGGCACAGCAGCAACATGGAGAAGCGGGCGGCCGACGCCGAGCGGGCGAGCATCCGCTACAAACAGGCCGAGTATCTGCTGGCCCGCGTGGGCGAACGCTTCGAGGGCACCATCAGCGGCCTCACCAACTGGGGCGTGTATGTGGAGCTGAAGGCCAACCGCTGCGAGGGCATGATCCCGCTGCGCGAACTGCCGGGCGACGCGTATCGCTTCGACCCCGAACGCTACCAGGTGTCCGGGCAGCGCACGGGTCGTCGGTTCAGGCTGGGCGATGAGGTGGCGGTGCGCATCAAGGGGGGGGACATGGACCGCCGCACCGTGGACCTGGTGCTGGACGAGGAACGCGCGGCGCGCGGCTCCACGAAGGGCCGGACTAAACGAGCTTGAGGCGGCGCGACAGGTCGTCCTTGTAGCTGCCTCCGATCGGGATCACCTTCTTGTCGTTCTCCAGGATCAGGTTGGGCTGCTCGATGGCCACGATCTTGTCGATGCGCACGATGAAGGAGCGGTGCACCCGGGCGAACTCGCTCTCGGGCAGCTTGCTCTCGATGTCCTTCATGGTGCTGTGCACCGTGTAGCGGGCGTTGAGCGTGTTGATGACCACGTAATCCTTCAGCGCCTCGATGTAGTAGATGTCGCTGATGCGCAGCTTCACCAGGCGGCTGTTGCTCTTCACGAAGAGCAGGTCGTTGGCGCTGCCCTGGTTCTCCACCAGGTTGAACAGCAGGTCGCGCTCCTTGAGCACCTCGGCCTCCTTCTTGTGCTTGTACAGCGCCATCTCGATCGACGTGTGGATGTCGATCTCCTTGAAGGGCTTGATGATGTACCCGTAGGGCTGGGTGACCTTGGCCTTGTTCAGGGTGCTCTCGTCGGCATAGGCCGTCAGGAAGATCACCGGGATGTTGGTCTCCTGGCGGATCTGCGTGGCGGCCTCGATCCCGTTCATCTCCCCCTTGAGCATGATGTCCATGAGGATGATGTCCGGTTGGGCCTCCACGGCCAGCTTCACGGCCTGTTCGCCCGTTGCTGCGGCGCCCACGACATTGTAGCCCAGCTTCTTGAGGCTGTGCTGGATGTCCTTGCTCACGATGCTTTCGTCCTCAACGACCAGGACATTGGTCTGGGCCATGTGCGCGCGCTACTTGATGCGATCAAAAGTAAGGAAATACCGCACCCCGGGGCCGCTGTGGCGTTCCAGGCGGGCATCGAGCTGTTCGCTGAGGGTGGCCACGAGCTGCAGGCCGAGGTTCGCGTCGCGTTCGGCATCGAAGCCCTGGGGCAGCCCGATGCCATCATCGGCCACCTCCACGGTGACGCGCCCATCCCGGCAGGACAATGCGATGGTGATGACGCCCGCCTCACCGTCCGGATAGCCGTGCTTGAGGGCGTTGCTGATCAGTTCGTTGAGGATGAGCCCGCACGGGATGGCCTGGTCCAGCACAAGCTCCACCCGCTCCAGGTTGGTGCGCAGCTCCACCTTGCCGCTGAGGCTGTAGCTGAGCACCAGGTTGCGGGCCAGGCGATCGATGTACGTCGACAGGTCGACGCTGCTGAAGGTCTTGTTCTGGTACAGGCTCTCGTGGATGAAGCTCATCGATCGGATGCGGTCCTGGCTCTCGCGGATCAGGTCGAGCATGCGCGGATCGTGCCCCACGTAGGCGGTCTGCAGGTTGAGGATGCTGCTAATGATCTGGAGGTTGTTCTTCACGCGGTGGTGCACCTCCTTGAGCAACACCTCGTTCTCGCGCAGGCGTTCGATCAGCTGGCGCTCGGCCTCCTTCTTGTCGGTGATCCCGTAGGCCAGGCAGCTGATCTCGGACACGTGACCGTCCACCCGGATGGGGTTCAGGAAGTTCTCCACCCAGCGGGTACGGCCGTCGGTGTCGTGCATCTCCACCTCGAACTGGCGGGGCTTCCCCTTCATGGCGGCCTCATAGTGCGTGCGGATCGAACGGCGCTCGGCCGGGGCCACGCGTTCGAGCATGTGCTCCAGGAAGGCGTCGCCCACCCGTGGGGTGTAACCGAAGGCTTCCGCACTGCTCTCGCGGAAATGGTCGTTCAACGAGGTGATGCGGAATTCCCGGTCAAGGGTCCACACCATCATGTTGGCGCTGTTCTCGAAGATGGCCGTCAGGCGGGCGGCCTGGTCGCGCACGGTGCGTTCGGCCAGTTTCTGTTCGGTGATCTCGTGCCCCACGCCGAAGACCTCGCGCACGCGCCCGTCGGCGCTGAACACCGGGCTCAGGAAGACCTCATTGCTCACATACCGTCCTTGTGCGTCGGTGAGTTCGGTCTCGAAGCGGAGCGGCCGGCCCGTGAAGGCCTCGCGGTATTTCTCCTCCCAGAACGCGTGATACGACTCGCTGGCAAAGCGCCTGCGGGGGATGTTGCCGTCGCGGTTGACCTCCGGGCGTGTGCCATAGAGGCGTTCGATCATGCGTGCATAGCCCTGGTTGAAACTGGTGAGGGCGATGCGTTCATCCACGCTCCAGAACATGTGCTCGCTGCTCTCAAAGAGCGCACGGAGCTTGGCCTCCTGTTTCTCCACCTGCCCACGGGCCTCGTGCTCGCGGGTGACATCGCGGAAGATGCCGCGCGTGGCCACGGGCCGTCCATCCACCCGGCGCACATTGCGCTTGCCCTCCACGGTGATGCGCCTGCCGTCCTTGGCCAGCAGCACGGTGGTGATGGTTCCGCCCGGATCCCCGGCGAAGGCCTCCTCGAACTGGGCGCGAAAAGCCTCCCGATGATCCGGATGCACCACATCCCACACCATGAGGTGCGCGACCTCCTCGGCGGTGTAGCCGAGCGCTTCGCGCCAGGCCCTGTTCACGTACTCGAAGCGGCCTTCGGGGGTCACGCTCTGGATCAGGTCCGTGGCGTTCTCGAACAGGTCGCGGTACCGCTCCTCGCTGGCCCGCAACGCCTCCTGGTCCCGTTTGGCGTGGGTGATGTCGCGGCTCACGCCCATGCTGCCCAGCAGCGATCCCTGCTCGTCGTACAACCGGGAGGCGGCCAGGAAGGTGAGGAAGGTCTCGCCGCGATGGTCGATGTTGTGCACTTCGCCGGCAAAGGCCCCGTGGGCGTTGAGCTCGGCCTGGATGCGGGCATGCTCCTCCTCCCGGGCGTAGAGCATGCGGGCGGGGCGGCCGAGCACCTCCTCCGCTTCATATCCGAAGCGCACCATGGCCGCCGGGTTGAACTCGGTGATGAGCCCGGCCTCGTCCACGGCGATGATCATGTCCAGGGAGCTGTCCACCAGGCTGCGGGCGAACCGGCGCGACCGGCGCAGTTCCTCCTGAGTGCGCCGGTGGTCCATGATCTCCTGCCGCAGCACGCGGTTCACCTCCTCGGCCATCTGGGCGCGCAGACCCGCATGCATGGTGGCGCGCATGCGTTCGGCGTCGCGCAGATGCACCTGAACGGCCGGGGCGCCTTCATGGAAGGTGCGGGAAGCGGACAGGAGAACGCGTGACCGTGAGCCGTCGGCCCGCACCAGGTCCAGTTCCACGGGCGTCCCCTGGCCATCGCGCCGTGCATCGGACAGGCAGCCGGACAGCACGGAACGCTGGGCGGGTTCCACGGCATCGGCCAGGATCGCTCCGGCGCTGGGTGCACCCAACAACAGGTCGGCCGCGGGATTGCCATAGCGCACGACGCCCTCCTGGACGATGAGGATGCCCTCGGGCGCATGCTCCACCAGGCGGCGGTAGTTGTCGAGCAGCGCCTGTTGTTCCAGCTCCGCCTGCACCTGGGGCGAGCGGTCGATCAAGGTGCCCGCGATGCTGGTGATGCCTTCCTCGGTACGGTCCAGGTAGACGTTCTCCAGCACATGCACGGTGCGGCCGCTGTAATGGCGCAGGCGGATGGTGTGGTTGATCAGGTGCCCGCGATCGGTGAGCTCGCGCAGGTATTCGGTGCGGTCCGCTTCGTTCAGGTACAGCACGACGGCGTTCACCCGCATCAACGCATCACGATCGGGATAGCCCAGGATGCGGGCCATCGAGGCGTTGCACTCCAGGAAGCGCCCGTCCAGCGTGGTGCGGAACACCCCGGCCATGTTGCGGTCCACCAGGTCCTCGTACTGACGCCGAAGGTCCAGGTAGGCCTTGGCCAGCTCCTGGGTCCGTGACGCGTCCGCTCCGGCCGTTCCGCTCATCGGGTCGAACTTACACAGGCGGCTGTCGATCGCGCCTGCGTTCGATCACGGCGTGTCGCCTCCGCTGTCGAACGGCGGCGGGACCCGGGTGCCGTCGATCTTCACCTCCTGGCCGTCCTTGTACCGGATGGTGATCAGCAGCTGCCCTTCGGGCGACCAGTGCTCGAAGTCACCCTGCTGAAGACCCATGGCATAGCGACCCTCCAGGCGCAACTGCCCGTTGGGCCACCACCACCGATGCCGTCCGTTGGGCTCATCGCCCACAAAGGAGCCCTCGAAGCTGCGCTTGCCGTTCTCGTAGGTGTGGCGCCACTCCCCATCCTTCAACCCGTCCCGGTAGGCCCCTTCCTCGGTATGGTCGCCCACGCGGTAGAACCACCTTCCCTCGCGCTTGCCATCGATGTACTCGCCCTGGGTGATCACGTGGCCCTCTTCGTCATACTCCACCGAGGCCCCATCCTCCCGGCCTTTCCGATAGTTCTCCTCCCGATGCAGCTTGCCGCTCTCGTAGAACCACTTCCACAGGTTCTGGGCCTGACCCGCCTGGTAGCGCCCCTTCTGCTCCACGGCACCACTTCGGTGGAAGAAGGTCCACTCGCCTTCCCGTTTGCCGTCCTTGTACTCGCCTTCAGCGCGCTTCTCCCCGGTCACATAGTATTCCGTCCAGCGACCCTGGGGCACACCCCGCTCATCCACCGGTCCCTCGCGCATCAGGCGGTCATCGGTGAAGATGGCCGCGGACCGCACCTGGCCCTGCTCGTCGTATTCACGGAACAGGCCTTCCCGGGTGCCCTGCTTGCTGTAGCTGCCGATGCTGGCCACACGCCCGTTGGGGTGATAGGTGTTCTTGATGGTCAGCGTCATCGCCGCGCGTGAGCCGGTGTCCACCTGGTCCTGGTCGTACTTCACCATCTGCTTCAGGCTGCCGCTGGCGTCATACTCCTTGTAGATGCCCTGCCGCTTGTCGTCCACATAGGTGCATTCCCACCTCACCTTTCCATTGGCGTGGAACTCCTTCCAGGGTCCCTGCTTCAGCCCGGCGGCATCGATGCGGTTGATGGGCTCACGCTTGCGGAGCATGCCGCCACCATAGCTCAGCAAGGCGACCAACCGGCCATCCTCGGCATACTCGTACCCCCTCCCCTCCTCCTTGCCGGCCACGAAGGGCACCACCTTGTGCACCTTACCGTTGGCGTGGTAATAGGTGCTGTTGCCCTCGCGCACATCGGCCACGAAACGTTCTTCGCTCACCAGAGCACCGGAAGCGTCGTACTTGCGCTGCGCGCCGTTCTTGCGGCCTTCGGTGTACTCGATCGTGGAACTGAGCCAGCCCTCCGGCGCATAGAACTTCCACAGGCTGTCCAGTTGGAACCGTTGGCGGCCACCTTCGGAGCGCAGCACGCCGTTCTCGTAGTAGGTCTTCCAGTAGCCTTCGGGTTTGCCGTCCACCAGCATGCCCTCGCTGCTGACGGTGCCGTTGGCATGGCGGTATTGGGTGAAGCCGTCCTGAGCGGTCGCCACAAAGGTGGAGCACAACGTCACGGCCACAACGATCATCCGATACATGGCACGTATCCCATGAATACATTCTTTAAAGAGAATGGATGATATAGTAGGGGCTGTGAACACGGTGGATGATCGGTGGGCCGTCGGCTTGCCGGAACGGGTTATCAAAAGTAGTTCACCGTGGCGCGCGGTCCTGTGGATGGCGGGTACTTCGCTGACCCGCGGTGGGCGTGGAACAGGCATCGGTCATCCACGATCGTGGAGAACGCCCGGTGGCGGCACGGTTGAAAACCCGCACCCCTTGCCCGGGTCCGTTCCGGTGGGATCGTCGGTGCACAACCCGGTAGAAGATCCGCTTGCTGTTGACGATCCCCTGGCGTATGAAGACGTGGATAACTCGTGCACCACAATAGTTGTTGGTCGATCATCCACAGTGATCGACCATGATCGACGATCGGATCGTGGACAAGTGGCCGGGGGTATCTTTGAGGCATGACACAACACATCGCCGTAGGCAGCGATCATGCGGGTTTGGACCTGAAGCACGCGGTGAAGGATCATCTTCGGGCACGAGGGGTGGAGGTGACGGACAAGGGCACCCACGTGCGGGAGAGCGTGGACTATCCGGACCATGCGCATGCAGTGGCGGCCGCAGTGGCTGGGCACCAGGCCGAGCTGGGCATTCTCATCTGCGGCAGTGGCAACGGGGTGGCCATCACCGCCAACAAGCACCGGGGTGTGCGGGCAGCCCTGGCCTGGCTGCCCGAGCTCGGCCGCCTGGCCCGCGAGCACAACAACGCCAACGTGCTGGCCCTTCCGGCCCGGTTCATCAGCGTGGAGCAGGCCCTTGCCGTGGTGGATGCCTTTCTTGATGCCCGCTTCGAAGGAGGCCGCCATCAGGTGCGGGTGGAGAAGATCGAACAGGCATGAAGAGGCTCCTCGGGTGCGGGCTCCTCGCCGTCCTGCTGCTGGGTGCCGCACAGGCCCAGGTGGACAGCGTGGCCCTGCGGTACGCCTCCACCATCACGGCGGTGGACCTCATGCGGCATCTGGGCATCCTGGCCAGCGATGCCTATGAGGGCCGTGAGGCCGGCCAGCGCGGGCAGAAGATGGCCGCGGATTACCTGCGTGAACAGTTCCAGGCCTTCGGCATCCCCGAGGTGCCGGACGGCGCCGCCCGCGGCATCAAGCAGGGCTATTTCCAGCCCTTCGTGCTGGAGGTGCGGCGCCCCGGTGGCATCGTGGTGAAGGTGGCCGGCAAGCCCTTCCGCTACCTGGAGGGGATGTTCTACTTCAACGAGCGGCTGGAACAGGAGCTGCGCGTGGAACAGGCGCTGATGGTGTGCGCCCCCGCAGGGCTGCCGCCGGACACCGTGCTGCGCGGCCACGACCTGAAAGGGACGGCCCTGCTGGTGGTGGACCGCGGGTCGACCGGCACATCCCCCCTGGCCACCATGAGCGCATGGACCGCGGCCGCCGAGCAGGCCGGGGCCGCAGTGCTCTTCTTCGCCACCCCGGCCTTCGAGGAGCTTCGCAGCACCTATGGCCACCACCTCTCCAGTGCACGCATGCGGCTGGCGGGCGACGAAGGTGAACGGGCCCGGCGACGGCCCGAACGCGCGGGCGCGCTGCAGGTGATCGTGGCGGGACCCGGCCCGCGCGATGCGTTGCTGGACCGCGCGGGGTGGGCCCCCGCCCGCCTGCTGAAACGCGCCCCCCCCCGCCCCGTCACGGCCGCGTTCGCGCCCGACCTGGTCCTGAGCGCCACACCCCTGCGGAGCGAGCTGATCAGCGAGAACGTGCTGGCCTATGTGGAGGGGGGCGACCTCAAGGAGGAGCTTGTCGTGGTGACCGCGCACTACGACCACATCGGCAAGGACGGCAGCGAGGTGTACAACGGGGCCGACGACGATGGCAGCGGCACGGTGGCGCTGTTGGAAATGGCCGAGGCGTTCGCCCGCGCGAAGGCCGACGGGCATGGCCCTCGCCGCAGCGTGCTCTTCATGCCGGTGAGCGCCGAGGAGAAAGGCCTGCTCGGTTCGCAGTACTACAGCGAGCATCCGGTCTTTCCGCTGGACCGCACGGTGGCCGACCTCAACATCGACATGATCGGTCGGCGGGACAGCGCGCATGCCACCGGGGCGCCCTATGTGTACGTGATCGGCAGCGACCGCATGAGCACCGAGCTGCATGCGATCAACGAGCAGGCCAACCGCACCTACACCGCCCTGGAGCTGGATTACACCTACAACGCGCCCGACGACCCCAACAAGTACTACTACCGCAGCGACCACTACAACTTCACGCGCTACGGGGTGCCGGCCATCTTCTACTTCAGCGGTGTGCACGAGGACTACCACGGCCCCGGCGATGAAGTGGACAAGATCCTGCCGGACCTGCTGGAACAACGCACACGGCTGGTGTTCCATACGGCCTGGCTGCTGGCCAACCGGGCGGAACGGATCGCGGTGGATCGACCCGAGGGTGGCAAGTAGCTCCTAGGAGGCCTGCGGCTGCTCGGCGAGCAGGTCCTGCAGGAAGCGCTCGAGGTTGCGCTTGTAGTGCGTGTAGTGCTCGCCTGTCCCCGGTCCGTAGAAGCCTGTGCGGATGCGCCGCACCTTGCCCTTGCGGTCGATGAAGATGCAGGTGGGGTAGCTCATCACGTGGTCCAGGAAGGGCAGCTTGGCGCTGGCCACCTCCTTGTTGGCGTTGCCGGCGTACACGATGGGGTACTTCACCTGCAGGCGGTCGCGGAAGTGCTTCAGCGCGGCGATGGAGCGGGCCTCATCCTCGTACTTCTCGAAGGCGATGGCGATCACCTCAAGCCCGTTGGCGTTGTGCTTCGCGTAGAGCTCGTCCAGCAGCAGGGTCTCGTCCACACAGTTGGGGCACCAGCTGCCCATCACCTGCACCATCAGCACCTTGCCGGCGAACCGTGCGTCCTTGGGGCTCACCGTTCCGCCGTCCAGGCCAGGGAACCGGAAATCCACCATGTCATGACCCTCCTTCAGGAAGGTGAGCGAATCCGGGTCGCGCAGGTGGAACTGCGGATCGCGCACCGCGATCCAGGGCTCCTGCCAATGGGTGCCGCTCCAGTAGCGGCCGATCAGGCTGTCGTGGCGCAGCTGGGCCTTGAACAGGAAGGCGTGCGAGCCGTCGAAGCACGAGAGTTTCAAGGAGTCGCCGTCCACCACGCCCTCCAGGAAGCGGTAATCGCCCGTTTCGGTCCCGAAGGTGCCGGTGAGCTGACCGTCGTGCTGGGTGAACAGACCCAGGGCATCATAGGCCTCCGGGGTGCCATGGCTGAAATGCGTGCGCCACTGGCCGGAGAGGTCGGCGACCGGTTCCCCGTCATGTTCGAAGCGCTGTGCGCGTCCGGCGCGGGCCGTGAAGGCGATGCGGTAGTCGGGGCCCTTGAGGTAGTTGTGCCAGTGGCCGGTGATGGTGCTGTCGTTGAGCACGCGGCCTCGGAACTCCGAGTCGAACAAGGGCATGCGCACCCGGATCGAGTCCGCGCGCAGGGTGAGGTCGTCCACCGTGATCCGTTCCTCGCCGTTGTGCACCAGCAGGCGCCATGCGCTGTCGTGCTCCAGGTCGAACAGGAAGGGCAGCTCCTGGCCGTTCAGGTCGAGGGCCATGCGCCAGGGACCGGTCCGGGGAGCGGGGGTCGGCCCGTTGGTCCTGCTGGAACAGCCGTCCCACCCGAGGGCGGCGATCACGAGGAACAGAGCGGTGCGCAACGCCATGGAAAGGCCGGCAAAGCTAGAAGCCTGCGCGGACCGGCCATGGACGCTTGCGCCGAGGGCGGGGAAACCTACAGGTCGAAGGTGATGCCCTGCGCCAGCGGCAGCTTGGTCCCGTAGTTGATGGTGTTGGTCTGGCGGCGCATGTAGGCCTTCCAGGCATCGCTTCCGCTCTCGCGGCCGCCGCCGGTCTCCTTCTCGCCGCCGAAGGCCCCGCCGATCTCCGCCCCGCTGGTGCCGATGTTCACGTTGGCGATGCCGCAATCGCTGCCGGCCGCGCTCAGGAAGCGCTCGGCCTCGCGCAGGTCGAGCGTCATGATGGCGCTGCTCAGGCCCTGTTTCACGTTGTTCTGGATGGCGATGGCCTCCTGCAGGTCGCCGCTGTACTTCAGCAGGTAGAGGATGGGCGCGAAGGTCTCCTCCTGCACGATGGCCATGTCCGGCGTGGCCTCCACCACGGCGGGCTTCACGTAGCACCCGCTCTCGTACCCCTTGCCCTCCAGCACGCCGCCTTCCACGGCCAGCCGACCGCCTTGCGCCTTCGCGGCCTCCAGGGCGTTCAGGTACATGGTCACGGCGGCGGTGTCGATCAGCGGGCCCACGTGGTTGTGCTCGTCCAAAGGATCACCGATGCGCAACTGCGCGTAGGCCTTCACCAGTTTCTGTTTGAAGGTGTCGTACACCGTCTCGTGGATGATGAGGCGGCGGGTGCTGGTGCAGCGTTGGCCGGCCGTGCCCACCGCGCCGAACACGCAGCCGATGAGGGACATGTCCAGATCGGCCTTGTCGCTGATGATGATGGCGTTGTTGCCACCGAGCTCCAGCAGCGAGCGGCCCAGGCGCTCACCCACCGCGGCACCCACGGCCTTGCCCATGCGGGTGCTGCCGGTGGCGCTCACCAGCGGGATGCGGGTGTCGTGGCTCATCCATTCGCCCACCTCGCGGCCGCCGTTGATGATGCAGCTCACGCCCTCGGGCACACCGTTGCGCTTGAACACCTCGGCGGTGATGTGCTGGCAGGCGATGCTGCACAGGGGCGCCTTCTCGCTGGGCTTCCACAGGGTGACATCGCCGCAGACCCAGGCCAGGGCGGTGTTCCAGCTCCACACGGCCACCGGGAAGTTGAACGCGGTGATGATGCCCACAAGCCCCACCGGGTGCCACTGCTCGTACATGCGGTGGTCCGGGCGTTCGCTGTGCATGGTAAGCCCATGCAGCTGGCGGCTCAGGCCCACGGCGAAGTCGCAGATGTCGATCATCTCCTGCACTTCGCCCAGGCCCTCCTGGTAGCTCTTGCCCATTTCGTAGCTCACCAGCTTGCCCAGGGCGGCCTTGTGCGTGCGCAGTTCCTCGCCCAGCTGGCGCACCACCTCGCCGCGCTTCGGTGCGGGCCAGGTGCGCCATTCGGCGAAGGCCTTCTGCGCGGTGGTCACCACCTGGTCGTATTCCGCGCGGGTGGCGCCGTGTACCGTGCCGATCAGCGCACCGTCCACCGGGCTGCGGCTTTCGAGCACCGTACCTCCGCCGGGGATCCATTGGCTACCGGTGGAGACGCCGGGGTTCTGGTCCTGGACGCCGAGGGTGCGCAGCAGGTCGCCGATCCGTGGGCTGGGGAGGGTCATGGTGCTCATGGGGGTGGAAAAGGGCCGCAAAGGTAACCTGAGTGGTCCGGGGGCCGGTGCGTTCGGTCAGCTCGCGGGGTTCCCGGGGCCGAAGGATCGGCGCGGAGTTCATAAGCGGCTGACCCACAGGGGATTGATCCGTTCTCATGGCGACCTCACCGATCGCGCGCTGCCGGCCGATCGGCCTCTAGGGATGGGTGCACCATTAACCGAGCCCCCCGAGCGCAGCAGACCGAAGAAAACAGGCCTTCTCAGACGGCCACCTTCCGGAAGAGGAACAAGGAGCTCGAAGTCGGCCGCTGGGTGAAGGCGCTCACGAGGTTGGACCAGGTGCCGAGGAGCATGCCGCGAAGCAGCGCCATCAGCGCACCGTGCCCGCGGTATCGTTCGCTGAGCAGGGCGATGTAGGGTGCGTCCAGCCACATGGGCCGCACCGAGATCAGCTCAAACCCGTGTTCGGTCGCAAGCCGCTTCACATCGCTGCGTCGAAAGTGGGAGAGGTGGCGCGGCACATCGTACGCCGCCCAGGCGCTCCCGTAGTGGTGCGCGTCCCAGCTTTCGCGATCGGGCACCGCGATCACCAATAGCCCGTCGTCCGCGGTCACGGCGTAGAGCCGTTTCAGTGTACCGCGCAGGTCGGACAGGTGTTCCAGGACGTGCCAGAGGGTGACCACGTGGAACTGCTCCCGGCCCGGCACCTGCTCCAAGGACGGCAGCACGGGTATCGCGTGGTGGGCAATGGCTTGTTCGCGGGCGTTCAGGGCGGGCTCCACCCCCGTTACCAGGTACCCCTTTCGCTTGAGGTGACCGAGGAACTCGCCGGTACCACACCCCACATCCAGCACGCGGCCGTTGCTGCGATGGGTGGCCACCAGGGCATGTTTGCGGGCAAGGGCCCATCGGCGGGCCAGCTGGTACAGGCGATCGGAGAGGGTCCGGCGGCTGTTGCTGTGGCTGATGTAGTCGTCGCTCTCGTAGTAGCGTCCGATGACCTGAGGGCCGGGTCTCGGGTTGGTGAACCGGAACCCGCATGTCGCACAATCCGCCAGGTGGAAGCGCTCGTGGGAGATGGAATGGTCCTCGACCTTCAGTGCGGTCCGGAGGTTCGCCGCTCCGCAGAGGGGGCAGCGGTCCAGGGTTTCTTGGGTGTGCTGTTCCACGTGGAACGATCGATCGGTCAACGGCCCATGTACACGAGCAGAACACTGATGTCGGCGGGAGAGACCCCGCTGATCCGGCTCGCCTGACCGAGGGTGGTGGGTCGCACCCGGTCGAGCTTCTGCCGTGCCTCCATGCTCAGGGAGTTCAGCTTCAGGTAGTCGAGATCCACGTCAAGCGGCACATGGTCCAGGCGGCTTATGCGCGATGCCAGGTCACGCTCCCGCTCCAGATAGCCCTCGTACTTCACCTGGATCTCCACCTGTTCGATGGCCTCTTCCGCCAGGTCGCCGGCCTCCGTGCGCCAGGCCTCGCGCCGCTCGAACAGGGGCTCCAGATCGGCGTAGCCGAGCTGGGGTCGGGTGAGCAGGTCGAAGAGGCGGGTGCGCTGTTTCACGGCGGTGGTTCCACGTGGAACGATCACCGTATTCGAGACCTCTGCGGCCGGGCTTTCCGCCTTGAGCGCGTCCACCAAGGCCTGGCTGAGCCATTGCTTGCGCTCCACCCGCCGCATGCGCGCATCGTCGGCCAGCCCAAGGGCATGGCTGCGCGGGGTCAACCGAAGGTCCGCATTGTCCTGCCGCAGCAGGATGCGGAACTCGGCCCGGCTGGTGAACATCCGGTACGGTTCTTCGGTGCCCTTGGTGATCAGGTCGTCCACCAACACCCCGATGTAGGCTTCGTCCCGCCCCAGGACAAAGGGGTCCTTGTCGTTCAGTTTCAAATGGGCGTTGATCCCAGCCATCAAGCCCTGGCAGGCAGCCTCCTCGTAGCCGGTGGTGCCGTTGATCTGCCCGGCGAAGTAGAGCCCCTCCACCAGTTTCGTTTCCAGCGTATGGCGCAGCTGGGTGGGGGGGAAGTAGTCGTACTCGACCGCGTAGCCTGGACGGAACATGCGGGCATTTGCGAAGCCGGGGATCTTGCGCAGGGCCGCCAGCTGCACCTCCTCCGGCAGGCTGGTGCTGAAGCCGTTGATGTAGGTCTCCACCGTGTCCCAGCCTTCGGGCTCCACGAAGATCTGGTGCCGGTCCTTGTCGGCGAAGCGGTCGATCTTGTCCTCGATGCTGGGGCAGTAGCGCGGGCCGATGCCCCGGATCCGGCCGTTGAACATCGGGCTGCGGTCGAAGCCCGTGCGCAGGATGTCGTGCACCTCGGGGCTGGTGTAGGTCATCCAGCAGCTCAGCTGCCGCTGCAGCGGCCGGATGGTGGGGGAGTAGCTGAACTTCCCGGGCCGTTCATCCCCTGGCTGCTCCTCCATCACGCTGTGGTCGATGCTGCGGCCGTCCACCCGGGGCGGGGTGCCGGTCTTCATCCGCCCGGCCTCGAAGCCGAGATCCACCAGCTGCTCGGTGATGCCGTGGCTGGCCTTCTCGCCGGCCCGGCCACCCCCGATCTGGCGTTCGCCGATGTGCATCACCCCGTTCATGAAGGTGCCGCTGGTGAGCACCACGGCCCGGCAGGGGATGCGCATGCCGAGGCCGGTGACCACTCCCGCCACGCGTCCGGCCTCCACCTCGATGCGCACCACGCTGTCCTGCCAGAAGTGCACGTTCGGGGTCTGCTCCAGCAGGCGGCGCCACTCTGCAGCGAAGAGGTTGCGGTCGTTCTGGGTGCGGGGGCTCCACATGGCGGGGCCCTTGCTGCGGTTCAGCATGCGGAACTGCACGGCGCTGCGGTCGCTCACCAGACCGCTGTAGCCCCCGAGGGCGTCGATCTCGCGCACGATCTGGCCCTTGGCCACGCCGCCCATGGCGGGGTTGCAGCTCATCTGCCCGATCACGCCCATGTTCATGGTCACCAGCAGCACGCGCGAGCCCAGGTTGGCCGCCGCCGCAGCGGCCTCGCACCCGGCATGGCCACCACCCACCACCACCATGTCGTACAGGCCCAACGTGCTCATGGCATGATCGTGGAAAACCCGGTGTGTTCCACGTGGAACGATCGTGGAAAACCGGGAGCCCTCCCGCAAGGTCCGCGCCCTGTCGGGAAAAACCGATGCGGGTATGCTAGCCGGTGGATCAACGGCTGTGGTAGAAGATCAGGCTGGCCTTCGCCAGGGTGTTCGCGTTCAGCGTGTAGCCCACGAGGGCGGGACTGGCCTGGGCGTCCAGCCCCAGCTTCTCCACCCCCAAGGCATGCACGGTCACCACATACCGGTGGGCGCCATGGCCCACGGGCGGGCAGGGACCCCCGTAGCCCTGGCCCCCGAAATCGGTGCGGCTCTGCACGGCCACCTCGGGCATGCCGGGCATGCCCGGGGTGCCGGCGCCGGTCGGCAGCATGGCGGTGCTTGCGGGCAGGTCGAAGACCACCCAGTGCCACCACCCACTGCCGGTGGGCGCGTCGGGGTCGTACATCGTCACGGCGAAGCTCTTGGTGCCGGCGGGGGCGTTCGCCCCGCGCCGGTCGGGGGGCTGGTGCTTTTCCGGGGCGCCCGAGGCGCTGTACACCCGCTGGGCGGGGGCCCCGCCGCCCCCCTCGGTGCTGGTGAGGGTGAAGGTCTGGGCAGCAAGGCCACCGCTCACCAGAAGCGGGGCCAGAAGCAGGAGGGTGCGCATGGGGATGGAATGGATCCCCGAAGGTAACCCGCCGGGCGACAGCCTCAGGGGTCGTCCATGCGCCACCAGGTGATGCGACGCGGGTGCAAGGCCACGCTGTACACGAAGGCGCCGATCAAGCTGCCCATGGCGATGCCGGTCATGGCGAAGAGGAGGGTGAACACATCGGTGATCGCCCCGGCGCCGGTGGCCAGGCCGGTGACGCTGCGCAGGCCGAAGCTGCCCGGGGCCAGCAGCCAGAAGGCGGGCAGCAGGGTGACGATGGCCGGCGGGCCGGCGAAGCGGAACTCGATCACCAGCGCCGTGATGGTCATGGCCGCCGCGCCGAAGAAGGCCGTGCTGGCCCCGTCGATCA
>OEIV010000771.1_pt1 | contig 16231 bp, 10 predicted proteins | sample 1539231 | NCBI WGS metagenome assembly OEIV01 (sample SAMN03794762, study PRJEB22550) | activated sludge metagenome | feature: wastewater treatment plant; material: activated sludge; isolation source: Wastewater treatment plant of a petroleum refinery complex | place: Argentina: Buenos Aires ...
TTGCGTGACGGAAATCTTTAATCTTTTCTTTATCAGCATCACTAAAGGCAAACCAGGCGGTTTCTTCATTTACATTGTGAGTCTGCATCAAGATATTCCAGGCTTCAAGAATTGCATCGAAAGTATCGGAAGTTGATTCCTGCTCAAACCATATTGCTGCCTGTGCATTATCCGGAATAGCAGAAAAATCTTTTGCCAAAAACTTTAATGCGCGTTCATCAAAAAACTCTAATGCAAGAGCGTTGATGTTTTCGTTTATATTATTCTTTTTATCTTGATAAGAAGTATCTCTTGCTTCCTCAAGAAAGTCTAGTGCATTGGTTTCATCTTCAAAAAACAGCACGCAGGAAATTGTATCTTCAGGTTGGGGAAAAAGTTTAAGTTTAATTTTAGTAATAATGCCGAGTGTACCTTCAGAACCGATAAACATATCAATCACATCCATATCTTTTTTTACAAAATAACCCGAAGCATTTTTAACAGCAGGAAAAGTATAATCAGGAATTTGTAATGATATAGTTTTGCCTGATTGAGTAGTTAAAGATAAATTATAACCAACAGCTTTTTGTTTGCCGCGTTCAAGATCAATTACTTCACCATCTGGAAGTACGATTTGCAAGCCAATAACATAATCACGAGTTGGTCCATATTTAAAAGTCTTTGCACCGGAAGCATTTGTTGCAACTGTTCCGCCAATGTAACAATTAGTTTCAGTTGGATCAGGAGGATAAAAAAGATCTTGCTGCTTTATTTCTTTTTGAAAGTCTGAGAGCAAAACTGCGGGTTCGATTACAGCATAGAATTCAGTGGAGTTTATTTCAAGAATTTTATTCAGTTTATCTGTAGCAATCACAATTCCGTTTTGAGGAACACGCGCACCAGTTAAACCTGTACCATTGCCGGCAATTGTTATTTTAGTCTTACTTTTGTTTGCATCTTTAACTATAGAAATAATTTCTTCCACATTTTCAGGAAAGTAAACTGCCTCGCAATTTCCCTTAAAGTTAGAAGCATCAATAACAAAATTTTCAAATTCATCGGGATTAGTTTTTACTATCATTTAACTTTGAATCTTTCTCAGCAGTAATAAATATTCTTTTTGTGTTTCAAGTTCCGGTATTGTGCTATTTCTTTTAATACTATTTTCAATGCTCATCATTTTTAACAGCTCATCAATCGCATCAAACATATTAATATTCGGATAAGTTTCATCACGAAGATAATGAATTAGTTTTAATGTTCTGAAAGCATCAAACCAAAAATGTTTTTGCTTTTCAATTTCATTTGGATTGTTATTCTTTAACAAAACTTTATTTATAAAATTTCCGAAATCCTGTTGAGAAAGAAAATCTGATAATGCAGGATGAATATTTTTGGAAATCCTAATCAAATCACTTTGATTTGAAATCGAATTGTCATTAAAAACTTGCAGCCATGTCTTAAGTACAATAAAACTTTTAGGATCGTACAGTAAATATTCATCTTTAGTATTTGTTAAAAATCTATCTACACTTCTTCCGGTTCCAAAAGGTACTCGCCACGAGCCGCGTTTTGATGGATAAACATATGTTGATTTTAGTTCACCGATTGGATAAATCTTTGCAAGCTTTTCAAGAAAGTAAAAATCTTCCGCGGCTTTTCGTTTGTTCATTCCTTCAACTTTTACATAAGCTTCAGGAGTGCAAAGCATTGTTGAGCCGATTGTATGAAAAGCGTAATCTGATTTTGCAAAGTTTAATCCAAGCACATAGTAACGTAAAAATATTTCGTAACAGATGATTGCCTTTGTTTCTTCGTCATCACCCTTAATATTGTGAGCAAAATTTACAATAGCTGCTTCATAATTATTTCTGTTAAACTCCTGTGAAATTTTTGTAAGATAATATGGTTCAACATTACAATCGGCATCTGTGCATATCATAATCTTTTTATTGAGCGAATAATAATCAAATTTAGTAAGTGCCAAGTCCATCCCGATTTTACGTGCTAATCCAACACCGCCATTTTTATCATCCATTTCTTTACCATCACTGCATGCATCGATGAATGAAATGTTTACTCTGGAATTTATGTTTTTTAGATAATCAATAGTTTTTTGATTATCGTTTTTAACTTCTTCTGTTGATGAAACGGTATTATTCACAACTATTAGTAAAAGTGTGTTTAATAATTCCAGCTCATCATTTTGTTCTAAGGAATTAATTAAAACTGGAAGATGCTTTGATTCAGCTATAGAAGGTACAATAATTATTTTTTGAAAATATTTTGGATAATCATTTTCAATCTTCCAAATATCAGAAGTTCTTTTATTTATGTAAGCAGTTATTTTATCAGGAATTAGCATAAGTTATTATTTGTTTGTCATTCCCGTGAAAACGGGAATCCAATATTTAATAAAATAGATTCCCACTTTCGTGGGAATGACAAGAATCAAAAGTTTTCTTCAATTATTAGTTTTGCTTTTTTAAAATCCGGGCCTTCAATCCAATTTATTACAACACCTTCTTTTTCAATTTTTCTAAACCATGTCATTTGTCTTTTTGCAAAAGAATGAATTGCGGAGTTTAATTTTTGAAACATATCATTTTTATTTAACTCGCCGATAAGATACTGCGCAATGAACTTATACTCTAATCCAAAGAAAATCATCTTATCATAACTTACGCCTGAATCCATAAGAGTCTTAACTTCATCAATCATCCCTTCTTCATCTAATCTTTTTTTTAATCTAGCGGTAATTCTTTTTTTTATTTCATCGCGGGAAAGATTAATTCCAATAACCAAAGAGTCAATATTTTGAACTCCAGTCTTGTCTTGTTCGGTTTTGCTTACAGCAATAGCTTTTATAATTCTTCCTCTGTCATTCAAATCAGTTGTGTTGTGTAAGGATGGATTTAAGGATTTCAAAATACTTTTTAGTTCTTCATCGCTTTGAGAGGAGTGCTCTTCTTCTACAATTTTAAAATCAGCTTTATTAAGATTGTAGTTCTGTAGGATTGAACTTAAATACAATCCTGTTCCGCCAACTAAAAAGGGAAGTTTATTTTTACTTTTTATTTCATCAAAAGATTTATAAAAATTCTGCTGAAATGAAAAAAGATTAAACTCTTCAGTAGGATCAATAATATCGATCAAATGACAAGGGATCTGTCTGCCGTCAATGAAATATTCGGATAAATCTTTACCTGTGCCGATATTCATTCCACGGTAAACCTGGCGGGAATCTGCGGAAATTATCTCACCGTTAAAACAATCTGCAAGCTGCACCGCAAGTTTTGTTTTTCCAGTTGCTGTTGAACCAAGAATAGTAATTAGATTGAATTTCATTCCATAAAATTACTATGAAGAAACCGGAATTGAAATTAAATAACTTGTTCCCGATTCTGAGGATTGCAGATTAATAGACCCATTCAATGATTCAATATTAAACTTTGCAATTGCCAAACTTAATCCCAGAGTTTCTCCATTGCTATTTGTATAGCCAGGATCAAAAATCTTTTCCAGGAGATCATTTTTGTCAATTTTATTTCCATCGGCTATATGAAGAACTACTTTTGTATCCTCCACTAAACTGCTGAAATAAAGATTACCGCCATGTTTCATCATATCGCAGGCAAATCTTGCAATGTAATAACAGGCCACATAAAATTTTCTCGTATCAACTTTAATCTTTGCATCTTCTCCAAGTTTTTTAAATAGTTTTACATTTCTTGACTCAACATAATCTGAGAGTAAAGTTAAATTATTATCCATTACTTCATTAAAATCAACTAACTCTAATTTTGTTTTAGAGTTCTTTTCTGAAAAATCAATTGAGGACTGCAGCAGATCGATAACTGAATTTGCCTGAGATGAAAGCAGTGAAATAACTCTTTTAACTTCTTCCGGCAAATCAAATCTGGATAATATTGATGAATAATGCTTTATAGTTAATAATGGTGCTTTAACATCCAGCATTATAAAGTTTGATATCTGACTAAGTTCTGATTTTTTACCGATACTTGTTTTTGAACCAAAAGCTAAACTTTGCTGCAATATTTTTGAACACTGATTTGTATATTCTTTAACCTTTCTTTCCTCATCCTTGGTGAAAATAGTTTCATCAGAACCAATTTGGGCAATACCTAACAGATTATTTTTATCATCAACAAATGGAATAACAATAAGTGTTTCGCCAACAAAACCATTCGGGCGATCAATTTCCTGATTGTAATTAATATCGTTAAGAAAAGAAATTGCAAATTTTATTTCCTTCTGTTTTGCAGCTATTCCGGTTATACCATCTTTAATTGAAATCTTGCATTTATAAATAGATTCATTGGTCTGACAAATCTCTTCGAACATCTGTGAATCCTGAGAGAAAAGATAGATGGCGCCAATCTGAGAATTAGTTTTCTGTAAAAGATAGTCTAGAATATCCTTAGCTGTTTTATTAATATCATTTGAAGGTTGTGGCAAGGCTGGTTTTTTAGAATCGATGCCGGAGCCAAGTTTGTCTTCGAAAATCTTTGCCGGAGTTGAAGCAGAGAAATTACTTTTAACCGTTTCTGATTTACCAGAAAACTCTTCCAACGATCCTTCGGAAATTACCCAGTTGGTCATGTCATCCGGATCATCAATCATATTGCTTTTTAAGGATTTGTTATCGTTCTCTAAATATTTTTGCTGGATAAACGCATCAAGGTCTGGTTCCTGCTCATAAGGTTTTATTTCAATATTATCCAGATCAATCGAGGTTTCATATTTTGGTTTAATATCAACAAGATTAATGCTTTCAACTTGTAAAGTACCAGTCTGCAAATTCAACTCAGGAATTTTATCAACTGATTCCAGTTCTGCCGGTACAATCTTGTTTTCAATAACTTCTTGTTTGCTCTCGTTAAGCAGATTACCGCTAAGTAAAGATGAATCATTTAGAAGTTTGCTTACTAAACTCTCATCAATTTTGTAAATTAAACAATCGCTGTTGGCTAAAGCGGATGAACTTCTTTGTTCTTTTTGCATAACCTCAGTTTCTCCAAAAAATTCATTCGGAGATTTGAAAAATAAACGTTTGATGGAATTTAATTTAACTTTTACTTCGCCATTAATTAGTAAGTAAACAAAATTAGAAGGCTGGCCAGAGGAATAGATCAAATCACCTTCTTTAAATTCTAAGAAATTTTTTGTATCAAACGGAATATTTAGCGAGGCAAAGTCTAAACCTTTGAATAAGTCATTTGACTTTACGGCCTCAATAGATTTGTTTGAATTCATAGCAAAACCTGAAATAATTAGTAATTGAAATTATCTATGCAAATATTGTGCAACAATCAAACAATAAAAAACAAGCAAAATTCAAAATATTTACCTATCTAAATAATATTTGGTATTTTTGTCCACTTAAAGAATCCACATTTTACATAGAGCATCTTACAGATGGAAGAATCAAACTTAGTAGAACTTGCAAAATCGGGTGATAGACAGGCACTTGCTCAGTTAGTAAAAAATAATGAGCAAACGGTCTATAATTTTTCATATAAGATTTGCAGGGATAGGGACAAAGCAGAACATATAATGCAGGAAACTTTTTTCAGTATGATAAAAAGTCTGCATCAATTTGATGGAAACTCTAAAATATCTACCTGGTTATATAGAATCGTTTCCAATCACTGTTTAATGCTTGCAAGAAAAGACAAATCAAGAACTTTTGTTTCGATTGATAATGATGATGAGCTTTACGAAGATAAATACACCGCTGATTGGTCTAATATCCCAAACCAGGATATTGAAAATTCTGAATTGAAAAAGATATTGGATGAATCGATTGATAAGCTTAGTCCGGAATACAGAATTGTTTTTTTACTTCGTGATGTGGAAGGATTATCAACCGAAGAAACTGCACAGTTAACAGAATTATCGGTCCCGGCAGTAAAATCCAGATTACACAGAGCAAGAGCATTTTTAAGAAAAGAATTAAACGAGGCATTCAGCCGATGAGTGAAGAAAAACCAAAATGTAAAGATGTAATGCAGCATATCTGCGAAAGTCTTGGAGAAGAACTTAATTCTGATAAATGTGTTGCTATCAAAAACCATCTCGATAATTGCACAGACTGCAAAAGTTATTTTAAGACGGTTGAATTAACTATTGATTATTACAAACAATACAAAGTTGAAATTCCAAAAGAAGCTCATTCGCGCCTTATGAATTTTTTAGATCTAAGCGACTGCGAATAATTTCAAATCTTATTTTTTATAAAAAATACACAAGGATAATTTTATGCCAATATTTGAATATAAATGCAAACAATGCAACTCCAAGTTTGAGGTTTTACACAAATCATCATTAAACCAGGAAGAAGTCAGTTGCCCTAGCTGCAACTCAAAGGAGAATCAGAAATTATTATCTACGTTCAGCGCAACCGGTTTTTCCGCAAGCAGTTCAAGTTGTGCATCTGGAAGCTGCGGAGTTGAACCATCTTACAGCGGTGGATGTTCTTCAGGTATGTGTGGATTAAATTAAGGAAAAATATGAACCAAATTAAAATATTTATAATTACTGCCTTTGTTGTTCTATCTACAATCGGTTGTGCACAGCAAGATCAATCCAAATCTTATACAATGGATCAGTTCAAAGAGAAGTTAAAAAATGATAAAGAGCTTATTGTTTTAGATGTTAGAACACCGGAAGAGTTAGCGGGCGGCAAAATTGAAAACGCAATAAATATTCCTGTCCAGGTTTTGGAACAAAGAATAAGCGAATTAAAGCCATACAAAAATAAAGAGATAGCTGTTATTTGCAGGACTCAGAATCGTTCAGCGGTTGCAGTTGATATACTTGAAAAAAATGGTTACAAGGCTAAAAATGTTTTAGGTGGAATGTCTGTATTTTATCAAAAATAAGTTAGAAATTTGGGGGCAATAATTTCTTTAATCGCGCATCATTATTCACAAGCATTGTCTTGTGCCAAATTTATATTTAACTAAATAAAATTCGAAAAATCATTAATAATTTAAGATTTACATCCAATTAGTTAAAAACCTAAGGTCCTGATCTAAAATCCAAACAAATCCTAGAATGAATTTAAAATACTTGGTTGTATTCACAATTACTTTTGGTAAATTTGAAAAATTATTTTTGTATATATTTTAACTCAAAAGTTAATAGTGATTTCCTAATCTTTGAGATAAAAATTTTTGACCAATAGATTTTTGAAGTTTAAAATTTTATACAATATATTTTCCGTTAAGAAATCGAATTCAAAATAATTAAATGACTTTAGGAGATAGTATAGGATAATTGTTACACACTTCTTATACATTACAAAAATGATCAACACTTTTACCTCTCGGAGGACTATATGAGGTTTCGAATACAGTATCTGTCTGTATTTCTTTTTACAGCTTTTCTAATGAGTACTGCTTTTGCACAAAGTGGTAAAATTTCTGGAAAAGTATTAGATGGAAATACCGGAGAAGCTCTTCCATTTGTAAATGTTATGGTTGAAGGTACATCATTAGGTGCCGCATCCGATATTGATGGATATTATTCCATTATAGGATTAAGACCGGGCAATTATAATATTAAAGCTTCCGCAATTGGTTATAACTCACAAACAGTTCAGGGTGCACGCGTTTCAATAGATTTAACTACTGAAGTTAATTTTGAACTTATGGAGACTAGCATCGAACTAAAAGAAGAAGTGGTGGTAATTGCCACCAGACCAATGATTACCAAAGATCTTACATCATCCACAGCCATAATTGGCGCTGATGATATTTCTGTTTTACCTGTAACGGAATTTCAGGAAGTTCTTCAGCTAAAAGCCGGTATTGTTGGAGGTAATGTAAGAGGCGGTAGAAAAGGTGAAGTGGTATACGCTATTGACGGCGTACCGGTTACAGACGTTTATGATGGTTCTACAGTTGTGGATGTTTCAACTAGCTCTATCCAGGAACTACAATTTGTGAGTGGTGCTTTTAATGCGGAATACGGCAAAGCACTTTCCGGTTATGTTAATATCGCTACTAAAGATGGTGATAATGAATTTCAAGGTTCACTAACAAGCTACATTGGAGATTATGTTAGTAACAGGACTGATATCTTTAGAGATATTGATGATATTAATCCTGTTTCAATCAGAAACTTTGAAGGAAATCTTAGCGGTCCGATAATTCCAAATTCAATGTTCTTTTACATAAATGCTCGATACATTTACTTTGGCGGATGGTTGAATGGGCAAAGGAATTATAATCCATGGAACATTACACTTAACCAGGGTGCAACCGAACCAATTGAAACTAGATATCTTTTGAGTGCAAATGAAAATGAAAAAGGATATGGCGATAGTTCAATTGTTCCAATGAATTGGAATGAAAAATTTTATGGACAGGGTAAGTTAACTTATCGCCCATTTGCAGATGTGAAAATCAATTACAATTTTATTTATGATAATGTTGAATATAGAGATTTTGATCAGTCATTCTCATATAATCCAGATGGTGATTTTAAAAGATTTAGGCTGGGACATACAAACATTTTGGGAATAACGCACACACTTGCCCCTACAACATTTTATCAAGCAAATTTTTCTTACTTCTTCAAACAGTATAAACAATATGTTTATGAAGATCCTAACGATTCCCGCTGGACACATGACAGATTACTTGGTCAACAGCCAACAGAAGTTCCAAGTTTTAGAACCGGAGGGACACAAAATCAGCAATTTAAAAGAACGACAAATTCTTATGGTTTTAAGTTAGATTTTACCTCTCAGATTGATAAGATTAACATGCTTAAGTTTGGTATAGAAGTAAATCAACACCATTTAGGTTTTGATAATATTTACCTGCAGCAGCCGCTGTCAGTTGAAGATCCTTCTATTACACTTAATCCATTTGTTACCAGATTCATCCCGGATATTAATGACCCAAATGAAAATTTATCCATAGATATATATGACAGAAAACCTTTTGAATTTTCTGCTTACCTGCAGGATAAACTAGAACTGAATGAAATTATTATAAATGTTGGCGTTAGAATGGATTATTTTGATTCTGATGGTCAAGTCTTAAGTGATCCTTCGGATCCGGATATATACAGACCTAGAAAAGATATAAATGTTGACAAGACTATTGAAGAGAGAAGAGTCTCTAATGCTAATGGTGATCCATGGTATAAAGATGCTGAAACCGAACTTAAACTTTCCCCGAGATTAGGTGTTGCTTTTCCTATTACAGATAGAGGGGTAATTCACTTTTCTTACGGACATTTTTTCCAGATTCCTAACTTTGATTTACTGTATACAAATCCGGAATTTAAGTTCGGGTCTGGAACAGGAAATCTTGGAATTGCCGGAAATTCTAATCTTAAAGCACAGCAAACTATAAGTGGCGAAGTTGGTGTTCAGCAGGCATTTACAGATGATATAAGTGTAGATCTTACAGCTTACTTCAGAGATATTAGAAATCTTGCCGGAACGAGAGCTGATGAAATAAGATTGCCAGGCGGTTCATCAAGTTATAGTCAATATGTAAATAGTGACTTTGGTTTTGTTCAAGGGATTGTTCTAACTGTTACAAAGAGACTTACAGATAACTGGTCTGCAACAGTTGACTATACATTCCAGTCAGCAAAAGGAAATGCCTCCGATCCAGCAGCAACCAGAAATCAAATTGCAGGTGGTGAGCAGCCGGAAATCAAATTAATCAAATTAAATTGGGATCAAACACATACTGTTAACGCAACCTTCTCTTACGCATCAGAAGATAATTGGGGATTCAGTTTTATTGGTCAATACGGAAGCGGTTTTCCTTATACTCCAACATCATCACTTAATCTTTCAACACTGCTTACAAACAGTGAGCTGAAACCGAAATCTGTTAATGTTGATATGCGTGCTTATAAAGATTTTGTTTTTGGCGATTATAGATTAAGCCTTTTTGCAAGGGTCTATAATTTGTTTGATATAAGAAATGAAGTCAATGTGTATAATGATAGCGGTACCGCAGACTTTACGATTGATGAATTTTTAAGAAGGAATGATGATAACCCGGATGAATTAGTAAACACATTAGATGAATATTATAGAAACCCGACTTTTTACTCTGAGCCAAGAAGAGTAGAAGTTGGCGCAACTATTTTCTTCTAGAATTAAGGGATTAATTATTGGAAAAAGAATTATGAAAATATCAATTAAATATTATTTCTTGTTTGTGTTTTTATTCCTCTTATCTTCATCAGATATTCTTGCCCAGTTAAGAATTACTGAAAGAGGAAATCCAAACTTTAGAAAAGTTGGTGTACATAGAGGAAACCAGGTGAGAACAGTTTTTTCTAACTATGGTGTTATTGCACAACCCGGTGCCGAGGGTCCTAGAGGTGCCTGGAAATATGATGCTAACGGTTATGTAGGAGATGTTTCACCTGTAGTAGGTATAAGATTACCTATTCGTGATTATTATCGTGGTGCTGTTCCTCCTGATGGAGTTAATGATACACTATATAGTGTCATTATTACTCCAGTTGATCGTCCGGGTGGAGGTGAAGGCGGTGGCGGAAAATCTTATACATTTGAGCCGATACCTGGATTTGCAGATATATCATTAAATGAAACCGGTAAAGGTGTGGCAATGAGCCACTTACCTGAAACCTGGCCGCAGCAATGGCCAGATTATCCAGACTGGTATTATTCAGTGGATAAAAATGAAGATGGCATCGTAGATCCAATTATAATAGACGGCGTTGTTAAAACACCTGCTGTTGATTGGAATGGATATTTGGGTAGAGGTCAATTTAATGGTGATCAGGAAAGTTATTTCTGGATGGATGATAATAATGATGAAGAAAACTATTTGCAAAATCAATTTCTGCCTGATGCTAACGATCCGACAAGAAGAGGACATGCTTTACAGGTCTCAGTTCGCGGATTCCAATGGTCTAGTTTTGTAGCACAAGATGTAATTTTCTGGTTATACAATATTAAAAATGATGGTACAGAAAGTTATGATCAAGCAGCATTTGGTACCCTTATTGGTACTTATGTTGGAGTTGAAGATCCTGAATGGAATGATGATGCTTCGTTCTTTAATGTTCGTGAATCAATCACTTACACCTGGGACTTTGATAAATATATAAATCCTGCTGCAAATCCTCAGTGGCTGCCAAATCCAACACAAGTTGGATATATTGCTTACGCATTCTTAGAATCACCAGGTAACGGATATGACGGTATCGATAACGACGGAGATAATTCTGGAATTGGAACCGGTAATTATTTTGCTGAAACTGATTTTCCGAGTGTTACAGAAGTACCTGCAATTTCATCCGGTGATAATTTAATTCTTATTGATAAAAATACTTTTGAAAGAACAACCTTTATCGTACCTAATGACACCGTTACTGTTGTTTCGATGGGTGTGCCATTTTTTATTCGACCAGGTGTAACAAAATTGGTTGAAGGTAATATTGATCTGATAACAACAAATCCAATTGGTACAACTGCAAGAGACGGAATTGATAATGATCTGGATGGATTGATTGATGAAAACTATCAAGTTCATTATCGTCAGTTTAAAAAATCCGCTGCAATTCCTCCCGCACAAGGAATAGTGCTCATAGATACTTTAGCCCCGGTTCAATATAGGGATTATCTTGCTGGAGGTAATGGAAATCCATTGATTGATGAGAAAAGAGATGATGGAATAGATAATGATGGAGACTGGGATTTTGAATTTGATGATAATGGTGCAGATGGAAAACCAGGGACATTTGATATTGGAGAGGGAGATGGAATTCCAACACCGGGTGAATCAAATTTTGATGCGACTGATGTTAATGAATCTGATCAAATTGGATTGACTAGTTTTCAATACTTTGTTCCCGCTGGAAGTATTACAATGAGTGATGATCCCAATATGTGGACAAGATTACTCCCTGGTTATTTTGACGTACCTTCATCGATTGTTAATAACGTAGCAACCCGAGGTGAAGATGGTGACTTTTTATATGGGTCCGGTTACTTTCCATTATTAGCCGGTAAAACTGAAAGATTTTCTCTGGCACTTGTTTTTGGTGCAAACTATGATGCTGTAATTAAAACAAAGCAGGTTGCACAAATAATTTACGATGCGAATTATAGATTCCAGATTCCTCCGGAAAAACCTACACTTACAGCAGTTCCCGAAAATGGTAAAGTTACACTCTATTGGGATCGATTAGCAGAAGAATCTGTGGATCCCACTACAAGACAGCAGGATTTTGAAGGATATAAGATTTATAAAGGAACCGACCCGGATTTTTCAGATGCATTCTTACTAACGAACGTTAAAGGTGAAAAGAAGGCTTATTTACCAATTGCACAGTTCGATCTTATCAATGGCATTAAAGGAGTATTTCCGTCATCTGCTGAGTTAAATGACATTCTTGATGCTTTACCTTTTGATCTTGGAACAGATAATGGTATTCAAAACTATTATGTTGATACAGATGTTCAGAACGGAAGAACTTATTATTATGCAGTTGTTGCTTATGATAGAGGTGATCCAGATCCTTCTAAGAATTTTTATCCAGCTGAAAATACCAAATTCCTCTCAAAGGATGCTCTCGGTAGAATTTCTACAGATATAAATACGGCAGCAGTAATTCCAAGCGCACCTGTGGCAGGATATGTTCCTCCACCATCTGGAATTGAATTGAGTTTAGTTAGCGGCCCAACTACAGTAAAAACATATTTTGAGGTTGTGGATCCTTATGCGATATTAAATGAAACATATACGGTTTCTTTTAATGACTCTTTTAGAATCACACCTCCAGAAATAAAACCTGTTAATATTTCTACAAATTATTCAGTTCAGGATCCCGCAGGTACCTATTTGGTAAAAGAGCAGCCGTTTGATCCGGATAATGGAGTAATTTTTAATGGTGTAAGATTGTCTTTTGATAGTACCTTTCAAAAGACATTAAACATAAGGCTAAAGACAGCAGGCACTAATAAAGAACAAGGAACTTTATTTAATGATTCTACTGGCTGGAGTATATACAGACCAAAAAATTTAAAATTTACTGCAGATCAATTTATAACTAGTACGATAGCAGCAACCAGATTTCCGCGTGATTATATGCTGACATTTAGTGATACTTATTCAGACAGCTCAAATAAACTTACGGCTTTATTTGGTAATTCCGCGCCACCTGCTAAACTGGTAAATTTTAGAGCGTACGATATTACGGATCGAAACAATCCTATTAGAGTACAATTTGGTTTTGGTGAACCAAGACCATTCAGACGCGATACACTTTCTTTTGGTGATAATATAATTCTTTCAGATCCCACAGGAACCGATTTTTCCTGGAGACTGACTATTGCCGGAGCTGATAGCTCCGAATTTGTACCGGTCGGTGGAGATACTTTATTTGTCCGTTTCTTAAAACCAATTTCTGGTGATGATAAATTTGAGTTTACTACAACTAAAGCATCATACGATTTAAATACTGCAAAAGAACAATTAGAGCTTGTTAAAGCTGTACCTAACCCTTATATAGTTGCTAATGTGTTTGAAGAACCATTACCTCCAACGGTTAGAGGACGTGGTGAAAGAGTTGTGTACTTTATCAATTTACCGGCAAAATCAAAAGTGCATATTTACACTTCAAGTGGAAGCCATGTTCAAACACTTCAACACGATGGAAACTTAAACAACGGTTCAGTTGAATGGGATCTAAGAACTAAAGAAGGTCTGGATATCGCCTACGGAGTATATTTCTATGTTGTAGAAGTAGAAGGATTGAGCGAAAAGAAAACAGGCAAACTGGCAATAATTAAGTAACCGATTACCAGTGAATATAACGGAGATTAAAATGAAAAAAATATTCTTAATAATAATACTTGGTTTGTCGGTTAATTTATTTCCGCAAACCAAAGTTGGTACAACTGTAGCAAACTTTTTAACAATTCCAGTTGGGCCTCGAGCTTCAGGAATGGGTGGTGCATTTACCGCTGTTGCAAATGATGCTACTACAGCCTTTTGGAATCCTGCTGGTCTGTCAAGACTATCAAGGAGTGAGTTTACTGCTTCCACAGCTGAGTGGCTGGTAAGTTCAAGAACTAATTTTGTTGTATTAGGTTTTAAAATGGATGATGATAATGCTCTAGGTATTAGCATCAATCAATTAGATTATGGTGAAGAAGAAATTACAACAGTGCAGCAGCAAAATGGAACAGGGCAGTATTGGTCTGCTTCAGATATAGCAATTGCAATTTCTTATTCCAGAAATCTAACAGATCGTTTTTCCATTGGTGGAACAGTAAAATATATTTCACAAACAATTTATGATGTTTCAGCAACTGGCTTTGGAGTTGATGTCGGACTTTTATTCTATACACAGCTTGAAGGTTTAAGCTTAGGAATGAATATCTCTAACTTTGGAACTGAAATGCAGCTTGATGGAAAATCATTGTTACAGCCGATTGATATTGATCCGGCAAATGCAGGAAATAATTCTAATATATCCGGACAGTTGCTTACAGAATCCTGGGCATTACCATTAACTTTTGATGTTGGTGTTGCTTATAATGCTTTTAAGAATGAAGACTGGTTATTAACATTAGCTGGTGATGCAGTTATTCCAAATAACCAATCCACTTATGGAAATCTTGGACTTGAAATTACTTATGCTAATTTAATTTCTTTACGCGGCGGTTATAATTCTTTGTTTAAGGAAGAAGCCCAAGAAGGACTGACAGCAGGTGTTGGACTTCAATATGATTTTGGCGGATTCTTTGCAAAGTTTGATTACAGCTATGCAGATTTTGGAATCTTTGATCCTATATCAAGATTTTCATTATCTGTAGGTCTTTAATAATCAATATGTAACAGTTATTTCAAGGGGTGCGATATGAAAAAACTGAAAGTTTTAGCACTGATCTTTTTGGTCAGTGCTTTTTCTTTTTCACAAAGTATCAACGTAACATTCCAGGTTGATATGAGTATTCAGATCTTTGTAGGCAATTTTCCAGCTGGTGCAAATGTGGTTGTTCGTGGTAGTTTCCAGTCTGATTTTGGTGATCCGAGTGGAAACTGGCAAGGCAATCTATACCAATTATCAGATCCTGATAGTGATGATGTATATACCGGTACATTTAGTGCACCTGCATCCCTTGCTGGTAACTCTTATATTTTTAAATATGTTATTGTAAACCCACCGGCTAGTGATAATTGGGAATCTACTCCTGATAGACCATTTACAGTAACTTCTCCTTCGGTAGTTCTACCTAAAGTGTGGTTTAATAATGATAGCATTTTCATTCCATATATCGAAGTTGCCAATACGCTTAACTTTACTGCAGATATCAGCGGCATTCTGGGGGTTGGCATCGGTGGTGCTTTCGATCCATCTCAAGATTCACTTTTAGTGATGGGTTTGGATTGGGATAATTATGGAAAAGATGTTGTTGGAAATAGAATGATGGAGAATACTGATCCATTCAATCCAGGTATTTATACCACAACACTAACTGTAACTAATGGAAGTGCTGCACCAAATGGGATAGGTGATTCAACTAAATGGAAATTTAAAGCTTTCCCTGATTCAAGATTTCAGAGTGACGGCTGGGAGATGACCACAGAAAGGTGGCATATTTATGAAGCAGATGGTTCAGTAATAGATTTACCTCCTATTGTTCCAAGAATTTTTCCCATAACAGATACAACAACGATAGACGTTGACTTAACAATAAATGTTGATATGCTTGGTGCAGTAAACTTTTATAATGGATTGCCAATTCCTTTATCGGATATTGAGTTTGTTGGAATGAGAGGCGGAGCAGATTTTTTAGGCAGCTGGAATATGGGTGGCTGCTGGTGTGTTAATGATACGATAACAGGAGGTATGAAAGTGTTAACTCAAGTATCCACAACATTCTGGAGTTATCACGTTATTATTCCAGCCGGCTCTGGTGTTCTTGGTGTATACGAATATAAATTTGCTGCAATGTATCCCGGTGCAGATACTGTCAATGGAGGAATCAATCCCCTTGATAACGAACGTGGATTTGGAGACAATCACGGTCTTGTGATTGAAAATGTGCCTTCAATAGTTCGAAACCATTCGTTCGGAACCCCTGACCCATTTTATAACGTAGAGAGAATTGGAAATTTATTGCCATCTGATTTTCAATTGGAGCAAAACTATCCCAATCCATTTAATCCAACAACAAAAATAAGATACAGTATTCCTGAACATAGTTTTA
>OEIV010000772.1_pt1 | contig 16209 bp, 13 predicted proteins | sample 1539231 | NCBI WGS metagenome assembly OEIV01 (sample SAMN03794762, study PRJEB22550) | activated sludge metagenome | feature: wastewater treatment plant; material: activated sludge; isolation source: Wastewater treatment plant of a petroleum refinery complex | place: Argentina: Buenos Aires ...
ATTGCTGGAGCAGTTAAAGGACCTGCGAAAAAAAGTAGCGAAGGAAAAGAACTTGCCTCCTTTTGTGATATTCCTGGAAACCTCACTGGAAGATATGGCTACGATGTATCCCACTTCGATGGCAGAACTGGAAAAAATAAGCGGTGTAAGTAAGGGCAAGGCTATGCGCTATGGCAAGCCGTTCCTGGATATGATTAGTGCTTACGTGGAAGAACATGAAATTGAAAGGCCCGATGATTTTGTAATGAAAACGGTTGCCAACAGGAACAATAACAAGATATTCATCATACAGAATGTTGACAAGAAAATTCCACTTGAAACAATTGCCAAAAACAAAGACCTGCGCATAGAAGAACTTTTGGAAGAGATGGAAACCATTGTGGCCAGCGGCACCAAACTAAACCTGAATTATGCCATCAACGACATGGTAGACGAATACGAGCAGGAAGAGATCATTGATTATTTCAAGAGTTGCGAAACATCTTCGCTACAGGTGGCACAGGAAGAGCTGGCCGACAGTGATTTCAACTGGGAGCAGCTGAAGCTGATGCGAATCAAGTTTTTGTGTGAGTATGGGAACTGATCGCCCGTTTTAGTATATCATAAGCAACCCCTATTTTAGGGTATCCTTGTACGATAGTTCTCTGTTTATTGATTCATGTATTTGATCCATTACACCGCTTGCACATAAACAAGAATGGTAAATTCTCCTGCCATTGCTTATCTTACAGTCCTGTTTTTATTATTAACAAAAACTAATAAAATTTATATTATGTCCAAAGTAAGTGCATATGCCGCCACCGCTGCTGATGCAGTCCTTGGTCCGTTATCTATTGAAAGAAGGGCTCCCGGGCCGCATGATGTACAGATAGACATCCTTTATTGCGGTATTTGCCATTCAGATATCCACCAGGTAAGGAATGAATGGGGCAATTCCATTTATCCCATGGTGCCCGGCCATGAAATTGTGGGGCGCATATCCGCCGTTGGTGAACACGTAAAAAATTTCAAGGTAGGAGAACTGGCCGGGGTGGGGTGCATTGTTGATTCGTGCCGTACCTGCAGCCAGTGTGAAGCGGGAGAGGAGCAGTACTGTGAAACCGGGCTTATAGGCACCTATAACAGCCTTGACAAGAACGGCCAGCCCACCTATGGCGGTTATTCCTCACAGATAGTTGTGGATGAAAAATACGCCCTGCATATACCCGAAAGCCTTGACCTGAAAGGAGTAGCACCCTTGTTGTGTGCCGGCATCACCACGTATTCGCCGCTCAGGCACTGGAATGTAGGCCCCGGGCAAAAGGTTGCTGTTGTTGGACTGGGAGGCCTGGGGCATATGGGCGTTAAGCTGGCAAATGCTATGGGCGCAGAGGTAACAGTAATAAGCACATCAGACAGCAAGGAAGCGGATGCCAAAAGGCTGGGCGCCACCCATTTTGTGAACAGCCGCAAAGAAGGGGCGCTGGATGCGTTGAAAAACCATTTCCATTTCATACTGAACACGGTATCGGCGCCTAACAGTTATGATAAACTGTTGCCCTTATTGAAAACCAATGGCGCCATGGTATTGGTAGGGGCTCCAGCCGAACCTTCTGCCGTAATGGGTTTTAACCTGATCATGCAGCGCCGCACACTTGCCGGCTCGCTGATTGGCGGCATCCGGGAAACCCAGGAAATGCTTGATTTTTGTGCAACTCATGGAATAACCAGCGATGTGGAAATGATCAACATCAGCCAGGTAAATGAAGCTTATGAAAGGGTGTTAAAGAGTGATGTGAAATACAGGTTTGTGATAGATATGGCCACATTGAAGTAATTGATAAAGGAAGGTATTCATGGTTAGAATTTGAAAATAATCAACCCAGAATACCCTATTTTAAAGTAAAACCCCCTATTTTTGCAACCCCGAAAGGGAATTTTTGCCCTCGCTAAAGCAATTGCAGATATCTGCTTTCGCTAAAGCTACGGCAGATGAAGGTGCGGTAGCTCAGTTGGTAGAGCAATGGACTGAAAATCCATGTGTCGCCGGTTCAATCCCGGCCCACACCACAGAAGCGGGAAAATTGACATCACAGTCGGTTTTCCCGCTTTCTTTTTCCCCTATAACCCGCTTCAGTCGTGCAAAGTAGAGGAATACTGAATTGATCCTTGGCGTTCGATAATCCTGTGTTTCCTTGTTTACATAAATTCCCTCCGGAAAGAGCAGGTATTGAATCCGTTGCTTGTTGGCAAAATCGCTCAAACGCCACAGGGACGGGAGATTAGAGGAAAATTCAAGAGCCATTTCCACACTGTTTTCCAGGTTCGATAAATAAGTACCGGACTTAGCCAGCTGGAGTTCGATCTGTTTCCGCTCCCCTTCATATTTTTCTTTCAGTTGCTGGTAGCACTCCCGGTCAATATCGCCTTCAATAAACCGTTCATTCAGCTTTAAAACCTTTGTGGCCAGTTCAGAAAGGTTTCTGTTCATGATGGCTGTTTGTTCTTTTTTGTCGCTGTTCTTTTCGTGGTAAACAGCTCTCATATCATCCGCAATTAAAGATCGAACGGAAGAGCTTGCATCTAAGCTGAGGTCTTTCATCAGGTATACAAAATCCTCGTGCAAACGACCTGCATTCAAATTACTGTTACAGCCCTTTGTATTGCACTTGTAATACCAAATCGTCTCCTTTTTCTTATAGGCGGTAAAGAACTCATTACATCTGTCGCACCGCAAAAAGCGTTTGAGCGGAGCTTCCTCCCTTTCATGTTTTATTTTAATACCATCCTTGTGATGCGGAAGCGCATTGTTTGCTTTGAGGAATATTTCTCTTGAAACCATTTTTTCGTGCTTTCCTTCCACTACCTGCCCATCCAGCATGTTATGAGCCATCAGGCCGCAATAAAAAGGATTCCGGAAAATATCTGAAATGCGTTGATTGGCTATCTTAAAACCAAGCGCATTGAGCCGGTTGCAAATTTCCTCGTTGGTAATGCTTTCATGGGCTTTCCACAGAAATGCCTTCCTGAGCAGCTTCCCTTTTTCATTAACTACAATTTTCCGGATACCATTTTCTCTAATAATGGAATACCCCATCGGCGGCATGGTTGGCCACTCTCCACGTAACAGCATTTCTTTTACACCAGCCATGCATTTTTGTCGGCGGAGCTGGTTGTCATACTCACTAAAGATAAACTGGATGTTTTGCTGCAGGTTGCCGCTGGGCGTGGTAATATCCGTCGGCTGACTTACAGAATGCAGCAGAATACCCTGCTTCTTTAACTGCTCCGTAATATAGATCGCATTGGCGCCCGAACGGCTGAAACGGTCAACGCTGTAAACAATGATATGGGCTATTTTCTCCTTGCTTTTCTTTACAAACGCAAGCATCCGGTTAAACTCCTTTCGCTCATCCGTTTTGGCACTTTCATAAGTGCCGCCAAAATAGCCCTGAATCTGGTAACCGCTTTTAATAGCGAACTGCTCACAGTGTTTGCGCTGCGTTTCGAGACTCATGTTATTATCTGCCTGCTCTTTGGTTGACACACGTGTGTAGATCACACAATTATTGCCTCGGTTGATTTGGGCAGACTTGCCTTTTGCGAAATTTTCGAACAAAACTGAATCATTCATATGTTTCTGATATTATGCTGCCATTTTTTTAGCGGTATTTAATTCAACCACTTTTGTTTTTTCCATTTGTGCTTGCCTAACAAGGTTACCATATACAATTTCAGTATAGGCCCGGATGGTGTTTACTATTTCATTTATCTGGTTATCATCCAGCTGGCTGAACTCTGGATATTTTCTAACATCTTCTGCTGAAATTCTTTTCATAAGGGTACGTGAAATTAAGTAATTAATTGATAATCAATGACATAAATTAAAAAAGGAGGGGTTAATCCTCCTTTTCATTTTCCTCATCATCATCGTCATCTGCATGATCATCAATGATGTCTTCAATTTCATGGACAGCCGCTTTCTGGTCTTCATCATCCTTGTCATAACTTACTTCCAGGTAAATGAGTTCATGATCTTCATCTGTACCGGTCAGACTGTTATCCAGATCATTGTCAATAAGGACATCTACGACTTCGGGCATTGCGCCAACAGGAACTTCCAATTCCTTTACTCTGAGCGTTTTCATAAGATTTTAATTTTTACACAAAACTATGGCGGTGAAAAAGTCCACTTTCCACTTATTGACAGTTTGTAACCGTTTTTGAAAGAAATTGTACGTTTTTGCAAGTTTGGGAATACTTTGTCCGAATTTGTCTGATACTTGTTGCGCCTCTTTAAACTAAAAATTCACTTATTTGAAGGGTAAGCATTGTTAGAGGCTGTAAAATCTTATAATTTTGACTGAATGCTAAGTCATTAGTAATCACGATATTTTACACAAAAGGAATACTAATTATCTGAACTATTGTAGATTTTGAAAATTTCTACAAAGAATTATTTGTAAAAATAAAAACATTTTCTATCTTTGTGGAATTGAAATGTTCTACAATGATAAAAACACTAAGCGTGGCATCCATTTCTGAGATCCGGTTTGGGCTTTACGCTCAGCCGGACCCTTTAGGCTCAGCGGCTTACCTGCAAGTCCGGCAGTTTACAGAGGACGGCAGGTTGACAACTCAAGCTGATGAGTATATAAATATAGACAAAAAAACAGAGGCCCATTTGTTAAAAGCTGGTGATGTTTTATTCGCTGGTAAGGGTAACAGGTTGTTTTCATGGTGTTACACGCTTACTGACTATCCAGTTGTAGCTTCTTCCATCTTCTTTGTATTACGACCCGATCAAAGGTTGGTATATCCAGAATACCTGGCTGCAATACTAAATGCTCCACAAAGCAAAGCGGCCTTCCAGCAATTAGGTAGCGGGACAAACATTTTTTCTATCCGAAAATCAGAACTGGGAGCGTTTGAAATTCCATTACCGCCAATGGCACAACAAAAACGAATAGCCGCATTAGCTACATTACATCAGCAGGAAATCGAACTATCTCAAAAACTTATTGCAGAAAAGCAAAATTTATATAACGCAAGCATATCTAAACTTATTAAATAATTATAATGGAAAAGAAACTCACTCAAAAAGAAATAAACAGCATTGTCTGGAAAGCCTGTGATACATTTCGTGGAACCATTGACGCCACTCAATACAAGGATTACATCTTAACCATGTTATTCCTTAAATATGTTACTGATGTATGGAAGGACAAAAAGGCAGCTTATGCAGAAAAGTATAACGGTGATGAAGTACGGGTTGAAAGAGCACTGCGTAACGAACGTTTCCAGGTTCCGGGTGAATGCACCTTCGATTTCCTATTTGAACAGCGTAACGAAAATAACCTGGGCGAACTAATCAACATTGCTTTGGAAAAACTGGAAGATGCCAATCGCAGTAAACTGGAAAGGGTGTTTCGCAACATTGACTTCAACAGTGAAGCAAACCTTGGTCAAACCAAAGACCGTAACCGTCGTTTAAAAAACCTGCTGGTTGATTTCTCTGCGCTGAACCTACAACCTTCACACCTGGAAGGGAACGATATAATAGGTGATGCTTACGAATTTTTGATTGCACAGTTTGCAGGCGATGCAGGAAAAAGAGCAGGAGAATTTTACACCCCCGGAGAAGTTTCAACCCTATTGGCAAAGCTGGTAGATCCGCAGCCAGGTAACCGCATTTGTGATCCTGCTTGTGGATCTGGTTCGTTATTGATTAAGGTAGCAAGAGAAGTGGGCAGCAACAACTTCTCTCTGTACGGACAGGAAAATAACGGAAGCACTTGGGCGTTGGCTCGTATGAATATGTTTCTGCACGAAATGGACAATGCAGACATTGAGTGGGGCGATACATTAAACAATCCCCGTTTGCTTGAAGGTGATCACCTGATGAAGTTCCACATTGTAGTTGCTAATCCACCCTTCTCATTAGATAAATGGGGTGCCGATAATGCCCTGGCCGACCAGTACAACCGCTTCCATCGTGGTACACCACCCAAGAGCAAAGGTGATTATGCGTTCATTACACACATGATTGAAACCACCTATGAAGATATTGGTAAAACCGGTGTGATTGTTCCGCATGGTGTTTTGTTCCGTGGCAGCAGCGAGGGAAAAATAAGAGAGCAGTTGATTAAAGAAAACCTGCTGGAAGCTGTCATTGGTTTACCTGCTAACCTGTTCTTTGGTACCGGCATTCCTGCAGCCATCCTCATTTTCAACAAAGGCAAAGGAAATAATAAAGATGTGTTGTTCATTGATGCCAGTCGTGAATACCAGGAAGGTAAAAACCAGAACCGCTTGAGAGAAGATAAGGACATCAAGCATATTGTTGATACCTACAAAGCATTCAAAGATGCGGCACCGTTAACAACAGAAGAAGGTGCGGTAATAGAAAATAAATATGCATACAGGGCAACACTAAAAGAGATTGAAGAGAATGATTACAACCTTAACATCCCTCGTTATGTGGATACATTTGAAGAGGAGACCCCGGTTGATATTGCTGCTACTCAGGTTGAAATCACCCGGCTGAAATCAGAGTTGGCTGGTGTTGAAGCACAAATGGAAAACTATTTAAAAGAACTAAACCTTATTTAACATGCTTACAAAAGAACAAAAAACAGAGTTCAATGAAATACTGGAGGAACTGGGAAATACGCTGGATATTTCCGAAAGCCAGTTTGATGCAGCTGTCAAAAGTTATAAAGCTGTAGGCTCATGGCTTTGCGATGAAGAGTCATTGCTGAAGCCTTACAATCCAACTATCAAACCACAGGGTTCTTTCCTGCTGGGCACAACGATACGTCCATACGACGAAAACCAGGACCTTGATATTGACCTTGTGTGTGAGCTATCTGGCAAAAATGATTGGTGGACACAGAAGGACTTGAAAGATATTGTTGGTGAACAACTCGAAAGCCATAAAACCTATGAGAGTTTATTGGATGAAGAAGGTCGTAGATGCTGGACTTTAAGGTACAGGGAGAATTCCGACCGGAATGATAAGTACCACATGGATATACTTCCGGCTGTTATCGCTTCTGGCTATTCAGTTCTCTTGGAAAAAGCGTTTTCAAATGTAACTTCTCATCAGGTAGACCATTTGGCCGTTAGTATCACGGATAAAGAAGAAGATAATTATGAAACCGAAAGGCGACCCGAATACTGGTTAAAAAGTAATCCCTTCGGTTATGCAAAATGGTTTATTGACCAGGCTACAGTTCCCGGCGTTAGGTTGTTTTCACTTAATGAAGCGGTGAAGTCAGTTCCAAAGTTTCAAAAGGAGAGAATGCCCTTGCAAAGGGTTGTTCAAATTTTAAAACGACACAGGGATATGATGTTTAAGGATGATAAGGAAAAGCCCATTTCCATTATCATCACTACACTGGCCGCTTACGCATATCAGAAGCAGACCAATGTATTGGAAGCCTTGGTAGATGTAATTGACAGAATGCCATTATTCATTCAGACCAAGCGGGATCCATTTACAGGAGCGTATTACAAGTGCGTTGAAAACCCGGTTAACTCTGCTGAGAACTTTGCTGATAAGTGGAGAGAAACGCCTGCCAAAGAGAAGAAGTTCATGGACTGGCTGAAGAAAGTGAAAGAGGACATTTCCAATACAACAGTTCAACGTGGTCAGCAGAACATTATGGAAAGTCTTTCCAGAGCATTTGGTTCGAATGAGATTACAAAAACGTTCAGCAATATCGGACAACGCAAAAGGCTTTTAACCGAGCAGGGTGCAAACCGCTTTGATACAAAGGTTGGTATCATAGCCGGTGCTGCCAATGCAATCAAACCGCATAACTTTTATGGTTCAGAAGATTAAACCTTTACCGATTGGAGTGCAGGCTATGAGCATAAAACGCATGTTCATTGACGGCAAAGTAACCACTGTACATGATCAGCAGTTGACGTGGACACAGACCATTTCCCCATCACCATTGGGTGGTTTATATAAGGTGAAGCTGGTGTACCATCTCAACAAGTCACCAAAGATTTATGTGGTGGATCCCAAACCCTTGCCTTTGGCAAAAGGAAAAAATAAGCTGCCGCATTGCTATGATCAAAAAGAGCAGCATTTATGCCTGTACTATCCTGATGGCAAAGAGTGGAACAAAACAATGTTGTTGGCAACAACAGTAATTCCTTGGACCTATGAGTGGCTTTACCATTACGAAATATGGTTGGGTACTGGTGAATGGACTGGTGGTGGAGTACATCCACAAAATAATTTACCTAAAAAACAAAATGAGCATGAGTAATAAACCAGGTTTCAAGCATACGCCGTTGGGATGGCTACCAGTTGATTGGGAGATAAAAAAATTAGGAGAATTAGGAAAAGTGGTTTCGGGTCTTACTTACGATCCTTCACAGATAAACGGAGAAGGAGTTCTTGTGCTTCGATCCTCAAATATAAAAAACAGAAGGTTGGAGTTTTCTGACAATGTCTTCGTCAAAGTATCAGAGGGTGAATATAACCCTGTACAAGAAGGTGACATATTGATATGCGTCAGAAACGGCAGTAGGGATCTCATTGGAAAAAATGCTCTAATCACGGATAAAGCAAAAGGTCTTGCATTTGGTGCTTTTATGGCAATATTCAGAAGTGATTGTAATTCTTTCCTATACCATGTGTTTGATACAGATACTTACCTGAAAGAAATACATAAAAATCTAGGTGCTACAATTAATTCTATCAACGGAAGTGATCTCAAATTATTTAAAGTTCCATTTCCTCCGAAGAAGGAAAGAGAAAATATCACGGTTATCCTTTCTTCATTCGATGAAGCCATCACTACTACTCAGCAACTGTATGAGCGTTTACAACAGCGCAACAAAGGCTTAATGCAGCAGTTGCTTTCAGGTAAAAAAAGGTTGAGGGGATTTAATAAGCCTTGGAAAGAAATTCATCTTTCAGATGCTTTTAATGAAAGGAACGAAACGGGGTATCTTAATCTAAATTTGCTCTCCGTTGGTTCATTAGGGGTCTATCCTCAATCCCAATCTGAAAAGAGAGACACATCAAACAGTGATAAGGCGAAATACAAAAGAATTTGCCCCGGTGACATTGGTTACAACACTATGCGGATGTGGCAAGGCAGAAGTGCGTTATCAAGCCTGGAAGGTATTGTTAGCCCAGCCTATACAATCGTTACACCTAAAAAAAGTCAACATTCTCAATTTTATGCCTACCTCTTTAAACTTCCTTCAGTTGTAAATAAGTTCTTCCGGAATTCACAAGGCTTAGTTGAAGACACGCTGAACTGCAAGTTCAAAGATTTTGCAAAAGTAAGGGTTGAATTACCGGAATATGAAGAGCAGATTGCTATTGCTAATGTTCTTACAATAGCACAGGTAGAAATTAAATCTTATGAGAAAAAACTAAATGCATTACAACAGCAGAAGAAAGGTCTGATGCAAAAATTATTAACTGGCGAAGTAAGAGTAAAATTTTAATATGAGTAAAACATCAATACCAGCAAAAGTCATAAATCAGCTACTTGTCAAATCTGTTGGCAGGTGCCAGTACCGTGGTTGCAATAAATCCTTATACAAAGATCTGGTAACAAAGAGAAATTTCAATCAGTCATACATTGCCCATATTGTAGCAGATGAGCCAGGTGGTCCGAGAGGAGATGCAAAGCGTTCTAAGTTGCTGGCTAAAGATTTGAACAACCTGATGCTGTTGTGTGATACACACCACAGGCTTGTTGACAAAATAGATGTAGCTGGGCATCCTGAAGCAACTCTTTTAGAAATGAAAAAAGAGCATGAAGACAGAATAGAGCGGGTTACTGCCATCGCTCCAAATATGCAAAGCCACATTTTAACTTACCGTGCTAACATTGGTGTGCATTCCCGAGAAGTTAGTTACCAGACGGTCAGCCAGTATTTGCAGCCTGAATACTACCCTGCGGAAGCAGAAACAATTGATCTAAGTTTATCGAATAGTGTAGAGCGAGATAAAGACACTTCTTTTTGGTCTGCTGAAATTACAAACCTCGAAAAACAGGTAGAAAAGAAACTGCATCGCTCTTTTGCTAAAGGAGAAATCAAACACCTGTCAGTGTTTGCATTCGCTCCAATGCCTTTGCTTATTAAGCTGGGTACATTAATTAATGATATAAGCGTTGCTGATATTTATCAGCCGGTACGTTCACCCAACACATGGAAGCTGACTAATGATCCAGCATCTGTGTCTTATAATGTCTTTTCTCCAGTTGCAAAGCATAAGACAGTCGCATTGAACATCTCCTTAAGTGCAACCGTAACAAACGACAGAATAACAAATGTTTTAGGTGAAGATTGCAGTATTTACACGATTACAATCCCTTCACCTTTCAATGATTATCTTAAATGTAAGAATGACCTGGTTGAATTTGGGAATACAATGCGTAAACTGTTTGATCATATCAAAGCTGAATACAACGATAGGACACCGTTACACATTTTTCCCGCCATGCCAATAGCTACAGCTATAGAACTCGGACGCGTGTGGATGCCCAAAGCCGATATGCCTTTGATTATTTATGATCAAAACACGGCAGCCACCGGTTTTAATAAAGTGCTTGAAATATATAATAAATAATCATGCAACTACCATCATTTAAAGAAGACCATATTTCCCAGATACCGGCACTTCAAATGCTGATGAAGCTTGGCTACCGGTACCTTACACCCGATGAGGCACTGGAAGCAAGGGGTAATCGCAGCTCAAACGTATTGCTGGAAACCATACTAAAAAAGCAGCTTAAGGAGATTAATAAGATTGAGTACAAAGGCAAAGAGTTCCCTTTTAATGATACAAATATCAACACAGCCATTCTTGCCCTAAGAGATCTGCCATTACAGGATGGATTTATGGCAGCAAGCCAGGCTTTTTATGATCTGGTAACCCTGGGTAAAAGTTTAGAGCAAAATGTATTAGGCGATAAGAAGAGTTTTTCATTTAAGTACATTGATTGGGAGCATCCTGAAAACAATGTTTACCACGTAACTGAAGAATATTCCGTCCTTCGTTTCGAAAGAACGGATACCTATCGTCCTGATGTGATACTGTTTATTAATGGTATCCCGATGGTGGTGATTGAATGTAAAAGTCCAAAGATCAAACACCCCATTGACCAGGCCATAGAGCAGCACCTACGTAACCAACAGGAGGACGGCATTCGGTCATTGTATTACTATTCAAACCTGGTTGTTGGTTTAGCAGTTAACGGAGCCAGGTATGCCACCACAGCTACAGCAAAAGAGTTTTGGAGTGTTTGGAAAGAACAATTCAGACATAAAGAAGACGAGCTGCATTATCATCAAAAATTACAGCAAATTAAAAACGCACCGTTACCAGACAATGACCGAACAGTATTATTTAAAGAAAGGTTTCAGTATGTTCTTCAATACTTTAATCAGCTAGAGCAGGAAGACTTGGCGATCACTGAACAGGACAAGATGCTTTACAACCTATGCCGTCATGATAGACTGTTAGACATCATGTATCATTTCGTTTTGTTTGATGATGGAGTAAAAAAGATTACCCGGTATCAACAATACTTTGCCGTAAAATGGACGCTGGAACGTATTAGTAAAGTAGAAACAGATGGTAAGAGACAGGGCGGTGTTATTTGGCATACGCAGGGAAGCGGTAAGTCATTAACCATGGTGATGCTGGCTCAGCTCATTGCAATGCACCCAGCCATCAAGAACCCACGAATAGTGTTAATAACTGATCGCGTTGATTTGGATGATCAAATAACCGAGACCTTCAAAAAATGCCATAAAATAGTAAGACAGGCAACTAAAGGTGCATCTACTGAGGCAATAAAAATATTCAGGAACGAAGATCTTAGAGAAAAGGAGTTAGAGAATTTCAAAAAGGATACAAGCTTGTTGGGATACCTTCTTCAATCGGATGATTCAATAATTACCACCATTGTAAACAAGTTTGAAACTTTAGTAAGTAAAGCCTCTGCGTCATTTGAAGCAAATAACATTTTTGTGCTGGTGGATGAAGGACATCGTAGTCATTACGGTCCCATGGGCATTAAAGTTAAAAAGGTGTTTCCTAATGCAGCATTTGTTGCTTTCACCGGTACTCCATTGATGAAGAAGGAAAAGAGTACTGCAGGACAATTCGGGGGCATTGTTCCAGGAACAATTTACACCATATCGAATGCAGTAGAGGATAAAGCAGTTGTACCGCTATTATATGAAGGAAGGCACAACATCATGCACGTAAATGAAAAGCCGTTGGATGCTTTTTTTGATCGTGTAGCAGAGCCGCTTACTGATTATGGTAAGGCTGCATTAAAACGAAAGTTCTCTTCCAGGAATAAAATAGTACAGTCGGCGTCTTTCATTGAAAATACTGCGTGGGATATTGTAAAGCATTTTACTGACAATATTCAGGGGACAGGATTCAAGGGTCAGTTAGTTGCCCCCAATAAGCTATCAGCAATAAGGTATAGGGATGCTTTTAAAGACATTGGTAGGGTATCCGTTGAGTTGTTGATTTCTGCACCTGATGACCGGGAAGGTGAAGAAGATGCATTTGAAGAAAGTGATGATAAGGTAAAAGCATTTTACAATGCTATGATGGATAAATATGGTAACCAGGAGAAGTATGAAAAAGCTATTATCAACAGCTTTAAGAAACAGGATGAACCGGAAATTATTATCGTTGTAGATAAGTTACTGACAGGTTTTGATGCACCACGTAATCAGGTGCTATACCTCACAAGGAATTTAAGAGAACATACATTATTACAGGCGATTGCAAGGGTAAACAGGTTGTACCCCGGTAAAGATTATGGTTACATCATTGACTACTACGGCAATCTTGAAAATCTGGATGATGCACTGCATACTTATGCAGGGTTGGAAGAGTACGATCCTGAAGAATTGATTGGAACCCTAACAAACATCACAAAAGAAATTGAAAAGCTGCCACAGGTACACTCTGAATTGTGGGACATCTTCAAAGAAGTAAAGAACAAGTACGATGAACCAGCATACGAGGAATATTTAGCTGATGAATCAAGAAGGCACAGTTTCTATGACAAGCTTTCGGCTTATCTGCGAATATTGAAGCTGGCTTTATCAAGCTTAGACTTTAGCAACATCACACCGGAAAAGCAAATCGAAAAGTATAAGAAAGATGCTGCGTTCTTTTTGGCACTGAGGGTATCTGTAAAAAGGCGATACATGGATGAAACTGATCACAGAGACTATGAAGCACAAGTGCAAAAGCTAATCGATAAGCATATCACATCGGATGGTGAAGTTTTGAAGATTACAGACCTGGTAAACATATTTGACAAAGAGGAAAGACAAGCAGAACTGGAAAAGCTTACAGGTAAGGCAGCTAAGGCAGACCATATTGCCAGCCGTACATTAAAAGCTATAAGCATTAAATGGTATGATGATCCGGTTGAAAGCAAGCGGTTGTCAGAGCTAATTAAAAAGACAATTGAAGACTACCATCAGCAAAGAATAAATGAAGCAGAATACTTAGCAAAAGCAAAAGACTTTGAAGACGCTTTCTTCAATGGTAGACGCAGTAATGTTCCTGCATCTATAAAAGACAGCCCCACTGCTATTGCATTTTACAATCTTACCTCAGAAGAGCTAAAGAATGGTTTTGAATCAAAAACGAACAGAATGGATATAGCAGCAGAAATAGCTACCGGTATTGATGGTGTGGTAAAGACAAATGTTTTTGACAATGGACATCCTGTAATAGACTGGCAAAAGAACGATGATATCAAGGGAAAGATACGTATAGAAATTGATGATTTTCTTTTCGAAATAAAAAATAAGTATGATCTGGAATTAAGTTTTGACGATATTGATCGATTGATAGCGGAGTGTATTAAAGTGGCAGAAACAAAATACAAGAGCTAATGCTGCATCAGATAAAATTTGGAAGTAGATCTATTGTTTTCAATCTGGAACACAAGAAACGTAAATCGTTAGGTATTAAGGTTCATCCAGATAATCATGTAGAAGTGTTGGCACCATTTGGTGCAAAGGAAGAAAAGATATTAGAAAAAGTAAAAGAGAAAGCCCCCTGGATATTAAAACAAATTGATCACTTCAACAGCTATAAACCCGCAACACCTAAAAGAAGGTTTATTAATGGAGAGACACATTTATACCTCGGTCGTCAATACAGGTTGAAAATTGTTCCTGATAGCAAGAATATAATAAAAGCATATCGTGGTCAATTGTGGATGCATACAATAGATACAAAACAAGATGCATTAAAACTGCAGCTTGATAAATGGTATAAACAAAATGCGACCATTGTATTCAACGAGCTTTTAGAAGAGGTATTTCCAAAATTTAACCGGTACAAGATTAAGAAGCCATCTCTTTCAATTCGTTATATGAGTAAGCGTTGGGGTAGCTGTACATCCACGGGTAAAATCATTTTGAACACAGAATTGATCAAAGCTCCAAAAGGCAGTATTGAATACGTAATTGTGCATGAACTATCTCACTTGGTTCATCACAATCACAAAAAAGCCTTTCAGAGTCTTCAACTTAGAATATTACCTGATTGGGAGAAACGAAAAAACAGGCTTGAATGCATGTTATTATAACAACTTTTCATTAAGCCTTCCTTGTTTTCTGGATTGCAAGCAAATCAATACAGGTAAAGACTATTTGCCTTTTTTATGAATATGTGGCTTCAACGTTGGTGTGTTGCCTGGGGTAGACTTATTATCCCTCTGACGCCTGTCGGGCTTTCCTGTTGATTCGGCAATTTTTTTTGGGCCTGGTTTATTACTCATTGTTATCCTATTTATTTGTTATAAAATAATTTGAACCTTCACAAAGCTAATAAATTTAGCATTAAATAGTAACATTGTTTTTTGAACAAGGGATGAGCCGAATAAAATAGTTATTCGGCTCATTATTTTCACTATATTTGAGCCGAATAAGCGCTATAATAGGCTCATGACAAAATACAACTGGCAACAAAATGACTGGTTGCAGTTTAAATTCTCCCTGGAAGCTGTGGAGGACGAACTGCTAACTTTCACTGAAAAAGTGGGGAGAGTATCGGGTATTTTGGAAGGCCTGCCTGAGGAAACAAAGCAGGATGTTATTGTTGAAATCATATTGGCCGAAGCCATCAAAACATCGGAAATAGAAGGTGAATACCCCAGCAGAAAAGATGTGCTTTCTTCCATTCGGAAAAACCTGGGGCTGCTTTACGATACTGAAAACATTAAGGACAAATCTGCTGTTGGCTTAGGTGAACTGATGACTGATGTCCGTAATACATTCAGGGATATTTTGACGGAAGAAAAACTATTTGCCTGGCATAAGATGTTACTGGGCGAAAACAAAGGGGTCGCCATTGGCCAGTGGCGCTCCCATGATGAACCCATGCAGGTAATTTCAGGTGCCCTGGGAAAAGAGAAAGTGCATTATGAAGCGCCGCCATCATCAAGAGTGCCCGAAGAAATGAAACAGTTTATTCAATGGTTCAACGATACCGCTCCGGGTGGTAAACTGGAAATTAAAAAAGCCCCCGTGCGTGCTGCCATCGCTCATTTGTATTTTGAAACCATACATCCTTTTGAAGATGGGAACGGAAGGATTGGCCGGGCCATTGCAGAAAAAGCATTGTCACAAACGATTGGAAGACCCGTTCTGTTAAGCCTGTCCAGAACAATAGAAGCCAATAAGAAACTGTATTACGATTCACTGGAAAAAGCCCAGCAATCAAATGAGATTACGCCATGGATGGAGGATTTCATTAAAACATCATTGGTTGCACAGACTGAAGCGGAGGAACAAATTGAATTTACTTTGAAGAAAACAAGATTCTTTGACCGTTTTAAAGACAAACTGAACGACCGCCAGTTAACCGTTATCAGGCGAATGCTGGAAGAGGGTACTAAAGGTTTTGAAGGAGGAATGAACGCCAAAAAATATATTGGCATAACTAAAACATCAAAAGCCACGGCTACAAGAGACATGCAGCAACTGTTAGAATCAGGTGCGTTTATTCTTGCGGGAAAAGCCGGAGGGCGCAGCACCAGTTACCAGGTCAATTTGTAATTTTTCATATGCTCCCCATCGTTTTCAATCACTCCCTGATTGCTCCGCAATTACTCCCTAATCCCTCCGTACTATCTCCCCAAAGATTCCCTTTTATTCATTTTTCCGCACTCCCAAATACCACCTCTCCAGCCATTC
>OEIV010000773.1_pt1 | contig 16208 bp, 9 predicted proteins | sample 1539231 | NCBI WGS metagenome assembly OEIV01 (sample SAMN03794762, study PRJEB22550) | activated sludge metagenome | feature: wastewater treatment plant; material: activated sludge; isolation source: Wastewater treatment plant of a petroleum refinery complex | place: Argentina: Buenos Aires ...
CCACGATGTAGGGTTGCCCGTCGCGGATGGTCTGCCAGTTCTGCACGTACTCGCCGGTCACCCAGGAGCCATCGGCCACGGGAGGCATGCTGTCCCCGCTGATCTGGAAGGTGCGGTACTTGCGGTCCTTGGCCAGAAAGGGCATCTGGAAGGTGGGCAGGATGCTGATGTACTCCGGATCGGCGTAGCCAAGCGCGTAGCCGGCCTTCGCCTTCTCGGGCACCAGCTCCACGTTCTCGCGGTCCTCGCGGTCCACCGTGGTGGCCAGCACGCGCAGTCGCCGTCCACTGAGGTCGATGTCGCCCCCGCGCTCCAGGATGCCGAGCTGGCTTTCGCTGAGGGCCGGAAGATCGTCCTTGAGCAGCTTGTCGATGCTCACCTTGAAGTATTCGCTCATGCGCACGAGCAGATCGAAGGACGGCTCGGCACTGCCGTTCTCGTAGCCGCTGTAACTGCTGCGCTTGACGTCGAGCGCGATGGCGACCTCCTCCTGCGAGCGACCGCGGCGCTGGCGGAGGAGCTTGATGTTGGAACCGAAGAGCGGGGTTGCCATGGTGATGACGGTTAACGGTTGTCAGTGGTCGGTGCTGGAGGGCTTGAAGCCGATCCGCTTGCGCGGCTCCGAAGGCGGAGCGAGCAGTTGCTTGAGATGATGGAAGAGCAGTTGGATATCGGCGCCCTGCTCCCCCACCCTGCGTTCCAACTGCTCCAGCCGCAGGAGGATGTCCTGGTGGGCGAGCATCACCTGGCGCATCCTCACAAAGAGGTCGATCACCCGGATGCTGACGGCGATGGCACGCGGGCTGCGCAGCAGGTTGGCGAGCATGAGGATGCCGTGCTCGGTGAAGGCGAAGGGCGGGTATTTGCCGTGCTCGCCCTGCTTTAAGGTCGCATTCTGCGACCTTAAAGCGTGGTCCTCCTCGAGCGTGAGCTCGAACATGAACGCTTCGGGGAAGCGCTCCATGTTCCGTCGCACCTGCTCCTTGAGCCGCTTGACCTCCACGCCATACAGCCCGGCCAGATCCCGATCGAGCATGACGCGCTGGCCCCGGATGAGGTGGAGCCGGCCCAGAAGCTGTTCATCGGTGGGAACCGGGGCGCCGTAGCCGGCAGGAGGCTCGGCCACCACGAGGTGCTCCACCGGCAGCAGGTCCGTGTGAGGCGACCTGAACGCAGGCCGTGCGCGGCGCAGGTCGGTGCGCGGGCGGCGGATCGTTGCCAGGGTTCCCATCAGATCACTGATCAGATCTTCGACAGCGCAAACATAATGACTAATTTATCGGACGCAACATGACGGATATTTTGTCAGCGCGGAGCTGTTGGCCGGACGTGGGCTTCCGCCAGGGATGGCAGCGGCAGCCTGCCGCTGGACGGGCCTGCGGAAGGGTGCAGCGAGGAGGCGACCAGCGGAAGCCACCGGAGCGCCCCGGCCGCTGGACCGGACAAGGCAGCTACAGCGGACAGCCCGTTCCCGCCGCTTTGGGCGGGAGGCGGCCAAAGCACCCACATGGATCGAAGCACCCGTAGCGTCGACCCACCGGGGTCGACCCGACCCAACGCCAGTCTGTGCAGGAGAATGAAAAATGTAGAATGATGAATGTAGAATGGAGAACAGGTAGCGCACCATCCTCCACCTCGACCTGTAAGGCCGCATCATGATGCGGCCCAACGCCATGGAACGCACCATCCTCCACCTGGACCTCAACACCTTCTTCGTTTCCGTGGAACGCCTGCGCGAGCCGCGGCTGAACGGCAAGCCCGTGCTGATCGGCAGCGACAGCGACCGCGGCGTGGTGGCATCGTGCAGCTACGAGGCGCGCGCCTTCGGCATACGCAGCGCCATGCCCATGAAGATGGCCAAGCAGCTGTGCCCGGAGGCGATCATCCTGCGCGGTGACAGCGGGGCCTACCTGAAGAAAAGCGATGAGGTGACGGAGATCATCCGCGCCAGCGTGCCGCTCTTCGAGAAGAGCAGCGTGGACGAGTTCTACGTGGACCTGAGCGGCACCGACCGCTTCCACGGCAGCCGCAAGCTGGCGGCGGAACTGCGGCAGCGCATCATCAAGGAAAGCGGACTGCCCAACAGCTTCGGCATGAGCATCAACAAGACGGTGAGCAAGGTGGCCACCGGCGAGGCCAAGCAGGGGCCCGGCGAATGGTACGTGGAGCGCGGCACGGAGAAACCCTTTCTGGCGCCCATGCCCATTGAGCGCATCCCCGGCGTGGGCGAGAAGACGGCACACCTGCTGCGCAGCATGGGCGTGGCGAAGATCCACACGCTGCAGGAGGTGCCGGTGGACCTGATGCAGCGCCTGCTGGGCGAGCACGGGCCGGTGCTGTGGCGCAAGGCCAACGGCATCGACGACAGCCCCGTGGTGGCATGGCACGAGCGCAAGAGCATCAGCACCGAACGCACCTTCGAGCGCGACACCATCGATGTGGTGAAGCTGCGCGGCCTGCTCACCGCCATGGCCGAGAGCCTGACCTTCCAGCTGCGCAAGGGCGCCAAGCTCACCAGTTGCGTGGCCGTGAAGATCCGCTACGCCGACTTCAACACGCACACGCGGCAGCAGCGCATTCCCTACACGGCGTGCGACCACCTGATCCTGCCCACGGTGCACGAGCTGTTCCGCGCGCTGTACGACAGGCGGCAGCGCATCCGCCTCATCGGCGTGCGCTTCAGCCACCTGGTGGGCGGCGGGCACCAGATGAACGTGTTCACCGACACCGAGGAGGCGATGAACCTGTACCAGGCGATGGACAAGATCCGCAAGCGCTTCGGTGACCGCACGGTGATGCGCGCCAGCGGCATGGATGCGAAGAGCATCGGGCGCATGGACAACCCCTTTGATGGGCAGGCGCCGGTGCTGTTGGCGAACAGGCGGACGTAACAGGAATGATCAATGTCCGATCTTCCATGTCCGATGGGCAATTGGATCCGCGTATCGATCGGACATTGGGAATTGGATATTCCCGAGCAGGGCGTGACCCATCTCCGGTGATCCGGTCGCAGCATGACCCCTTGCTCGGCGATGAACCGCGCATTCCTGATTACATTGCCAGGGATGTGTTCCGACCATGGGGTCGGGTCTGCGCGGTGGTTGCCGCCACAACCTGTGTTGAAGGTGGGGGGAGCAGCGCTTTCCCGGGATCCCTGGTCCCATAACGAAGAACCTGTGTTCACGCCATGGCCCGATCGATCCTCCTTCTCCCGGTCCTGATCCCGATCCTTCAGGTTGTCGCACAACCCGGTCATCTGGATCCGACGTTCAATCCCATCGACCATGGCCATGGTCATGGTGCAGGTGCGAACAATGTGGTGCTCAGTGCGCTTGCCCAGTCGGATGGGCGTACGATCATCGGAGGGCTTTTCACCCAATTCGAGGGCCAGAGCTGTCCGTACATCGCACGGGTGAACGTGGATGGAACACATGACCCTGCGTTCCTGAACGGAGGAGGGCCCAATGCCGGTGTCTGGGCCCTGGCACAACAGCCCGATGGAAAGGTCGTGGTGGCTGGAAGCTTCACCGAGTACAATGGGGTGTCGCGCAGTCGTATCGCGCGGCTCTTCCCGGATGGCACCTTGGATCCTTCGTTCGATCCCGGGGTCGGCCCGAACGCCACGATCACCCGGATCATCATCGCCCCGGACGGGAGGATCCTGGTCCTGGGATCCTTCAGCTTCTACAACGGTGCGCTGCGCCCACAGTTGGCGCGCCTGAACACCGATGGCACGTTGGACAATTCGCTGAACCCCGGCACCGGTTTCACTGGCGGGTTCGTCGGCCAGGCCCATGCCATGGCCCTCCAACCCGACGGGAAGATCCTGGTCGGTGGCGACTTCTCAACCTACAATGGCAACGCGCGGAACAACATCGTGCGGCTCAACAGCAACGGCACCCAGGACTTCACCTTCGATGTGAACAACGGCGGGCCGAACGGCGAGGTCCGCACCATCGCCATCCAGAACGATGGTCGCATCATCGTAGGCGGAACTTTCAGCGAGTACAGCAGTGTGCCGCGCTCCAACATCGCCCGTTTGAACACGACCGGCCTTACGGATGCCACATTCACCGCAAGCGGTACGGATGGCGCTGTGAGCAGTTCCCATGTGCTGCCGGATGGCAAGATCCTCATCGGCGGGGCCTTCGAGAGCTACAATGGGACCCTGCGCCGGCGGCTCCTCAGGCTCAATGTGGACGGGACCCTGGATCCAGGCTTCGATCCCGGGCGGGCCCATCGTTCGGGCACTGTACTGGCGTTCGCACCACATGCCGATGGCAGGACGGTACTGGGGGGTGACTTCGATTCGTTCGCCATCGTGGGGCACGCACACGTGCGGAGGATCAACGACAATGGCAGTGAGGACGTATCGTTCTCCGGAACCGGGGTGAGCCATCAGGTGACCTGCATGGCGGTCCAGTCCGATGATAGGATGCTCATCGGCGGTCCGTTCGATGCACACAATGGATCGAACAGTGCGCACCTCGCACGTTTGCTGCCGGATGGCGCGAAGGACCCGGCGTTCGAACCTGGCGCGGGAGTGGCCGGATCCTCGGTCAACGCGATCGTGGTGCAACCGGATGGGAAGATCCTCATCGGCGGGGAGTTCCTGATGTACGACCTTACGGTCCGCCGGCGCATCGCACGGCTCCATGCGAACGGCAGCCTGGACAACAGCTTCCTTCCCGGCTTCGGCCCCAACGCCGAGGTGCGCGCCATCGCCGTACAGACCGATGGCAAGCTGGTGGTAGCGGGCGATTTCACCGATTGGAACGGTACCGCCTGCCAGCGCATCGTCCGCCTCAATGCCGATGGCAGCCTGGATGGCACCTTCTCCTTGAGCGGAGCGGACGGTCCGATCCATGCCGTGATCATCCGTTCGGACGGGCGTATGTACGTGGGCGGTGCGTTCACCACGATGAGCGGCTTCCCACGGAACCGGGTCGCACGGATCCAGGTCAACGGTGGCAACGACGCCGCCTTTACGCCTGGTACCGGTGCCGATGGCGAGGTGCATGCACTCGCGATCGATGGTGCCGGCGGCCTCCTCATCGGCGGCACGTTCACCAACTACAACGGCACGCCATGCGGCCGCATGGCGCGCCTCCTGGCGACCGGGGATCTCGATGCCTCCTATATCACCGGCAGCGGAGCGAACGACGCGGTGGAGGCCATCGTCATGCAGGCTGACGGCAAGGCGCTCGTCGCCGGCCACTTCATCGCCTTCAATGGCACGGCGCGCGAGCGGTTGGCGCGCCTGCAGACGAACGGGGCCCTGGATCCCACGTTCAGTTCAGGCGGTGTCATGAACGGGAGCGTGAACACGATCGCCCGGCAATCCACCGGAAAGGTCGTCATCGGTGGTGCCTTCACCGTCCATGATGGTGTTGGGCGCAATCGCATCTCGCGCGTCCACGGGACCAACGACCTTGTGCGCCTGCGCCCCAGGCTTTGGCTCGAAGGGCCGTTCGACAGCGACTCCCTGCTCATGAGCGACGACCTTCGTTCATTGACGGAATTCCCATTGGAGGAACCTTACACCGCCCTGGGCTACGCGCATGCGATCGGCGGAGGGGCTGAACGCATGCCCACCTATCTGCTTCACACCAGCGGCGCGAACGCGATCGTGGATTGGGTGCTGGTCGAACTACGCAGCATCGTATCCCCCGGGATCGTCCTAAGCTCACGGTCAGGCCTGCTCCAGCGGGATGGTGATGTGGTGGACCTTGACGGAGTGAGCCCGTTGGTGTTCCCTGTCGCACCCGGCCTGTACAAGGTCGCAGTGAAGCATCGGAACCACCTCGGATGCATGACCGGCGGGAACACTTTCCTCCACAACTCCTTCCTCACCACCGTGGACCTCAGAACCGGATTGACGAGCACCTTCGGCACGGACGCACGCAAGACCATCGGCTCGGCCCGTGCCCTCTGGGCCGGCGATGTCACCTTCAACGGCCAGATAAAGTATACAGGTGGAGGCAATGATCGCGACCCCATCCTGGTGCGTATCGGCGGCAACGTGCCGACCGCGGTCACCAGCGGCTACCATCAAGAGGATGTGAACATGACCGGCGAGGTGAAATACGCCGGTAGCGGCAACGACCGCGACATCATCCTCCAGAACATCGGTGGAACGGTGCCCAGCAACGTGCGCGTGCAACAACTGCCATAGCGTCAACCGCAGGGCACCCCCGGGGTAGCACCCCCAGCGTTCGCTGTGGGTCGCACAGCGCGACCAGGTTCCTCGCTCACCATCCTGAAGGGAAGGGCTTCGTGCGGATGGCCATGATGTGCTTCGCACAACCTCCTGCCCCCAGTTCGCCCCAACGCCCGCTTATCCTTCTGCCCAGCGGCAGACATGGGAGGCCGATGAGCTACCGGGTGGCCGGGCTGCTCGGCGAAGTGACCTTGCGCACCGTGAAGGACCGTGCCTATGCGGAGATCAGTGCCGCCGTGGGCCGGACGCTCTGCAAGATCGCGATCCACCTCCTCGACAACCAGGTGAACAGCCAGGCCAGGGCTTCTGAAAAGGATGGTGGGTTTAGCGAACGGTTGTACAAGGTGCGGAGTGCGGTGAAGAGGCAGCAGACAAAAGGCGGGGCGTAGGTGTGGGCGTGCCCCCTCTTCCCTCCCACGGGCCAACGCGGGGTCCGGTGCTTCGCTGTAGCTGCTTCGGTCCGGCCTGCATCCACGGCGCTGCGGGGTCTGCTCCGATCGCAGCCTCCTCGCTGCACGTGGCTGCACGGCCGCTCCTTCAGCAGGCTGCCGCTGCGCCCCCTCACGCGGGGCATCACGTTACATTCTCTCAATACCCAATGACGAGGATATTCCTCAATGGAAGCTGGAGTCTTCCACTTGCATAAAGTGTCTCGAAAAATGTCGTCACCACTTCAAAGTCCTCGACCTTTTGATAGGTGTTCCGAACAGCTATCACCAGATTGTCCACATCATGCATCATGCAAGCCTGGAACAAGTCCTTGAGGAACTGATTGTTCAACACGCCACGACCAGCTTCCACCTCGATCACTGTTCGAGTGTCCTTGTTGTATCCATCGGCGTCGAACGCCTTCTCAAGCTTGCCATTCCTCCCGAATAGCACTGGCACTCGGATCTTGTCCGGTCCTCGCTTGCTCCGTTCCACCCTGTATCCACACGCCTCCAGTCCATCCGCCACTTTCGCCAACACATCATCGCTACTCAGCCTCTTACTGCCCGAACCGATCTTCGGCTCAGCATCCCTGAAGACCTCAACGACTTGGAGGAGATGGTCCGGGATAGCATTCGATTTGGGGAAGAGTTGCCAGTTGATCATGGCGCAAGGTATCGACCACGACCTCGGCGTCACCACCCAACGCACCTACTCCGTGAAGCGCATCGACAGCGACTTCTTTGGGGAGGATTGACAGCCCGGCCTACACGGGCTCGAAGCGCGCGGTGAAGTGCCGCAGGAAGCGCGGCTCCTTGGTAATGCGGTAGCCCTTGGCGTGGTCCCGCTCCTTCACCACGCGCCCGAAGCTCTGCACCACATGGTCGATGTGGCTCTGCGTGTACACGCGCCGCGGGATCGCCAGGCGCACCAGGTCCATGGCGGCGGGGATGAGCGCGCCGGCGGCATCGTACTTGCCGAACATCACCGAGCCCACCTCCACGCACCGGACGCCGCCGATGCGGTACAGCTCGCACACCAGCGCCTGGCCGGGGTACTGGTCCACCGGGATGTGCGGGTACAGCCCGCGCGCGTCCACGTACACCGCATGACCGCCCACCGGCCGCATGATGGGCACGCCCAGCGCCATGAGGTGGTCGCCCAGGTAGCGTGTGCTGGTGATGCGGTAGTCGAGGTAATCGGGGTCGAACACCTCCTTCAGTCCCTGCGTCACGGCCTCCATGTCGCGGCCCGAGAGCCCGCCGTAGGTGGTGTAGCCCTCGGTGATGATGAGCAGCTGCGTGATCTCGTCCGCGAGCCTGTCGTCGCGCAGGGTGAGGAAGCCGCCCATGTTCACCAACGCGTCCTTCTTGGCGCTCATGGTGGCGGCGTCGGCCAGGCCGAACATCTCCTGCGCGATGCTGCGGTAACCGCGGTCGGCGTATCCGGGCTCCCGGTCGCGGATGAACCATGCGTTCTCGGCGATGCGGCATGCATCGAGCACGAAGGGGATGCCATGGCGGCGGCACACGGCCTGCACGGCCTTCGCGTTGCCCATGCTCACGGGCTGCCCGCCACCGCTGTTGTTGGTCACGGTAAGGATCACCGCCGCCACGTTGGCCGCGCCCTTCTCCGCGACCGTGCGTTCCAGCGCCTCCACGTCGAGGTTCCCCTTGAAGGCGTCGAGCGCCTGCGGATCGAGGCCCACGGCCACGGGCAGGTCGATGGCCTCGGCCCCGCTGAACTCGATGTTGGCGCGCGTGGTGTCGAAGTGCGTGTTGCTGATGAACACCTTCCCCCTGCCGCCCAGGTGGCCGTAGAGCAGTCGTTCGGCGGCGCGGCCTTGGTGCGTGGGCAGGATGTGCGGCATGCCGGTGAGGTCCTTCACCTCGGCCTCGAAGCGCTCCCAGCTGCGTGCGCCCGCGTACGATTCATCCCCGCGCATCATCGCGGCCCATTGCTCGCTGCTCATCGCGCTGGTGCCGCTGTCGGTGAGCAGGTCGATGAGCACATCGTCACTGCGCAACAGGAACGGGTTGTAATGGGCGGCCTTCAGGAAGGCGGCTCGCTGATCCTCGGTGCTGAGCCGGATCGGCTCCACCATCTTGATCCGGAAGGGTTCGAACACGACGGGCTTCATGGGGCTCAAGGAAGGCGCGCTGCGCGGGGGAATACATGACGACCATCATCCTTGGACCGGTCCACCCGTTCGGATGCCGCTCATGTGATCGGACCGCGGGGGGCCCGCTTCCTCCGCATCTTGCCGCACCGATCACAGCCCGCATGGAACTCGTCATCAACGGCCTCAGCAAGACCTACGGCAACGGCGTGAAAGCGCTGGACAACGTGAGCCTCACCATCCCCACCGGCATGTTCGGCCTGCTGGGACCCAACGGCGCGGGCAAGAGCACCCTGATGCGCATCCTCGCCACGCTGCAGGAGGCGGACAGCGGCACGGCCGTCCTCGGCAGCATCGACGTGCTGAACGACAAACAGGCCGTGCGCCAGGTGCTGGGCTACCTGCCGCAGGAGTTCGGCGTGTACCCGCGGGTGAGCGCCTACGAGATGCTGGACCACATCGCCCTGCTGAAGGGTGTGGTGGACAAGGGGCCACGCAAGGAACTGGTGGAGGCCCTGCTGCACCGCGTGAACCTGTGGGAGCACCGCAAGCGGCGCATCAGCGGGTTCAGCGGCGGCATGAAGCAGCGCTTCGGCATCGCGCAATCGCTCATCGGTGATCCGAAGCTGATCATCGTGGACGAGCCCACCGCCGGCCTCGACCCCGGCGAGCGCAACCGCTTCTACAACCTGCTCACCGAGATCGGCGAGAACGTGGTGGTGATCCTCAGCACCCACATCGTGCAGGACGTGCAGGAGCTCTGCCGCAACATGGCGATCATCAACAAAGGGAAGCTGCTCTACGCCGGTTCGCCTGCCGATGCGCTCGCCGCCATGCGCGGAAAAGTGTGGGAAAAGGCGATCGGCAAGCATGAGCTGGAGCAGTACACGAACAGCCATGCGTTGATCAGCAACAAATTGGTGGCCGGCACGCCGATCATCCACGTGATGAGCGCGAGCGACCCCGGCGATGGATTCGCGAGCGCGGAACCGAGCTTGGAGGATGTGTTCTTCGGTGCCATCCACCGCAGCAACCGCGAAACCGCAGCCGCATGATCCTCCGCTTCTTCCTCTTCGAGGTGCGCTACTGGCTGCGACAGCCCATGGCGTACATCTTCATGTTCATCAACGCCCTGTTGGTGTTCGGGGCCACCAGTTCCGATACCGTCCAGATCGGCGGTGGCGTGGGCAGTGTCTGGAAGAACGCGCCGTACGTCGTGTACATCTTCTATGGGATCATGTCCTTCCTGGCGATGTTGATGGTGACGGCGTTCGTGAACGGCACGGCCATTCGCGACCACGTGAACAACACGGCACAGATCATCTTCTCCACCCCGATCTCCAAGTCCGGCTACTTGATCGGAAGCTTCCTGGGCAGCACCTTCGTGGCCACCCTGCCGCTTGTCGGTGTCACCATCGGCATGGTCGTTGGCAGTTGGATGCCATGGGTGGATGAGCTTCGCACCGGACCGAACCAGCTGCTTCCGCACGTGCAGGCCTTCCTGATCCTGGGGCTTCCGAACGTCCTCTTCTCCGCCGCGATCATCTTCGCCGTGGCCATCCTGCAACGGAGCACCATGGCCTCCTTCATCACGGCCATCGCACTCTTCGTGGGCTACTCCATTTCCGGCAGCATGATGGAGGATATGGAGAACCAGACGCTCGCCGCCATGCTGGACCCCTTCGGCACGACCGCAGTAAGTGAAGCGACCGAATACTGGACGGTCACCGAAAAGAACTCGGCAGCCTTCCCGCTGAGCGGGCTTGTGCTGTGGAACAGGGTACTGTGGATCTCGGTGTCCATCATCATCTTCCTGATCGGCTATTTCCGGTTCTCCTTCACCGATCGTGTGCAGAAGGGTGCGCCTCTGCAAGCCGACCCAACCCCCAGGCCGAATTACAGGCCTGAACCGCTGCCGAAGGTGGACCAACGCTTCGATGCCAAGGCCCGCCGCAACTGGTTCTTCAGCCTCTACTTCATCGACCTGAAAGCCATCCTCAAGAGCACGCCCTTCATCATCATCATGTCGCTCGGGTCGGTGCAGTTGTTCTCCTCGCTTGCGTTCGTCACCGAGCTGTACGGCAATACCACCTACCCGGTCACGTACAATGTGGTGGACATGGTGCAAGGTTCCTTGTTCATCTACCTCATCATCGTGGTCACATTCTACGGTGGCCAGCTGGTGTGGAAGGAACGTGACCCGCGCATGGACGGCATCACCAATGCCCTCCCGATGGCTTCCGGCACGGGGCTGCTGGCGAAGGTGGCAGCATTGATCAGCGTCGTGTTGGCGGTTCTGCTCCTCGGAATGGCAGCTGGCATGATCACTCAGGTCCTCAATGGGTACACGCACTTCCAGCCCATGGTGTACCTCACCTACCTCATCATTCCCGGACTGCTCGGCTTCACGTTCTTCGCTGTGCTGGCCGTTATGATCCATGTGTTGGTGAACAACAAGTACCTCGGCTTCTTCGTGTTCATCGTGGTGGTGCTGGCGAACACGTTCGCATGGAGCATTCCTGATGTGGAGTCGAATCTGGTGATCATGAACGGGTCATCGGGATTGCGCTATTCGGACATGAACGGATTCGGTCCATACCTGCCCGGTTGGATCTTCTTCCGCACCTACTGGATGGTCTTTGCGTGTATCCTCTTTCTGGTGGCATGGCTCTTCTTGGTACGCGGTAACGACACCGAATGGCGCTGGCGCTGGCACAATGCGAAACAACGGCTCGCCACCGTCCGTGTGCCTACTCTGCTGCTTGTCCTCGTCTTCGCAGGAATGGCCGCATGGGGCTACTACAACACCAAGGTGCTGAACGAGTACACCACCAGCGATGAGCAGGAACAACAACAGGTGGACTACGAGAAGGCCTACAAGCGCTTCGAGGGCATGCACCAGCCGCACTACACAGCGGTGGAATTCAAGATCGATCTGGAGCCCGAGAAGCGCACCCTGCGATACAGCGCCGACATCACCCTGCGCAACAAGGGCGAGCGGCCCATCGACACGCTGTGGCTGAGCCTGCCCGAACGTATGGACCTGCAACTGGAGATCCCCGGCGCCACCGTCGCGCTGGACGATGACGACCTGAAGCAGCGCATGTATACCCTCTCCCCGCCCCTGGCGCCCGGTGCCGACCTGCGCTTCACCGTGCGCGGCGGCTTTGCGGCCAAGGGATTCGAGAACAGCGTATCCTTCACCGGGTTGGTGCAGAACGGCAGCTTCTTCAACAATATGGACCTGTTGCCCGCGATCGGTTACCAAGCCGACTTGGAACTGACGGACCGCAACGATCGTCGCAAGCATGACCTACCACCGAACCGGCGCATGCCGTTGCTCTCCGAAGACCCTACGCAACGTCAGCATACCTACCTGTTGAAGCACAGCGATTGGGTCACGGTGAACACCACCATCAGTACCACGCCGGAACAGATCGCCATTGCACCCGGCTCGCTGAAGAAAGAATGGACCGGGAACGGCCGCCGTTACTTCCGCTATGAGGTGGACCACCCTTCCATGAACTTCTACAGCTTCATGAGCGCGGACTACGAAGTGGCCCGCGAGAAGCACGGCGAGGTGGACATCGAAGTGTACTACCACAAGGACCACGGCGTGAACGTGCCACGCATGCTCAACAGCATGAAAAAGACGCTTGCCTACGCGAGTGAGCACTTCGGTCCGTACCGCCACAAGCAGGCGCGCATCATCGAGTTCCCGCGCTACGCCAGCTTCGCGCAGGCCTTCCCCGGCACCATGCCCTACAGCGAGGCCATCGGCTTCATCACCGACCTGCGCAAGCCCGAGGACATCGACCCGGTGTTCTACGTGGTGGCGCACGAGATGGGGCACCAGTGGTGGGCCCACCAGGTGATCGGCGCCGTGATGCAGGGCGCCACGCTGCTCAGCGAGAGCATGGCGCAGTACACCGCGCTCATGGTGATGGAGCAGGAGTACGGCCGGCCCCACATGCGGAAATTCCTGAAGTACGAAGCGGACAAGTACCAGAACGCGCGCGGCAGCGAGGTGCTCGGCGAATCGCCGCTGCTCACCGTCGAGAACCAGGGCTACATCCACTACAACAAGGGCAGCGTGATGCTCTATGGTCTGCGCGAGTTCCTCGGCGAAGCGGTGCTCAATAAGGCCTTCCAGCACATGGTGGACAGCTTCGGGTACGCCGAGCCGCCCTACCCCACGTCCATGGACATGTACCGCGCCATGCGGGCCATCACGCCCGACAGCCTGCTGTACCTGCTGGACGACAACATCACCCGCATCACGCTCTACAACAACGCCGTGCAGGAGGCCACCGCCACCATGAACGCCGACAGCGGCTGGACCGTGGAGGTGCGCATCACCGCCGCCAAGATGTACAGCGATTCGCTGGGCGTGGAGACCGAGGCGCCCATGAACGACTGGATGGACGTGGCCGTGATGCCCATAACGCGCTTCGGCAAGGACAAGGAGAAGAACGACATCCCCCTTGCACGCCAACGGCTGAAACTGCGTACCGGCGAGAACCGTCTCACCTTCCGCGTGGCCGAAAGACCAGGCGCCGTGGTGATCGACCCGGACCACCTGTTCTTCGACCGGCTGCCGGCGGATAACAGGAAGAAGGTGGAATGATCAATGTCCAATTCTCAATGTCCAATGTCCAAGTGTCGACCGCAATCACTTGGACATTGGTCATTGGACATTGATCATTGGATATTCACTGACCATCCCGGTTGAACTACCGCACCAGCTTCACCACCGCTCCGCTTTCCGTGCGCAGCAGATAGCTCCCGGATGCCAGCCCATTCGTCGGGATCGTTGCGCGCCTACCGGTAGTCTGTCCCCGCCACACCTCCCGACCCAGCGCATCGCGTAGTTCCATCTGTTCGCCGTGGCGAAGACCCTCCACGAACAGCACCTCCCCCATCGGATTCGGCCAGGCGCGCAGGCCCTCACGCTCCACGTCGATCACTGTCGTGGTCAGCACCTGCACCGTGTCCGTGCTCCATACACAACCGAGGGCATCGGTCACCAGGGCGTGGTAGTCGCCGTTCACGGCGGCCACGGCCGAGGCACTGTCGCTCACCAGCAGCGTGCCGTCCAGGTACCATTCCCATACAAGGCCACCGATCACCCAGAGCGAATCGCCCTGCATCTGCACCGTATAGCCGGGATCCGTGCGTTCCGTCACCACCACGGTATCGGTCCGTAATTGTCCGTTCGCGTCCGTCACTTCCACCACGTAGGTGCCCTCACACAAGCCACTGATCGACGGTGTGGATGCACCGGTACTCCACGCGAAGGTGAAGGGCGCATCGCCATTGGTGAAGGCATGGGCCACACCATCGCAGGCACCCGGACAGATGGCCGCTGCGTAGCTGCTTATAGCGAAGGTGGTGTCGAGGCCGCCGACCATCATCGCATCGCCGTTCGCCACATCGTCGATGGTGCTGCTGCCGTACGTGATGATGCCCCAGTAGTAACCGCCGAAGTACAGCGCGTGCGGCGCCACGGCCTGCCGATGGATGCACAGTGGGATATCGCGCTGGAAGCCGCTCGGACGTGAAGCCCAAACCACCGTTCCATCCCCGTCCAGTTTGGCGATCAAGGCATCCTCGCCGCCCAAGGCGCTCACCGGTGTGCCGAAGAAGTCGATGGTCTGGTTGAACTGTACGGCCACCAGCACGTTGCCCATGCCATCGGCTTCCACGTCCCAGGTCAGGTCGCGCTGCGTTGAGCCCGTGCTATGCGCCCAGTGAAGGTCCCCTTCGCGGTCCAGCTTCATCAACAGAATGTCGTCGTTGCTGCTGACCGAGGTGAGCGTATCGTCCGGCAGGAACAGGCTGCCCCACAGACGCGCCGCCACGAACACGTTGCCCAGGGTGTCCGCACTGATGCCCATGCCTTCGTGGTCGCCGGAGGGGTAGCTGTTCGCCCAAAGCGCCTGGCCATCGAGATCGCAGGCCAGCACGTAGGCCTTGCCGGAGTTCGAAGTGGTCGAGATCGGCAGCCCGTCGAACTCACCGATGGCGAAGCTGAATTGCCCGGTGATGAACAACCGATCACCGGCCACCGAGATGCCCCGGCTCGACTTCGTTTGCCCGATGCCCGTGCTGAGCTTGGCCCAATTCAAGGTGCCGGTGCTGTCGTAGCTCGCCACGAAGATCTGCCGTTGGTTGTTGCTCGCGATCTGCAGCGGATCGAAACGCACGGTGAAGCCCCCGACGAACCCCGTGATGAACACATCGCCTGCCCCCGACACGGCGATGCCGCGCGCTTCATCGTTGGAACTGCTCCCCGCACGCCGCGCCCACAGGCAGGTGCCATCCACATCGTAGCGGGCCACGAAGATGTCATCGCCGACATAGGAGGCCAGGGTGATGCCGTTGCCGAAATCCGCGGTGCCATTGTAGCTGCCCGTGATGTAGATGCGATCCTCCGCGTCGATCGCGATGTCGTAGGCGAAGGCATCGTCGAAGGTGACCAGCACGCTGCGCACCCATAGGCAATTCCCGGAGGCATCGTACTTCGCCAATACGCCGGCCGTGTTGCTGCCCGTGGTGATGGTGCCGCACCCGAATTGGGATGTACCCCGCACACTGCCCGCCCAAAAGGCATTGCCCTGGCTGTCGGTGGCGATGCCCCAACACTGATCCACGTTGCTGCCATCGCCGGCGCTGACGGCCCAGTTCCACTGCTGGGCATGAAGGGTGGCCGTGGACAGGGCGAACAGGAACGGGAGAACGCGCATGGTGCAAAGCTACCCGGCACGTACGCGTTCACGCATTGCCGTACCGCGGATCCGCCCTCCACGGCAGCTTCTCCATGCTGATGGTGCGCAACGCGCAATGCCCGAACTCCTCTTCCACCACGCCGGTCAGGCGGTACACGCCGCGTCCACGGAAGGGATACCGCGCCGCCACCTGCGGGAACTGCGTGCTGTCCCAGAAGTCGCCGGCCGGGTCGATGAAGCACCCGAAGCTCATGTGGTTCCCCGTCTGCGTGGTGGTCGTTTTCACGTGGATCATGTAGCCGAGCATCTCCACCGTTCTGCCCACGCACGAACTCATCTCCCGCGCTGGAATGCGGACAGTGCCCTCGCCCGGGCCGTCGCGCACAGTGGACAGTATCACCGCGCCGGGCTCGTGCGCCACAGTGCCCTCGCTCGGGCCGTCGCGCTGAGCATACAGTGGTTGTGCGCGGGCACTGCCGTGCGTCGGCTCCGTGCGCAGGCACTCTTCTTGAACAAGGGTGAACGGATCGCACAGCGGGAAGCCCAGCAGGTCCAGCTCGTCGTAGGCGTCGGCCAGTGGGTGGTGCTGCAGGTCGGGCAAGCGGGGCTCCTCCACCCGGGTGACGAAGAGGTCGCCATCGGCGGTCATCCGCGGCGGCCGGTGCGGACGGGGCGGGGCCCACCCCGGGTTCGGCCGGCGCTTTTCCGGGGA
>OEIV010000775.1_pt1 | contig 16195 bp, 14 predicted proteins | sample 1539231 | NCBI WGS metagenome assembly OEIV01 (sample SAMN03794762, study PRJEB22550) | activated sludge metagenome | feature: wastewater treatment plant; material: activated sludge; isolation source: Wastewater treatment plant of a petroleum refinery complex | place: Argentina: Buenos Aires ...
TGTCGCCGGTCAGCCAGGCGAGCGCGAAGCCGCCGGCCATCAGCCAGTGGCCGAGGCGCACCGGCAGGTCCCAGACCAGAATGTTGCGCTCAGTCGCGGTCATGGCGACGGCCTCCGATATTTCCGGGCATGCGGATCTCGCGTTCGCGAAAACTGCCCTGCTCGGCTTTCGTGTGACAGGCGGCGCAATTGGCGGCGCCACCGACGGCCTTGTCCTTCCAGGCGGCGGCCGGTACCTCGTCGTGCTTCTTGCGGAACCAATGGGTCAAAGTCAGTCGTGGCAGTTCGCCGGGCTTGATGTCCGGCCGGGTGACACGGCGATCGCTGCCGGCGTGGCGCGCGAGAAACTCCTCGATCTGGCGGCGGGATTTCTCGTCGAGGCTGGCGTTGTCGCCGTAATGCTTGTCGAGTCCGCCCATGACGCGCCGCCAGTCGTCGGCGGCCAGCAATGCCGGCGGGAACGGCAGGTGGCAGCTGCCGCACTCGGCCTGGAAGGCGGGCGGGGCATCGGCCGGGATGGGCAGGCGGTCGGCAAGGGCGCTTGCCGACGCGGCGGCGAGACCAAGGCAGAGGATCGTGCGTTTCATGTCAGAGGCCTCCGCTCACGAAAGCGATGAAGTCCGCCTTTTCGCCAGCGCTGCATTCGCGTCCCACGACTTCCGTGCAATTGCGCTTGAACCACTTCTCGACCTTGGCGGGGTCACTGAAGCGGTCCGCGTTGGCGGCCGGAGCGAGCGGTTTGATCGGCTTGCCCGTGATGACATGCTCGCCGGCTTGCGTGGGCTTGCCCGTGTGGCAGGTCGCGCACGAGTCCATTTTCGCGGAAACACCGAACTTGCGCGCGTAGAACTCGGCGCCGCGCTGGGCTGACACCTGGTAGGCGGCGCCGACGGCGTTGGCGTAGGCGTCGAGAATCTGGACGGGCGTCCCGGCGACGGCCGTCGCACTGGCCGCCACGAGGACGAAGGGAATCAGGGGCTTCATTTTCCGGCTCCTTGTCGGTTGAACATGGAGCCGGAGTATGAACAGGCTGGCTTAAGGGTCTCTTAGATCCAGCTTACGGGAACGTTAACAGAACAAAGACGGGTGGCTTCAGCGGCGGCCGCCCATGCCGCCCATCCCGGGGCCCATGCCACCCATCCCGGGGCCCATGCCGGCGCCACGGGCGGGTGGCGTTTCGGGCAAGGTGACGCCACGTTCCTTGGCGCGCTCCTGCATCTTCTTGTGGTGTTCGGCCCGGAAGGCGATGCGTTCCTCTTCCGTCTTCAGCAGGCGCATCTGGTTGCGGTATTCCAACCGTTCCTGCTGGGTCATCAACTGTGCGCCGTAGGCGGGAGGGCTGTCCTGAGCGATGGTGTCGGTGGAGCCTGCCGCGAGCAGGACAAGCGCGGCCGCGGTAGCGATCTTGAATTTCATGATGTCTCCTTTCACGTGGGTCGAGGGACTACTGGCCGATGATGGCGTCAAACAGGACAGGATCGATGTATTGCGGCTCGTAGGTCTCGCCCAGCGCTTCGAGTCGGCCGACAAACGCGCGCAAATGATTTTTCGATCCCTCCACAAGGTTGTTATAGATCAGTTTCAAGGCTGGATTGGCGGTTTCGGCAATCGCTTGGAACAGATCGGCGATATCGAGATCCTCGATCATTGCACCTGCACGCAGCGCACCGGCGTACGACGTCGATCCGCCCTCGACCAGCGAAGCGTACAAGGACCGAAGTTCAGGGTTGGCGAACTGCCCTGCGGCGGGCAGCGCCGGGTCCGCGACGGCGAAGAGCACGAGCTTGGCACCGATCGCTTCAAAGTGCCGCTGTTCGGATCGGGCGATGTTGCGGAACTCGGGCGCTTGCCAGATATCGTACATGGCGAGATAGACATCGCGGGCCAACTTTTCCTCTTCGCGCATCCAGCGCAGGGTATTGGCCTCTTCCGTCGAGAGCGGTACGTATGCGAACGCCTGCTTGACGGTGACGGCGGGATTGATCCGCATCGCGTTGCCCGCCGGGCCTGCGCCGATTGCCGCCATCGATGTTCCGGCTAACAAGATCGCAAGCAGTGGAACGGCAATTCTGGTTTTCATGATTCCTTCCTTTCTGCGGGTATGAACAAGGTGTATGAGTTCGATTCATCGGCGTTTGCGGCCCATGCCCCGGTCGCCACCAAGGCTGCCGCGGAAATCATTCCGGCGGAATCGGGCTTCGTAGCCCGAGCCATACGGCAGCGAAGCGCTCCTGGGACTTGCTTGGCGGCCTTGATTTCCCCGAACCTGGCCGTCGTCAGTCTCCGGTCGTGATTCCCCGGCATTGGTCGAGCCCTCGACGGGCGTGGCCGCTAGGCCCGAAATGGCGAGCCTCGACGGCATGGACTCAGGCCGGTCGGACATCTGCCCCTGGGCAGCCTGCAATGGGGCGGCAAGAATAATCAGCAGCAGAATCGAGCGTGTTGCGGTGATCATGGCCAATACCCTGGATGGCATTCCGTAAGATTGATTAGGCTATATATCTTCATCGATAGATTGGCCTGGTCTTGTATCCGTCATGCTTCACCGCCGTATCACTGCGTTTCGGATTGTTTCCCGCGTGTTTCAGCATCATGCTGATTGCCGACGACGGGCTACACTGAACCCATGTCGAACAAGAATTCCGCGCGAATCCTGGTGGTGGACGACGACCCCGCCTTGTGCGACCTGTTGACCGAATATCTGACCGCCGGCGGCCTGACGGTCGATACTGCGGGCGACGGTGTTGCCATGAGCCAGCGGATGGATCGACATCCACCCGACATCATCGTTCTCGACATCATGTTGCCCGGCGAAGACGGACTGAACTTGGCCCGGCAGTTGCGGGCCAAGTCCGACGTACCGATCTTGATGTTATCGGCACGCGGCGAGGAGATCGATCGCGTGGTAGGACTCGAGGTTGGCGCCGACGATTACCTTGCCAAGCCCTTCAGCCCGCGAGAACTGCTGGCGCGGTTGCATGCCCTGTTGCGGCGTACCCGGCAGTTGGGGCAAGCCAGGCGGCACGGGCAGGCGGGGCTCGGATTCGGTCCTTTTGTGCTGGACATAGATGCCCGCAGGTTGTTACGCGGGGAACAGGAGGTGAAACTGACCGGCGCCGAGTTCGATCTGCTCAAGGCTTTTGCCGAACGCCCGAACCGCGTGTTGTCGCGTGACACGCTGGTCGATCTGCTCAGGGGCTATGATCGAGACCCATTCGATCGCAGTATCGACATTCGTGTCACGCGGCTTCGTCGCAAGATCGAGCCGGACCCCGGCGAGCCGCGCTATATCCTCACGGTGCGCGGGGAGGGCTACCTGTTCAATCCTCGGAGCGAGGCTGCGTCAGCGACATGAATGTCGGGGGAATGAGCCTGGCGCGGCAGTATGCCTTGATGCTGACGCTGGCCTTCATCATTTTCGAGGCGTTGATGGCCGCGGCGGTGGTGGGTCTGCTGATGATGCCTATGGCTAGGCGTGCGGCGGGTGATCTGGCTGGGTTGATGGTGCTATCGGCGCAAACCTGGAGCGAGCTGCCGCCGGAAACCCGCCCGGCGTTCGAACTGGAAATGGTGCGAAGTCATGGCCTCCGGCTACGCGCCGGGCCGATAGGCCCCGGGCGCGACGAACTTCATGGCCCCTACCTGCGTTTCCTGGAGGCCGCGTTGGCCAATAAGACAGGAGTGAAGCGGCATCTGGTCAGCGAGATCATCGCCGACGAAACTTGGTACTGGACATCGCTACCCTCGGGGGAGGGCGAGATCGCCGTCGGTCTGTCACACGACCGGGTCGGAGCGCAGCCTGCAGCGACGTTCCTGGCATCGTTGGCGGGGGCCTTACTCATCGCGATGCTGGCATCGGTTTGGCTGGCACGCCGTGCCGTTGAACCATTGGCGAGCCTGGAGGCAGCGGCCCAGCGAGTGGGGCGTGGTGAAGTGCCGGAACTGTTGTCGGAATCCGGTCCGCGCGAGCTGGCGGGTTTGGCGCGACGTTTTAATGAGATGGCGCGTCAGGTCAACCATCTGCTGGCGGCGCGCACAACGCTCCTTGCCGGCGTTTCGCACGATTTGCGGTCGCCGCTGGCGCGCATGCGTGTCGCGCTGACCTTGCTGGAGGAGCGGCCGACACCTAAGCTGTTCGGCCGCATCGAGGCCGATCTGGAGGAAATGGATCGCATGATCGGCAACGTACTCGATCTGGCCCGTGGCCTCGATCGCGATGTCGCATCGGTCATCGATCTCCGCGCGTTCCTGAATGATCTGGCCGGCGAGGATGGCCGGGTATCCGTGGACTGTCCAAGTGCCGAGGCGCGCGTGCCGCCGCTCGCCCTGCGGCGCGTGATCGGCAATCTCCTGGACAATGCCCGTCGCCATGCGCCCGGTGGACTGATTCAGTTGGTGGTCGAACTCCAACCGAATCGACTTCAGATCGGTGTCCTCGACCGCGGGCCAGGCATCGATCAAGCCCGTCGCGAAGAATCATTTGAGCCATTTCATCGACTGGATGGCGCCCGCAATCCAGCGACCGGCGGAGCCGGCCTGGGCCTGGCCATCGTCCGCCAACTGGCCGAAGTTCATGGGTGGACGATCGAACTCGCCTCGCGTTCCGACGGTGCCGGACTCGCGGCCTGGGTTGTCATCCCCATCGGGTCATGGGTGTCGCAGGATGCCTGAACGGTAGGCCTGGGACGCGCCTTCGTAATAACTGACGGCCTCCTCAAGCAGATGCCGGCCCCGTTCGCTGTCAGGCAATGCCTCGCCTGTGGCCGGATCGACCAGCCGCCAGCGGCGCTGTGGTCGCAGTTCAACTAGCACGCCGTCCTCGAGATAGCCGACCGTCTGGTAGTTGGCCAGGAAGGCGCGCTGGTGCTTCGGCCCTTCGGCAATGATGTCCTGGCCGAAGAAGTGGGAGCGATAGCTGAAGTTCAGCAGCGCCAGCAGGGTCGGCGCCACGTCGATCTGCGAGGCCAGCGTGTCGATGCGAGCCGCCGCGACATGGCCCGGTGAAAAAATGATCAGCGGAATGAGGAATTTTTCGACCGGCAGGTCGGTCTTGCCGCGCCCCGAGGCCGTGTGGTCGGCGACGATGACGAACACGGTGTCGCGGAACCAGGGCCTGGCCCGGGCGCGCTCGATGAAGTCGCCGATCGCCCAGTCGGTGTACTTCACCGCGCCCTCGCGCCCCGTGCCCGAGGGGATGTCGATGCGGCCTTCGGGATAGGTGAAGGGCCGGTGGTTGGACGTGGTCATGATGTGGGCGAAGAAGTGCTTGCCGTTGGCATGGCGATTGTCGAGCTGGTCGAGCGCCAGGGTGAACAGGTCTTCGTCGGCGACGCCCCAGATGTTCTCGGCGTGGATGGCCTCCGGTGCAATGGCCGTGCGGTCGATCACCGTGTAGCCGTTGCCGCCGAAAAAGGCGTTCATGTTGTCGAAGTAGCCGTAGCCGCCGTAGATGTAGAGCGGCTCGTAGCCGCGCACGGTGCGCGTGCCGGTGGCGTAGATGCGCGTGAAGAGCATGCCTTCGGTGGCGAGCTTGTCCAGTCTGGGTGTCAGGTTCTCCTGGTTGCCGAACGCGGACAGGAATTCCGCCGACAGGCTTTCCACGGAAATCAGCACGACGTTCAGGCGCTTTTCGGGGCCGTCGCCGACGATGTCGCGCTCGACCGCCAGCGGTGCCCGGTCGGCAAAATGCTGCGGCCCGATGTGCTCGAACTCGGCGCGCAGCACCTTGTAGACACGCTCCAGACTTTCCGTGCGATAGAACTGGGCATAGTCGATCTCGTTGGTGCGGAAGGCGTGCCAGAACTCGTAGTGGCCGTTGCCGGCGAGCTGCGTGGCTTGGGCATGGTCGGTGAACTCCTTGTAGCGGGCATCGACGGCGAAGAACGAAACGGCTGGCAGCAGCAGGAAGAGCGCCAGCCGGCCCAGGCGACCGCGCCAGCTCATGCCCGCTGGTTCCGCCGCGCGCCGCAGCCCCTTCCAGGTAAGCGCAAGCATGGCGATGGCGGCGGCGCCGACGCCGGCGAACAGCGGGCGCAGGTCGTAGGACTCGCGGATGTTGCCGATCACCTCGCGCGTGTGGATGAGGTAGTCGACGGCGATGAAGTTGAAGCGCGAGGCGAACTCGTTCCAGAAGACGAACTCAGAGACGCCGATGAAGGCCCAGGTGGCGAAAGTCAGCGCCGACAGCACGCCGAGCGTGAGCAGCAGGGCGCGGCGCGAGCGCCGCCCGTCTGGCCATAGTGAGGCGATCAGCGCGAAGGGCAGCAGCCACCAGCAGGCGGCGGCGAGGTCGAACATCAGGCCGATACCGAATATCCGCAACAGCATCGTCGGTGCCAGCAGTGATTGGTCGCCGTTGAAGGCCAGCAGGCCAAGCCGAACGATGGTGTTGACCGCCAGGTAGGCCGCCAGCAGCAGCCCGACCACGCGGAAGCGGCCGGCGAATAGCCGGCTGGGCCGATTCAAGCGTTCTTGCCTTTCTGCCAGAGGATGTCACCGCCGCCCGCTTGCTTGTTCAGCCAGCGGCCGAGCACGAACAGCAGGTCGGACAGGCGGTTCAGGTAACGGCGCACGGTGTCGGATACCGTCTCGACATTGCCAAGCGCGACCACCGATCGCTCGGCGCGCCGGCAGACCGTGCGCGCCAGGTGGGTCAGCGCCGCGGCGCGGCTGCCGCCCGGCAGGATGAACTCCTTGAGCGGCGACAGTTCGGCGTTGAAGCGCTCGCCCGCTTGCTCGAGGCGAGCCGGCTGCCCGGTGCCGAGGAATTCGTGGCCCGGCACCGCCAGTTCGCCGCCGAGGTCGAACAGATCGTGCTGGATGCCGATCAGCAGTTCGCGCGTCTCCGTCGGCAGGGATTCGCAAAGCAAAAGGCCGAGCAGCGAATTGAGCTCGTCGACCTCGCCGATGGCGGTGATGCGGGCGGAATCCTTGCCGACGCGCGAGCCGTCGCCGAGGCCGGTGGTGCCGGCGTCGCCGGTGCGCGTGACGATCTTCGAGAGGCGGTGACCCATGGTGGCGGTGATGACGAAAGTCAGTCGTGGCGGGACGCCGCAGTGTAATCCAGGCGGGAGCCGCCGGTGTCGCGCTCAGGCCTGGTTGCGCACCGCCGCCACCAGCGTGTCCGGTTCGGGCGGGCGCTTGACGACCAGCACCGCGCAGGCGAGTTCGCCGACCACGCGGTCGGTGGTCTGGCCGGCGATCTTGCGCGACAGCCCCTTGCGCTGGTCGTTGCCGATGACGACGAGGTCGGCGCCGATGTCGCGCGCGGTCTCGATGATGGCCTCGGCCGGCGGCCGGGCGACGATGCGGGCCTCGCACTCGACGCCTTCGACGCGCAGCAGGCCGATCTTCTCCGCCACATCCTCTTCGGCTTGGAGTCGCCCGGCTTCGCTGCTCGCGGCGGCGAGCACGGTGACCGGCAGGGCGCAGGCCCGGGCGATCGCCGCCGTCATTTCCGTGAGCGTCGTGCTGATGGCGGAGCCGTCGGTGGCCATCAGGATGCGTCGTTGCAGGGGCTGGGCCTCCGCGTTGGCGACCAGGATGTGACAAGGCACCTGGACGATGAGGCGCTGCGCGAGGTCGCCGATCAATCGCTCCTTCAGGTCCCCGCGTGGCGGCCGGCGGCCGATGATCAGGATATTGGTGTCGTGGGCCTTGGCGGTCGCCACGATCTGCTCGACCGGGCTGGCCCCCTGGCGCAGGATCGACTCGCTATCGACGCCTTCGATCAGCGCCTTGCGTTCGGCGTGAGCCAGCCGGGCGCGACCGGTGTCGAGATCGTCGGTCGATGCGATGCTGGTCATGATGTCGAGCGTGACACCGAAGCGCCTGGCCAAGGCGATGGCAATGTCCTCGGGGGCCTGGCAGAACTCGCTGCCGTCGGTGGCCAGCATTAGTCGCTGCCGCCGCAGGCCGTCGGGCAGTACCTTGCCATGGCATTCCTTGAAGACGCGGGTCTTGCAGGTTCGGCAGATATCCGGATCGAGCGTCCAGTACAGCGCACCGGTGACATTGGCCATCACCGGGAAGAAGGCGCCCTCGCCGATCTCGTGGTCGTAGCCGCCCTGTCGCAGGAAGGCGTGCGAGGCGTCGTTGAGTCGGTAGAAATAGAGGCCGCCGCCCAGCCGCCGCCGGCGTCGTGCCTCCTGCGCCAGCACTTCGGCGCCGGCGATGTCGATGCGCACCAGGCTGGCCGCCGCGATCAGCACCGATTTCTGCTGCGGGTTGTCCTCGTCGATCTGTTGCAGGACCGCCTGCACGTAGCTGGCGGAACCGAAATAGACCGATCCGTTGATGCGGACGATCCGCAGCTGCGGGCATTCCTGGCGTCCCCTGGCGCGCACGAAGTGATAGGCGCCGGCCTCGGGCGCCGGCACCACCGGCACGATTTCCGGCTTCGAACTCTTGTAGAGGAACAGGATCAGCGAGAGGAAGACGCCGAGGAAGATGCCGGCTTCCAGATTGATCAGCGTGCCGACAAGCGTCACGGTCAGGATGGCCGTTTCCGGTTTGCTGGCGCGCCAGATGTGACGGATGTGGTGGAAGTCGATCAGGCCCCAGGCCACCAGGAACAGGATGCCGGCCATGGCGGCGTTGGGCAGGTAGGCGGCGAGCGGCGCCACCAGCAGCAGCACCAGCACCAGGAGGATCGAGGCGAAGATCGAGGCGAGCGGCGAGCGGGCGCCGGCCTCGAAATTGACGCCGCTGCGGTTGAAGGAACCTGACGAGGCATAGGCGGAGAAGAACGCGCCGACGATGTTCGACAGACCCTGGCCGATGAACTCCTGGTTGCCGTCGATGCGCTGCTCGGAACGCACCGCGATGGCGCGCGAGATCGACACCGCCTCGGTCAGCGCCAGCATGGTGATGACCAGCGCCGGGCCGACGGTGCGGCGCAACGTGTCGAGCGACAAGTCGGGCGCCGACAGTGGCGGTAGTCCCGACGGCAGCGCTCCGACGGTGAGAATGCCGGTACTGGCCTGTCCGCGCCACAGGTTCAGGGCCTCGGCGACGAGGCTGCCGACGATCATGGCCGCGATCATGTACGGAATCTTCTTCAGGTAGCGCTTGGTCAGGATGCCGGCGGCCAGCGTCGTCAGGCTGACCGCCAGTACCCAGGGGTTGATGTCGGCGAACTGGACGAACAGCTGATGCACGATCTCGTGAAAAGGCGTGCCGCGCGGGATGGCGATGCCGAAGAAGTTGCGCACCTGGCTGGCCGCGATGAGGATGGCGGCGCCGGCGGTGAAGCCGATCACCACGGTATGCGAGATGAAGTTCACCAATGCGCCCAGGCGGGCCAGGCCGAGCGCAAGCTGGAAGACGCCGACCAGGAAGGTGAGGGTGAGCACCAGGCCGATGTATTGCGCGGAGCCGGGTTCGGCCTGATGGGAGAGCGCGGCGAACACGGCGATGGAGATCGCCGTGGTCGGGCCGGACACCAGATGCCAGCTGGAACCGAACAGCGCGCCGACCACCGCCGGCATCATCGCCGCGTAGAGGCCGTATTGCGGCGGCAGGCCGGCGATGGTGGCGAAAGCGACCCCCTGCGGCAGCACGATCAGAGCGCCGGTGAAGCCCGCCAGCAGGTCGTCGCGCGCCGTCTTGCGGGTGACCATGGGCCACCAGCGCAGGAAGGGCAACAGTTTGATCAGCGGGCCTGACGGGGCTTTCATGGCGCCGATTATCGCCTATCGGCATGGTGACGGCGGCCGGCGATATGCTCGCCTGATCAGCGAATAAGAATCCTGTGCAGCGCCTCGGCGGGCAGGTTGCTAATATCCGGGCCACCGTCAAGAAAACGTCATGGCATCGTCAAGAATTCGTATAGCCACCGGTCCTTCGGCCGGCCGGTGCATTGGAAGATGATTTCCCCGTCCGCGATCCGGAGGTTCCTGCCGTTCCTCCGCTGGTGGCCGCTCGATGGCGCGACGATCAAGGCCGACGCGGTCGCTGGCGTGACGGTCGCCCTCGTGCTGGTGCCGCAGTCGATGGCCTATGCCCAGCTGGCCGGCATGCCGGCTTACTATGGTCTTTACGCCGCCTTCCTGCCAGTGATGATCGCCGCCCTGTGGGGGTCGTCGAATCAACTGGGCACCGGACCGGTGGCGGTGGTGTCGCTGCTGACGGCGTCGAGCCTGTCGCCGCTGGCGGCGCCGGCATCCGATCACTTCGTGGTGTTGGCCGTCATGCTGGCGTTGCTGGTCGGTGTGTTCCAGTTGGCGCTGGGTCTCTTCAAGCTCGGCGTGGTGGTCAACTTCCTCTCCCACCCGGTGATCGTCGGTTTCACCAACGCCGCCGCCATGATCATCGCCCTCTCGCAGGTGAACAAGCTGATCGGCGTGCCGATGGGTCGCTCCGAGCACTTCATTCAGGACATTGCCGGCGTCGCCCGGCAGGTCGGCGACACCCACTGGCCGACCCTGGCGATGGGCAGCGTCGCCATCGCCATCATCTGGCTGGCGCGCCGGTACCGGCCGAAATGGCCGGGCGTGCTGATCGCGGTGGCGATCACCACCACCGCCTCCTGGCTGATCGGCTTCGAGCGCAACGACGCGGCGAGCGTGGCGCAGATCATGGAGCCGGAGGCCCGGGCGCTGCTGGCCGACCACGCCCGCACCGAGGCGCGCATCGTCGAGATCGGCAGGGAGATTTCGGCCAAGTCAGCCGACCTGAAGCGTCGGCATGCCGAGCAGGGCGAACTGTCGCACGACGCCATCACGCTCAACTACGAGATCGAGCTGCTGCGCTTGCAGCTCAAGGACCGCGAGGATGAAAATCGCCGGCGCAATCGCGCCCTGCGCAGCATGGTGTTCGAGAAAGTCAGTGGCGGCGACGCGCCGCCGCGCTACTTCGCCGCCGGCAAGGTGCCGACTGGCGAGGTGGGCGAAGGCCACCGCTGGCGCATTGCCAAGGCGGCTGGCGACACGCTGAAGCTGGTCGGCGGCGGCGAGGTGGTGGGCCGGATTCCCGAGGGCCTGCCGAGCATCGGCCTGCCGACCATTTCCTGGGAACTGCTGGGCAGCCTGCTTTCCGCCGCCATCGTGATCTCGCTGGTCGGTTTCATGGAGGCGATCTCGATCGCCAAGGCCATCGCCGCCAAGACCAAGCAGAAGATCGACCCCAACCAGGAACTGATCGGCCAGGGCCTAGCCAACATCGTCGGCAGTTTCACGCAGGCCTTCCCGGTGTCGGGCTCCTTCTCGCGCTCGGCGGTCAATATCAACGCCGGCGCCGTCACCGGCATGTCGTCGGTATTCACCGGCCTGCTGGTGCTGCTGACGCTGCTGTTCCTCACGCCGCTGCTCTATCACCTGCCGCAGGCGGTGCTGGCGGCGGTGATCATCATGGCGGTGATCGGTCTCATCAACTTTGGCGCGGTCAAGCATGCCTGGCAGGCCAACCGCCACGACGGCATCGCCGCCGTCGTCACGTTCGTCGCCACGCTCGCCTTCGCGCCGCACCTTGACAACGGCATCCTGATCGGCGCCGGCCTGGCCATCGGTCTTTACCTGTATCGCACCATGTCGCCGCGCGTCGCCATCCTCGGCCGCCACCCTGACGGTACGCTGCGCGACGCCGCCGTGCACAACCTGCCGGCTTCGGACCTGGTGACGGCGGTGCGCTTCGACGGGCGCCTGTACTTCGCCAACGTGTCCTTCTTCGAGGACGCCATCCTCGACGCGGTGGCGGCGAATCCGAAGGCATCCTACCTGCTGGTGGTGGGCAACGGCATCAACGAACTGGATGCCTCCGGCGAGGAGGTGGTGCGCCACGTCGTCGATCGCCTGCGCGGCAACGGCGTCACCGTGGTCTTCTCGGGGCTGAAAAAGCAGGTGATCGACGTCATGCGCGCCACCGGGCTGTTCGATGTCGTCACCCATGCCAATATTTTTGCCCCCGCCGACCAGGCGCTGGCGGCGATTTACGCGCGGGCCGGCCACGCCGAAGCCGATGCCCTGCGGCCGGACATCCCGCCAGCGGCCGGCTGATACAATGACGGCCTGATATCACGCCGCCGTCATGTCCAGCCTGCTCGCCATCGACTTCCTGCTGATCGCCGCCTGCCTCTGGCTGGCGGTCGGGTTGTGGGGGCTGGCGGCGCCACGCAATACGCGCTTTATCGCCAAGGGCCTGTTCCCGCTGGGCGCGCTGGTCGGCTTGGGCGTCGGTGTCGTGGCGCTCGGCTTTCTCGGGCAATCCGCCGAAACCGCCATCCTCGTCATCGGCCTGCCGACCCTGCCGTTCCATCTGCGGCTGGACAATCTCTCGGCGGTGTTCGCGCTGCTGCTGGGCTTCACCGCGGTCGGCATTTCCATCTACGCCGCCGGTTATTTCAGGAAAGGCGAGGGCACCGCGCCCGGCCTGCTCTGCCTCGAATACCATGTGTTTCTCGCCAGCATGCTCATGGTGTTGCTGGCCGACGACGCCTATGCCTTCATGGTGGCCTGGGAGGTGATGGCGTTGTCATCGTTCTTCCTGGTCACCACCGACCACCGCCACGAAGCCATTCGCGCCGCCGGCTATCTCTATCTGCTGATCGCCCACGTCGGCGCCATCGCCATCCTGCTCGCCTTCGGCGTCATGACCTCGGGCAGCGGCGACTACACCTTCGCCGGCATGCGCGCGCAGGAACTGCCGCCCTTCTGGGCCTCGGCCGCTTTCCTGCTGGCGCTGGTCGGCTTCGGCGCCAAGGCTGGCCTGGTGCCGGTGCACGTCTGGCTGCCGGAGGCGCACCCGGCAGCGCCTTCGCCAGTATCGGCCATGATGTCCGGCGTCATGCTCAAGACCGCCATCTACGGCCTGCTGCGCGTCAGTTTCGACCTGGTCGGCACACCGCTCTGGTGGTGGGGCGTGGTGGCCATGGTCGTCGGCCTGGTTACCGCCCTGTTCGGCGTGCTCTATGCCACCGTGCAGTCGGACATGAAGCGGCTGCTGGCCTATTCCTCGATCGAGAACATCGGCCTGCTAGCGGTCGGCATCGGCCTGGCGTTGATCTTTCATTCGTTTGGCATGGAGACGCTGGCCGCGCTGGCGATGACGGCGGTGCTCTACCACTGCCTGGCCCACGCCGGTTTCAAGAGCCTGCTGTTTCTGTGCACCGGCTCGGTGCTGCACGCCACCCGCGAGCGCAGCCTGGGCAAACTCGGTGGCCTGATCCATCGCATGCCCTGGGTGGCCTGGCTGGCGCTGGTCGGCGTCATCGCCGGGGCCGGGCTGCCGCCGCTGTCCGGCTTCGTCTCCGAATGGCTGTTGTTGCAGGCCTTCCTGTTCTCGCCGGGGCTGCCGCATTCCTGGCTGAACATGGTGGTGCCGGTGGCGGCCGCCGTGATCGCGCTGGTGGCGGCGCTGGCCGGCTTCGCCATGGTCAAGTTCTACGGCATCATCTTCCTCGGCCAGATGCGCGAGCCGGCCCTCAAGGACGCCCATGACGCCGGCCCCTGGGAACGCGGCGGTCTGTCATGGCTGACTTTGCTGACGCTGCTGCTCGGCGTGCTGCCATCGACCGTCATCGGCTATCTCGATGCCGCCACCCGCCAGTTGCTCGGTACCGGGCTGGCCGCACGGGTGCGCGAGTCGGGATGGTGGATGTTGGCGCCGATCTCCGAGGACCGTGCCAGCTACCAGCCGCTGATTTTCCTGGTCACCATCGTTGCCTCGGTGCTGCTTGGCCGCTGGCTGGTGCGCCGTCTCTACCACGGTCGCATCCGGCGGTCGCGGGCCTGGGATTGCGGCTTCTTCTTCGAGGGGCCGCGCGCGCAGGATACCGCCGAGGGCTTCTCGCAGCCGATCCGGCGCATCTTCGAGCCGGTGTTCCGCATGGCGCGGCACTTCCCGACCGCCCGCGACGACCAGCCCTATTACTCGGTCAAGGTCGAGGACCATTTCTGGCACTGGCTTTACCTGCCCGTGGCGCGGCTGGCCGAGCGCATTTCCGGGCTCATCGTGCGCGTGCAGGGCGGCCGCATCGCGGTGTATCTGATGTACAGCTTCCTGACGCTGATCGTGCTGCTGCTGGTGGCCCGGCCATGAGTGTCGGCGGCTTTCTCGGCCAGCTGTTCGCCATCGCGCTGGCGCTGGTGCTGGCACCGCTGCTGACCGGCTGGGTGAATCAGTGTCGCGCCTGGCTGCAAAACCGTTCGGCGCCGCCGCTGCTGCAACCCTACTACATGCTGCACAAGCTGTTCCGCAAGGACGTGGTGCTGGCGCGCAACGCTTCCCCGCTGTTCCGCTTCGCGCCCTTCGCGGTGTTCGGCTGCATGCTGCTGGCCTGCGCCATCATCCCCAGCCTGTCCACCGACCTGCCGTTCGCGCCGGCCGCCGACACGCTGGCGTTGGTCGGCGTGTTCGGCCTGGCGCGCATCTTCATTTCGCTGGCCGCCATGGATGTCGGCACCGCGTTCGGCAGCCTCGGCGGCCGGCGCGAGATGCTGGTCGGCTTCCTTGCCGAACCGGCGCTGCTGATGGTGATTTTCACCTTGGCGCTGATCTCGCAGTCGACCTCGGTGGCGACCATCGTCGAGACGCTGGCGCACCGCGAGATCGTCATCTATCCCAGCCTCGCTTTCGCCGGCATCGCCTTCACCTTCGTCTCGCTGGCCGAGAACGCCCGCGTGCCGGTGGACAATCCCGCCACCCACCTCGAGCTGACCATGATCCACGAGGCCATGATCCTCGAATACTCGGGGCGTCATCTCGCCCTGATCGAGTGGGCGGCCAGTCTCAAGCTCTACGCCTATTCCTGCCTCGGCCTCGCCTTGTTCTTTCCCTGGGGCATCGCCGAGCGCGACAACTTCCTGGCCATGATCGCCGCCGCGCCGCTGCTGCTGATCAAGCTGGGCATCGGCGGCTGCCTGCTGGCGGCCATCGAGACCGTCAACGCCAAGATGCGCATTTTCCGCGCGCCGGAATTTCTCGGCACCGCCTTCCTGCTGGCGGTGCTCGGCCTGCTGGTGCGGCTGCTGCTTGAGGTGCGCGCATGAACGCCGGCGTCCCGCTTTCGGCGCAGCTGATCAACCTGTTCGCGGCGGTGATCCTGCTGCTGGCCTTCGCCATGCTGGCGCAGCGCCGCGTCATGCCGCTGATCAACCTGTTCGGCCTGCAGGGCCTGGTGCTGGCCGGCTCGACGCTGGTGGTGGCGGTGACCACGCACCAGGCGCACCTTTACTGGTCGGCCGGCCTGACCCTGCTGCTCAAGGCCATGCTACTGCCCTGGATCCTGCACCGGCTGGTGCGCAAGCTGTACGTCAAGTGGGATGTCGAATCGCTGGTCAACGTGCCGGCCACCATGCTGATCGGCATCGTGCTGGTCATCGTCGCCTTTAACGTCGCCCAGCCGATCTCGCTGCTCTCGCACACCATCAGCCGCGGCACGCTGGGCATCGCGCTGGCCACCGTCATGCTCGCCTTCCTGATGATGATCACGCGCACCAAGGCCATCCCACAGGTGGTCGGCTTCCTGGCCATGGAAAACGGCCTGTTCCTCGCCGCCACCAGCGCCACCTACGGCATGCCGATGGTGGTTGAGCTGGGTATCGCGCTCGACGTGCTGGTCGGCGTCATCATCCTCGGCGTGTTCTTCTTCCAGATCCGCGACCAGTTCGACAGTCTGGACATCAGCCACATGGAACATCTGAAGGACGGCTGAACGTGGACATGTTCGTCATCCTCCTGGCCATCCCCCTCGTCAGCGGCGCGCTGCTGACGGTGGCCGGCGAGCGGGCCTGGGCGCCGCATCTCAACATCATCGCCAGCGCCGGCACCTTCCTCGCCTCGGCGCTGCTGACGGTCGAGATCGTCGCCCAAGGACCGCGCTTCGCCTTCGGCGAGCACTTCTTCATCGACTCGATGAACGTCTTCTTCGTCGCGCTGACCGCCTTCGTCGGCATGACCACCAGCATCTTTTCCGGCCCCTACATGCGCAACGAGCGCGAGCGCGGCAGGCTCACCGCGCCGCGCCTGCGCCTCTACAAGAGCATGTACCAGATCTTCATGTTCACCATGCTGGTGGCGCTGACCACCAACAACCTGGGCATCCTCTGGGTGGCGATGGAGGCGGCGACGCTGACCACCGTGCTGCTGGTCTCGCTCTACCGCACGCCGGCCTCGCTCGAGGCGGCCTGGAAATACTTCATCCTCTGCGGCGTCGGCATCGCCCAGGCGCTGTTCGGCACCATCCTGCTCTACTTCGCCG
>OEIV010000776.1_pt1 | contig 16186 bp, 17 predicted proteins | sample 1539231 | NCBI WGS metagenome assembly OEIV01 (sample SAMN03794762, study PRJEB22550) | activated sludge metagenome | feature: wastewater treatment plant; material: activated sludge; isolation source: Wastewater treatment plant of a petroleum refinery complex | place: Argentina: Buenos Aires ...
TGGACTTGCCGCCGGGCACGGGCGACGCGCAGCTGACGCTGGCTCAGGTTGTGCCCCTGTCGGGGGCCATCGTCATCACCCAACCGATGCAGGTGGCGGCGGCCGACGCTGTGCGCGGGCTGAAGACGTTCGAGAAGCTCGACGTGCCCATCATCGGCGTCATCGAAAACATGAGTGGTGACTTTTTCGGCACGGGCGCGGGCGAGCAACTGGCCGCGACGTACAAAACGCCTTATCTCGGCTCCGTGCCGCTCGACGCCAACGTGCGCGTCGGCGGCGACAGTGGCGCGCCCATCGTCGTCGCCTACCCCGATTCGGCCGCGGCGCTGGCCCTGCGCCAGATCGCCCGCGACGTGGCCGCGCGGGTCAGCGTGTTGACCCTGGAAGCCCAGTCGGCGCAGTTTATCCCCATCCAGATGATCAACTAAGTAGGGGTGGGTCTCAGACCCACGCCTACCCCAGTCAACACGTTCGCAGGGGCGGGTCTCAGACCCGCCCCTATCTTATGGCAAGTTGCCAACTACCCCCCCTTTCCTGTATAGTTGTTGTTCGCGGTAAAACTTTACAAAGACGAGGGAAACCCTCTATGGCCACTGTGTTGGCACCCGGCGAAACCTCCGACTACGTAGGGATTCGCTTTCAAAAACTGGGCAAGCTGTACCACTTCAAGGTCGGCGCCCAAAAAGATATTACCCCCGGTGACCACGTTGTCGTCGAGACCAAACGAGGCAAACAACTTGGTCAGGTCATCGCCTACGTTCCGCCTGAAGAGGTGAACCGGCAAAAGGGCCTGCGCGCCGTTCAACGCCGGGCCACCCCGCGTGACCTGGTGATGAAACAGGTGTGGGAGTCGAAAGAGCTGGACGCGCTCATCACCTGTCGCGAAGAGGCGGCGCGGGCGGGCATCAAGGACGCCAAGTTCGTCAAGGCGGAGTATAGCTTTGACGGATCATGGCTCATCATTGCCTACACGACTGAAAACAAGAAGCTCGACGTGCGCCAGGTGCAGAGCGCCCTTGGCCGCATTCTGCGCACGCGGGTGGAGATGCAGCTCGTTGGCCCGCGCGACGTGGCCAAAATGATGGGCGGCTATGGCGCCTGCGGCATTCCCCGCTGCTGCTCTACTTTCCTGACTGAGTTTAGCCCCATCTCCATTCGCATGGCCAAGGAGCAGGGCATCTCCCTCAGCCCCCAGGAGATCACCGGCATGTGCGGCCGGCTGCGCTGCTGCCTGGTCTACGAGTACGAGCAGTACGTCGAGGCCAAGAAGCAGTTGCCCAAGGTCGGCAAGGTGATCGGCACGCCTCACGGCGAGGGGCGCGTGGTCGATCTGCGCCCGTTGCGCGACGCGGTCATCGTGCTGGTGGGCGAGGAGTATCACGAGGTCGCCCGACCACAGATCGAGCCGCTGGAAGAGCTTGAAGCGCTGAAGAAGAAGGCCGAAGCCGGTTGCTCCAAGCACGAGGGCGGCGGGTGCGACTGCGGCGCGAAGACGGCCGCCGCGCCGGACGAAGCGGCGGAGGCGGAGTAACGTGAAGCGCCGCGCCGACGCCTGGGAAACCGTCTGCCGCTACGTGTCCGACCGCGGCCTGCGCCGCCACATGCAGGCCGTTAGCGCGGCCATGCGGTTCTACGCCGACAGACTGGGCGAAGACCCCGAAGCGTGGGCGACCGTCGGCCTGCTGCACGACTTCGACTGGGAGATTCACCCCGGCCTGGACGAACACCCCATCAAGGGGGCCGACATCCTGCGCGCCGAAGGCTGGGACGAGGAGACGATCCGCGTCATCCTGTCCCATTACACTGAGGGCACAGGGGTCGCGCGGGCGAAGCCGATCGACTTTGCCTTGCTGGCCTGCGACGAGATCACCGGTCTCATCATCGCCGCGACATTGGTGCGGCCGTCGATGGACATCGGCGAGCTTTCGGTGTCGTCGCTGCGCAAGAAGTGGAAGGATCGGCGTTTTGCCGCCGGCGTCGATCGTGAGCACGTGGCCGAGATGACGGCCGACTTCAGCCGCGTCTGCTTCGATGGCGGGCTGGAGTTGTGGAGCCACATCGAGAACGTCCTGACCGCCATGCAGGCCGACGCCGCCGAGTTGGAACTCGACGGTCGCCTGGCCGCTGCCCGCGCTGATGGCTAATCCCGAACTGCTGACCGTCGCCGAGGCGCTGGCGCTCATCCTCGACAGCGTCGCCCCGCTGGGCGCGGAGAACGTGGCGCTACTGGACGCGCTCGGCCGCGTGTTGGCCAAGCCGGTCGTTGCCGCTGATAGTTTGCCCCCTTTTGCCAACTCCTCGATGGACGGCTATGCCGTGCGCGCCGCCGACCTGGCTCACGCCGGGCCAGGGGCAAGCGTCACGCTGCGCGTGGTGGCCGACGTGGCCGCCGGCGCGCCCTCGGCCGTGGCCGTCACGCCGGGCACGGCGGCGCGCATCATGACCGGCGCGCCATTGCCCGACGGGGCTGATGCCGTTGTGCCCGTGGAGGACACCGACGAGCCGTGGCGCGACCGCGACCGACCGCTGCCGGAAATGGTGAGTGTGCGGCGCGCCGTCGGCCCAGGCGACTACGTGCGCTATCCGGGCGAGGACGTGCGCGCCGGGCAGACGGTGCTCGAGGCGGGCCATGTGATCCGGCCGCAGGAGATTGGCGTGCTGGCGTCGCTGGGGGTGGGTCAAGTGGCTGTGGTGCGCCGGCCGCGTGTCGGCGTGCTGGCCACGGGCGACGAACTGATCGACGTGGCCGCGCCGTTGACGCCGGGCAAGATTCGCAACAGTAACGGCTATGCCCAGGTGGCCCAGGTGCGGGCGCTGGGCGGCGAGGCGATCATGCTGGGCGTGGCCGGCGACCGCGAGGACGAGGTGCGCGCCCGGCTCGATGCCGGGGTGGCCGTGGGGGTCGATCTGCTGGTCAGTTCGGCCGGTGTCTCGGTCGGGGCGTATGACGTGGTGAAGACGGTGCTGGCGGCGGCGGGGGGCGTGGCCTTCTGGCGCGTGCGCATGCGACCTGGCAAACCGTTGGCCTTCGGCGCGTATCGTGGCGTGCCGTTTCTGGGACTGCCTGGTAACCCGGTGTCGGCGATGGTGTCGTTCGAGCGGTTTGCGCGGCCGGCGATCTTGCGCATGGTCGGGCGGCGCGAGTTGGCGCGGCCGCGCGTGTCGGCCGTTGTCCTGGAAGAGTTGCACTCCGACGGGCGCGAGAGCTACCTGCGGGCCGTCGTCAGCCGCGACGAGCGCGGCTACGTGGCGCGGACGACCGGCGGCCAGGGGTCGCACATGATGACCTCGCTGGTGCAGGCCAATGCACTGCTGATCGTGCCGGAAGGGGTAACAGTCGTTGCCGCCGGCAGCGTGTTGCAGGCCATGATGATTGACTGGCCGGGTGACGTGTTCTAGGGCCAGCCGGCGGCCTCTGAAGAACCTATTAATTAAAAGGGGCGGGATGGTTCACGTTGAACCATCCCGCCCTTTTGGTTGTGGGGATAAAAAACCGTCCTAGTTATCAGTCTGCAAGGTCAGGGTCCGCTGGAGCAGGTCTTCCTGCACCCGGCGCTGGTCTTCGCGCTGCTGCTTGCTCTTCTTGCCGCCGCGGCCGCCACGCTGCTCCGATTTGACAGCGGTGATGGCGTCGTTGCCCAGGGCGCGGCGCATGGCGATCTCCATGGCCGTCGGCACCTCTTCGGTTTCGTCGTCAAAGGGTTCGTACACCTCGACCTGCTCACGCTCGCGGCGGCGCTGGTTGCCGCCACCGCCCTGGCCACCGCGACGCCCTTGTCCCTGCCCCTCGAAACGAGACGAGGCAGACGACGTGGACTGCTCCACGACCGGCTTCTCCAACAGCGCCTTCATGCTCAAGTCGATACGCCGCTTGCGGCGGTTGAAACCAAGCACCTTGACTTCGACCTCGTCACCGACCTTGACGACCTCGCTGGGGTGCTTCACGTAATCGTGGCTCAGCTCGCTGATGTGGACTAGCCCCTCGCGTTCAGCGCCGATGTTGACGAAAGCGCCGAAGTTCTCCAGGCGAGTCACTTTGCCGGCATAGGGGCGGTCCGTTTGGAGGTCTGTCCAATCGACGGCCAGCGGCGGAACCATCGTCAGCATAATTTGCTGGCGCTCCGGGTCCACCTTCTCGACCCACACCATGACCTCATCCCCTTCCTTCAGCACGTCGGAAACGCGGTTGACTTGCTCGCCGCCGAGTTTCGAGACGTGAATCAGGCCGGTCAGGCCCTGGCCGAGGTCGATAAACGCACCGTAGAGTTCCAGCCGCTTGACAGTCCCGCCGAGCTGCATCTTGGGCTTCAGGTCGGCGAAGCTCGTCGGCACGCTCGGGGCGGCGGTGGTTTCTTCGGTGGTCGCTTCAATAACGTCTGCACTCATGACAGAACTCTCCTGCAATGGCATTAGAATATCGCGCGGCGACGCCGCGCGGAATAGGTTGATTTTATGCTTTGTTCAACGGGGGTAGAACATTGCCGGTGTTAATCTGATTCCGAAGGATTATAGCAATGGACGCGCGGGTGTCAACCATTTGAGCAGCACCTCACCCACCGCCAATGGAGTGTAGTGTAGGGGACGCGGCTTACAACGTGGCTAACGCTGGATTAAGAAGACCCCACGCAAAGATCGCGAAGGACGCAAAGAGCGCAAAAAGAGTTCTCTCTTGGCGTTCTTAGCGCCCTTGGCGACCTTTACGTGAGCCTTCTTTCTAGAACTCGCCGGCTTCGGGCGCGACCGCTTCGGCCTCGTTATCGTCTTCCAATTTGACCGGGGCCAGACGCGCCTCACCGCGGATGCGGCGTTCCAGATCGGCCAGCACAGCCGGGTTCTCGGACAGATAGACCTTGGCGTTCTCGCGCCCCTGGCCCAAGAGGACGTCGTTGTAGCGGAAGTACGCCCCGCGCTTGTCGATGATGTTGTAGTTCGTCGCCAGGTCGAGTACGTCGCCGCTGCGCGAGATACCCTCGTTGTACATGATGTCGAACTCACACTCGGTGAAGGGCGGGGCAACCTTGTTCTTCTTGACCTTGACGCGGGTGCGGTTGCCGACGACGTCGTTGCCGGCCTTGATGGCCTGGATGCGGCGGATGTCCAGGCGCACCGAGGCGTAGAACTTGAGGGCGTTGCCGCCGGTGGTCGTCTCGGGGTTGCCGAACATGACGCCGATCTTCTCGCGCAACTGGTTGGTGAAGATGACGACGGTGTTGGTCTGCTTGATGGCCCCGGAGAGCTTGCGCAGCGCCTGGCTCATGAGGCGGGCTTGCAGGCCGACGTGGCTGTCGCCCATCTCGCCCTCGATCTCGGCGCGGGGGACGAGGGCGGCCACGGAGTCGATGACGACGATGTCCATGGTGCCGGAGCGGATGAGGGCGTCGGCGATCTCCAGGGCTTGCTCGCCGGTGTCGGGCTGGGAGACGTAGAGCTGGTCGATGTTGACGCCACACTTGGCGGCGTAGGAGGGGTCGAGGGCGTGCTCCATGTCGATGTAGGCGCAGATGCCGCCGAGCTTCTGGGCTTCGGCGACGATGTGCTGGCAGAGGGTGGTCTTGCCGGAGGACTCGGGGCCGTAGATTTCGATGATGCGGCCGCGCGGCACGCCCCCCACGCCCAACGCGATGTCGAGCGAGATGGAGCCGGTTGGAATGGTCTGGACGTTCAGATGCTGGGCCTCGCCCAGGCGCATGATCGTGCCTTCGCCAAAGCGCTTGGTCAACGAATCGATGGTCTTGTCAAGCGTGGCGATGCGGCCGTCAATGGCATTGCTGCCGTTCGTGCGGGACATGGGATAACTCCTATTTGGATGCTGGTGAGACTAAGGCTCTTGGGCGCATCGCCGGGAGACGAGCGCGGCCAATGTCAACATAATAGCACAGATGTTCGCCGCCGTCAAGATCGAAGTTGAAAAAATGAACAATCGTTCAAGAGAAAAGACGAGGCTGGATCAGGCCGCGCCAGCGCGCGCCGTCTGCCACAGTTGCTGCAATTCGCGCCCGCCCAACAGCCACGTCGTTGCTACATAGACGGCCGCGCCGACCCCGCCGCCGATGAGCAGAAAGGGCAGAGTGCCCGATACGACGCGCCCGACGAGCACAATGGCCGCGCCCATAACCGCCGCGCCGGTTGCCGCGCGCAGAAAGGCCAGCGGCAGCGCCCGCCCGCCCAAGCCGCCCAGGGCGCGCCGGTTAAGCTCTAGCAGCGTCAGGGCCAGCAGGGTGAAGCTCAGCGTCGTCGCCAGGGCTAGGCCGACGACGCCGCGCCCGTCGACCAGGGCGTAGATGGCCGCGATGGTGACGAGCAGCCAGCCAAGATAGGCGAGCATCGGCACAAACGTGTTGTGGCGAGCGTAGAACAGCCGCGCCACCACGTCGAGGGTCGATTCGGCGACGATGCGCCCGCTGAAGGCCACCAGCACGGCGAAGACGAGTTGCGTGGCCTGTTCGTCGAACGCGCCGCCCTGGAAGAGCGTCACGATGATGGGGCGGCCAAGCAGCACCGTGGCCACGGCCGCCGGCAGTGTCAGCGTCCAGACGATGCTGAGCGTCTGCGCCGCCGCGCGCCGCAGCCCGGCGATGTCGTCGGCGTTGTACAGCTCGGCCAGGGTGGGGAAAACAACCAAAGCGATGGCCGTGCCGAACAGCGTCTGGGGAAACTGCATCAGAGCGTAGCCGTAGAAGTAGGCCGACGTGGCCCCGGTGGGCAGGGCCGAGGCCAGGCGGATGATGAAGAGGTCGGCAAACTGGATCGTGCCCAGGGTGACGATGCGCGGCCCCATCAGGCGAATGATCTCGCCCACGCCGCGCAGGCGCAGGTCGAGCGCCGGGCGATAGCCGATGCGGTAGCGCCACAGCGCCGGCAGTTGGATGAGGACGTGGAACAGCGCGCCGACGACCGTGCCCCAGGCCAGGCCGATGATGCCCAGCCGCGGCACGAAGACGAACAGGCCGAGAAAGTAACCGATGTCGAGCGACAGCGGGGCCAGCGCGGGCAGGGCAAAGTGCTGGTGGGCGTTTAACAAGCTGCCGAGCGCGCCGCTGAAGCCAAAGATGGTCGTTTGGACGAGAATGACGCGCATGATCTGCGCCGTCAGAAGCTGTTGCGCGGGCGGAAAGTCGGGCACGAGTATGTGGGCTGTCAGCCACGGGGCCAGCAGGATGCCGGCGGCCGACACTGTGCCCAGCACCAATAGGACGAGTGTCAGGATGGTATGCGCCAGACGGGCGCTGGCGTCGCGCCCTTCGCGCGACAAGTACTGGCTGTAGACCGGGATCAGGGCCGCGGCCAGCGAGCCGCCGGCGATGACGGCAAAGAACAGTTCGGGCAACTGGTTGGCGGCGGTGAAGGCGTCGTACTCTGCCCCAGCGCCGAACGCCTGAGCTACGAAGCGCGCCCGGAAGAGGCCGACGACCTTGCCCAGGGCGAAGAGAGCGATGACGACGACCGACGAGCGCAGAAGATGGCGGGCGCGTTGCATGGTCGGGGATTGTAGCGCCGGACGGGCGGGTGGCAACCGGCCAAAGGATGGAATGCGGATGATGCGGATTGGCGCGGATGAACGCGGATAAGAGGCTATAATGCGGGCACTATGGTTGAGAACTTGCCGATGATTAGCGGCGCGCGCTTTGAGCAGTCGCCGCAACGCTTGAAAATCGTTCTGCCCGTCCGGCGCGACTGGGCGCTGTTTGCCATCTACTCGATCCTGGAAGTCATGTGGTTGGTCATGCTGATCGGCGGGCTGGTCTTTCTGGCTCGTGTAGCCTTTTCGGGCGAGCGTTGGGCGTTCGTCTTCGCCATCATGCTGCTGGCGTTGCTGCTCATTCTGTTTCGCTTCGGCCGCTTCCTCTCCCGCCAGTGGGCCAACTACGCCGCCAACCGCGAAATTCTGTTCATCAACCGCGAGGAGTTGATCTTGCGCCGGCCGATCTCCATCTGGGGCAATACCGATACCTATGGCATGGAGCACGTGACGCCGTTTTACCTGAGCGAGAAGCCGCGCGCCGTGGCCTTCGATTACGGCTATCGCCACGTCTACCTTGCCGAGGCGCTCCAGCCGGAGGCCCAGGCCGCGCTGCGCAACTTCCTCAACAGCACCTACTTCCCCGACCACGACGAGGATGAGTAGGAAAAGGGATTAGGGATTAGCGAAGAGCGCTCTTCGCTAATCCCTAATCCCTTACTCGGTAAAGTCGAGGTCTTTGCCGGCGAAGAGCGTGGCGGCGATCAGGAAGAGGATGGAACCATAGAGCAGGAGCACCGCTGGGGCCAGGGCTTGTGACGGCGTGAACCCCCCGGCGAAGACAGCGTCGCTCATCGCCTGGAAGGGCCAGAAGATGACCGCCGCGCCCTGCGACAGAGCGCTCAGCGTTGGCCCGCTGAGCCAGATGGAGAGCGTGTCGACCACGTTGGACAACGCGACCAGATTGATCTCCAGCAGCACGCCTGACAGATCGTAGAGCCGCTCCACTAGCCACGCGTCGGGGCTTGTCGTCACGCCCTTCAGGATGAGCAGCACGGCCAGCAGGCCAAAGACGATGACCCGCGACCAGCCGGCGGTGACCAGGTCGGAGGCGTGGAGGGCCAGCACCGCGGCCAGGATGTTGATCGACAGCCAGAGCGGCGGCAGCATCAGCCAGTGGCCGGCCATCGCCGGGCCGCGGATGAGCGCCAGCCCGGCCACCAACAGTTGCAACCCCACGCCGAGAATGAGCGCACTGAGGATGACCGCCGCCAGATACTCGATGCGGCTCGGCAGACGGACGAGCAGGGGGTAGTTTTCCAATCGAGCGGCGCGCCCACTCAGCGATAGCGCCGCCAGGAACGTCGCCGCGGCCCCAAACGCACCGATAAGGATGACGTAGTTCTCCACGTCCGGCGTGCCCTGTCCGGGCGGAAAGAAGAGCACCCAGTAGACCAGGGTGAGAATAAGCAAGATGAGGCCTGTCAGCGAGAAGAACAGGCTCTTGGTGAAGTAGGCGGTCAGGCTCCAGACGCGCTGCATCATTGGACTGCCTCGGCATAGAGTTCGGCCAGGGTCATGCGCCGCTGCTCAACGCGGACGATGTCGTACCCCTGATTGATGAGCACCGACAGAATTTGGCGGCGCATGGCGATCGATTCGTTGCGCAAGACCACTTCGTTGCTCTCGATGGCGATGTCGGGGTGAACCTGGGCCAGCAGGGGGCGCACGGCGTCGAGTGGCCGATCGACCTGAATAGCGACGTGGGGTTGCAGCGTCAGCGCCTCGGCCATCGGGTTGCGATAGAGCACCTCGCCATCCTTCAGGATAACCAGATAGGTGCAGACGCGCGTCACCTCCGGTAAATGATGGGTGGACATCAGGATCGTCTTGCCCGCGCCGCGCAGCTCCTCGATGTAGCTCTGAATCTCTTCCTGCCCCTCCGGGTCGAGTCCGCTGGACGGCTCGTCCAGCAGCAGCAGCTCCGGGTCGCCGATGAGCGCCTGGGCCAGGCCGAGCCGCTGGCGCATGCCCTTGGAGAGGGTTTTGATTTGCTTGTTGGCCGCGGGCAGCAGGTTTACACGGGCCAGGCTTTCCAGGACGACAGTGTCCATCTGCACCCGGCCGACGTTGCACAGCCCGGCGACCAGCTCCAGATATTGGCCGACGGCCAAATGGCCGGGAAAGAGGAGGCGTTCGGGCTTGTAACCGACGGTCGGCCACGTCGCGCGGCCGTTGGCGGGCACGACCTCGCCGCGCGTTGGGTTGATGATGCCGGCGATGAGCTTGATCAGCGTCGTCTTGCCGGCGCCATTCGGCCCCAACAACCCCAGCACTTCGCCCCGGGGAATGGACAGGGTGACGTCGCGCAGGGCCGTCAGGGAGTAGTAGTTCTTGGTGACTTGTTTGAATTCGATCACAGGTCGGTTCCACAGCGCCGCCCAACTGCCGACAGAAGAGTAGGCCGGAAGCGCTAATCGCGGAGTGTACCACAGGGGGCGATGTGGGCAATCGGGCCGGGTAAAATTAGTCTGTCCTGTGCGATTCGACGGCCGCGCCCCCCTCGGCTATAATTCCCCGTTCGGAAAGCAAATACCCGGCCTGGCCGGTACCTATCAAGGAATTGATTGAAATCACCATGAACCTACAGCCCTGGGCGCCCTATTTAAGCATCATCCAGATTATCCTCGCCGTGGCCCTGACCGCGCTTGTCCTCTTGCAGGCCAAGGGGCAAGACCTCGGCGGCTTCCTTGGCGGCGGCGGCGAGAGCGGCGGGTTTCGCACGCGCCGTGGTGTCGAATCCGTCCTCCATCGGCTGACGATTGCCGTCTCCGTCCTGTTCTTCCTGAACACCTTGCTGGCCTTTCTGGCCTGGGGGCAGGCCAGCTAGACGGTCGGCCGGGCATAGACTCCCGGTTCTTATGAAACCCGATATTCGCTGGCAGAGCTTGCTGGCGCTGGTCGGACTGGCCCTGGCGCTGATGCTGCTCTCTTACCAGGTTCAGTCGGCCGCGCTGTGCACGGCCGTCGTTCCCGCCGCCGGCGGCACCTTCGTCGAAGGGATGGTTGGCCGGCCGGCGTCGCTCAACCCGCTGCTTAACGACGCCTACCCTGTCGACCGCGAACTGACCGGCTTGATCTTCGACGGCCTTGTCAGCGTCGAGGCTGACGGTAGCCTCTCGCCGGCCCTGGCCGAGTCGTGGACGTACAGCGAGGATGGGCTGACGCTGACGTTCACGCTGCGCCAGGGGGCGACCTGGCACGACGGCACGCCGGTTACCGCTGATGACGTGGCTTTCACCTACGGTCTGATGCAGGCCGACGACTTCCCCGGTGCGGCCGAATTGCGGCAGTTGTGGCAGTCAGTCGTGATCGCCGTTGTTGATGAGCAAACCGTCCAATTCACCCTGAGCCAGCCCTACGCGCCGTTCATCGAGGCCACGGCCCGCCCCATTTTGCCGGCCCACCTGCTAGGCGAAGTTGACGTGGCTGAGTTGGCCGTGGCCGACTTTAACCGCGCTCCCATTGGCACCGGGCCGTTCATGGTTCAGCCGGGCCAGTCCTGGCCGAGCGCCGACCGGTTGCGCCTGACGCCCAATCCCGCCTACTGGCGCGAGGGCACGCAACTGAGCGACCTGGAGTTCCGCTTCTTCGCCACGGCTGAGGCGCTGTTGGCCGCGTTTCGCGCCGGTGAAGTCCATGCCGCCCACGACCTGCCGCCGGCGCTGACGCCGGAACTGCTGACAGCCGCGGGCGCGCGCCTGTTCACTTCGGCCGCGCCACGCTACACCACCATCCTTTTCAACCTTAGCGAGACGGGCGCGCCGGCGGTGCGCGCGCGGGAAGTGCGGCAGGCCCTGGCCTATGGGCTGGACCGCAGCGAGCTGATCGACACCGTTCTCAGCGGACAGGGACTGGTCTTCGAAGGGCCGTTTTTGCCCGGCACGTGGGCCGCGCGGCCCGACCTGATGGCCGCCTACACCTTTCAGCCGGAGACGGCCGCGGCCCTGCTCGACACGGCCGGCTGGACGTTCGGCGACGGGATGCGCTTCCGCGAGGGCGCGCCGCTATCCGTGCGTCTGGTGGCCCTCAACCAGCCGGAGCAGCGCGCCGTGGCCGAGGCCGTCGCTCGGCAGTGGGCGGCCCTGGGGGTCGATGCGCAACTGACGCTGTTGCCCGACTTGCCGGCGTTGAACGCCGCCCTGACCGAGCGCAACTTCGACGCGGTCTTGCTCGACATCGCCCCGCCGGCGGACCCGGACCTGTACGACTTCTGGAGCCAGGAAGCGATCGTCCGCGGCCACAACTACAGCGGCTGGAACAACCGCCGCGCCAGCGAGGCGCTGGAGGCGGCTCGTCAGCTGCTGCCCATAGGCGAGCGCACTGTCTACTATGAGGCGTTTCTGCGCCAGTTCGACGCCGACTTGCCCGCCCTGACCCTCTATCAGCACGTGACCAGCTACGCGCTGAGCGACCAGGTACAGCAGGCGGAGATCGGCCGCCTGGGCCAGCCGCGCGACCGCTTTGCAACGCTGCCGGCGTGGTTTCTGGCGTTCCGCGAGATCGCCGTCAGTTGTTCGTAGGGCGAAGGGGTGAAGGAAGAGCTCACGCAAAGGACGCAAAGCGAGTAAAGGGCGCAAAGAAGAAAGCTTACAATTCCTTAGCGTCCTTTGCACCCTTAGCGTCCTTTGCGTGAGCGCTTCCACAGCGCAGATGAAACGCAGATGAGCGCGGAGAGGAAGCCCGGATTAGTGGTATAATCGATGTCGAAAAGTTTGTCGCAAGACGACAAGGAGTAATGGCTTATGTTACCCGGTGGCTGGGAGTGGTTGATTATTCTGGCGATCGTGCTGCTGATCTTCGGCGTCGGTCGCATCGCCCGCGTGGGCGGCGAATTGGGCAAGGGTGTTTCGGCCTTCCGTCAGGGCATTAAAGAGGGCCAGGACGAGACGGGCAAAGACGCCGCGGAGAAGAAGCCGGAAACCAACGGCGACAACCAGGCTTAACGTCGACTTACGCCGATGGACAGCATCTTTGGCATCGGCCTGCCGGAACTCATTCTGGTGGCTGTTCTGGCCGGTATGGTCATGGGGCCGGAGCGCATCGTTCGCGTCGCGCGGACGTTGGGCCTCATGACGGCGCGCCTGCAAGGGGTGTCGCGCGCCTTCTTACGCCAACTGAGCGCCGAGTTGGATTCGACCGATTCCGACGGCCAACTGCGCGACACGCTCGACGAGCTGCAGCAGTTGCGCCGACAAGTGGCCGAGTTGCGTTCGGAGGTGCTGACGATTGCCGGCGGCACAGCGGCCGAGGGCAAGCAGGTCATGCGCGAGCTGAAAGGCGCGCAAAACGCCATCATGCCGCCGAACCTGCTGGCCGCCACGCGCGCATCCTCACCGCCGCCGGCCGAGCCGGTCTATCGCCCCCCCAACCTGTTTCCTGAGCCGACCGCCGCCAATGGCGCCACGCGCGCCAACGGCCCAACGCCCGTCCCGCCGCTTACGCTCCCCCGACGGCTCGACGTAAGTGACGACCCCGACTAGCTCATGACCGCCAAAGAAGGCCCCAACCTCAGCGCGCCCGACGTCGAAGGCCCGGTCATGTCGATTCTGGGCCATCTGAATGAGCTGCGCATCCACGTGATGCGCGCCGGTATCGCCGTGCTCATCACAACGGTCGCCAGCTTCGTCTTTGCCGAGCGGCTGCTGGCGTTCCTCTTGCAGCCCTACGCCCAGAGCCGGCCCGAGGGGGCGACGCTCCAGACGCTGCGGCCGACGGAAGGCATTGAGACCTACTTCCGCGTCGCCCTGCTGTCGGGCATCATTCTGGCCATGCCGATCATTTTGCTGGAGTTGTGGCGCTTCATTCAGCCGGGGTTGAGCAAGCGCGAGCGCCGCTACATCTACATCTTCATCCCCGCAGGGTTGCTGCTGTTCGGGCTGGGTATCGCCTTCGCCTGGTTCGTGCTGGCCCCGGCGGCAATCTACTTCCTGGCTAACTTCATGACCGACGTCTTCGCCACCGAGTGGACGGGCGATGAGTACATTGGCTTCATCACCCGTCTGCTGCTGTGGATCGGTCTCGGCTTCCAGATGCCGATCATCATCTACTTCGTAGCCCGGCTGGGCGTGGTGACGTCGCAGACGCTGCGGGAACAGTGGCGCATCGCCGTGGTGGGTATCGCCATTCTGGCGGCGATCATCACGCCCTCGATCGACCCGGTGACGATGTTGCTAACAATGGCCCCCCTGCTGGCGCTCTATGTGATCAGCATTGGACTGGCGGCCATCGGCCAACGGCAGTTTGAGCGGGCGGCGCAGGAGCCGATCGTCGTTTAGCCCCGCGGCCGCCCGGCTTGCTGCTACTGCGGATCGATGCGAATCCGTACCGGGCGCGGCACGAACGCCCGCGCCGCCACCACCCCGCCGACCAGCCCGAACAGGTGCCCCTGCCAGGAGATTGGCCCGGCCTGCGGCAAAGCGCCCCAGAGCAGTCCCCCGTAGAAAACGATGACCATCAGCGCCAGCCCGATGGCCCGCGGGCTGCGTTCGGTGTAGGCCGCCGCCAGCAAGAAAGCGAAGTAGCCGAAGATGAGGCCGCTGGCGCCGATGTGGACGGTGTACGCTGGGGCGATGAGCCACGTGCCCAGACCGCTGATGAGGATGATGGTGAGCGAGACGGCCACAAACTGCCGGCTATGACGTAGCATCACCAGAAAGCCCAGCGCCAGAAAGGGCAACGTGTTGGCCATCAGGTGGGCGAAGCTACCGTGGAGCAGCGGGGCGATGGGGATGCCGCGCAGCCCGGCGACCTGACGGGGCAAGATGCCCAGCCCGTCGAGCGCGCCCTGGAACAGCAGCCGGTCGATGATCTCGACCAGCCACATGATGGCGACGATGATGAGCAAGGGCAGCAACAGGCGCTTCGTCTCCGCGCCGACGGCCTGAAGGTGGGGGTTCTGAGCGTTCATCATACCAGACAGTACGCGCGCCGCGGCCAGAAGTCGCAAGGGAAGAGCTTACGCAAAGAGCGCCAAGGGCGCCAAGAACGCCAAGAAGAAGTTCCCTTGGCGCTCTTCGGGTCCTTGGCGTGAACTCTTACTCTTCCAAGCCCAGACACCAGCCAATGAGCCGGCGCACGAAGTCGGCCGTGGGGTACGGGTTGCTGTCGTGCCGCCAGCGGGGCACGTCGATCCGCTTCGCGCCGGGCGCGCGCGGGAAGTCAGGGCCTTCCACGGTTAGCACGGCCGCCTTGTCGCCCGGCTGAGGTAGCTGGTAATGGACGATGAAACGCTTGTTGCTGGCGATGATGTGCAGAAAGCGGGCCGGCTCCCCCTCGGCCACGAACCCCTCGTCAGGCACAGACGGCCGCCCGCCGCCCTGCACATACCAGATGTATTGCCGGCCGAGCACGTTGACTTTGCGCTTGCCTTTGCTGCTGACTGCCAAAAGGCTATCTCCTTCGCTAAGAGAAGGGGCATCCACAGATTACACAGATTGCACAGATTCGACTCTGATAAATCTGTGTAATCTGTGGACGCCTTCGCCACATCACAGGTTACCCATATACGGCAGCCACAGATCGCGCGCCAGTTGCTCCGCGTCGGCGCGCACGCCGTGGCGGGCGAAGTAGGCATAGACGCGGGCGATGTCGCGCCGCAGCAAGTCGTAGGCGTGGGGGTTCTTGCGCGCATCGACCATCTGCGGGAAGTCGATGATGACCGCCGTCCCGTTCCAGTAGAGGATATTGTAGGGCGACAGGTCGCCGTGTACCAGGTGGTGATCTAGAAAGAGGGCGACGTTGTCCATGAGCAGCGCGAACAGCTTGCCCGCTTCGCCCGCCGCCGGCGCGCTGTCGATCAGCGTCGGCGCGGCCTGCCATTCATCGCCGACGTACTCCATCAGGATGGTGTTGCCGTTGTGGCCGATGGGGCGGGGGACGGCCGCGCCGGCCTCGAACAGCTTCTGCTGCGTGCTAAACTCGTTGCCGATCCACCACGTCATGTCAAGCTGCTTGCCGAATGTCGACTTCTGGGCCAGGGCCAGCTTCTCGCGGCGCCCCTTCATCAGCTTGCCGTCTTCGCCGCGCAGGTCCCGGCCGGCTTTGTAGACGGCGTCGTTCTTCAGTGTGCGCAGCATGCGCGGGCGGTAGAGCTTGGCGGCCATCAGCTCAACGCCGCTGGCCGGGTTGGCTGTGCAGCAGTAGACGTTGGCCTCCTTGCCCCCCTTGACGCGCCGGGTGACGTCGGTGATGACGTTTTCGCGATAGAACGGGCCGACGGAGTCAATGAGCCACTGCCGCTCGTGGTGCAGCGGGTCGAGGGCGGCGGCATAGGACGGCACCCAGGCGGCAACGTTGTCGTCGAAGTCGCTCAGTTGGGCGCGGACGGTGGCCGGGCTGGGTTTCTTGCGGGCGGGTTTACCCTTCGCATAGCGAGACGCGCTGCCACGCTCATATTCGGTTTCGTCAAACTGTTGGTACTTCTCGTACGCTTCGTACTTATCCATCTGTGATTTCGAGCCAATCTTAACAGCGAGTAGGCAGGAAACATCCTGCCGACGACGGATGGGCAGAGCTATCCTGCCCAACAACCAGGCGTCGACGTCGGGCGATTAAGCCACCCGCGGCCGCTGTGTTCGATTGATCGAGATCGGAGGAACTAGCGGGGAGACGCGGATGTGCCGACGCAGCGCCGAGCAACCGGGTGTTCATTGACATTCTGGTTGG
>OEIV010000777.1_pt1 | contig 16184 bp, 11 predicted proteins | sample 1539231 | NCBI WGS metagenome assembly OEIV01 (sample SAMN03794762, study PRJEB22550) | activated sludge metagenome | feature: wastewater treatment plant; material: activated sludge; isolation source: Wastewater treatment plant of a petroleum refinery complex | place: Argentina: Buenos Aires ...
GGAAAGTTGGAGACGACCAAGAAAATGAAACACAACACGTTTTGGATTTGATACAATCTAACGAAACAATAAATAAATGGACAGAATTAGGTAATATGACTTCAATAAAAGGAATCAAGGGTGTTCCAGTTGACAAAGCTATGAATTTGATGTTTGAGCAATCAAAAAAACAAGCTCCAAAATCAAAACTAACTTTCATTGAAAAAGACGAAAATGCAGAATATCCGTGGATAATATTTACTATTGAAAGTCCAAGTTTTAAAGACGATAAAACACCTGAAAGTCAATTATGGTATATAGTACAAGGAAAACAAGCATTATACACAAACTTTAGAGCAGTAAAAGAAGCCACAATTTCACCTGAACTTAAAGAGAAATGGATTAAGTTTTTTAAATCAGGGAAAATTGTAAACAAATAATGCACTACAGCCAACAGCACCTACCCAAAAGGCGAGTTTTCGTCATCGCATGAATATTGAAAAGTAAAAGAATCTTGATTTTTTTAAAGTAATTTCGTTTTCAAACTACAGCCCTTCGAGTAGTTGCAAATCGTTTCACATTGCAAAAAGAAAGTTCACAACTATTTTTACAGCCAAACATAAACTACCTTGTCGACAATAAACATAAAGCTAATGACAAATAAAATGCGAACCATATTATACATATCAGCTGTTCTCATTTTAACCTACTTGCCAACACCTGCTTTTACCCAACCTGGCACTTTAGACAATACTTTCGGTATAGGTGGGATAGTGAAGACTTCCCAAGGGAATTTTGGAGATAAGAGCAATTCAATGGCTATACAAAGTGATGGCAAAATACTGTATGGGGGTTACACTCAAAGCAGTTTTACGAATTCTGATTTTGCATTAGTGAGATGTAATGATGACGGCTCTTTAGACACCTCTTTTGGAATAGGTGGAAAGGTAAAGACAAATATTGAAAATCGAAGTGAAGGTCAATCAATTGCTATTCAAGCCAACGGCAAAATTCTACTTGGCGGATATTCACACTGGTTCATCAATTTAGTTCGATACAATAGCAATGGATCCCTGGATACTAACTTCGGCACAGGAGGCAAAGTAATTACTGATATTGAAGGTTATTATAGTGAGAAATGTAAATCATTGGCGATAAAGAGCAATGGCAAAATTCTGCTGGGGGGATATGGTCAAGAAAATGGTAACGACAAGTCTTATTTTATACTGGCTCAATACAATGATGACGGTACTTTAGATAGCACTTTTGGCATAGGTGGAAAAGTCATTGGAAGGGCTGGCAAGGCCAATTCTATGATGATCCAAAGTGATGGAAAAATTCTGCTTGGTGGATCTTACAACTTTAATTTTGCTTTGGTACGATACCATGCAAATGGAACTTTGGACAGTACGTTTGGCACTGGAGGAGAAGTAATTACTGCGGTGGGAAGTTCTAGCGAAGGTAATGCACTCAGTATTCAGAGCGATGGGAAAATTGTGCTTGGTGGATATGCAGACGCTTGCTTCGCATTAGTGCGATACAATAACGATGGCACTTTAGATAACACTTTTGGCATAGGAGGAAAAGTCATTGGAAGCCCCGGAAAGGCTAATACTTTGACCATACAAAGTGATGGAAAAATATTGATTGGAGGGGCATCCAATTCAACCATTGCTTTAGTGCGATACAATGTCAATGGGACTTTAGATAGTACGTTTGGCGTAGGAGGAAAAGTAATTACAGTGGTAGATAGTTCTAGCGAAGGTAATTCACTCCGCGTGCAGAGCGATGGAAAAATAGTATTGGCTGGCTATAGTTACAACGGTACTAAAACAGATATGACTTTATTGCGTTATGATGCTGATGCAGTTGGAATAGAAGAAACTGACAGTAAAAAGTTAGTTAGCAGAATATACCCCAATCCATTTAATTCTTCTGTTACTGTGCAATTTAATACACCACTCCATAACGCTGCGTTAATAATCTATACAGTTTCCGGACAAATTGTAGAACAAATAACAAATTTTTCAGGTCATGAAATACAACTTTCTCGCAAAAACTTAAAAAGCGGTATTTATTTCCTTTGTTTGAAAGAAGCATATAAAATCATTGCGGTAGAAAAATTAGTAATCAGCGACAATTAAATTCTTTCAGTGTAGACAATTTAACTGACCAGCTTTGTGACACTTCACACTTATGCTCGCATCCAAATCTGTTTTGCTTTCATAGGTATGATTATTCAAAAACTTTGGACGAATGAGCTTTACAAGTTCATCTACCCTTTTACTAATCATTTTCTTCGCTTGGTCATTATATTCTATTCTTCCTGTCCGGCGCAGGAATAATGCGTAGATATTGGTGTTCACCTCCAGTGCCTACTTATTTTTCAAATGATTTTATCATTTCCATTCTTATCTGCAACAAAAGGTGTCCAATAATTTTAATTCAATCAATTTAGTTTAATTGCATTCGCTTAATTCTAGTGTGTTGGCTTTATACCGATAGGTATTTAATACCTACAATATCGAATTGATATTAACCTTGATTCAAAATGAATAGCTCAGCAGATGAAATCTCAGCGTAAACAGATGCTGACATTTAAATTAAAACGCCTGATGAATAAAGCAGTGGGGCTTAGCTCAATAAAGTATTTGCCCTTGAATGCTAGCCGCGATAGCAGTGGATAGCCCGCAGCAAAGCGAGGACTAGCAACGAATAGCGCGAAGTAGCAGAAGATAGTAAGTCTGCCTAGCTCCTAAAAAAATAATTAAAACCAATTAATGTTCATAATCATCATAGGTTCAAAAGCAAATTGAAGAGTTATAGTATAAAATGAAACATTTTCCAATAGATAGACAATCCGATAAATAAGATATAAACGAATGTATTAACCAGTAACAAATATCTTGCAAATGTGTTCCATTTCATATGTCGAAAAAGATGAAAGATGTACAAAATCAACGGAATGATTATCAATACTAACAGATATGGCAAATAGGATGTAGTTGTGGCAATCACAGAATGGCTATCATAGTATGGAGAGGGAAAATAAAAAATGCTTTGGTTTCGGATGAGTACATAACTTAATAGACACAAGGCGAAATTTAAAACCGTAAATCCAAGTTTTACAAAATTTACTTGATGCCTTAGCGATTTGAGAAATTGGATAAAAAAATAAATTGAGGAAAAGAAAAACAACATCCCTCCCAATAGTATGAAAATAAAAAAGGGTTTAAAATTTTGAGGTGTTTTGTATTGGACAAATCGATGATAATTAGTATTGTCTGGAAACAATTCATCAAAATTTAATGAATGATTACCTTTTGCTAATTCATCGTTTAGGTTGAAGGTGATACGCCGATTGTAATCGTGAAAAAAATAGGTATGAATAAGCCCATTTTCGATATCGTAAATTGTCGTATATAAAGTACCATCTCCTATTTTGGACCGGTGTACACTCATAGTATCAGAAAGTGCAGTGCAAAAAGCAAGATTGTTTTCCACTTTTTTATTCTTCAAAAAATCAAGCCCTTTGCAATAACGCTCTATTTTTATGGTGCTTAGATCTTTGGTATCTGCAACGCTAAAATTGGCTAATAAAAATGTATCATCATTTCCTAATGTCATTTTGTTTGCTTCTACCACTAAGTACTTACCTGATTTGTCTGCAAATAATAACATACCCCCATTAAATAGTGGACTGCCATTGAGAATATGTAAATTCAAATTATTGAGAAATATGTATACTTCATCCACGGTTTTGCATTGTTGCATTATCTTTTTTAAATGATTGTATGCAAAGTCTTTTTTAGTGGTGTCTTTATCGGGAATATTAGATTTGTGGGGCATTGTAAACGCATCAAACACAAGTCCATATTCATTCATCGCCCCATCGGGTTTTTCGTTGCGTCTATACCCAACATATACAGCACCAAATTGATTTTGAGTGCTTTTTTCAAACCAAATTCTAGCATCCATACCCCAGCTGTCTTCATTATTGCCCACCATGGTTTTGCCATCGATAGTCAATTTATACATACTACATGCATATATTGTAACAAACGGCAACATCCCTATTGAAATCAATAAAACTATTTTTACACCCCATTTAAACATATTCAATATTCTTTATTTTAGTAAGATCTATAAACCACATGGTTTAATAATGTATCGCTGTCTTTAAAACGGAATACAAACAAGCATTATTATCACAAAATACAGGTTTATTTTTATACACTTTAGGTAAAATCACTTTCGCTCATTACATTTGCAACCTACTTATAAAATGCGTGGGTGGCGAAACTGGTAGACGCGCTACTTTGAGGTGGTAGTGTTCGCAAGGACTTGGGAGTTCGAATCTCCTCTCGCGCACTTTTTTTCTTTGAGTACATTTTTGTTTTGACAAATAAATGCTCATTGCACTATCTATCGGTCATGATGCGTTTACTTTTTTTCTTCATTGCAAAAAAGTAAACTGAAGCTAGACCGATATTTTTTTTACCATTTTTTTATGTTTTCAGATTCTGACTTGCAGGATATTTATTTAATTTTACACTTCATTAAATATATTGTAGCCCATGAGATTTTTATTGTTGATGCTTTTGTTCATAATGCCCTTTTTTGCAAGTGCTCAGACAGCCATCTTGCGACACAATATCGTTTATTTAGAAAGTGAAGAATTGTTTAAGCTTTATTCTGTTGGCACATTTGCACATCAAACTTACAAAGTAAAAAATTTACAAGACCAAGACCTGATATTGATTGACCAGACAACCCTTCGAAATAATCAAGGCACCTTGTTGATGAAGTTTATATTTATGGATATGCCCCAAATGGAAGCATATATGCCTTTAAACGTTAATTATAAAAAACAACTTGCTCGTCTTTTGGTCAATTATAATGTCATAAAAAACAATACTTTAAATGAAGAGGGGGTTCAATTGTTTTGCAAAAATTATCATATAAACAATTACCCTTCTAAATACATTTCAGAAGAAATAACAGGGAATACAGAAGTTAAAAAAGAAGTGAACAAAGCAGAAAAGCAACTGGTTAAAAAAGAAATCAAAAAAGAAACAAAACCTGTTCAGGAACCTGTGAGTGTTAATGAAGAAACGGCTGAAAACAACTTTGAACAAAGCGATGAAAAAGAGCAAGTGGTATTGGATGAAAACGGCAATGTGAAACGCGATATTACCCAGCAAATTTATTTGAGTGGCAGTAAAATACGTCAGGATTATAAAGAAATTGGAAGTTATACTTCGGAAGTAAAAATGTTGTTAGGCCAAGAAGGTAGACAAATCACCATATTTACATTAGATGGCCAAAAAGTAGCCATTTCAAGGTTTATCAACGGAGATGAACAATGTGAATTACTTACTATCCGCGACAATAAAACATGGAATATCCCTATCCCTAAAGGCGATATGTATGTTATAGTAAAAGATATTGTAAAGGTCTTGTCTGAAAGAATGTATCTGTAATGAATTACCTGATAAGCGTTACATCACCTTTAATGGTTTGTTCTTTACCTGTGCTGAGACAGCTATAACGGATAAAATAATAATAAGTTCCTATTTCATTTTCAATGCCTTTGGTTTTTCCATCCCAGCTGTCATTGATATTTTGCGATTTGAATGCGATACCACCCCATCGATTATAAATGATGAACTCTTTGATGTCAATACCTTTTATATTCAGTATTTTAAATTCATCATTCTTTAAATCGTTGTTTGGAGAAAATGCATTGGGAATCACTAGATTGTCACAACAAATTCTTTCTTCTAAACGGATGGTCGCCAATTCGGTACATTGATTTGCATCACTTACAGTAATGGTATACAAACCTGCTACCTGAATCGATGAAAAAATGCCATCGCTTGAAGTTACATTTCCAGGATTTAATACATATGTTTTATTTCCTACCCCCCCTGTAACATTAGCAAATATTTGCGCATCTAAATTGCTCCCACAATTCCCTGCTGTATATCGAAGATTCTCAAATTTCATTCTTTCGGGGCTATTGATTTGAACAACAGTGGTATTGCTACAACTGTTGATATCAGAAACCGTGATGGTGTAAATACCTGCACTTAAATTATTAAAATCACCCATGGCATCTGTACCATTGCCTGGGTTAATTGTATAAATAAAAATGGGTGCATTGCCTGTTGCTGTTGCGTTGATACTGCCATCTGAACTGCCAAAGCAGGATACTGCAGTAGCTGTTACTGAAGTAAAATTAGGGGCATTTTGATTGAGCAAAGTCGCTAATGTTGATTTTGTACATCCAGTAGCATCTTTAACAATTACCGTATAAGTACCTGAAGTAAGATTTGAAAAAATCGTGTCTGTACCAAAGGGACCTCCATTCGAATAACTTAAGTTTCCAATACCCCCATAAGCACTTATCTTGATAATACCATCATTGTTAGGATTACATCCTGGTTGGGTAATGGTTGTTTGTGTAATAACGATTTCGGGCGGTTGCGATAATGAAGTGGTGGTAGAAGCAGTACAACCAGTGGCATCGGTTGCAATGATGGTATAATTGTTGGCATTTAAGCCCGTAAATTGTCCATTTGGACTGGTAGCACCTGTAGGAACAATACTGTAAGTAACGCCACCTATCCCCCCACTAAATTGAACATTGATTTGTCCTGACGCATCATTGAAACAATTTAAATTGCTGGTGTTTATGGAAACAAATAAAATAGGTAAAGGTTGTACTAAAAGCACCGTACTGCTGATACTGCATCCATTGGCATCTGTAGCGGTTACAGTATATGTACCCACTATCAAAGAGTTGAAAGTACCATTGTTGTTGGTGAGATTTAATGGCGCTAAATGGTATAGAAAGGGCCCAATACCACCAGTAGCCAAGGCATTGATACCACCTGTATTGCCACCATTACATGAAATATTATTTGGTGCCACAGCAACCCATGATATGGGATTGGAAGCCGTAATCGTAATGCTAGATGACTTTGTGCAACCAGCAGCATCAGACAAGGTAATGGTATACGTGCCAGCACCCAGGTTATTAAAAATCCCCGTATTATTGCTTAAGCCTCCAGGTTGCAAGGTATAAGTGGGGATACCCGTAATGCCTGTGCCATTTGCTGTAATTGCGCCGGTGTTGTTGTTAAAACAAGAATTATTTACCAAGGTAAGGTTTAAACCCAGCGTAGTGACTGTTTTGGTGATGGTAGAAGCCGAATTGCAAGGACCACTTACTGTAAATGTAACATTATAGGTACCAGGAGATGTAAAATTGTGGGTAGGATTGGGCAAGTTGCTGATATTGTTGGCTCCTGCTAAAGGGTCACCAAAATTCCAATTAAAAATCGTTGGACATAAAATAGAGGTATTGGTAAATTGATATTCCAAACCATTGCCAGTGCAGGCAAAACTAAAATCAGCTGCATTCGGACTGGCTTCGCTAATGGTAATATCATCGATAGCAACCCCATCATAATCGTTGCAAATAGAGCCTGCACCAAAAGCAAACCTAAACTGCACATTGGGCATTCCGGCTAGGTTCGATAAACAATGTTGTGCGGTAACCCATCCCAAACTGCCACCGCCACCCAAACAATTGCCATTGGTGGGTAATGAAGTGCCTGACCATCCATGACGTGGAGTTGCTAATGTACTAAGTGCGGTGATATTGGAACTGTTAAACCAATTTGCATTCATACAATCTACAGGGTCGTTAGGAGTACCCACATTGGTCCATGTCAGGCCATTGTTCGTGGTATATTGAAACGTGGCCCCGTCATATTGATTTTCCGTTTCCCAATAGATTTTAAATTTGATATGTGGATTTACTACATTGGTAAAATCAAAACAAGGGCTCAGCAAATAGGAACGTTCGTTAAAATTATAAAATGATCCTGATAAACCGCCTACAGTCCAACAACGAATACCATTGCCTGCTGTTTGTATGATTGCCTTAGCGGGTGTACCCCAAGCCCAATCGTCGCCTACCCCTCCACTCACCCAGCTACCGCCATTGAGTTCAAAACTTTCATTATAAGGAAAAGTATTGATGGCAACACCACATTGAGCCTTTGATTGATGACAAAAGCACCCTAAAAAAAATAGGATAAAAAAGATATTTTTCATTGAATAATTTAATAATTGGTAGGTTATTCTTTGAAAACTTGTTTACAAATATACAATGAAGCAGTGCAACTAAAAAAACTTATAAGTTATGGAATTGTTTCCTCCTCATAATTATAATAATGATTAGGACAAAGTAAATCCAGTTTTATGACATGTATTGAAAGTATTGATTGATATACCCCAAAGTTTATGTTATTCTTCCTTATTCAACTGTTTAATCAGGGAAACAATTTGTTTATCAATCGGCAAAGTTAAATCTTGCATAGTGAGCTGTTGGATTGGAATCCATCGAAATAAACACTCTTCATGACCAAGCTGTTTAAAATTTAAGGGCTTAGTCTGGAAGTCGCAAGAAGGCATTTGAAGGGGTTTTACTTGATAGTATACACTAATCACTTGAGAATCATTAAAGGCTGACAATTGAAAAAAATCGGTGGTGTAAATATGATTGATAACCTCTATTTCTACATCGAGTTCTTCTTTCCATTCCCGAATCAGACAGTCTTTGAGACCTTCGCCCCATTCAAGCCCACCGCCTGGAAATTTAGTGAAACAAAAATCAGCAATGCGCTCATCACTTACCAATACTTTTTCATCTTCAAATATCCAAATACCATAAACCCGAATATTAAAGTTTTTCATATTAGCCATGATTTAATAGTTCACCAATTTCTGTATGGTGTCATGTAATCTTGCTTTTGCCATAAAGTTTTTTTCCAAGCCAATATCAAATGGTACTGGGGTGTCAAGGCTTGCGCAACGCATTACAGGACCATCAAGATAGGAAAAACAATGCTCGGTAATCCAAGCCGCTATTTCTCCACCTATGCCACCTATCAATACATCTTCATGCAATATCAAAGCCTTGCCAGTTTTTTGAACAGTTGAAGCTATGGCCTCATAATCGAGGGGTAATAAAGTACGTAAATCTAGTATTTCTATTGACAGTTCAGGATGTGAGGCTGCATATTCGAGTGCCCAGTGTACACCACTTCCATAAGTTATGATACTAATGTCATCGCCATGTTGCACAGTATTCGCTTTGCCTATTTCAATGGTATAATAACCTGCAGGCACTTGTCCGCTGATACTACGATACAATACTTTATGTTCGAAATACATAACGGGGTTAGGGTCAGCAAATGCGGCAAGCAATAAACCTTTTGCATCTGCTGGATTGGATGGATACACTACTTTTAAACCAGGTGTATGGGTAAACCATGCTTCATTGCTTTGTGAATGAAAAGGACCAGCACCTACTCCACCCCCAGTGGGCATACGCACCACTACATCGGCGTGTTGCCCCCAACGATAATGAATTTTTGCTAAATTGTTGATGATTTGATTAAATCCTACGGTGGCAAAATCAGCAAATTGCATTTCCATCATTGATTTAAATCCTTTTATGGACAATCCGAGCGCTGAGCCTACAATGGCACTTTCGCATAAAGGGGTATTTCGAACACGTTCTTTGCCAAATTTTTCGACAAAACCTTCAGTTACTTTAAATGCTCCCCCATACTCAGCAATATCTTGTCCCATCAATACCAAATTAGGATGTTTGATCATAGCTTCTTCCAAGCCTGAAGAGATGGCATTGATAAATTTCATTTCGTGTTGTTCCATGGCTGCTATGCCAGTTGATGTAATGGAGGTAAAAGGAGCATATACATCATTGATTTCTTCTATGGTATTGGGTATAACGTCAGGGGCATTAAATCCTTTTTCAATGCTTGTTTCAATAGTATGTTTAAAAGAAGCCCTTATTTCATCTACTAGGGTACTTGATAATACCTGGGTTTCTAATAAATATTTTTCATAATTCATTAATGGATCTTTTGCACCCCATATTTCAAATAGTTCGCTTGGTACATATTTCACACCACTTGCCTCTTCATGTCCACGCATACGAAATGTCATACATTCAACCAGTATTGGTTTTTGTTCGGCAATGCAATAGGCACGGGCCTTTTTGATTTCGGTATAGACCTCTAATAGATTATTGCCATCGATGGTAATGGCTTTGATTCCATATCCAATGCCTTTATCAGCCAATTGTTTACAGATAAATTGTTCACTACTTGGTGTACTTAAACCGTAGCCATTGTTTTCTATCACAAAAATAACAGGCAGATTCCACACGGCTGCTACATTGAGGGCTTCATGAAAATCGCCTTCACTGGTAGCCCCATCACCGCTAAATGCCAGTGAAACCTTTTGTTCTTTTTTAAGTTTATGGGCCAGGGCAATACCATCAGCGATCGCTAATTGTGGCCCTAGATGCGAAATCATGCCACAGATATGATGTTCGTTGCTTCCGAAATGAAAACTTCGTTCACGTCCTTTGCTATAACCATCTTTTTTGCCTTGCCATTGCATAAATAGTTTGTCTAAGGGCATATTACGACAGGTAAACACCCCTAAGTTTCTATGCATAGGCATTATATATTCGTCTTGGTCTAATGCCATGGTAGCTCCTACGGCTACCGCTTCCTGACCAATGCCACTAAACCATTTGCTGATACGACCTTGACGTAATAAAATAAGCATTTTTTCTTCAATCATTCGTGGAAGTAATAATTGTTTGTATAATGCCAGCAATAATTCAGGAGAATAATTTTGTTTATCAAATTTCATTTGGCAAAGATAGTAGAAGACCCTACGTAATACCAAACCTAATGGAGTATTAACATGGCTTTCAATACCGATCATTTGACAATGAAGATAAAATTACCCATTTTACTACGGGCAGATTATTTGTGGGTGATTTTTATTTCTACCCGGCGATTGATTCTGCGCAAGGCCTCAGTGCTCTCATCAAGATTGATTTTGCGACTACCACCATACCCTTTGTAACGGAGTCTTTTTTTATCAATACCATTTTTAATGAGTAAAAAATAAATCTGACGTGCCCTCATCTCAGATAAATTATTGGTTTCTGCATCCCAATCAAAGCCATCGGGCTCAATGGTTGTGCAACAAACATGCCCTTGTATTTCAATTTCCAGATTGGGATTTTCTTTCATGGCAAACAAGAGATTTTCTAAATCTTCCATTGATTCTTCTTTAAGAAAATGCCTCCCTGGCTCAAAAAGAATGTTTTCAAGTACTATTTGGTCGCCGATTTGGGCATCCACTATTTTGCTAATTTCCTTTTTTAATATTTTCTTTTCAGCCACTATTTTCCGAATCGTATCTTTCATGATGTTCGGTTTTTCGGGTTTGAGGTAAAAAGTCATCACTACCCTTCTATTGAGCTGACGTTCGGCCTCAGTTTCATTGAGGGTAATGGGTTTGTCTTTGCCAAATCCAATACATTTTTTGATACTTTCTTTAGGAATGCCATTTTGAATAAGTAGTTTTTTAACTTCCGAGGCCCTATTGTCCGACAATATATAATTATATTCTTTTGACCCGATATTATCGCAATGTCCTTCGAGCAATACACGCTCAATGGGATATGCGTTGATGGTTTTAATAATAAAAAGCATACAACTATCAGGAATGTCATATTTGTTGTAGGCAAATAATACAGTGTAAGAAATTTCCTGAGCCTGCACATAAAATGCAGTAAAAGTGATAAATATGGTGGCTATAAATCCTTTCATCTGATACCTCAAAGATAAAGAATTGATTGTAGATTTGCACACAAATAAATCTGAAGATATGACAGCAAAAAAACCGCAAGATACGATGACTACAATGAGTGAACTGATACTGCCCAATGATACCAATACCTTAGGCAACCTGATGGGTGGTCGGCTCATGCACTGGATGGACATAGCAGCAGCAATGGCTGCCATGAAACATAGCAATTGTCCGGTGGTGACGGCTTCTGCTGACAATATATCTTTTGAAAATCCGGTACGACTCGGAAATGTAGTAACCATAGAAGCGAAGGTTACCAGGGCATTTAGTACATCGATGGAAGTGTATATTAAAGTGCATGGCGAAGATCTGCCAACACAATTTAAATACCTTTCTAACGAGGCTTATATGACATTTGTAGCCCTCGACCCACATGGTAAACCCAGAAAAGTTCCCGAATTGGTACCCGAAACAGCTGACGAAATCGGTCGGTTTGAAGGGGCTTTACGACGTAGACAGTTGAGGTTAATATTATCTGGAAGAATGAAAGCTGATGAAGCAACGGAGCTCAAGAAGCTCTTTTTTGATGATATTATTAAGAAATAAATGATGTATAAAAAGTGGGACTGGTATAAAAAAGGAGCAGTCTTAACTTAGACAAGAAAAGACTGCTTTAACCCCTAACCAAATCAACCTATGAAAAATTTTTATCTACTTAAGTGATATATTCTGATGCAAAATTATTATTTAAATTCATATAAAAAAATATTTATTTCTTAATTTTTTCACAATATCAACACTTTTTAAACAACTAAAATAAAAAGAATAAAAACCATTTAATATTAAATACATGTTTAAACAATATAAACCCAAGCTGGCATTGATTTTAGGTATAGCCATCTCATTTTTTTGTGCTTGTGATGCTTCAAACAATCAATCTTCAAAAAAAGAGATTTCAAAACCCCTTCATGATTTATTTGATCAATATTGGGAACAAAAAATGAAATTACTCCCTCTGGAGTCAACTGCAATTGGAGATACCAATTACAATGATTTGATGCCAGTTACAATCAATGAATCATACAGAGACACCTTGAAACAATTTTACAAACGAATCTTAAATGAATCAGAAAAAATAGACTTTTCCTTGTCTGATGAGGATAAAATAAGTAAAGAATTGTTTGAATATGAGTTGAAAATAAACCTGGAAGCATTGAAATTTCCTTCCCATTTAATGCCAATCAATCAGTTTTGGAGCTTTACCCTCGAATTTCCTCAACTGGGCAGTGGTAGCGGCAATCAGCCCTTTAAAACCCCTCGTGATTATCGAAATTTTTTAGCACGTATGCAACAATTTCCTGCCTATGCCAATGCGGCGATTGCCAATATGAAAAAAGGAATCGAAACAGGGTATGTTTTGCCAAAAGTATTGGCTTTGAAAATGATCCCCCAACTCAAACAAGTGATCACAACAGATGCTACCCAGAACATTTTCTTTTTACCCATTAAAAATATGCCTTTGAATTTTACACAAAAAGAAAAAGATAGTTTTAAAAATGCCTATCAGTTTGCGATTAATATGGATATCATTCCTGCTTATGCCAAATTGAAAACATTTATAGAAAAAGAATACATCCCTGCATGTCGCGAATCCCATGGCATCTCCTCATTGCCAGATGGTAAAGCCTATTATCAATTTTTGATAAAATTATATACAACCACCGAATTGACACCCGATAGTATTTACCAATTAGGATTGCAAGAAGTAGCACGTATCAGAACAGAAATGGAAAAAGTAAAAGTAGAAACGGGCTTTACGGGTTCACTGGAAGCATTTTTCGAATTCATGAATCGTGATCGTCAATTTTATCCTTTTAAAACTGCTACGGCTGTATTAGACAGTTTTAAAGCCATTCAAAAAATATTAGATCCTCAATTAAGTTCTTTATTTGAATCAAGCCCTAAAACACCTTTTGAAATTAGACAAACTGAAGCGTATAGAGCAGCCAGTGCAAGTGCAGAATACAATGCTGGGAGTAAAGATGGTAGCCGTCCGGGTATTTTCTATGTGCCCATTTTAGACCCTACACAATTTAATATCGTAGGAATGGAAACCTTGTTTTTGCATGAAGCCATACCAGGGCATCATTACCAAATATCATTGCAACAAGAAAATACATCACTACCTACTTTTAGAAAATTTTTAGGATATAGCGCCTATGCTGAAGGCTGGGCCTTGTATACCGAAACTTTAGGCAAAAGTTTAGGATTATATAAAAATCCATACCAGTATTTTGGTCATTTAAGCGATGCTATGCATCGTGCGATACGTTTGGTGGTAGACGTAGCCATACATACAAGAAGTATGAGCCGGGAAGAAGCCATAACTTATATGATGTCAAATGAACGCATTACCGAACCGGAGGCCAGTGCCGAAATTGAACGTTATATGGCCATTCCAGGTCAGGCCCTTTCCTATAAAATTGGTCAATTGACTTTGATGTCATTAAAAGATAAATATGAAAAACAGCTTGGGAATCGGTTTAAGTTGGCCGCATTTCATACCCAATTACTGAATGGTGGAAATATGCCTTTACAAGTTTTAGAGAAAAAATTAGAACTTTGGGCTAAGAGTTTATAAATTGCAATTAAATAATTTGATTCGTGCGATTTGTTCCAGATTTTATTGTACAATTTTTTACTAAGGGAAGTACCTTATATAAAGAACTGCAAACCATGCTTGGGTTTACACCAGGCAATTTGGCCTTGTACGAATTGGCATTATGTCATCGATCAAACAATCATAATTCGACCGAGAATAATGAACGATTAGAATTTTTAGGAGATGCTATACTAGGTGCAATCATTGGAGAGCATCTATTTATTAAGTATCCGACCAAAGCAGAAGGCTATTTAACCGATATGCGTTCAAAAATTGTCAACAGAAAAACATTGAATCAGATTGGACTTAAAATAGGTTTAAAATCATTGATGAAATTCAATGAGCAAGATTATTTTTTACGTGATTCCTCTATTTTTGGCAATGCCTTAGAAGCCTTGATAGGTGCCATTTATATCGATAAAGGTTTTGCCAAAACCAGAACATTTGTCCGTAAACGAATCCTCATCCCCTTTGTAGATATTGAATTGCTGGAAGGTTTGGAAGCCAATACTAAAAACAAACTCATAGGTTGGGCAAATAAACAAGGTAAAAAAATTGAATTTGTGGTGATTGAAGAAAAGCTGGAACGGGGACGAAAAAAGTTTACGATAGGTGTAAAACTTGAGGAAGAGATTATATCGAAATCAACTGCAGGCAATAAAAAAGAAGCGAGTAAAGTAGCTGCAGAGGAAGCTATTAAGACCTTGGAAATTTCTTATTAGTTTTGTTTTAGCTGGTCTACCCTGTTTCATTTTTCAACAGAACTAACAGATTTACACTTTTATATTAGGTTGCTTTATACTGTATGATTCCCTTGAGATTTACAAATGCTGTTGTTGAATTGTATAGATATAAAACAACATGAAACATAAATTGAGCAGTTGAATGAAGTAATAAACGATTTTAAACGTTTTAGTATAATAGCTATGCCTTATAAACGTACCCACTGAAAGAATAAAAATCAATGTAAAGGGAATCAATACTTTGGCATATTGTGCTAAATCTTTTAGGGGTATCCATTCATTCCAGGTAGGGTTAGCGAGGCTTATAAACAACAAATTGAAGATGACCAAAATCATGGGAGCTATTCGAAATTCCATCGCACGAAATTAGCGCAAAATGTGTTACTTTTGTAAAATGTTGGTGAGTGTATAGGTTAATTTTACTCATTCACTACATCTATATAAAACTTGGGGCCGCCCGGTTTTGACAGCATAGGTCTTTGAAGGTGTAAGCATGTAGTGCGTTGGATTGTCGGCACTTTAATCTTAAAATTCAAAATACAAACGGCGATACACAATTCGCAATGGCTGCTTAATTTAAGCCCCCATTAACAGGTCGTTCATTTCGGGTAGATTTATAACCTACGTTGAACCGCCTTTACCAGAAAATATAAATTGCTGTAAGAATAGGCTGTGCTTCTTACAAAAGACCTATCCAGCTAAGGAAACAATTGGTTTGTTCTGCTCCGGTGGTTTCCCGACAATGAATGCAGAAATAAACATGTAGAAAGCTTTTGCAGAATATGTTTGGACAGGGGTTCGACTCCCCTCGGCTCCACCCTGAAGTAGATACGCCACAAGAATTCGTTTTCTTGTGGCGTGTTTGTTTGGCGTATCAATTCAGGGTGGGCCATGGCGACAGAGGTACGAAGTCTGCCAAGGCCCTTATCAGCTTAAATTATTTTATTATTTTTGATCATGCAAATACCGTTACCTTTCTGTGTTTATTTGTGGTTAGTGAAAAAGATCTATTTCTATATATCGGATACACTGGAATTCCAAATAAAAAGTGGACAAAAAATATTAGTCATTTAAGCTACATTTTT
>OEIV010000779.1_pt1 | contig 16177 bp, 13 predicted proteins | sample 1539231 | NCBI WGS metagenome assembly OEIV01 (sample SAMN03794762, study PRJEB22550) | activated sludge metagenome | feature: wastewater treatment plant; material: activated sludge; isolation source: Wastewater treatment plant of a petroleum refinery complex | place: Argentina: Buenos Aires ...
GTGGGGGAGCGCGCGCCTGCCGCCGGCGGGGGGGGGGGGGGGGGGGGGGCGAGGACGCGCCGCCCCGCCATGCGCTGGCCGGGCAGGACTGCACAGGACATCGACAGCTCGAATCGTGGGCTGTGATCGAACGAACTGAACTGACACGGGAGTAAGGGAAATGGCAGGAATCTGTGACGGACGTGTAGTGATCATCACCGGTGCTGGCGGCGGGCTGGGGCGCGAGTACGCGCTCGCTTTCGCGAAGGAAGGCGCGAGCGTCGTGATCAACGACATCAATCCCGCGGCGGCCGAGCGCACCGTGGGCGAGATCAGGGCGATGGGTGGCAAGGCTGTCCCGAATTCGAACGACATCACGAGCCACGCCGACGCCGCGCTGATCGTCAAGAGCGCGATCGATGCTTTCGGCGACCTGCACGTCGTGGTGAACAACGCCGGCATCTGCCGTGACCGCATGTTCGTGAGCCTGAGCGAACAGGACTGGGACGAAGTGATCCGCGTGCACCTGAAGGGCCACTTCTGCATCAGCAGCCACGCCTGCAACTACTGGCGCGCCCAGGCGAAGGACGGCAAGCCGGTCAGCGGACGCATCATCAACACCAGCTCGGGCGCCGGCCTGCAGGGCTCGATCGGCCAGGCCAACTACTCGGCGGCCAAGGGCGGTATCGCCACGCTGACGCTGGTGCAGGCGGCCGAACTGCGCCGCTACAACATCACGGCCAACGCGCTCGCGCCGTCGGCGCGCACCGGCATGACCGAGGGCGTGTTCGCCGAGATGATGAAGAAGCCCGAGGACGGCAGCTTCGACCACTACGATCCGGCCAACGTCGCGCCGCTGGTGGTGTGGCTCGGCAGCGAGCTCTCGGGCCACGTGACGGGCCGCGTATTCGAGGTCGAGGGCGGTCGCATCGCGATCGGCGACGGCTGGCGCAGCACGACGGGCGTCGACAGGAAGGCGCAATGGGCGCCCGCCGAGATCACCGGCGCGATGGAACAGTTGCTGGCGGCCGAGGTACCGGCGCAGAAGGTGTTCGGTACCTGAGTGTGTTTTGGCTGAGCATTGCCGTCACCGCGACGACTGCGTTCCTGCCGGGACACGCTGTGAATACGTCCCTGTACGCTCGAGCGCCGCATCCCTGCGGCGCACGGTCCCTGCAGGAGCGCAGTCGCCCCGGTGCCGGCTGGCGTGCCGCTGGCAGGAAGACGTAGGTCCGGCTTCAGCCGGACAGTTGTGGCGCCGCCAGGCGCAGCATTGGGTTGCCGGACAATCAACAGGTGATCGATTAGCAGGAATCCCCATGGAATTTGCCTTCACCGAAGAACAGCAGATGATCCGCGAAACCGCGGCGCAGTTCCTCGCAGACAATTGCGACTCGGCGGCGGTGCGCCGCGCGATGGCTACGGAGAGCGGCTTCGAGCCGCAGATGTGGCAGCGCATCGCGGGCGAGATGTACTGGACCGCGATCCACATTCCCGAGGAGTACGGCGGACTCGGGCTCGGCTATGTCGAGCTGGTCGCCGTGATGGAACAGATGGGGCGCTACCTGCTGTGCGCGCCGTACTTCTCCTCGGTATGCCTCGGCGCCAACGCGCTGCTGCTCGCCGGCAGCGAGGCGCAGAAGGTCGAGTACCTGCCGCAGATCGCCGACGGCTCGCTGCGCGCCACGCTGGCGTGGTGCGATGCCTCGGGCCGCTGGGGCGCCGACGGCGTCTCGGCGACGGCCACGCGCAAAGGCGATGCCTTCGTGCTCGATGGCAGCTACCGCTACGTGGTCGATGGTCACACGGCGGACCTGCTGGTCGTCGCGGCACGCACGCCGGGCAGCAGCGGCGGTGCCGGTCTCAGCCTGTTCGTGCTGCCGGCGGACACCGCCGGCGTCACGCGCACCTGGCTGCCGACGATGGACCAGACGCGCAAGCTCGCTGAACTGCGCCTGGACAACGTGAGCGTCCCGGCCGAGGCGTTGCTCGGCGCCGAGGGCGGTGCGCACGCAGCACTCGGGAAGACCCTCGCGCTGGCGAGCGTCGCGCTCGCGGCCGAGCAGGCCGGCGGTGCGCAGCAGATCCTCGACATGGCGGTCGCCTACACGAAGGAGCGCCAGCAGTTCGGCCGAGCGATCGCGAGCTTCCAGGCCATCAAGCACAAGGCCGCGGACATGATGCTGAAGGCCGAGGCTGCGAAGTCGGCCGTGTACTACGCCGCCTGCGTGGCGCAGGAGGCATTGACGGGCGGTGCGCAGGGCGCGCAACTGGCCGAGGCGGCCAGCCTTGCCAAGGCCTACTGCAGCGACACCTATTTCTTCAACGCCGGCACCGCGATGCAATTGCACGGTGGGGTCGGCTTCACCTGGGAATACGACGTGCACCTGTACTTCAAGCGCGCGCGCGCCAGCGAGAGTTTCCTGGGCGATGGTGCGGAGCATCGCGAGCGCATTGCCGTGGAGTTGGGACTATGAAACTGAGTTTCAGCGAACAGGACGAGCGCTTTCGCGCCGAGGTGGCCGGCTGGCTGCGCGAGAACCTGCGCGGCGAGTTCGAGCAGATCCGCTTTCGCGGCGGCCCCGGCGACGAGCACATGTTCTCCGAGGAGCGCAAGCACTGGGAGCGACGCATGGCCGCGGGCGGCTGGACCTGCATCGGCTGGCCGACCGAATACGGCGGACGTGGTGCCTCGATCGAGCAGCAGGTGATATTCCACGAGGAATACGCGCGCGCCGGTGGCCCGGGTCGCGTGGGCCACATCGGCGAGGGGCTCGCGGGCCCCACGATCATCGCCTTCGGCACGGCGGAACAGAAGGCGCGCCTGCTGCCCGGCATCCGCGCCGGCACCGAGCTGTGGTGCCAGGGCTATTCCGAGCCGGGCGCCGGTTCCGACCTGGCCGCCGTGAAGACCAGGGCGCGACTGGACGAGGCGAGTGGAAACTGGCTGATCAACGGCCAGAAGGTGTGGACCTCGCTGGCGCACGAGTCGCAGTGGTGCTTCGTGATCGCGCGCACCGATCCCGATTCGGTCGGGCACGCGGGGCTCGGCTTCTTCCTCGTGAAGATGGACCAGCCCGGCGTCACCGTGCGCCCGATCGAGCAGATCACCGGCACCTCGGAGTTCAACGAGGTGTTCTTCGACGACGCCGTGTGCGAGGCGAACGACATGCTCGGCAAGCCCGGCGACGGCTGGAAGATCGGCATGGCGCTGCTCGGCTTCGAGCGCGGCACCTCGACGCTGGGCCAGCAGATGCTGTTCCAGAACGAGCTCGACGAGATCGTGCGCATCGCGCGCGAGAACGGCCGCGGCAAGGATCCGGCGCTGCGCCAGCGCATCGCGGATGCGTGGATCGGGCTGCGCATCATGCGCTACAACGCGATGCGCATGCTCTCGGGGCCGCAGGACGGCTCGCTCGCGCGCGAGGCCACGGCCTACAAGCTGTACTGGGCCGTGTGGCACCGCAACCTCGGCAAGCTCGCGATGGACGTGCTCGGCCCCGAGGCCGAGATCGTCGAGAGCGCGCCCTACAACCTGGGCCGGCTGCAGTCGCTGTTCCTGTTCACGCGCTCCGATACCATCTACGGAGGCACCAACCAGATCCAGCGCAATATCATCGCCGAGCGTGCGCTCGGCATGCCGAAGGAGCCGCGCCCGGCGCGCTGAACGGGAATGTCCGGATTAATCCGGACCTACGGGCCGCACCACTCCGTAGGTCCGGCTTCAGCCGGAAATGAATTTCGTAGGTCCGGCTTCAGCCGGAAATGAATTTCGTAGGTCCGGCTTCAGCCGGACATTGACATCGGCATTGAAGCACTGACACCAGAGACCGGAGATATTCCTATGGCACTGATCCCCCGCTACGTCGAAGGCCACAACCTGCTGGCCAACAAGTCCGTCCTGATCACCGCCGCCGCCGGCGCCGGCATCGGCTTCGCCGCGGCGAAGAAGTGCGTGGAAGAAGGCTGCCGCGCGCTGTTCATCAGCGACATCCATGAAGGGCGCACCGCGCAGGCCGTGGAGGCGCTGAAGGCGCTCGGCGGCACGCAGCAGGTATTCGGCCTGGTCGCCAACGTCACCGACGAGGCGCAGGTGCAGGCGCTGGTGAACGCGGCCGAAGAGAAGCTCGGCGGCGTCGATGTGCTGATCAACAACGCGGGCCTCGGCGGCACGAAGGCGCTCATCGACATGACGGACGAGGAGTGGCACCGCGTGCTCGACATCACGCTCACGGGCACCATGCGCATGACGCGCGCGATGCTGCGCATCATGCAGTCGCGCAAGGCCGGCGTGATCGTGAACAACGCTTCCGTGCTGGGCTGGCGCGCGCAGCCCGACCAGTGCCACTACGCCGCGGCGAAGGCCGGCGTCATGGCGCTCACGCGCTGCGCCGCGATGGAGGCCGCACCCTTTGGCATACGCATCAACGCGGTCTCACCCTCGCTGGCGCTGCACGATTTCCTGAAGAAGACCACGCCGGTCGACCTGCTGGCCGAGCTCGAGAAGAAGGAAGCCTTCGGCCGCGGCGCCGAGGTGTGGGAAGTGGCCAACGTGATGGTGTTCCTCGCCAGCGACTACGCGAGCTACATGACCGGCGAGATCGTCGCGGTCAGCAGCCAGCACGCCTGAGGGCCGGGGCTCCATCGCGCGACTCGTCCACGAGACGCGCGATGTCTTGCGCGCACCGTGCCGCACCGGCGCGCCAGGTTCGCGCCGCGATGCCGTCAGTCCGCGGGCTCGAGGCCCGCGAGCTCGCTGACCAGCGCGATCGCCGCGTCGGTGTGCTCTGGCTCCCAGCTGTCGATGGCGATCAGGTATTTGCCGTTCACGACGAAGCTCGGCACGCTCTCGATGCGATACGCGAACGCCGCGCCCTCGCGATCGCGCCACTTCGCCACGTGCTCGATGTACTTCAGGTCCTGCGGCAGCGTCTTGCGCCAGGCGTCGACCTTGGGTCGTGCGTCCTGGCAGTGCGGGCAGGTCTCGATATAGAAATACATGACGTAGCGTCCCGGCGGCGTCGAGGCGTGGCGCGGCGGACTCTCGTACTCCGTGCAGCTGAAGCCTTCGGTGTGCGCGGGGCAAGCTGCCTGCGCCAGCGCGCCCGCGCAGCCGAGCAGAAAGATCAGCGCGGTGCGCTGCAGCCACAGTCCTGTTTTCACTTCGTGTCTCCGCCATTGCGAGGTCATGCGCCAGCCGCTTCGCCGCGTGTTCGTGGTGACCGGCGTCCGGCGCGAACGCGGCATTGTCCACGAGGCGACGGCTTCACACCAGCCGGGGGCGGGCTCACTCGCGCATCGTGTACTGCTGGAGTGCGCCGAAGCCGCGCTGGTCGATGCGGTCGATGCGCTCATCGAGGGGCGGATGCGTCTTGTAGAGCTGGGCCAGCATGGCCGAGTCGCTGCCGAGCGCGGTGAGCTTCTGCAGCAGCGAGTACAGCGCCAGCGGGTTCATGCCGGCGCGCGCAAGGTAATGCTCGGCGCCCTCGTCGGCGCGATACTCGGCCTCGCGATCCAGCGCGCTCATCATGATCGTGGCGCCGTGCGTCTCGACGTAGTTGCGCGCATAGGCGGCCGCCGGGCTGCTGTTGCCCAGTTCGACCTTGCTCATCGCGAGCTCCTTGCCCGAGCTCGCCAGCTCCTGCTTGCGGATCACGTTGTAGTGGTCGCGCTGCACGCAGTGACTGATCTCGTGGCCCAGCGCCGCCGCCAGCTCGCTGTCGGAGGACAGCAGCTGGTACAGCCCGCGCGTGACCAGGATGTAGCCGCCCGGCGCGGCGAAGGCGTTGACCTCGGGCGTGTCGATCACGCCGAAGGTCCACGGCAGTTCGGGGCGACTGGTCTGCGAGGCAACCCAGCGTCCGACCAGGTTGACGCGCCGCTGTGCGGCGGCATCGTTCCACAACGGCCGCGCGCCGAGGATGCGGCCGGTGATTTCCGGGCCGAGCGCGAGTTCCTCGCCAGCCAGTTCGCCCTCGAATTTGGGGACCAGCCTGGAGGCGCCGCCCAGCATCGAGCCGAGGCCGCTGCCGAGCCCGCCGCCCAGCGAGCCGAGCAGGCCGCCCACGGCCTTCACGGTCTCGGCCCTGGCCGCGGCAGGCTGCTCCGCCGGATCGGCGCGCCGCGCCTCGGCCTCCCCGGCAAAGTCCACCTGCGTTGCTTCCCAGCCCTGCTCCTGCGCATAGCCGGCGGCCACGGGGCCATCGACGCGCTGGGCCGTCATCGCGTCGAGCTGCGCGGTATCGAACGCGGAGGATTTCAGGTCGCTCTCGTCGATCCCGCGTACCCCCGCGGTCTCGGTGACCCGCCCCACGCCGGCCTTGCCGCTCATCAGCACGTGCACGTTGGCTTCGCCGGCCTCGGCGCCGGCGTAGGCGAGGCGCACGTCGTTGACGCGCACGTAGCCGGGTTTCCCGGCGGGCATCTGCAACTCGTACCACAGGCCCTGTTGCGAGGAAATCGATACCCTGGCATCGCGCTGCAGGGTCGCGAGCGTGGGCGAGTCGAATACGGGTTGCGCATGCACGTCCACGGACGGGCGGTGAACGACGGCGGACAATTCGGCCGCGCTCACGCACGACGCCGCCAGCGTCAACGCAATCGCGACGATGGGGAAAACGCGCATCACGCTCCTCCTGGGGAAGAATCGGTTGCGGCGGAAATGGCGCTCCGCCGTGTCAGTGGCCATTCGGTCGGGGTGGCGAGCACTCGCCCGATCAGCTCGCGCAGGCGCAGGCGCTCCTCGTCGCCCGAGGACCCCGGCTCGTCGTCGATCCGTGCGCAGGCAAATGCCAGCAGCACGCTGCCATCGTCGGGCAGGCGCTCGTCGTACTCGGCCAGTCCCCGCTCGAGCCGCGCGAGGTCCGCCAGCGCTGCGGTGCGCGCCGCGGCTGCATTCGCGCCGTGCCATACCAGAATCATCGTATCGCTCAGCGCATCGTGCAACCAACTCTTGCGTTCGACCACGCCCTCCAGCATCACCGCCTCGCTGCCGGCGTACAGGAACCGTCGCAGCCGGCGCTGGTACTCACGCTGGCGCCGCGCCGAGGAGGTGTCGTCGAGTTGCGCATCGGGCACGAAGCGCAGGCGCGCCACGGCGAGCCAGCGGTCCTGTTCGGGAGCGAATTCCCGCAGGAAATCGCCGTTGCCGACCGCGCGTCCGCGCTGAACGCCCGCGTAGGCGCGACAGGATCCGAACACCAGGCTGACGAAACCGACACTGGCGAAGATGTCGAAGAAGAAGCCGAAGAACGTGAGGCCGACGAACGCGGCGCCCAGCAGCGCGGCGTTGACCGCGACAAAGACCGAGTCGATGTCGGGAGCCGGCTCGCCGCGCCAGAAAGCGAAGGTGGTGAGCAGCGTCAGCAGGGTGGCAAGCACGTATTTCAGCCAGCCGGGCGGTGTGCGGATCGCGCTGTCGGCGAGCAGGGCCTCGGTGGCCTCTGCCAGGACCTCGACGCCCGGCATGACCGGATCGACGGGCGTGGGCTTGGCGTCGTTGAGGCCGGAGGCGGTGTAGCCGACCAGCGCCACGCGTCCGTTCAACGCAGGCAGGCTGCCCGTTGCGTCGCGGCAGACGGCCTTGCCGCCGCTCAGCAGGTCGGCCGCGCTGACATGCGGCAGCCGCGTGTCCTGTCGCCAGTTCGGCCGCACCGCGGCGGCGGGCGGATGCGCCGATTGCGGCATGGCGCTCATCGCCAGGCGCAGCGCCAGCGAGGGCAGGGCCCAGTCGCCGGCGGACTCGCGCAGGGGGATGTCGCGCAGCACCCCGTCCTTGTTGCGCGAGACGTTGGCGATCGCACTGTAGCGGGTCATCGCCTCGCCGTAGGGCAGCAGCAGCGCGACCCTGGGATCCACGCGCGGAGCCGGCACGAGCGCAAACGCCCCCGGGGCCTGCGAGGCGCGCAGGGGCGAACTCTCGTCGTAGTCCGGGTGCAGCCGTGTCGAGCCGAACACGAAGCGCCCGGCGCCGCCCAGGGCCATGGCTTCCAGGGTCTGGTCGCCGAGGGGGTCGTCCTGCGAGGGATCGGCGAACAGCACGTCGTAGCCGACCGCGCGCACCCCGGCGCGATCCAGCTGGTCGAGCAGGTCGGCGTGGCGTTGCCGGCTCCACGGCCAGCCGCCTTCGCCGCGCGCGCGGAAATACGCGATAGAGCACTCGTCGATCTCGACCACGACCACGCGGCCGGACGGTTTCGGTTCGAACGGGCGCCATTGCACGACCTGGTCGAAGATCGCGTCCTCGGCCGAGTCGAGCGAGCGGGCGTCGCTCCAGTCCCAGGCCAGCCAGGCAATCGCGCCGAGGGCGAGCAGCGGGTAGAACGCGAATTTCAGGCGGAAAGCGAGCCATGACAAGGGCCGGCGGTAGCTGCGCTCGACCCTGGTCCATTGCTGGATGAAGCCGTGGCCGAGCGCCGCCAGGCTCGCATCGATCCACGAGAATATGCGGTCCGCCAGCCTGCCGGGCATCGACACTTCCCTGCGTTCAGGTCATCCACAAAAAAGCCCGGCAATTGCCGGGCTCTCTTGTTCGCGTCGCGGGGACGCGGGGACGGCTGGGCTTACCAGCGGCCACCGCCACCGCCGCCGGGACGACCACCGCCGCCGGGACGGCCACCGCCGCCACCCGGACGACCGCCGCCGCGGCTGTCACGCTCCATCGCCATGTTGACCTTGAGCGGACGACCGCCCAGATCGCGGCCGTCCAGTTCCAGTGCTGCTTCAGCGGCCGCCTGCGTGGCGAAGGTGATGAAGCCGAAGCCCTTCGGGCGGCCGGTTTCACGATCCATGATCAGCGCGATGTCAGTGATGTCGCCGTACGTCGAGAACAGTGAGCGCAACTGCGCCTCATCCACCGAGTACGGGAAGTTGCCGACGTACAGTTTGTTCTGTGCCATGTAAATAGAGCTCCGATTTCAGTTATTACCAGCGTCACCGTCGGCATCGGCAGGTGCCGGTGCTGTCAACGACGGTTCGGCCGTCACGTCATCCGGCGCAGGGCCTTTGGAGCCTTTGCGCTGGTTCTTCTCCTGCAGCTTCTCTTCCTTTTTCTTCTTCTTGGCGATCTCGCGCTGCCGTTTTTCGAATGAATAATTGGGTTTGGCCACGATTCACCTGCAGGAACTAAAGGGTTTCGAGCGGGGGGGAATGCGATTGCCCGGACCAAGGGGGAAGCGCAAACGGCCCGCGGGCAGTACATACGTTGCGCCGATACTACCCGGAATCGGGCGGGATTGCGCGTTTTTTTCTGGGGTCGTGCGGAAAGTGGCCCGATCCTGCCGTGGCGCCGGCCGGGTGCTAGCATTCCCCCCATGCAGCTCGAACGCATCCTCCAACGCAACGGCTTCGGTACCCGCCGCGCCTGCCGCGCGCTCATCGGGCAGGGACGGGTGGCGATCGGGGGCATGGTCCATGTGAGGTCGGGCGCAAAGGGGGCCGATCCTGCCGGCGGGCCGCCCGGGTGCTAGCATTCCCGCCATGCAGCTCGAACGTATCCTCCAGCGTAACGGTTTCGGCACCCGCCGCGCCTGCCGCGTGCTCATCGCGCAGGGACGGGTGGCGATCGGGGGCGTGGTCCGTGCCGACCCCGCGGCCGAGATTGCCACCGAGGGGCTGGTGTTCACGGTCGACGGGGTGGACTGGCCCCATGCCGAATTCGCCACCGTGGTGCTGAACAAGCCGGCCGGCTACGAGTGCTCGCGCCAGCCGCAGCACCACCGCAGCGTGCTGGAGCTGCTGCCGCTGCCCCTGCGCGAACGCGGCGTGCAGCCCGTGGGGCGGCTCGACGCGGACACCACGGGGCTGTTGCTGCTGACCGACGACGGCCCGCTCAACCATGCGCTGGCCTCGGGCAAGCGCATGGTGGCGAAGGTCTACCTGGTCACCACGAAACATCCGCTGGACGAGCGGCAGATCGGGCGACTGCGCGCGGGCGTGGTGCTCCATGACGACCCCGTGCCCGTCGCCGCCGTTGCCTGCGAACAACTCGGGGCGTGTTGCCTGCGCCTCACCGTGAGCGAGGGCAAGTACCACCAGGTCAAGCGCATGCTCGCGGCGGTGGGCAACCGGGTCGAGGCGCTGCACCGCGAGGCCGTGGGCGGCTTCGTGCTGCCGCCGGAGCTGGCGCCGGGCGAATGGCGCTGGCTGTCGGCTGTCGAACTGCTGCAACTGAGCCATCCCGGCCAGCGCTGACGCGCGGCCCGCCCGTGCGCGCGGCGGGCGGCATTCAGGTCTGGCGTGCCGGACGCGCCGGCGCCGGCTTGCCGGCCTTGCCTGCTGCGCGCGGCTTCTCAGCCCTGGATTTCGGCTTGCCGGCGGGCGCCTTTTTCTTCTTCTTGCCGGCGTTGGGCTTGGTCGGCTTCGCATCCACGACGGGCGGCGGGCGCTTGTTAGGCCCTGTCGCCGGTACGCGGTGTTTCGGCTCGAAGCCCTCGACCTCGCGCCGCGCCAGCATCTTGCCGATCAGCGCCTCGATCGCGGCCAGCTGCGTCGCCTCGTCGGCGCATACCAGCGAGATCGCCTCGCCGGCCTGCCCGGCGCGGCCGGTGCGCCCGATGCGGTGCACGTAGCCCTCGGGGGCGATCGGCAGGTCGAGGTTCACCACCAGCGGCAGCGCCTCGATGTCGAGGCCTCGCGCCGCCACGTCGGTGGCGACCAGCACGCGCACCTGGCCGGCGTTGAAGCGCCTGAGCGCGGCGAGCCGCGCGTGCTGCGGGATGTCGCCGTGGATCGCGGCGGTGCTCACCGCCTGGTACTGCAGGCTGGTGACCAGTTCGTCCACGCGCTTGCGCGTCTTCGCGAACACCAGCACCTGCGGCCAGCGTTGCTTGCGCAGCAGGTGGCAGAACAGTTCCAGCTTGCGTTGCTTGTCCACCGGGATCACGCGTTGCTTCACGCTCGCAACGGTGGTGTTGCGCGGGCTGGCGTCGACCTCGAGCGGGTGGTGCAGCAGCCCGGTCGCCAGCGCGCGCACGGGGTCCGAGAAGGTGGCCGAAAACAGCAGCGTCTGGCGCCGCCGCGGCAGCAACGCGAGGATCTGCTGGATCTCGCGGCTGAAGCCCATGTCCAGCATGCGGTCGGCTTCGTCGAGCACCAGCACCTGCAGCTGCCCGAGGCGCAGCGCGTTCTTGCCGTGCAGGTCCAGCAGGCGTCCGGGTGTCGCGACCAGGATGTCGGCGCCGCGGCGCAGGGCCATCATCTGCGGGTTCAGGCTGACGCCGCCGTAGGCGACGAGTACGCGCACCGGCAGGCGGCGGCCGTACTCGCGCAGATCGTCGGCCACCTGCTGCGCGAGCTCGCGCGTCGGGGTGAGCACCAGGGCGCTGATGCTGTTGGGCTCGGGCGGTGGCAGCTCGCCCAGCTTCTGCAGCAGCGGCAGCGCGAAGCTGCCGGTCTTGCCGGTGCCGGTCTGGGCGGCGGCGATCAGGTCGCGCCCGGCGAGCACCGCGGGGATGGCTTTCACCTGGATCGGCGTGGGCGTGGTGTGCCCGAGCTCGTGCAGGGCTTGCAGCAGCGGCTCGATGAGGCCGAGATCCTTGAATTGCATGGGCAGTGTGTCCGGTGTGGGGCGCTCAGGAAACGATAGGCATCCCGATCAGGTCGGCGATCAGGCGGTGGTTCTGCTGCAGCAGCATCTCGTTGCGCCCGAAGGTGAGCCGGTAGCCGGGCGGCGCGCTCGCGAGCCGCTTCCAGCTGTCGGCGGCGATCACGAAGTCCTCGCCGCTGACCACCTGCATGATGCTCGCGTGCGCCCTTTCGAGATCCGGGATGGTGGCCGGGTCGCCGCCGCGCGGCAGGTAGATCGAGCCGTGCGCCACCGCCTCGCCGACCGAATCGCCGGGGAAGATGCGGTAGAAGGCGATGAAGGGCTCTCGGTTGCCGATACCGACCAGTCGCCCCACGGTGAACGTGGTGTTCGGGAACAGCGAGTGCACGCCCTGGTAATAGGGCTCGGGCAGTTCGGTGTCCGGCTTGCCGGCGTAGTCCTTCACCTCGGCGCCCGGCGAGGCATAGCGCTGGTGGATGCCGAAGCGGTCGTAGATCGCGACCCACGGCACCAGCGCGGGCGCCAGGGTGCGCGGGTGCGCCGAGGGCACGTGGTAGGGCTCGCAGAAGGAATCGAGCGCGAGCTTCCAGTTGGCGCGCACGGGCAGCGTGTCGGCGTGCACCGGTGTGGCGCCGGCGAGATCCAGCGCCGCGAACAGCGGCGCGGCGGGTCCGAGGAACTCGCGGGCGGCTATCGTCTCCCCCCCCCGGCGGGCGATCACGAAGAACATGCCCCGCCATTCCGCCACCCGCCCGCGCAGCCGGCCGCGCCGGGGCGGCGGGCCCGAGGAACCCGGCGACGTCGATCGTCTCCTCGCCCGGGCGCGCGATCACGAAGATCATGCCGTGCCATTCGGCCACCGGCACGCGCAGCAGGCCGTGCGCCGCGCGGTCGAGCCCGTCGAAGGCCGCCCCGACCGGGATCCCGACCAGGCGGCCGTCGAGGTCGTAGCTCCAGTTGTGGAACGGGCAGCTGATGCGCTGGCGCGGCTCGCAGTGCGTCACCAGCCGAGCGCCGCGGTGGCGGCAGATGTTGAGGAAGGCGCGCACCGTGCCGTCGTGGCCGCGCACGAGCAGGATCTCGGAGCCTGCGGCGTCGAACAGCATCAGGTCGCCGGGGCGCGCGATGTCGCCGGACAGACCCGCCAGCAGCGGCAGCTCGCCGAAGATGTCGTGCTGCTCGGCGGCGAAGCGCGCCGGGTCGGTGTAGACGCTGGCCGGGACGCCCAGCGTCCCGGCCGCCAGGTCGGTGGTGCAGCCTGCCTCGATGTGCGCGATCAGGCGCCGGCGCATGCGGCGCGCCTCGTCGGCCAACGAGAAACCCGCGCTCCCGTTGGCGCTCATGCCTGCTCCCCTGCGTGTCGTGCTGTCATGGCCGCGCATTGTGCGGCATGGAGCGGGCGCGCGCGAGGCGCGACGCCATCGGCCGTGCTCAGGCGGCAGGTGGTCCCGCGGGCGGCGGATTCATCTGCCGGTACAGACGCAGCGCCATCGCCAGCAGCACCAGCACGCCGCCGATCAGCAAGGCCCACAGCAGGTAGCGCTGCCACGGCACCGGCGGCGGCACCGGCCGCAGGGCATCGGGACCGGCGAGGCGGCTGCGTCCGCCCAGCGTGGCGCTGCCGGTCAGCGCCTCGCGCCGCGTGGCGTCGAGATCCGCGAGCAGGCGCTCGACCGGTTGCGCGGCCGCTGCGATCCGCGCGCTTCCCGCGGCGAGCACGAACGGGGCGCTCCCGCGCGCGACGAACACCAGTTCGTCCGGCGCCCAGCCGAGCTCCAGCGCCGGCGCCTTGCCGTTGCCCTCGCGCGCCTCGATGCGCCAGTAGCGGTCACGTCGGCGCTCGATGGCCAGCTCGGGGCTCGCCAGTTCCGTGCCCTCGGCCTGCAGCCGGTAGAACAGCGCATCGGCGCGCTCGCGCCACGGCTCGGTGAGGGCGGGGCGCGACAGCAGGCGCAGGGTCGCCATGCTGTTGGGCTCGGCGAAGGCGATGCGCAGCCGGTCGGCGGGCAGCCAGCCGCGCGCGTCGAACTCCCACGCGTGCGGCGCATCCGCCGCCGCGGCGCCCTCGATGCGCGTCCAGTACCGCGCGCGTGCTTCGGCGCGACCGCGCAGCAAGGCGCTCGCGCCAGACAGCTCCACGCCCCTGGCGGCCGCGGGCCATTGCAGGCGCAGGTAGCGGTCCGGGCTCTCGTGCAGTGCGATCTCGTGGCGGGCGAGGCGCTGCCCCGCGTGCGTGAGGCTCGCCACTGCCGCCGTGCCGACGGTGCGCCACGCACGCAGGTCCGTGCTGCTCTCCAGCGTCACGGTGCTGACGAAATCGGTCGCGTCATCGCGCCAGGCCAGCCGGAGCGCGGCGATCGCGGCGTGCTCCGTACCGGCGTCGATCAGATAGGCACCGTGCGGCTGCACGCCGGCGTCCGGGCCCGACAGGTCGAGCAGCGCGCCGCTGGCGTCGAGCCTGATGCGCAGCGAGCCGCCCGCGGCCGGCATGTCGCCGACGCGCAACGGGAACAGGCGCAGCGCCACGGGTTCGCGCGCCGCGGCCGCGGGTTCGCGCGGCGCCACGATCGCGTGTTCCAGCACTTCGCCCTCGGCATTGAACACGCGCAGGTCGCCCAGGTCGGCGCGCGCCACGCTCCCATAGAGCGACTCATCGAGCGCGAGACGCTGCAGCGGCGCCTGCTGCGGCGCCTCGATCGCGAAGCGCCACGCGAACTGCTGCGGCGTTACCGCCGCTGGCGGCACCTCGGCCGCATGGGCCCGAGCGATCGCGCCCAGCAGCGCCAGCAATGCCCAGGCCCGGGTCTTCATGCCTGCGTCTCCCGCGGCTGGCGCGGCGGCGCCGGTGACAAGTAGCCGATCAGCACCATCAGGCCTCCCGCGCCGAGGAACGAGACGATGCGCGCCACGGTGCCGCTGCCCGCCAGATCGACGAAGAACAGCTTCAGCACCAGCGCCGCCAGCAGCGCGCCGCCGCAGAGCCACAGCCAGCGCCGGGCGCTGCGCGTGGCGACGAACATCACCGCGAGCGCCGTGAGCGCCCACAGCACCGAGATGCTGCCCTGGAACACCGGCGAGCGGTGCAGCGCGTGCGCGCTGAATCCCACGCCGCCGAGGTGATGCACGGCGCGTGCGGTGGCCGCGTTCAGCCACACGAAGGCACTGGCGCCCAGCGCCATCGGCAGCAGCGCCGGCACCGGGCGCAGCACGAAATCATCGAGTTCGCGCACCTGTCGCCACCAGGCGAGCACCAGCAGCAGCACGGTGGCCTGTGCGAGCTCCAGCGGGTTCAGCAGGGGCAGGAAGGGGAGCGGCCGCGGATCGCCGGCATCAAAGTTGGCCGCCAACACCCAGGCCAGGGCCGCGAGCGCGAGCCCGGCGCCCGCGTTGGCGGGGGACAGCGCCGCGAAGCGTCCCGCCGGCCAGCCGCCGCACCGCGACCACGCGGGCAGCAGCGCCAGCGCGAACGCCGGCACCAGGCCCCAGGCAATGAAGGCCCAGGCGTGCGCGCCGGGCAGCAGCTCGTTGATGCTCCAGCGTGCGCTCCAGGCCAGCACGAACACCATCAGCCAGAGCGCGCCGGCGTGCGCCGCGCCGATCAGCGCCCGGCTGCAACTGCCCTCGGCGCGGCGCAGCGCCAGGTACAGCGCGGCGAGCGCCGCGAGCCAGCCCGCGGCGCGCCATCCGGCCAGCGGGCCAGCCGCGTGATGCGCCAGGTAGTCGGGCAGCACGAACCAGGCGAGGGCGGGCAGCCACAGCAGCGCGGCACGTTGCGCGGGCTCCCAGTCGAGGCGCGCCGCGGCCACGGCCAGCGCCGCGACGCTGGCGCCGCCGAAGCCGAGCAGCGCCGCCGTCTCGAGGCGCGACAGCACGTGCAGCCCGATCTCGTGCGCGCCGTTGCCGAACCACCACAGCAGGCCCCAGCCGAGCAGCAACAGGTGCAGGTGGCGCTCGCGCGGGCGCAGCGACTCGCGGGCGCGGAACAGCAGGCAGGCCGAGGCCAGCGCACTCGCGCTGACGAACACGCCGCCGAGGAACTGCGCGTTCAGTACCGCGGTGTCCGCGGCGCCGGCGCTGGCGATCAGCCAGAATGCGCCGCCGGCGCCGAACTGCAGCAGCACGCCCCAGGCGCGCGCCAGCACGCGCTGCTGGCGCAGCCCGATCCAGACCAGCCCGGCGCCTTCCAGCGCCCAGGCCGCGGCGGTGATGTGGCCGTCGAAGGCGAAGGGGATCGCGACGCTGAGCGCCATCACGCCGAGCGCGAGGAAACTTTCGTTCAGCATGCGCAGCTCGGCGAGCCCGCGGCGCCACAGCCAGCGCGCGACCAGCAGGTAGACCGCGCCCATGCCGAGCGCGGTCCAGGCGCGGCCGAACTCGAAGTCGCGCACCAGCGGCCACTGCAGCGCGAAGCACACCAGCGGCAGCCCGAAGACCAGCGTGCCGTCGACGTAGCCGCGCAGGCGCGGCGGATGGCGGTGCGCGAACAGCGCCGCGACCGCGACGTAGAACAGGAACGACAGCACCAGGAAGGGCTCGGTGCTGGCGAAGTACTCGGGCCGGTAGTAGCGCTGGCCCCAGGCGGCGGCGATCACGAAGGTGAACACGAAGCCGGTGAGGTTCAGCACGCGCCAGGCCTTGAACCAGGCGATGCCG
>OEIV010000781.1_pt1 | contig 16141 bp, 13 predicted proteins | sample 1539231 | NCBI WGS metagenome assembly OEIV01 (sample SAMN03794762, study PRJEB22550) | activated sludge metagenome | feature: wastewater treatment plant; material: activated sludge; isolation source: Wastewater treatment plant of a petroleum refinery complex | place: Argentina: Buenos Aires ...
GTTCTATTTTAGAACGAGAAAGCCGATAAGGCGCAGTCGCTTTTTTGTTATATAAACCCCGGTAGCCAATTTGTGACATGGTGTTAGTATATAGTTTCTCGTTGCTAGGTTCTAGTATGGGAATTGTTCGTGGTTCGTGGTTGCTAGATTAAACCACCGTAGCACGGGATGGCGGCCGCACGCGATGTCGAGACTACAAACTACCAACTACAAACTACCAACTACCAACTACCAACTATCCACTATACTTGTTATGATTAAAGCAATGAGTGGGAAGAAAAAAGTTCATAAAGTTGTAATTGTTGGCGGTGGTTTTGCCGGGGTGAAAGCCGCCCTGAATCTTGCCAATATACCGGGTTTTAAGGTTCAACTGATCTCAGATAACACCCATTTCGAATACCACGGAGCCCTGTACCGCAGTGCTGTTGGCCATTCACCAATGGAAGTTGTTATTCCGCTAAAAGATATCTTTCAAAAAGCCGAAAATGTTGAACTTATTCTAGATAGAGTGGCTTTTTTAGATAGCAAGAAGAAGCGGGTTGCCAGTGATACCGGAAATATCTATAGATATGATTCGGTAATATTTGCACTCGGCAACACCGTTAATTACTTCGGCATTCACGGCCTTGCCCAGCACACCGCCACCATGCATGATATCGGCAGTACTATACGCCTACGAAAGCAATTAATAGAACTATTTAAAGAACCGCAAAAACAACCTGTGCGTATTGCCGTGGTCGGGGCGGGAGCTTCCGGTGTTGAACTGGCTGCTGAAATTCCCGACTTTGCCAAGTTTGTGGCCAAAAAGCATGGTATTAAAACGCCTCGGGTGAAGGTGGTCCTGATTGAAGGATCCGATCGTGTATTACCCCTTCTTTCACCAAAAGCATCAGCCAAATCAGCTAAACGCCTTCAAGCACTTAATGTAGAAATGCACCTAAACATCAAAGTAGAATCGTGTGAATCTGGCACTATTTGTATGAGCGCAGGTAATCTTGGCGCTGATTTAATTATCTGGACTGCAGGGTCAAAACCAGTTGATTTTTACGGCGCACACCCCAGCATCTTCACGCTTGGCCGCGGTGGTCGCGTAACCGTTGGCGACTTTCTAGAGGTACAAGGCCAAGAAGATGTATACGTACTGGGTGATAATGCCGACACCCGCTATAGTGGCATGGCACAAACCGCCCTACACGATGCCAACTTTGTGAGCAAGAACTTAATCAGAGCGCAAACTGGTAAACCACGTAAGATCTACCGCGCCAGAAAACCCCTATATGTTATAACCATTGGCAAAAACTGGGCAGTCGTAGAAAAAGGCCAGACCATAATTACAGGACGGGCCGGCTGGGCAATTCGCCGTCAAGCCGACCTAGAAATATTCAAGAACTTCCAACCTTATAAGCAAGCCATTAAAACATGGCGCCAAGCCAAGAAGATGGCGACTATTTAAGTTATCGAGATCTAAAGCTTACATCCCTAAGTCATGCACATATCCAACGGGCTCGCATTTGCTGCGGGTTAGTCGTATTATATAATTAAGAATAAGCAAAAGGAGAATAGTCATGAAACCAACCAATGAAGAACCAGTATCAACATCTGAACAAACAGCCGCCCAAACGGCTAATACCGCACAGCCTGCACCAGCAAAAAAGAGTAATAAGAAACTATTCATCATTCTTGGTGTCGTAGTGTTCTTCTTGTTTATTTTGCCAGGTATTTTGTTCGCGGTATTTGTGGGCTACGTTGCCAACCGCGGTGGCGAAAAAATTGTTGAAGATATTGCCAAAACCCAAGGTGTAGATGTAGATCTGAACACCAAAGATGGCAACGTCAGCATTAAAGACAAAGACGGCAATGAATACAGCACAAAAACTGGCACCGATTTACCGGAAGATTTTCCTAAAGACGCACTGGCGCTCTATTCAAATAAGTACACGAACACTAGCCGAATTAAAGTTGGCGAAAACACCAGCTGGACTGTAGTTATTGAAACCAGCGACAGCCCTGCAACCATTACGCCAAAAGTTAAAGAACAACTCGCCGCAAGTTCTTGGACAATTCAAACTGAAAGTAATTCAAGCGACTACAACATGATTATCGCTAAGAAAAGTCCTTACAGCGCCGTCATCAATTACAGCCAGACTGATGGCAAAACAACTCTTACTTACACCATAGCTCAGGGCCCTGCAGCTACTGAGTAGTGTCTGGTTCGCGCATTTCACGAATCAATGCAAGTACCGGATCTTGAGCTCCGGTACTTTTAACGCAGTCTAAAACCGCTTCGGTAGAAATCCGGTCCGGGTTCCTAATAGCTCCCACATATGCAACTAAACCAAGCGGTGAAGCAGTATCAGCAATACGCTCAACGGATGTTGGCGCCGTTCCTGATTCGTAATTTGTAGTATCAAAATCTTCAAACATGACAAGACGCCACTATAACGATCTAACCCTTCAACGTCAACCCCTTGTTCTGTCATTCCCGCGAAGGCGGGAATCTAGTTACGTTACTGGATCCCTGCCTCCGCAGGGATGACGTTAAAAAAGTTGCTGTGCCCCGAGAAGTCTTTTTCGGGGATTGAGAATCCAGTCTTCAATTTCAAGCGGAGCTTGTCAACTTCCTCACTTTTGCCCACAAAAGGTAAGACAAAATGGCCACCATGGCATTCAAGCCTCGATACGACTACATCCATATTTTGTCGCGCCAGAACAATGGCAAGCATCCCTCAAAGTTCTTTAATTATGGGTTCGGGCAAGTCCTGGCTTTATTCGACAAAATAAGCATTACGCCGTTCGGGTTCGACTGAACGGTGGGTTACAACTGACTCGCTTTGCTAGAGACTATATTGTTTCCATCAACGAACTACGAACCACGACCAACCAACAACGAACTATCCACTATTCACTATCAACTAACACTAAAAAGTGTATAATTACAACAATAACCATAAACGGAGTTAAAAAAATGGACGACAAATCTAGACAAATGGCAATTCAACCGGCGAGTAAGAACAGAAAAAGCAAACTAAAGCGTGTCGGATTAATTGTAGGAATCTTTGCAATAATAGGCGGTGTTGGCGCGGGCGTATACTTCTGGCAAGAATCAAATATTCAAAGTCTTCAGAAACAGCACGAAGAAGAAATTGCTACACTAAATAGCACAATTGAGGCCTTAAAGAAAGATATTAGCGACACGGCAAGTAAAGAAAAATCAGCGACAAAAGACACAGCTGATGCAGCGGCTGCAGCAAAATCTGCAATTAGCAGTGCAGTTTCTAGCGATACGTTTACCGCCCTCGGTCCATTAATGGCAGATTCAGTTAGAGTAATTATTGCGGCAAGTGAAGGTATGGGCGATAGAACACCAGCCCAAGCTATGGAAGATCTAAAGTACTTAAATAGCGCAAGCGGCACCTGGAACTTCGACGTCCCAGCCGCAACCATTGCCGATTGGCGCACAGGCGACTACGCCGCATACGTTCCCGCAGCAGGAGGCGTGATCGGGCTTTCTTCAGATGGCTACGTAGGAATCTTCAAACTAAATAGCGAAAGCAAAATTTCCGACATCTTCATGGCCGTCAACGCCGAATTAATGTAATTTACTACACTTCGTGTGTCATCCTGAACTAGTTTCAGGATCCATGTGCTTATTGATTAGATCCTGAAACTAGTTCAGGATGACATAATTTAAATCTCATGAACTTGACTTCTGTTATTTAGTATGATATAATGCATATATCGGTGGGTTCCAGTTCTCTGGGGCCCTTTTTATTTGAAGGAGCAAATATGGCAGAATGGAAGTTATTCCCCCTAGATGTACCTCGACCAGAACCAACTGGCGAATTAAATGAATCTCGCAGAAAATTGCTTGAATACGCCATTGGCACAACGGTATCATCTCTACTTGCACATTACGGCGAAGTAGAATCTTCAGCTGTTGATAACGTTGGTGATCCAGATAATGATGTACCAGTCGAGTACAATTATATATCGCTTGAAGAGCATCTACTGGCAGATGACGAAGACAAGCCGTCAACCCTTACTATTGGCCAGTTGCCGTGGGTCAAGGATGGCATCATTACTCAAAAGGGGGTTCATAGCGTATATAAAGAAAACTTCGAAGGTAGTCCCGAACCGGCTTATCTGGTGTATGATCCAGCAATAGATACTTCGACCCCACGGGTGTCTCGAACCAATAACTCAGAAATGTCGCTTGAAGAGCTCGCTGAACTTGCAGATGCGCTGCAAACTATTTTTGCAGTAATAGATGAAAATGAAGACGAAGAACCGAACCAGCCACCCCTTCAACCACAGCATTACCCGCTTCCAATAGACGAAACCTTCCAGGCCCTTGTTGAAGGAATTAGCTTCGATATCGGTGAATAATACCTACCAGTATCTAATCTCGAGATCGATATTTTCTAAGTAAGTACTCAGTCAACTCTGGTTCTTGCCCAGGGCACGTGCCGTTTACGCAGGCGGTGACGAAATCTCCAAGAATTCGCCTAGTTCGCGCGGAACTCGGATCAATATCTGCTACAACCTTAGCAAAGACATCCAATTCAATAGCCTGCAATACAGCCGGACATGTTTCGGCATTTTTTGTACATTTTGAAACATCAATCTCGTTCATTGCATGTCAGTATACCCTTTTATACCAACTCACCAAATAGTTATAAAGAGATTTTAAAGTTTCTTAGTTAAATACTGGTGAATTCCGGAAGGCAATACGTGGCTGCTGCTTGGTGTTCTTTACTACCTTAGTGCGCCTACTTGCCGTTCGCTGAAACTGCCGTCGAACAACTTTTCGGCTTTGTGCTGAAGAAGCCTCCACACGAGAGGCAATAAACTTCAGGATTGGTAGGTAAAGTAGCCCGCATACCACCAATGCCAATAAACCATCACTCAGAGCAATCATAGTAAGCAAAGAAAAGCCAACCATATTCACTGGAATAATCCAGCCAATGTTATATCCGTCCCTTTGCAACCGTTGTACCCGAGAAATCTTTTTCATACCCGCAGATTACCATAAGTATAATAATAAAGAAATGTCGCACAAAGTTATTCATGTTATAGTTACCCACTATTTACAGCTGATCAATTCATGTGTCGCGATAAGGTAACTGATTACTAAGTAGAATCCGCTAACTAGATAGCCGCTTGTAGTTTTTTATATATTTCTACCATTGCAAGAACATCTAGTTTGCAGTATTCTCTTAAATCATCGAGAATTTGGGTTTTTCTGTATCTAGGTTACCATCAAGTACGGCCTGCATCCATATATTCTGAGAGCTAGCACTAACTTAAATGCCAATTGTTTTGTACTAAAGTTCTAAAAGCAATACTGGCAAAACATTTTTATTGAAGCGTTTCCACAAAAAACCTAACCCCAGTATCACCCACTACACAAATCAATCATGTTTTGACCTGCTCCAGTTACAATACCGATGAGCAAGCCTTGCATTTTCAGGAATTGTAGCTCCACCTGTCCAATATTGCTTTACATGGTCAACTGCAGCATCATCAATATCACTAATTTTATTACCACAAATTGCACATCTAGGATTTGAGTTAAAAAGGTCCTGCTTTAGCGCATAGGTAAAGCATCGTTCCTCTTTCCGATTAATCCCAATTATATCTTGAAGCATAAGCCTCATCTTATCAAAACGGGTAACAACCTTCTCTTTACTGCTAGTTGATATGAGTATAGCGTCCACGAAAGCTGGGTCGCTAAATAGTTCAATGTAGCCTTCTCGTATCGCATCGAGATTTTGAAACACTGTATTTATATCTTGCTTGGCAAATGAATACATTAACACATCGTACAAAGATGCATTAAACTGTTTTTGCTCCCAGGAACCATCCTTATTAACATCATCACCGGGGTAGAATCGCTTAAAAGCTTTGTCGCCTAATAACGACTTGATGATCATGACTGAGTTTTTAAAAGCCTTTTCGAGTTCTTTTTTATCAGTTTCAGAAATATTTCTAAAAATTTCCATATCTTTATTAAGAAAACTTCTTACAGGCGGTTTGTAATTTAAGTAAGTTTGGTGGAAGAAGCTCGCGAAGCGAAGTACGAGTTCCTTATCTTTCATTCGGGGTTCCTCGTCTTTTAGACCTAGTAACTCTCGAAACTCTGAGTAATCGGCTAACTCCTTAAGCAAATCGTTATACGCACCACGATAAATGCAGTTACGTAGTTCCTGGTCGTTTAACGATACAGCACCTGTATTTAACCTTTCAAAAATTTCAAATCGTAGTTCTGAGTCAGATTCTTTCCTAAAAGTAATCGCACGAAGCTCGCAGTAACGTATTTTATCTTGATAAATCTCGTCAATTTCTTTAAACAGTTTTCCATTTAACTCGCTAAACACCTGCAGCCCATTGAGTTTAAACTTTCTTCCATTTGGAAAGGCGCTATCAATGTATGAAAAGAAGGATGTCAGACGTTGCTGACCATCAATCACATATTCTTTACCATCGTTTTCTTCAGCTAGGTAAATTACCGGAAGAGGGATACCTAGTAACGCTGATTCTATCAATCGACTTGCCTTCTTTGAGTCCCATACATAGTGCCGCTGGAAGTCTGGCTGAACTACTAATTTGCCACGTTTGTACTTATTATATAAAGATTCAATTTCTGGATCACTAGCCGCTGTGAATATCTTCCTTTTATTTGAGTCTACATCTATATATGCAACTTCTTCTTCTAGGCCTGCACCCTCAAATTCAAGACCGTCTGTTTCACTCGGGTTTATTTCTTGATTGTCCATTCTGCATCTTTCTTTATCATTTGATAATATTATACCCTACGTCAATACTCTTTTAGAAAACTGTGTCTTGCAGATGATAGGTCGCATAACTTTGTAGGATCGTTTCATTCTAATTCCTATTTTTTCACTTTTCGATAGACCATATCGAAGATGCGATCCTTAAGATAGCTCCGTGTATCCTGATCATCATTTACTTTTTGATAAAAATCAAAATGATTATTTACCATTTCTACCAATTCTTTCTCGAACAACTCATCAAATTTCACTTTTGCGATATCACGAGCGTTGTTGTTTATAGAGCCTTCAAGATTCTCATCCTCAGACAGTTTCTGCCGTATCTTATCAGCAATCACTCGATCTTGATCAGTGAAGTTAGTACCATATTTATCGTTCACGTCCTTGACGATCCGAGAGAGGAGGTCCATTTCAGGTAAATCGAGGCCCGTTTGTGATGCACCACCAAGTGGATCGAGCAATCCCGGTTCGTTTGCGAGGCTTATGTGCGCTGTTCCTTTTTTCACCACTTTCAAAGAGTTGATGTTGACCTGTTTGAGGATTTCGATAGGCATGTCTTCTTTTTCAATCGGCAGCTTGCGCTTGAGGAACTTCAGAAACACATATAGCTTTTCGAAATATGTATCTTCAAACAGCAATATTTGAGACACAAACCCATAGCGTTTAATGTAGTCGTTGATCTTGCTCTTGAATTCCCTGCTTTCTTCTGGCATATGTTCTGCGACACGCTCCACAACTGCGTCAAGCGAGCGGTTTAGCTTGTCGTGGGTTGCATCGAGGAAGAACTCAGCCGCAAAACCCTCTACTTCATCGGTTGTAAAGGCCTTAAATGCCATGATGTCACGTTTCAGATCATACAACAGGTTTTGATCCGTCGCTTCTGATAACACAGTGGTTGTGTAGTATGGTTGAAACGCATCAATGATATCGTCGACTTCATTCACAAAATCTAGCACAAATGTTTCGTCTTTGTCGGCAGCCATTCGATTCAAGCGGCTTAACGTCTGCACTGCGTTTACTCCACCAAGCTTTTTATCAACATACATGCAAGACAGTAGTGGTTGATCAAATCCGGTTTGGTACTTACTCGCTACAATCAAGAACTTACTCCCAGGCTTCGCAAATTCATTTACGGTTTGCTTTTCAGGGAAGCCGTTCATGCTTCCTTCCGTGTATTCCTGTCCGTTATCTACAACTGTACCAGAAAACGCCACTACAGCACGGTAATTCAGGCCTGCTTCTCGCAGATATGCGTCAAAAGCTTGCTTGTACCGAACTGCATGCAACCGAGATTTTGTAACCACCATGGCCTTTGCCTGCCCAGCGATCAAATGTTCAATTTGCGTGTGGAAGTGCTCGACCATCGTCTTTGTCTTGATGGCTATAGCATGTTGGTGCTTGTCTACATAACCAAAAAGCAGCCGTTGAGCTTTTTTCTTCTCGTATTCTCTGTCGTCTTGTTGCCACGTCTTCACCAATTCAAAGTAGCTGCGGTAGGTTGTATAGTTTTGCAACACATCCAAGATAAAGCCTTCTTCGATTGCTTGTCGCATCGTATACAGACTGAACGGTGCGTAGCTACCATCGTCTCGCTTGTCACCAAATATTTCGAGTGTTTTATTTTTCGGTGTTGCGGTGAAAGCAAGAATACTCAAACTACTTGAATGACCCAGCCGCGCTTTTTGATCAGCTGCTGCCAGCTTGTTAACCAAGTCTTGACCGTCTGGCTCACGACTGTCGTCATCTTCGCGGGCGGCATCATCAAGATCACGAGCGTTGAGAGCCTTGCGCACCGCCTTTGAGCCTTCTCCACTTTGTGACGAATGCGCCTCATCAATAATTAGTGCAAATTTTTTACCAGGTAGTTCGCCGATTTCTTCTAGTATGAACGGGAACTTTTGCAGTGTTGTTGTGATGATTTTTTCACCATCCTCGAGAGCTTTTTTGAGCTGAGCAGCACCCTCTTCGATCTTTTTAACGACACCACGAACCTGAGCAAACTGCTCAACAGTATCGCGTAGCTGTTTATCGAGCGCGCGCCGATCGGTAATGATAATTATGCTATCAAACACCTTCTTCTCACCCGACTCGTCGTATAGTTCGCTAAGTCGGTGAGCCGTCCAAGCAATGGTGTTGCTCTTTCCGCTCCCAGCACTGTGTTGAATCAGATAGTTATTGCCAGCACCACGAATTCTTGCGTCGGAGATTAGGTTTCGCACAGCGTCGCGCTGGTGATACCGTGGGAAGATATAGGTTTTTTCGGCTACCATCTTACCATAACGATTCTCGGTTTCTTTCACTTGAGTAGTCATGAACTTGCCAATGATTTCCATCACGCTCGCGCGCGTCCAGATATCTTCCCACATATAGCTGGTGCGGTGACCGTTAGGGTTGACTGGGTTCCCAGCGCCATCGTGGTTACCTTTATTGAATGGCAAAAAACGTGTACGCTGCCGTGCGAGTTTGGTTGTCATATACACCAAGTCCGTATCTATGGCAAAGTGAACGAGGCAACGAGTGTTGGTGAGGAGCTTCTCTTTTGGATCACGATCGCTTTTGTACTGCGACATAGAGTTCAGAACTGTTTGACCGGACATCTGATTCTTGAGCTCTACTGTGAAGACTGGCATTCCGTTCACAAATAACACCATATCAATAGAGTTTTCGTTCTTCTCGCTATATTTGAGCTGACGGATCACGCTTAGAATGTTTGCTTCGTAGAGCCGTTCAATTTCAGCATTAAATGATGCATCTGACTGAAAATACGCCATATCAAACTTGGTGCCACGGTCTTCGAAGCCACTACGCAGCACATCCAATACGCCGCGTGTTGAAATCTCATCATCTAACCTTGCGAGTAGCTTCGGTTTGGCGTCATCACCAAACCGCTCGATCAGGTTTTCTAATTTCTCTGGCTGCGATTCTCGCAAAAATTCCAACACCAGTTCTCTATCCACAGCGAGTTTTTTGTCATAATCCGAACGAGCATTACGCTTACGGTAGCCATGTAACCCAGCCAACTGCTTCTCTATAAAATCCTCAAATGCTATTTCTTTGTAGTTCATGAAAACTTCCTCCTATTCGCATTGCAGAACTGACGTACCAGTACTAGCCAGTATTCGTACCAATACCAGTACTTTTCTATCTCTATCCCGTATCCACGTACTGGGTTCTTTCCATCCTTGTCACGCCAGAGTTTCGTGTGATAGTGCTGGTTGAATTTTGGAAAACCTTCGTCCTGCATCGTTTTTATTATTGTCGACGCTCGGTATTTTTGCTTCTCTTTCTCTTTAATAACAGCGTATGTCTTATTAATTCCTTTAGCCGCCTCTGAATCTGGTTTTACAAACTCAATTACCTTGTCCGCTTGCCCCGGTCTGTTGGCTGTTTTTTGTGTAAATAAAACTCGGTATGCATACTTTGGACTGTTGTATTCTTCAATGCTCAATTGACCGTCATACTCTTCAACAAAGCGCGCAATATGACTAGGCAAAATATCTTTATAATTTTCGAGGGACTGCGCTTGCTCATCAGACAGTGATGTAAATTGCAGACTAAACGATAAGTGTTTATCGATTCCAAATTCATCACCAAATAACCTTTTAATCAAATCGTTAAAGTTAAGGCATGCCGCCTGAAAGCGAGCACTCAAGGCATCATCTATCCTAGTGGTCATTTGATGTTCAATTTCATGACGCAATCCAATGAGAAACCTAAGGTTGTTTGCGGCGTCTTTCTCGACCGGTGAGCTATCTTCGTTGAGACATCGTTCTAGCTCCCAGTACTTATCTGCACCGTGCTTGGTCTTATCGAATCGTTTTCTACCTGAGGGCAGAAGCTCGAAATAACGATACTCAATTCCCTGCGAACGATAGTATGCATGCAACAGATATGTCCACGAAATGATCATATTGACAATGAACATTTCCGACTTGAACGATATCAGAGGGTTATTAAATACCTGCACTGCGGCTAGTGCGGCTTCTCTCGATTTACTGATAAGTTCTGCTTTAATGGATCCTACTCTTCTAACGCGTGTCATACTTCAACCTTTCCGCCCACCACGTTTGAAATTAGGGATTTTCGATATTCTTCCAAGAGATCAACTGAGTTTTTTACTCTAATGATAGCTTCGTCTGTCCGCGTTAATTTCTCGTCTAAACGACTTACGATTTCATTTTGCTCATCAAGAGGCGGCATAGGAAACGCAAAATCAACAAATGTTTTCTGGTACAAGTGTACGATAGTAGATCCAGCCTTGTTGTAGTCAATAAATCCAGTGAAAACACCTGAATTAAGGACATAATACAGATACTGTGGATTGTAGCGACCGTCTATCGCCCTGACTACAAAAACACCACTATTGAGTGTAGCTTTACCAGCTAAATTCTTTACCACCGCAACTTTGCCAATAGTACCATCCTTCGTAAGAAGGAGGTCGTTTTCTTCAAGTTGTATGTTTGAATCTATCGCCCATCGTAGATCTGAGACATGTGCTGCTGACCTCCAATCGACGACGCCATTACGAAAATCTGTTCCGGTTACGAGGAATGGGCCTTCGTCAAGATATTCATCCGTTGTGAGTGACTGCCATCCGATACGCGCCTTAACTTTGGAGACATGTTTAATTTTCTTGATTTGCCAATGAGAAGGGATTCTGCCTATCCATGGGATGCCAGTTTGCGAGACATCGGATACATCAGGCTCACGACCAGTAACTGCATCTGTGATTATTGTCTGACGGAGCTCAGACAGGTTTTGGAGAGTTTGATTTTTACCGGTTAGCATTTGGTCAATGATTACTGTCTTTTCATCAAGATAATCTACAATCCGCCTTTGCTCAGAAATTTCAGGTACTGTTATCTTGAACGACTTGACGATCTCTTGACTGATATTTGGCTGCCCACCACCAACACCCTGATCAATAAGTAATTGCTTTGAAGCAAGAAAATAGTACAGGGCGTATCGCGGCAATAGTTTCCGATCTGGAACAAGCACGCAGCAAGCTTGATTCACCGTAGATGACTCCAATAATAGGCCAACTTTACCGATAGTTGCTCCATACATTGCAATCACAATCGACCCGGGCGGATAAACCTTGAGCGTTGGATAATCTGCGATGGCTTTTGGTGTAATTTTCTTAGTGATCCGTGTTATTTCTCCGTCTTTTAGATCGCCTGTGATCAGCCAATTTATACTGCCCTCTTCATAATATTCGAGTTCACCCGATTTTGGCGTCGTGCCGCTGCCGACATACTTAAACGCTCGTGACACCTTCCATTTATTTGTAGCAAGCACACTCATGCTGTTAGGTCCTTCAGTAATACTGCTAGCTCTTCTTCCGTTTCCTTAATATCTTTTTCGATTTCAGCTAGATCACGTGGTGCCCTATATACGTAGAAGTACCGCGTAAACGGAATCTCGTAACCAATTTTGCCGATCTCACCATCCTTGTGGTCGGTCACCTTGGTATTGATCCAAGCGTTTGGCACATACGGGACAACCTCGCGCTCAAAATATTCCTGAACCTCTTGATCTAAAGGTATGTTTTCAGTATCACGCAGGCTACTATCTGCCTCAGGATTGCCCTTGCTATCTGTGATGACTGTAGCTGTATCGTCCTGTTCGGACATTGTCTGCAGAATCAATTTTTGTAGCTTTGCGTCAAACGGAGCATCGGCTTTAGCGAACGCTGACTTGAGGTCAATTAAGAAATCTGCCTGATTAATGCGTCGCGGTGATCCTACGAGCGACTCCATAGCGCTAAATATCGCATCGACTTTGTGCAGGTCGTACACAGGCTTCTTTTTGCCGATTTCGAAAAGTTTGTTTTGGCGCAACAACTCTATACGTTCTGGAGTTGCCTCAAAACTAAGCTGCAATGGACGCTCTATGGTAACTTGGCGGTAGCCAAATGATTTTGTATCAAATATTTTGACGTATTTGCCATCTTCGAACTCAGTGTACCAGTCTAGAATTTGCTGGATGTTGTGTTCTGTAACGTCTTTGCGCTTGTTGCCTAAGCTTTTGCGTCGCTTCACAAACTGCTGACGTGCATCAATCAGCTGCACTTTCTGCTTTCGCTCGGCTGACTTGCGATTACTAAGAATCCATATATATGTACTGATGCCGGTGTTATAGAACAACTGATCAGGCAGTGCAACAATTGCTTCTACTAAATCTTTTTCTAGCAACCAGCGGCGAATCTCGCTCTCACCGCTACCGGCGCTACCAGTGAAAAGCGGCGAACCGTTCAGGACTATGCCAACGCGTGAACCGCCGTCAACTGCGGGCCGCATCTTACTAACCATGTGCTGTAAGAAGAGCAGCTGACCGTCACTGATACGTGGAGTCCCTGCACCAAAACGTCCTGCATAGCCTCGCTCGGCCTCTTTTTCGACAAAGGCTTTGTCTTTTTTCCAGTCTACACCGTAAGGCGGGTTGGCTGTGATGTAGTCAAATGACTCACCAAAGAACTGATCGTTGCTGAGTGTGCTAGCCTTTGAGGCATCTTTGTCACCACCGCGTATATTTTCTGAGTTTTCACCTTTGAGTAGCATATCTGCCTTGGCGATAGCGTAAGTTTGCGGATTTAGCTCCTGACCATAGAGATATACATCAGCTTTGGGGTTAATTTTGTTGACGATGACTTCTTTGACGACAGATAGAATCCCCGCTGTACCCGCTGCGGGGTCGTAAACACGGATGCCAATGTGCGGTCGCTTGAGTAACTCTTTGTCTGGTTCGACAATTAACTCTGCCAGTAGTGTCACGACATCTCTAGGGGTGTAGTGCTCTCCAGCTGTTTCATTAGATTGCTCTGAAAACCGCCTTAGCAAGTTCTCAAATATTGTTCCCATCTCGTGATTGTCAACATCATCTGGCCCGAGATCGACTTGGTTGAGTTGTTTGATCATTTCGTAGAGGATGTTGCCACCTTCCAGCCGCTCAAGCTGCTTCGCGAAGTCAAATTTGGCGACAATCTCCTGGATGTTGTCACTGTAGCCATCAATGTAATTCTGGAAGTTCTTTGCAATGTGCGATGGCTGGTCGAGCAACGACGCAAAATCAAACTCAGAGGTATTATAAAAATCGAGCTTGGTGGTTGCGCGGAGGATCGGAGCAACATCGGTCTTGCCCTTAAACTGGTTGTATTTGCGTCGGACTTCAGTACGCGAAGGCTCAAGCATAGTATCAATACGCTTAAGTAGTAAGAGCGGTAGAATAACGTCTTGATATTCGTGCTGCTTCCAGCTACCTCGTAGCAAATCTGCCAATGCCCAGACAAGTGACTCGGTTTTTGCTGTTGATTTACTCACGGTTCCTCCTTGGTTTATTGAACAGGTTAAAATATTCGATGAGTGCGAATTTACGGTTTTTAGCATCGCCAGTAATCTCTGACAGAATGCCCAACTCTTTCAGGTAGACAGCAAGGTCATTTGCTGTTTGCCACGACGAACCCAGCTCATCTTGGATTTGACGAACGGTCATAACTGGCTGGCCATACATAGTTGTGATAAGTGACAGTGCCTTTTTCTGGCGAGGGCGACTTAGCGCACTAGCATGGATGTGCACGGTGTAGGTTTCTTTGAGTTTGACGATTGATTGGAGTGTCTCTTTGGCATCTTTTGCTGTCTCGACTACTCCACCCAAGAAGAATCGAACCCACTGAGTGTAATCACCGGCGAGACGCACTCGCTCAAGAGCGTCATAGTAGGCAGAACGATTTCGTTCAAAGTAGTCAGAGATATATAGCGCTGGTTTGAGAAGGATCTCTTTTTCAATTAGCTGCAGTGATATTATAAGCCGCCCGGTGCGACCGTTGCCATCAAGGAAAGGGTGAATGGTCTCAAATTGATAGTGAGAGAGAGCCATTTTAATGAGTACTGGCACATTTGTATCGTTATTATGCCAATATTTCTCTAGGTCCGATAAAAGTTCCTGCAGCGTATCGGGTGATGGTGGTACAAAAACCGCTGTTGCGATATCTCCACCGCCGCCAATCCAGTTCTGTGTCTTACGGATCTGCCCTGGTGCGCGTGCAAAACCACGAACACCCGATAGAAGCACTTCGTGCGTTTCGCAAATAAGGCGCGTTGCCAGGGGTAACTTATGGAGCTTATCTACAGCGTAATTCACTGCTTTAATGTAATTTTGCACTTCCTCTAAGTCATCGCGCTGCTCCTCGTCGAGCTCTGCGATACTAGCCTCGTCATCCTGTATGACATCAATGAGATTTGTCTTTGTGCCTTCGATTTTGCTTGAAGTCGTTGCCTCTTTGGCAATGTGCATACGGATGAAGTAGTCAATATCCGGAACAAGCTGCGAATAAGCGTTCAGCTCACCCAGATAACGCATAGCATCAGCAAGAAGAATATTCACTTGACCATCAATAATATCTATAGGTTCACCGAGTAATCTCGGCTGAAATGTTTTATATGATCCGTGGTCTTCGTATGCTCCTGCGTTCATCATACCTCAATAGTAACAAAGAATTTATTGTATGTCAATCCTAGTTTTATTGATCTTTTTAGGATCTGTGTATAACTTTTCCTAACTTTATGTTTCGATTGGTGAGAAACCTACTCTACTTACTATTATATGCTCAATGAGCTGAATACCAAGTAAGCTCGCGGCATTTATTAGGCGCTGTGTAAGTAATATATCAGCCTGGCTTGGCTCGAGGTTTCCGCTCGGGTGGTTGTGGGCCACAATAACTGATGCAGCGCGATCGGTTATGGCATCAGCGAAGACTTCGCGGGGGTGAACTAGGCTGGATGTGAGAGTTCCGATGGTGATTGTGCGTTTGGCGATTAGTCTGTTAGCGCCGTCGAGAGTAAGGCAGACAAAGTATTCTTGTTTTTTGTCGCAAATGTCTGTAAGTTGTTCTGCTGCTTTTTCTGGCGAATCTATAATTGGTTGTTCCGAATCTATGAGGTAGCGTTTAGAAAGCTCCAGTGCGGCTAATATTTCCGTAATTTTAGCTGATCCCATTCCAGTCACTTGCTGTAGCTGTTCGTACGATATATCCGCACCGTACGTTTGGATTAATTTGAGAGTATCTTTTGCAATCTTTCCAACATCTGCCTGTTTGTTGCCACTACCAATCAACGCCATGAGTAATTCGAGGTCAGAAAGTGATGCAGCCCCTTTGATTGCAAGCTTTTCGCGTGGTCGATCAGCCTTCGCACGATCTTTCATCTTCATACATAAACAATAGCATTTTGATGATTCATTTTAAACTGTTGACCAAAGGTGTATTATAAAAATGTAAACAAGGAGGTGGTTATGGGAATGAATAAAACTAAGGTGATTGAAAAGAGCGGGCCGATGGGGTATGTGTTTTTTGT
>OEIV010000783.1_pt1 | contig 16122 bp, 14 predicted proteins | sample 1539231 | NCBI WGS metagenome assembly OEIV01 (sample SAMN03794762, study PRJEB22550) | activated sludge metagenome | feature: wastewater treatment plant; material: activated sludge; isolation source: Wastewater treatment plant of a petroleum refinery complex | place: Argentina: Buenos Aires ...
CGGCTCCACGGCGCCGACCGCCTGGTCGATATCGTCGCGAGCAGCGTGGCGGGCCCCCTGGGCGCGGGGGGGGCCTGCCGTTTTTGTTACCACGGCGGGGCGACCCCGCCGATACGCTGGCGACCCTGCGCTACTGCAAGGCCAACGGCCAGCGCATCGCCGCCGTCGTCAACGTGCGCACCTCGACCATCGCACGCGAAGCCGACGTGGTGCTGCCGACGCTCGCCGGCCCCGAGATCGGCGTCGCATCGACCAAGGCGTTCACCTGCCAGCTCACCGCGCTCGCCTGTTTCGCCATCGCACTCGGGCGCGCCCGCGGAACCATCGACGAGGCGCGCGAGCGCGAGCTGGTGGACGCGCTGATCGAGGTGCCCCGCCATATCACCGACGAGCTCACGACCGAGCCCCGCTACGAGGCGCTGGCGCACACCCTCTCGAAGTCGCACGACGTGCTCTATCTGGGCCGCGGCGTCAGCTTCCCGCTGGCCATGGAAGGCGCGCTGAAGCTCAAGGAAATCTCCTACCTGCACGCCGAAGGCTATGCCGCGGGTGAGCTGAAGCACGGCCCCATCGCGCTGATCGACGAGAACATGCCGGTGATCGTCGTCGCGCCGATGGACGACCTGTTCGAGAAGACCGTCTCCAACATGCAGGAGGTCGCGGCGCGCGGCGGCAAGATCGTGCTCATCTCGAACGCGCCCGACGACGCCGCGGGCTGCGCGCTGGCGAATCATATTCAGGTGCCGACCGCCCACGTTTTTACCAGCCCGATCCTCTACGCGGTGCCGATCCAGCTCATCGCCTACCACACCGCCGTGGTCATGGGCACCGACGTGGACCAGCCGCGAAACCTCGCAAAGTCAGTCACTGTCGAGTAAATCCGCGCTCGGAACCGTTCTCCCCACAGGTTGCGCCCGCAACGTCTCGAGCAAAAGCGAGATGGGGAAAGGTCGTGCGCCGGCCGCTCCAGGAATTGCCTCGATGATGTGCTTGCACTAACGTCGGATGCCACGAGGTTAGGCAACCTTCCGGGATAGATCATTAGGTGGGAACGCCATGATGCGAGCGAGTGTAGCGGATCCGACGTCTGATACCCGCGTGCGCCTGGGCTTTCAATCGGACGGCAAATCCATGAGCTGCAAGACCCCGAGTCTGCCGCGAGTCATCGCCGGCGCGGCCACTTTGCTGATGGCCTCGACGCTTGCGATCTCTGCTTTTGCAGCGCCGAAGGCCACTCCTGCGGCCGGTCCGCAGCCGACCGCTGCGGCATCGCCCGCCCCCGCCCACACCAATGCCCCGCCGTCCGCAGGCGAACTCGCCATGAACCGGGGCATCGACGCTTACGGCAAAGGCAATCTCGCACTCGCGGTCGGAGCGCTGAGCACCGCCATCGCCAATGGCGGTCTGTCGGGTGCCAGCCTCGCCCGCGCGCTCTATATCCGTGGCCTCGCCTATCGCAAGCAGGGCAAGCCGGCGCAGGCGATCTCCGACCTCACCAATGCCATCTGGCTCAAGGACGGCCTCACCCCCGCCGAGCAGGCCGATGCCACGGCGAGCCGAAAGGCGGCATATCGCGAGGCCGGCATTCCCGAGCCGGGCGGAATCGCGACAGCAGCGGCGGAGCCCGCCGTGACGGCCGCTCCCGCTACCGATGCGCGCCCGGTGACCGTGCAGGCGCCGCTGCCGCAGGGGGGGGGGTAGGCCGGCCGGGGGGGCGCGGGCGCGCCGGGCGGCACCCGCCGCGAGTGCCTCGTCCGGGTCCTCGGGCGGCATCGGCGGGTTCTTCAACAATCTGTTCGGCGGAGGCGGCGGCTCGAACGCAGCGCCCGCGAGCCCGCCTGGCGATGTCACGACGGCGTCGACGGGCAGCAGCAGCGCCGCGGTCTCGTCCTGGTCCAACACCACCGAGGTTGCGCCCCGTCGCGCCAGCGCCACCCGCACCGCCAGCATAGCGCCGGCCGCGGCATCTCCTGCGGCGAGCGCGGCCGCAGCCGACGCCACGGGTAAGTACAAGCTACAGGTGGCCATCCTCAGGTCGCGTGCCGAGGCCGACAAGCTGATGGAAACGCTTCTCATCCGGCATGCCGCGAAGTTCGGCCAGCGCGCCACGCGCGTCGATGAGGCCGTGCTCGGCAACATGGGCACGTTCTATCGCGTCAACGTCGGCCCCTTCGCCGACAAGACCGAGCCGGAGAGGCTGTGCGGCTCGCTGCGCGGCGAGGGTTACGACTGCCTCGTCGTCACCAACTGAGCGCAACGCCGCCGAAGCGCTTCACTCCCCGACCCGGCACGCCCTGCTGCTCGACGGCAGCTCGTCGAGCGTATGCTGATTTTTCGGCACCGAGCTTCGTGCGCACATGGAAACGCGCCCGGTTGTGTCCGGGCGCGTGCTCATGATCGTCGATCAACGTCCGAGAGCGGCGATCAGCCGGCTCAGCCGCGCTTGCCGCACGTGCTGACACCGAGAATGGAATAGGCCGGGCAGTAGCCCAGAATGCCGGTCAGCAGCGGCACCACGCCGATCCAACCCCAAACCATGGCGGGTTGGCCCGGGATATAGCCGAGGGCGAGCGCGACGAGAGCGAGCCCCACGACAATGCGAAGCACGCGGTCGATCATTCCGGCGTTGGCGGTCATGTCTGTCTCCTGGAGTTCCTCGTCGGCGGGCGCTGGCGGACTTTGCCACCTGGGAAAGCGCACGGGCGCCGCCGGCACCCTCGACACGCGAAGCAGCGAACCCCGAGCGTCGCGCGCACCTTAGCGCCGATCTTCGTTCCAGTCCGTGACAGCAATCACAGAAGCGGTAACGGTTCCGAGCGGTGGCGCCCCAGGCCTCGCCGCCGATGATCGAACCGAGCCCGGCGCGATCGAGGATGCGCACCCGCCCCCGCTCGATCGCGACCAGCCCCTGGGTCTCGAACCGCTTCAGGCGGCGGCTCACCACCTCGCGCGCGGTGCCGATGTCGAGCGCCAGTTCCTGGTGCGTGCCGGGAACGACGTCCTCCTGGCTGGCGCGCTGGAGCAGGCGGGCGGCGAGGCGCGCCTCGGTCCGGTGAAAGGCGAGTTCATCAACGAGACTGACGAGATCGAAAATGCGCCGCGTCTGTACGGCGATGACGGTCTCGCGGAAAGCCTCCGATTGCGCGAGCAGTTCACGGAAAAGGCCCCGGCTGATGGCGACACCCTCGATGTCTCCGTCGGCGATACCCTCGGCCTGATAGGGGCGTTCCCCCATGAGGCAGGCGACGGACATGACGCACATGTCACCCGGCCGGACCCGATAGAGTTCGATCTCGCGCCCGGTTTCCGAAACCATGCGCACGCGCACCATGCCCTTGGTCAGCAGCACGAGGCGCTCGCAGGCCTGCCCCGGTTGGAACACGACCGTTCCGGAGGGCGCCGAGACCGGCTCGTTGCGCCCGGCCAGAAGCCTGCGGCCTACAGCGTCGAGCCCCGGAACCTCCGCCAACGCCTTTTCCGTTGCAGCCACGCCGCCTTGATCCTTTCCGCTCGGTCGAGTTCCGGAATACGAGGCGCGTCGGGCCCTTACAGATCGGACGCCGAGAAGGTATCGCAAACCTGCATCTGGCCGCCCTGGAAGCCACGCTTGAACCAGCGGACGCGCTGCGCCGACGAACCGTGCGTGAAGGCGTCCGGAACGACGTGGCCCTGCGTCTTCCTCTGGATCATGTCGTCGCCGATGGCGCTGGCGGCGTTGAGGCCTTCCTCGATGTCGCCCGGCTGCAAGCGGTTGTTGAGCTGGTGATTGAGGTTCGCCCAAACGCCCGCGAGGCAATCGGCCTGCAACTCCATGCGGACCTGGAGCGCGTTCGACTCCCGCTCGCCCATGCGCTCCTTCAGGTTCTGCACCTTGCCGGCGATACCGAGCAGCGTCTGCACGTGATGTCCGACCTCGTGAGCGATGACATAAGCCTGCGCAAAGTCTCCCGGCGCCTGGAACTTGCGCTTGAGTTCTTCATAGAAGACGAGGTCCACGTAGATCTTCTGGTCGATCGGGCAGTAGAACGGCCCCATCGCCGACATGCCGGTGCCGCATGCCGTCCGCGTCGCGCGGTTGAACAGTACGAGGCTCGGCTCCTTGTACTTCTTGCCGAACTGCTCGAACACCTTGTTCCAGACGTCTTCGGTATCGGCGAGCACGCGCTTGACGAAGGTCGCCATCTCGTCGTTGGCCGCCGGCACGCGCTGGGCCTGCCCGCCACCCGGCAGCCCCGGGATCTCGAACGGGTTTCTGCTGCTGGTCGGCCGCTGACCCTGATCGACACGCGGAAGCTGCGGGATATCGAAGCCGCCGCCACCGCCCGGACCACCACGCAGAATGTCGAGCGGGTTGACGCCGAAGAACAGCATGATCGCGCCCAGAATGAGCAGCGTCGTCAGGCTGAAACCACCCTTTCCGCCGATCGGAATCTGGATGCCGCCGCCGCCGGGAAATCCGAAACCGCCGCCTTGCCCGCGACGGTCCTCGACGTTGCGGCTGGTCCGATCGTACTCGTCGTAGCGCATGTGTCGTGCTCCGCAACTGCCCTGGAAGGGACGTATCACCTTGCTTCAGTCCAGGCGCGCTCATAAGTGCACGCCGCAAGCCGCGACACAAGACGTTCGCGGACGAGCGCGCGGGTCGGCGAGCGCCCGATTTAGCGGCCCATCATGCCGCTCGCCAAGAGCTTGCGCCGGCTAGTCCGACATATTCGGCGCGCGATTTTGTTCCCCGGACGAATCCATCGTTACCCGAGCACGGCGACAGCGGTTCAACGAGCCTTGCTCCGCTCGGCCCGCATGAGCGCAGCGGGGCCGATGGCACCCTCCCGGAAGGCCTGCGCGATGGCGTGAAAGGCTGGCTTGGGCAGAAGGCTCTCGTCGAACGGCAGCGGGCGCGGCGCGCGCGGCGTGGCGCGTTTCTCCGCCGCCGCCACCTCGCGATACCACGTATAGCGGTCCGACACCCCCCAGGTCATGATGCCGTCGAGCGCATCGACCGAGAGCGCCGCACCGAGGAACTCGCGATAGTGGCGCGCCACCGCCTCGTCCCGCTCGGCGAGCGTTCCGCCGATGGCCGTATCGTCCACGTCGAGCTCCGTGATCTCGAGCTTCACCCCCTCGGCCGCGAGCGTGTTCATGTAGTCCGCGAAGGCCGCGTGGTCGAGCCCGTGCTGCGGCTGCACATGGCCCTGAAGTCCGACCACGTCGAAGGGCGCCCCGTCGTCGCGCAACCGTCGAACGAGGTCGGCGAGGGCCGGACGCACGGCGGCGCCGATCCAGTCCCGGCGCTCGCAGAACGCCTCGTTGAGGATCAGTCGGCATTCCCGATCAGCAGCCCGCGCCCGCTCGAATGCGCGAGCGACGTAGCCGGGCCCGAAGGCCGCATACCAGGGGCCTTTGCGGTAATGGCCGGGCTCGTTGTCCCAGGGGGCGAACGGCTCGTTGACGACGCCCCAGGCGGCCACGCGGCCCGCGTATCGTCCGACGACCTCGTCGACATGCGCATCGAACAGATAGCGCAGTTCGCTCGTGCTCCGCGACTTGAGCCACGCCGGGGGATAGTCGTTCCAGAAGAGCGTGGCGGCGGTGAACGGGAGGCCGGCATCCGTCGCCCGGCGCAAAAGCCGGTCGGCGTTCGTGAAATCCGCTGACGGCCCCTCGCCCCGCAACCAGTCGTACTTGAACGAGTTGAGGTTGCCGACGTGCGTGGAGTGGCGAAAGATCAGATCGCCGTATCCTGGCTCATCCAGCGCCTCTGTGTCGAAGGCCGAGCCGAACCGCAACCCGCACCGGCGCGCGAGCACTCCGAGGTTGTCCGCGGCCGCCCCCGCTGCTTCCGAAAGGGCTACTGGCTGCGCTCCGGGCAGCAGCACCAGCGCGGCGGCTCCACCCGTCAACATCTGGCGGCGGTCGAGTTCTCCGATCCCCGGCGAACGCCGAGAGCCGTCCTCGCAGCGCCTCTCCGCCATGCGAGTTTCCCTATTCGGCGGTCTGCTTGCGGCCCGTGCGGGTTTCCTTCGGCGCCATCAGCAGTTTGCGCGCCGTATCCGCGGCCCCGCCCTGCGCCCCTTCGCCGGTCCGCAGCAAGCCTCGCACCACGCGCGACGCCGCCACCACGCGCTGGTTCGCGTAGGCCTCGTGGTTCTTCTCGATCTCCTTCAGGTCATAACGGTAGTTGACCATGACGCCATGCGCCTGAGACATGCCTTTCTCTGAGACATCGGCGAGGAAGTTGATCCGCTCGAGCCGCGCGCCGTTGCCGAGATGGAACCGAGCGACCGTGTCGTAGGGTTTGCCGTCGCGGCGCTTGGCCAGCAGGAAATAGTGCGCGGCGAGCGCCAGCAGCGGGTCGCGCACGGCCGTCGTCGCCCGTTCCTTGGACTGCCAGCGCGACCGCCGCATCAGCCCGAGCGCGCCATTGTCGGCCTCGCTCATCGCCGCCGCGACGGCCTTGCCCTCCGCACTCGCCAGCCACGCGGCGAAAGTCGGCACCGGAGACAGGGTGACGAACGTCTTGAGCGACGGAATCTCGCGCACCAGGTCTTCGACCACCTGCTTGATGAGGAAGTGGCCGAAAGAGATGCCCTTCAACCCCTCCTGGCAGTTCGAGATCGAATAGAACACCGCCGTCGTCGGGTTCTCGATCGCTGCCGGCTTCGGCGGCTCCGTGAGCAACGGGCCGATGGCGTCGGAGATCTCGTGGGTCAGCGCCACTTCGACGAAGATCAGCGGATCGTCGATCAGCGAGGGATGAAAGAAGGCGAAGCAGCGCCGGTCCTTGGGGTCGAGCCGGCGGCGCAAGTCGTCCCAACTCTCGATGCGATGCACGGCCTCGTAGGCGATGATGCGTTCGAGGATGGCCGCGGGCGTCTGCCAGTCGATGCGGCGGAGCACCAGGAATCCGCGATTGAACCAGGAATGGAGCAAGTGGCGCAGGTCTGCGTCGACCCTGTCGAGCAGCGGATCATCGCCGAGCATCTCCAGCAGGTCGCGGCGCATCGCGACGATGCCGGCCGTCGCTCCGGGGGCGAGGTTGAGGCGACGGAAGAACTCCTGGCGCGGGCTCTCGACCGCTTTCTGTAGGCGCGCCAGGGTCTCGACGCCCGGCGCGTCGGCGTAACCGCTGGCGGCGCGCGCCACATCGTCCGCGTCGGGCTGCATCGCCGAACCGAGGAACTCGAAATAGGCCCGCTTGCCCTTGCGATCGAGTTGCACATAGCAGGCGAGGATCTGGCGCGCGAGCGCGACGCCCGAAGCTTCACCCCGTCCGGAGGCCAGCGCTTGCGAGAGGGCGACGATGTCCTCCTCCCCCGTCGCCGCGAACAGCGACTTGGGCAGCAGTGCGCGGCCCTGCTCCGCGACCGTCGTCATCAGCTCCTGAAGGAACGAGACGTTCATTGGGTTCATGGACGGCATGGCGCGATCGGCCTCCGCGAGTTGCCTGGATTCCTGTCGAATATTGGCAGTCTTGCGCCAACCGACAACCATAACTTCGGTAGATCGTTGCCGCTTTCCGCCGAGCAAGGTCCGGCGCCGGCCAGAGACGAGCGATCGCGCGCAGGATGCGCGCCGCCCCAATAGTTAATTCGTTGTTAACCAAATCGGGTGACGATTCGGCGTCTGCTTCGCTCCGATCCCGCCGGGGAAAGTCCGCCGCCATGTTCGAGACCGCTGATCCGGGCCGCCTGACCTCCAGTCTCAACGAGGCCCGCAACGACACCGGACGCATCGCGTTCTGCGGACCGGTGGTGCTCTCCGCCGTCACGGGCTACTCGATCAGCAAGGTCGAGGAGGTGATCCGCGCCGGCCGCGCCCTCCCGGAAGGCGCCCAGCCCGTCATCAAAGGCACGCACGCCGAGGAGGTCGGCTCGGCACTCGCCAAGTTCGGCTACCGCATGGTGCCCGTCGCCACCTTCATGCACGTGGAGCGCAAGGCCCGCCCCACGCTCTGGACCTGGATGCAGCGCCCGCGCAACGCCTGGGCGCACTACATCCTGGCCATCCACAAGGGCAAGGAAGGGCACTGGATCCTCGTGAAGGGTGTGAAGATGTGCGACACGTTCACGGACGGCCGCTGGACGTTCGTCTGCGATGGCCCGCACCGCGGCTGCCGCATCATGGAAATCTACGAGGTCAAGCGCGACCTCGAGGTCTGATCGCCGGTCAGCGTAGGTTCGACCGCGCGTGACGACGGGCCTCGAAGCGGTCCCAGGCGTCTTGCTCGCGCGGGGAGCACCACGGATTGCCGTAGTAGCCCCAACGGCCATTGATCCGCGTGCAATCCTTGAGCGGATAGGCGGAATAGGCCCGCTCGCTGTGGCGCGCGCCGCCGGCGAGCACCGGCGCGGAGAGCGCGGCGAGGGCCAACGCCGAGAAAGCCAGAAACGAAATCGCCGGTTTGCTTGTCATTCGCTGTGTATGGGCGCTCGGGCCTTCCGGATCAAGCGGTCAGGGCAGGTCCGCGGCCGAAAGCGGAAAGCCGCCCCGATGCGACGCATGGAGGCGGCTTGCCAAGATAGTCCAGACCTCGGGGCTTGTGAGGCGCGATCCCCCGTCAGTCCTTGGCGCGCTCGACGTAGGAGCCGTCCACCGTCATGACGATCACGCGGGTGCCGGAGCCGATGTGCGGCGGCACCATGATACGGGCACCGTTCGACAGGATGGCGGGCTTGTAGGACGACGAAGCCGTCTGCCCCTTCACCACCGGATCGGCCTCGACGATCTCCAGCGTCACGCGCGGCGGCAGCTCGATCGCGATCGGGCGGCCATCGTGCAGGGACAGCGTGCACGTCATGCTTTCCTGGAGCCACTGGGCCTGATCGCCGACGACGTCCTTCGAGACGACGACCTGATCGTAGGTCTCGGGATGCATGAACGTGAAGCCCATGTCGTCCTCGAAGAGGTAGTTGTAGTCCACCTCTTCGACATGGGCGCGCTCGACCTGGTCGGTGGTGCGATAGCGCTCCGTCACCTTCACGCCATCGGCGATGCGGCGCAACTCGAGATGGGTGACGGGCGTGCCCTTGCCCGGGTGGATGTTCTCGGCGTGGATGACGACGGCGAGACGGCCGTCGAGATCGAGGACGTTACCCTTGCGCACCGAGCTGGCGATGATCTTGACCACGGAAATCGTTCTCCAGGACCGTAGAGGAATTGCGGGTCCGCGGGCGTGCCGGCATCTTGCGCGGGCAGCGGCGATCGGACAGAGTCGGCGCGTTCATACTCTGTCCCGCACCAAACGCCAAGAGCGGCGCAATAGCATGCCCCTGAGCCCCCCCTTGAAGAGGCGGTCTGCCCGCTGCCCGGCCGCTGCACGCCCAGGTCGCGCAGGATGACGGCCCCCTCCCCCTGGTGGTCGCCCGGCCGCCATGCCGACCGGCGCGGCCTGCTTCTGGCCCGCAACCGCATCAAGGCGTCCATCCGGGCTTGGTTCGAGCGCCAGGGCTTCGTCGAGGTCGAGACGGGCTGCCTGCAGGTCTCCCCCGGCAACGAGACCCATCTGCATGCGTTCAGGACCGAGAGGATCGGAACAGACCTCGCCCGCGATACCCTCTACCTCCACACCTCGCCGGAGTTCGCCTGCAAGAAGCTGCTGGCCGCGGGCGAGGAACGGATCTTCACGTTCGCGCCGGTATTCCGCAACCGCGAGCGTGGCGCCATACATGCCCCCGAGTTCACCATGCTCGAGTGGTATCGCGCAGGCGAGCCCTACGAGCGGTTGTGGGACGACTGTGCCGCCTTGCTCGCCATCGCGGCCGGCGTGACGGGTCGAACCGTCTGGGATTGGCGTGGTGCGAGTTGCGATGTGACCGGGGACTTTCGATCGACAACGGTCGTCGAGGCGTTCGCCCGATTCTGCGATCTGCCGCTCGGCCAGACGATTCGCGCCGACGCGAGCGTGGACCGCGATGCCCTCGCGGCCCTCGCCTCGAACCGCGGTTTCAAACTCGCCTCAGACGACGACTGGTCCGACATCTTCAGCAAGGTGCTAACCGACCGCATCGAGCCGCGTCTCGGCCTCGACCGGCCCGAGATACTCCACCAGTATCCAGAACATGAGGCCGCCCTCGCCCGGCCCCATCCCGAGGTCCCCGGCGTCGCGGAGCGCTTCGAACTCTACGTCTGCGGCGTCGAACTGGCGAACGGGTTCGGCGAGCTGACCGATGCCACGGCCCAACGCCGCCGCTTCGAGGCGCAGATGGACGAGCGCCAGCGCCGCTACGGAGAGCGCTACCCGATCGACGAGGAGTTCCTGGCGGCGCTCGCAGCGATGCCGCAGGCTGCAGGCTGCGCGCTGGGCTTCGACCGTCTCGTCATGCTGGCGACGGGCGCGCAACGGATCGACGACGTGATCTGGACGCCGATGGCAGAATAGTCCGCCACCGCCCAGCCGTGCCGCCACCGCCGAGTGGACGGCCCTCCACTTCGCCGCCAATTCATGCCAAAAGCCCCGGTATGTGCTCTCGGTTCCGAGTGCGTTGGGCGGCCTTGGCGGATCGCGCATGGGATTCAATCGAAGACGAGGGCGCTCCCGTCAGCGGTGTGGCCGCCGGCCGATGCGGGCAAAACGCTTTGCGGGCACACAACGCCGGGATCGATGACACGAGATCGATGACGAAGCCGCTGACCAGCCTCAAGACCGCCGACGAGCTCGTCGCCGCAGGGCTCGTGCCGCCGACCGACCGCGACGCCATCGCCGCGGTGGCGCGCCGCTATGCCGTGGCGATCACGCCGACGATGGCGGCGATCATCGACCCTTCCGACGCTGTCGACCCGATCGCCCGCCAGTTCGTGCCGAACGCCGCCGAGTTGCATGTCGCCCCGGGCGAGCGCGCCGACCCGATCGGCGACGATGCCCACGCCCCTGTGCCCGGCATCGTCCACCGCTACCCAGACCGCGTGTTGCTCAAGCTCGCGCGCGTCTGTCCGGTCTACTGCCGCTTCTGTTTTCGCCGCGAGACCGTCGGCCAGGGCGACGAGGCGATGCTATCGGCGGCGGAGCTCGACGCGGCGCTCGCCTACATCCGTGCCACGCCCGCGATCTTCGAGGTGATCGTCACCGGAGGCGACCCGCTGGTCCTGTCGCCGCGGCGTATCGGCGATGTCGCCGTCGCGCTCGCCGCAATCCCGCACGTGCGGGTGATCCGCTGGCATTCGCGGGTTCCCATTGTCGCGCCCGAGCGCGTGACGGCGGAGCTCGTCGCCGCGCTGGCGGCAGGTGGGGCGGCGGGGGGCAAGGCCGCTTATGTCGCGATCCATTGCAACCACGCGCGCGAACTCCCCCCCGCGGCGCGGGCCGCCATCGCCCGCCTCGCCGACGCCGGCATCGCCCTCGTCTCCCAGACGGTGCTGCTCAGGGGCGTCAACGACGACGAGGAGACGATGGAGGAGCTGCTGCGCGCGCTCCTCGCGGCGCGGGTGAAGCCCTACTACCTGCATCACGGCGACATGGCGCCCGGAACCGCGCACCTGCGGACCAGCATCGGCCGCGGGCAGGAGATCATGCGCGCGCTGCGCGGCCGACTTTCCGGCCTCGCCCTGCCGCTCTACGTCCTCGACATCCCCGGCGGATACGGCAAGGTCCCGGTCGATGCCGGCTTCGTCGGCGAACCCGATCCCGAGAGCGGCGAGCGCGAGGTGCGCGATGGCGCCGGCCGCGTGCACCGCTATCGCGACGCCTGCTCCGACCCGAGCCTTTGAAGCGCTGCGGCGGTCAATGGACGCCGGCGGCGCTGCGCACGGCGTCGACGATGTTGCCGACCACACGCGAGACGAGAACCTCGTCGTCGCCTTCCGCCATCACGCGGATGACCGGCTCGGTGCCCGGCGGGCGGATGACGAGCCGGCCCTTGTTGCCGAGCTGTTCCTTGCCCGCGTCGATCGCCTTCATCACGTCGCTGTTGTCGAGCGGTTTGCCGCTCCCATAGCGAACGTTCTTCAGGATCTGCGGCAGCGGCTCGAAGCGATGGCAAACCTCGGAGACGGGGCGCCCGGAAGCGACGGCGACCGCGAGGACCTGCAACGCCGAGACGAGACCGTCGCCCGTGGTGATGAAATCGGACAGCACGATGTGGCCCGACTGCTCGCCGCCGACGTTGAAGCCATGCTTGCGCATGTGCTCGACGACGTAGCGATCGCCGACCGGCGTGCGCGCCATGCTGAGCCCCATGGTCTTCAGGTAGCGCTCGAGACCGAGGTTGCTCATCACCGTCGCGACGATGCCGCCGGCCGCGAGCTTGCCGCGCCGGTGCCAGCTCTCGGCGATCACCGCCATCAACTGGTCGCCATCGACGATATGGCCCTTCTCGTCGACGATGACGACGCGGTCGGCATCACCGTCGAGCGCGATGCCGATGTCGGCCCTCACCTCGCGCACCTTCTCGACCAGCGCCTCGGGTGCCGTCGATCCGCACTTGTGGTTGATGTTGCGGCCGTTGGGATCCACACCGACCTTGATGACCTCGGCGCCGAGCTCCCAGAGAGCGAGCGGGGCGACCTTGTAGCCGGCGCCATTGGCGCAATCGATGACGATGCGCAGGCCGTCGAGGCGCAGGTTGCGCGGCAGCGTGCGCTTGGCGAACTCGATGTAGCGTTCCTGTGCGCTCTCGACCCGCGTCGCTCGGCCGATCTCGTCGGCAGCGGCCAGCAGCTCGCTCGTATCGCCCTCGATCAGCTCCTCGATGCGCGCTTCCGTCTCGTCGGAAAGCTTGTAGCCGTCGGGATCGAACAGCTTGATGCCGTTGTCGTCGAAACGGTTGTGCGAGGCGGAGATCATGACGCCGAGATCGGCGCGCAGAGACCGCGTCAGCATCGCCACGGCGGGCGTCGGCATCGGGCCGAGCAGGAACACGTCCATGCCGACCGAGGTGAAGCCCGACATCAGCGCCGCCTCGAGCATGTAGCCTGACAGGCGGGTGTCCTTGCCGATCACGACGCGGTGGCGGTGGTTGCCGGAGCGGAACAGATGGCCGGCCGCCATGCCGACCTTCAGCGCGACCTCGGACGTCATCGGGTGCTTGTTGGCGAGCCCGCGAATACCGTCCGTGCCGAAATAGCGCCTACCCATCCTGCGTCCCTCCCGTATGCGCCCGGTCCGGGACGTCCCGGTGGCGCCCCGTCCCCGCTCCGCCAGGCCGGCGGCGCGAAACCCATCGCACGGCGCCACCCCGTCCGCCAGCTCCGCGCTGCCCGACAGGCAAGGCGCGTGGCGTGGCGATCGGGCCGGATAATGTCGCGTCGGATGCGATTCTGCACCTCACGAATTGCATCTCCAAAATGTCGTGCGCATGTCAACCGACCGAAAGCCCACGTCGCCCTCCCTCCCGCGAGGCGCTATAAGGATCGTCGAATCATAACGTTGAAAAAGACAGCTTCGGCCACGTCTCGGCGCGCCTCCGTTTCGGCACGAACGTCTGGCAAGGGCATTCTGGCCGCCGGTCGAGGCCGCGAATTAGGGAGTGGGCCCATGGCATTTTTCCTGGCCGTCGCCAATCGCAAGGGCGGCGTCGGCAAGTCGACGGTCTCCGTGATGCTCGCCCACGCCATGAGCGTTTGGGGCGGCAAGCGGGTCTTGATGATGGACCTCGACTCGCAGTGCAATGCATCCCTCATCCTGATCGGCGGCCAGGGGTGGAGCGAGGCGCGCAAGGCCAACCGCACCATCGCCGACTACTTCTTCGACCTGTTCGACGGCCACACCATGCAGCCGAAGGACTACCTGCTGCACGGCGTCGGTGACGTGGCCGGAGCCGACGGCCGCGCGGCGCGAATTTCGCTTCTGCCGGGCTCCCTGCTGCTGGAGGACGTGCAGGGCGAACTGTTCCTCAAACAGGCCCAGCAGACCAACGATCCCGACATCGTCGCCAGCCGCGTGCGCGGCAGGCTCGAGCAACTCCTGCGCCGCTTCGAGGGCAACTTCGACGTCGTCATCCTCGACTGTGCGCCGGGCCTCTCGTTCGCTGCCCTCGCCGCGCTCAAAACGGCCGACAAGGTGCTGGTGCCGTTCCGGCCGGATTACGTCTCGCAGCTCGCCGTCGATCGCGTCGCACTCCTGATCGAGGGCCGGCGCAGCCTCAACGACCTCGACGATATTCCGATCGATCGGCGTCGTTACATCTGCCTCGCCAACTACGTACGCGAGGCGAACGGCCGGGAGCGGACGCTGATCGAGGAAATCGCTCTCGCGCACCCGATTCTGGAAACACGCATGCCGCAGCGGGACGGCATTGCCAACGCCTTCGACTGGGTGGCGGAGCGCCGCGGCATCGATCAGAAGTACGGCAACGCGATCGCGGACGTGAAGAAGCTCTACAACGAGCTTGCGCCGATGATCGCGCAGAAGGTCACCGCATAAGTCGGTGACGAGGGGCGTCGTTTCTTGCGCCCGCGCGCGATTCGCGCTTGTCATGGACGTGACGCCGGTCCCGAGTCCTGTTCGGGCCTGGCACGGCCATCGTTAGGAGATCGGACGGAATGCAAGGCTCGGGGCTCAAGAACCGCGCTGACAAGGAGGCTTTCTTCCGCGGCGTGCTGCGCACCGGTCGCGCGCTCGATACGGCGGAGGTCGATCGCACCGCGAAAGCCCTGGCGCGGCGCACCGGCAAGATCTGGCTCAACGACCGCACGCTCGCCACCGAGATGTCCGGCGTCCCCGAAGCAGAGCGCCAGCCCGCGCCCACGACACCCGCCGAGGCATCGCCTGCAGCGGCCGAGCGCACCGCGACGGAGCCGGCCCAAGAACACGTTGCCGAGGCAGCTCCCGCGTTCGATCCATTTGCCTTCTCTGCGGTCGTCGTCATGTCGCGTCAGGGCCGCGACGGGCTTCTCGGCAAGCTCGCCGAGATCGGTGACGTCGCACATCTTCGCCAGCTTGCCGACGCCCAGCATCTCGCCTTCGACCGCAGCCTCACCGACGTGGAGGCACTGCGCGAGGCCATCGTGAAGGGTGCCGAGCAACGCATCGCCGACCGGCGCGCCGCCGCGAGCTGAGCGCTACCTTCGGCGACAGCGCCTCCGCGCCGGTTGCGGGACTACCGCACTTCGCTACACTCCCCGAAGCCGGGCCGCGCACCGCGCGCCGCTGCAAAAGGGGATTTTCATGACGAAGCATCGCTGGGTTGGGAAGCTTGGCCGAGGTGGCCTCGTTCTCACCGTCGTCGCATTGGCGACGGTGTGTGGAGTTCCAGGCTGGGACGGTGCTTTCGTCACCACTCCCGCGGCCGCCCAGGATGCAGGAAAGGATGCGGCCGAGAAAGGGGCTTTCGAAGCCTCCAAGGAACTCGGCACCATCGAGGCGTGGGAAGCGTTCCTGAACAACTACCCGACGGGTTTCCGCGCCGATCTCGCGCGCGCCTATGTCAAGCGTCTCGCCGGTAGCCCCGATGCCTCGCCTCCCGCGGCCGGGATTGCCGCGCCCCGCTCCCCCGCCCCGGCTGGCTCGGCTCCCGCAGACGAGGTGTCGCTTGCATCGCAGACTATCGAAGTCGGCAAGTGGCCGGAGCGGGCGGCTTTCGATGGGCGCTCGCTCTGGGTCAGCGAAAGCGGCACGCGCTCCATCGTCGAGATCGACGTACAGGGCCGGCGTATCGGTAAACGCCACAAGGTCGGGCGCCTGCCGGTCGATATGGTCGCGACCGAGAACGGCGTCGTCTATGCGCTCGCCCGCACCGACAACACGATCTTCGCCGTGCCGCCCGGCGGAAAGGCGGGCGACTTTGCCGAGGTGCCGAAGTGCGCGGAGCTGATGAGCTATGCCGCGAACAACCTTTTCGTCGTCTCGAACCTCAACTGTAGCGCGCCTTCCATTCTGACGCGGGTATCGCATCTCAACGGCCGCACCGCGAAGATCGCGGACCTCGCCGCCAATCCCACCGATATGAAGGCCGCGCACGGCAGCATCTATGTTTCCCATGGCGCGGTCGGCGGGCGCGCGGCGTTCGTCGCGGTGTTCGATCCGGCGACGGGCTCCGGTTGGGCCGCACCCGATCTTCCGATCCATTATCCGCGTCTCGCCGCTGGCGACCAGGCGGTGTTCGTCGGCGGCGCCCCGGTGAACAGCACGAACGGCCTCGTCATCAAGCTCGACGCAGGCCAATCGCAGTATGGCGCCCAGCGTCAACT
>OEIV010000784.1_pt1 | contig 16109 bp, 16 predicted proteins | sample 1539231 | NCBI WGS metagenome assembly OEIV01 (sample SAMN03794762, study PRJEB22550) | activated sludge metagenome | feature: wastewater treatment plant; material: activated sludge; isolation source: Wastewater treatment plant of a petroleum refinery complex | place: Argentina: Buenos Aires ...
AGACTGCAATAGCACCGACTAATTCAGGTGCGAGTTTTGAAGCAAGAAATATTGCGGTTGGTCCATCTGCTCCACCAATTATACCGATTGCTGCAGCCTGTTCAGGTAGAAATCCTAAGAATAAAGCAATCATATAAGCACCAAATATACCAAGCTGTGCTGCTGCACCCAGAAGCATAAGCTTTGGATTAGAAAGCAGCGTAGAAAAATCCGTCATCGCACCAATACCTAAAAATATTAATGGCGGATAAACTCCTTTTAGCACTCCAAAGTATAAATAACCCATAACGCTGCCCGGCTCATAAATACCGATTTGAAGATTGGCACCTTGTAGGAAAGGTATATTGCCGACTAACATTCCAAATCCAATTGGTACTAAAAGAAGCGGTTCATATTCTTTAGCGATCGCCAGGTAGATAAAAACCAGTCCTACTATCAACATTACAACATGCCCTATAGTAAAATTCGGAAATGCCGTATATCGGAAGAACTGATCAAAACCATGAATCATAAATTCGAATAGTTGTTCCATCATCAGGCTCCGATTTCGATAAGAACATCGCCTTCAAGTACGGAATCGCCGGTTTTTACTTTTATGGATTTAATAACACCATCTTTATCAGCGTTAATGTTATTTTCCATCTTCATTGCTTCAAGCATAAGAAGTTTTGTCCCAACTTTAACTGTGTCGCCTTCTCTAACATTCACTTCCAGAATAACACCTGGTAGAGGGGATTTTACGTAGCCAACACCTTTAGGTGCACCCGGTGCACTGGTCTTCTGCTGTGATGGAGTGGTATCAGTAGATGGTACTGCAACCGATCTTACAAGTTTTGGAGTTTTGCTTTGGGCAATTACTTTATCGACTTCAACTTTATATGTTGCGCCATTAACTTCTACTTCAGCAATGTTTTCTTCAATGTTAACAATGTGAACATCGTATTTGTTGCCTTGAATTGTAAACTTAAATTTTTTCATAACTTTATTTCTCTGTTATCTTGAAAATTGTCTTAATCCGTATATTTTAGAACTCCACGGTGAGTAAGTTCTTGATGTTTGATTTATAGTTAACACCGCGTCTTCTTTATCATGCATTTCAGAATAGTAAAGATGCAGTGCCATTGCAATAGCAGCATTCACTTCACCTGAAATAGATAAATCTTCTTTGATCTCAATTACTTTTCCTTCTCGTCTTAAAAGTTTTTTAACATTTATCTGCAGTACTTTTGTGAGATTAAAGAATATGATATAGAGAAGTAATAAGGCAACAAAAACAACTACATATCCGATAACAGTCATTCCTATTCCAAAAGGATCCAGTTTAAGAAACAGTTCAGAGTTGTGTTTTATTACCGCCTTTGAAGAATCGACTGCTGCTTGCTGTTGTAATAATCCTAAAAACATTTTTTATCCTTTCTTATAGTGGTAGATTGGAATGTTTTTTAGGCGGATTTACATCCTTCTTTGTTGCAAGTGATTGCAATGCACGAATTACTCTAAACCTTGTATTTCTTGGTTCGATAACATCATCGATATAACCATACTTTGCTGCTACATAGGGCGTTGCAAATTTCATTCTGTAATCTTCTTCACGTTCTTTTACAAATTTTATTCTTTCTTCAGGGTCAGAAATCAATTGTAACTCTTTTTGATGAAGAACTTCAATTGCACCTTTTGGACCCATCACTGCAATTTCAGCACCCGGCCATGCGTAATTAATATCACCACGTAAATGTTTTGAACTCATTACATCATAAGCCCCGCCGTATGCTTTACGAAGGATTACAGTTACTTTTGGCACTGTGGCTTCTCCATATGCATATAAAAGTTTTGCACCGTGAATAATAATTCCACCGTACTCTTGTGTTGTTCCAGGTAAGAATCCAGGAACATCTACAAATGTTACGATGGGAATATTAAACGCATCACAGAATCTAACAAAGCGTGCAGCTTTACGTGATGAATTAATATCAAGTACGCCGGCTAAGTAGCTCGGCTGATTAGCCACAATACCAACGGGCATTCCGTTAAATCTTGCAAAGCCTGTAATAATGTTTGGAGCGTAGTGTCTTTGTATTTCTAAAAATTCATGATGATCTACGACTGCGTGAATAACATCTTTAACATCATAAGGTTTATTTGTTGCTTCTGGTATCAATGAATTAAGTGCATCTTCAAGTCGATCTATTGGGTCATCGCAAGGAAGTAATGGTGGATCTTCTAAATTGTTTTGCGGTAAGTAACTTAAAAGTTTTCTTATTAATTGTATTCCTTCTTCTTCACTATCTGCTACAAAATGTGTAACACCTGATTTTGCACCATGAACCATTGCACCACCAAGTTCTTCTTCAGTCACAGTCTCACCGGTTACAGTCTTTACAACTTTTGGTCCCGTAACAAACATATAACTTGATTTGTTAGACATGATAATAAAATCAGTGAGAGCAGGGGAGTAAACTGCACCACCAGCACAAGGGCCGAATACTGCTGAGATCTGAGGAATAACTCCTGATGCTAAAATATTTCTTTGAAAAATATCTGCATATCCGCCAAGCGATTTAACACCTTCCTGAATACGAGCACCACCGCTATCATTTATTCCGATAACGGGTGCGCCAACTTTCATAGCTTTATCCATTACCTTACAAATTTTTTGAGCATACATTTCAGATAATGAACCGCCGAATACAGTAAAATCCTGAGAGAAAACATATACTAATCTTCCATCAATTGTTCCGTACCCTGTTACAACTCCATCTGATAAGTATGATTCTTTATCTAAGCCAAAATCAATACTGCGATGACAGACGAACATATCGAATTCTTCAAAGCTGCCTTCATCAAGTAAAAGTTCTAATCTTTCTCTTGCAGTTAGCTTTCCTTTTTTGTGCTGAGATTCGATACGCTTTTCACCACCGCCAAGCTTAGCTTGTTGACGAAGCGACATCAACTCTTTTATTTTATCTTGCATTGCCATTTTGTTTACCTGTAAAATATATTTTATATAGTATAGAGCTTATTAATTTCTATTCCGGTTTTTCACAAAGTTCTGTTAACACACCAAATGTAGATTTAGGATGGAGGAAAGCGATATTCAATCCTTCAGCACCCTTGCGGCCTTTTTCATCGATAAGATTTACATTTTTTGATTTTACTTCTTCGAGTGAGTTTTGCAATCCGTTTACTGCAAATGCAAGATGATGTATTCCTTCACCTTTTTTTTCTATAAATTTTCCGATTGGTCCATCTGGTGAAGTTGACTCGAGTAATTCAATTTTTGTTTGTCCAACCATAAAGAAAGCAGTTTTAACTTTTTGATCAGCAACTTCTTCTAGGGCATAACACTTTAAACCAAGTACGCCTTCATAGTATTTTATTGCTTCATCAATATCTTTAACTGCTATCCCGATATGTTCTATGTGTGAAATGTTCATTTTAGTTATTCTTGATTATTAATTAATGTGAAATAATTCAAATCGCTGCACTTTTGCAAAGTTAATGCCATCATCAATTATTCTGAGGAAATTGAGTTTAATGTTAATAGATCAATTTGACAATTGTTAATCAATTCTTATTTAGAATAATGAAAAACGTTATTTCTTAGTAGTGAGAAATAACAGGTTTAATTAAAGTTAATCATTCTTTCTATTGAGTTAAAAGCATAGAAAAAAAGTTATTACAAGTTTCTTGCAATAAAAAATCATTTTCTCTATTTTTACACGCTAATTTTAGAAGAAATCAAACTACCAGTGATTTCTTTTGTAATGGGTATGCCGGGATGGCGGAATTGGTAGACGCACAGGACTTAAAATCCTGTGTCCCGATTGGGACGTGCCGGTTCGACTCCGGCTCTCGGTACTATAACTTAATTAGCAATTAAAAATTCTTAATTATACATTTTTAATTCTAAATTGTTAATTGAATTGGGCTCTTAGCTCAGTTGGTTAGAGCGTCTGCTTGACGTGCAGAAGGTCAAAGGTTCGACTCCTTTAGAGCCCACGAATCGAATCAAACATCGGAGTTTTCTCCGATTTTTTTTATGAAAATAAAATATGAATAAAATTAAAATAACATTTCCGGATGGAGCAGTTAAAGAATTTGATAACGGTACTACCGGTTACCAAATTGCTCAATCTATTTCTAATAGATTGGCAGATGATGTTCTCGCTGTAAAGTTTAATGATACAATTAAGGATTTGCACAGAGCAATTACAGAAGATGGAAGTGTTAAGTTTTTAACCTTTGATGATATTGAAGGTAAAGAAGTTTACTGGCATTCGTCTTCACACTTGATGGCTCATGCTGTTCAGGATATATTTCCAGAGGCAAAGTTTGGTGTTGGTCCTGCGATAGATGCTGGATTCTATTACGATATCGATATCAATACTCAGCTGTCGGAAGATCATTTAAAGCAGATTGAAGATAAAATGATTTCACTTTCAAAATCTGATACTAGATTTGAGAGAGAAGAATTATCTCAAGAGGAAGCGATTGAGTTTTTTAAAGTAAAAGGGGATCAATACAAAGTTGAACTTCTTTCTGAAATGGATGAGACTAAGGAAAAGATAAGTATTTATAAAGAAGGTTCATTTACCGATCTCTGCCGCGGACCGCATTTGCCAAATCCAGGTAAGATAAAGTTTGTTAAGCTGCTTAACATTTCCGGTTCTTATTGGCGTGGTGATGAGAAAAATAAACAGCTTCAGAGAATTTACGGTATAACTTTTCCTAAAAAGAAAATGCTGGATGATTATCTTTTTATGCTTGAGGAAGCTAAGAAAAGAGATCATCGTAAACTTGGCAAAGCATTGGATCTATTCAGTGTGCACGAAGAAGCCGGTGCTGGTTTGATATACTGGCATCCAAAAGGGGCACGGATAAGATTAGAAGTTGAAGACTTCTGGCGTAAAGCGCATTTAGAGAATGGATATGAGTTATTGTATTCACCGCATATGGGTAAAAGCTGGTTGTGGGAAACAAGCGGACATTTAGGATTTTATAAAGACAGTATGTATGCGGGAATGAAAGTAGATGAACAGGACTATTACATCAAACCTATGAATTGTCCTTTTCATATTATGATCTATAAAACTCATTTGCGTAGTTATAGAGATTTACCTTTACGTTGGGCCGAATTAGGAACTGTTTATCGATATGAAAAAAGCGGTGCACTCCATGGTTTACTACGTGTAAGAGGATTTACGCAAGATGATGCGCATATTTTCTGTACCGATGATCAGATGGAATCCGAGATTATAGAAGTAATTCGTTTTGCAAAATATGTGCTGGGCTCTTTTGGTTTTACTGAGATGAATTATTATTTATCAACAATGCCTGAAAAAGCCGTTGGCGAACCAGAATTATGGCACAAAGCTGAGGATTCATTAAAGAAAGCTTTAGAAAAAGAAAACTTGTCTTATGAAGTTGATGAAGGCGGCGGTGCTTTTTACGGACCAAAGATCGATATAAAAATTAAAGATGCACTTGGACGTGAATGGCAATTAAGTACAATACAATTTGATTTTAATCTGCCAGAACGATTTGGAATGACTTACATTGGAGAAGATGGTAAAGAGCATAGACCTTTTATGGTTCATCGTGCTTTACTTGGTTCAATAGAAAGATTTTTTGGTATTCTGATTGAACATTATGCCGGAGAATTTCCATTATGGTTAGCACCAACTCAGGTTGCAATTGTACCTGTTTCACAGAATTATATTGAATATGCTGATTCTGTGGCTAAAGAGTTAAGAAAAGCTGGAATTCGATATGAAGTTGATGAAAGAAACGAAAAGATAGGTTACAAAATACGTGATTGGGAGATGCGAAAAGTATCTTATATGTTGATAGTTGGTGAAAAGGAAAAAGAGGCCGGTGCAGTTTCTGTAAGAAAACACAAAGAAGGTGACCAAGGTTCTTTGGCTTTATCAGAATTTATTGATAAAATTGCATCAGAAATTAAAAATAAAGTTTAATCATAATTAGAGAGGTCTCGCATCGCTGGGAAACAAACAGTCCGTATAAATGAAGAAATTAAAGCTGCTAAGGTTAGAGTTATAGATGTTGATGGCTCGCAATTAGGTGTGTATACAGTTAGAGATGCAATTAGATTATCTGAAGAAAGGGGACAAGATCTTGTTGAAATAGCCCCGCAGGCAGTACCTCCTGTTTGTAAGATTATCGATTTTGGTAAGTTCAAATACGAACAGCAAAAACGTGAAAAGATTCAGAAAAAAAATCAGGTTGTATCTATTCTTAAAGAAATCAGGATGCATCCAAATACTGATGTTCACGATTTTGACTTTAAAGTTAAGCATACAATAAATTTTCTTGAAGAAGGAAATAAAGTAAAAGTAAGTGTTATGTTTAAGGGTCGTGAAATGGCCTACACAGCACAGGGCGAAGAATTGTTAACAAGATTTATTGAAAAATTGGAAGACGTTGCTAAAGTAGAGTCTCCAATTAAACTTGAAGGAAGGAATATGGCTACCATATTAGTTCCTCAATCTAAAAAAGCAAAAAAAACAAATAAGCCAGGATAAAAAATGCCAAAAATGAAAAGCAATCGTGGTGCTTCTAAATCATTTAAGAAGACTGCATCAGGAGGTTTTAAAAGAAAGAAAGCTTACAAAAGCCATATTCTAACTTCTAAAACTACAAAAAGAAAAAGAAGTTTGAGAAAAGGCACATTGGTAAGTGATGCCGAACAAAAACGTGTACGGATAATGGTACAATAATAGAGAAGGATAAAAAATGCCAAGATCAAAAAATAAAGTTGCTTCGCATAGAAGAAGAAGAAACCAGCTAAAGCGTGCAAAAGGTTACTGGGGAAATCAGGGTAACGTTCTAACCGCTGCAAAAAATGCAATTGATAAAGGTTTAGGCCACGCTTACAGAGATAGAAAACTTAAAAAGAGAGTTTACAGATCGCTTTGGATAGTACGTATAAATGCTGCTGCAAGAACTAACGGTACAACTTATTCCAGACTGATAGATGCGCTTAACAAAAAAGGTGTTGATATCAATAGAAAAGTACTTGCTAGTTTAGCTGCTGAAAATCCAACAGCTTTTTCTGAAGTAGTTAAATTTTCTATTAACTAATTTTATACCCTCTTCGGATTTGTTACATTTTCATCCGTCGAGGGTATTTTCTATTTAAATAAATCTTATGCTAGATAAAAACATTACAGAAATAAAAGAAAGTTTTTATACAGATATAAAATCGGTTTCTTCAATAAAAGATGTTGAAGAATTACGTATAAAATATTTTAGTAGAAACGGACTTGTATCACAACTTTTTGAAGATCTTAAAGATGTTGTGAAAGAAGAAAAACCTATACTTGGCAAGAAATTAAATCTGTTAAGAAATGAAGTTTCAGCTTATTTTGAAGAAGTTAAAGAAAGAATTTCTTCAAGTAATTCAAATAAAGAAAATAAAATTGATCTTACTCTACCCGGAAAAGAATTTATAGTTGGAAGTAAACATATTCTCACTCAAACTTTAGATGAGATAAAATCAATCTTTAAAGGATTAGGATTTTCTGTTGCTAATGGTCCTGAGTTAGAATCAGATTATTACAATTTTGAATCACTAAATTTTCCTGCTGATCATCCTGCAAGAGATATGCAGGATACTTTTTTTGTAAGTAAAGAATTTTTATTGCGTACTCATACAACTCCTGTACAAATCAGATTAATGGAAAAACAAGCTCCGCCGGTTCGTGCTATTATGCCAGGCAGAGTATATCGTAATGAAGCAGTAAGTGCAAGAAGCTATTGTATGTTCCACCAGGTTGATGGAATTTATGTTGATACCGATGTTACATTTGCAGAATTAAAAGGTACATTAGTTTCATTTGCAAAACAGTTTTATGGTTCTGATTTGAAATATCGTTTCCGTCCAAGTTTCTTTCCTTTTACTGAGCCGAGCGCTGAGATGGATATAACCTGTTATTTATGTCATGGTAAAGGCTGTAAGATTTGTAAGAATTCAGGCTGGTTAGAAATTCTTGGCTGTGGAATGGTAGATCCAAATGTTTTCAAGTTTGTTAATTATGATTCAGAAAAATATACAGGTTACGCTTTTGGAATGGGAATAGAAAGAATCGCTTTGTTGAAATATGGAATTACAGATATAAGAATTTTCTTTGATAATGATTTAAGATTCTTAAAACAGTTTTAATGCGGAAATAAGAAAATGAAAATTTCACTTAGTTGGATAAAAGAATTTGTTGATCTTAGCAAAATCAGCACTGAAGAAATAGTTTCTCAATTAACTATGTCTGGATTAGAAGTTGAAGATGTTGTTGATCAATCAAGTTTGTATAATAATTTTATTGTAGGATTTGTTAAGGAAACTGAAAAACATCCAAATGCTGATAAGCTAACAGTCTGTAAAGTGTTCGATGGTAAAGATGATTTGCAGGTTATTTGTGGCGCAGCAAATGTAAAAGCAGGACAAAAGATTGTCTTCGCTCCAATCGGGACACAAATACCAAATGGAAATTTTGTAATTAAAAAAGCTAAGATTCGTGGCGTTGAATCAAACGGAATGATTTGCGCTGAAGATGAATTGTTATTGAGCGATGATCATTCTGGAATAATGGTTTTAGATGATAATTTTGAAGCAGGAAAACCAATAACTGAAACACTAAATCTTAACGATGTAATATTAGAAATTGCAATTACACCTAACCGGCCGGATGCTCTTTCACACATTGGAGTTGCAAGAGATTTAGCAGCTTTGTTTGATCGTGATTTGATCTTACCTGAAATTAAAGCTGATGAAACTAGTGAAGATGTAAATAGATTAGCTTCAGTAGTTATTGAAGATGAAGTTAACTGTCCTCGTTACATTGCCAAAGTTGTAAAAGATGTTCAAATAAAAGAATCACCGAAGTGGTTAAAAGATAGATTAGAAAAAATTGGTTTAAGACCAAGAAATAACATCGTTGATATTACTAATCTTGTTTTGCACGAATGCGGACAGCCTTTGCACGCATTTGATCTTGATAAACTTAACGATAATAAAATTGTTGTAAAGAGCACGAAAACAGAATCTACTTTTACAACCCTCGATTCCAAAGAAAGAAAACTTCCATTAAATACTTTGATGATCTGCGATGGAAGCAGGGAAGTTGCAATTGCAGGAGTTATGGGTGGTGAAAATTCTGAAATAACAGAAACAACAAAAAATATTTTAATTGAAAGCGCTTTCTTTCATCCATCAAGCATAAGAAAAACTTCCAAAACTTTAGGATTAAGTACAGATGCTTCATATCGATTTGAAAGAGGCACTGATCCAAATATTACAAAATACGCTGCTGAAAGATGTGCACAACTTGTATCAGAATTAGCTGATGGAAAAATTGCAAATGGAATTATTGATGTTTATCCAAGTGTAATTACTCCCAGAGAAATTCAATTAAGATTTTCCAGAACTACAAAAATTCTTGGTTATGAAGTTGCTCCTCAGAAGATTAAAAATATTTTATCACGATTAGGTTTAGCTATAAAAGTCCTGGATGAAGATAAGTTATTGGTTTCAGTCCCAACATTTCGTCCTGATATTGAACGTGAAATAGATTTGATTGAAGAGATTGCCAGAATAAATGGATATGATAATATTCCTACCGTTTCTAAAATCAACATTACTCTTGAAAAGAAAACTGATGAAACAGACATTGATGAAAAGATAAGACAGACTGCGACTGCACTTGGATTTTTTGAAATGATAAACAATCCTTTACAATCTGAAAATGAAGCAAAATTAACTGGGAAACCAATTAAGATTGCAAATCCATTAAGTGCTGATATGGAATGTCTTAGAACATCTTTGATAACAGGAGCTTTAATCACAATCTCTAAAAATATCAGACAAGGCGTTAGAGATTTAAAACTTTTTGAGATTGGCAACTCCTTCAAACGGATAAGTGATGAGGAAATAAGGAACTTCTCTGATTTTACTGAAAGACAGAATCTACTGCTCATTATTAGCGGGAAAGAAGAAATTAAGGGATGGAATACACAAGAAAAAGACTCAGATTTTTATCTGCTTAAGGGATTGATAGATTCATTTTTAAGCAAAATATCCCTTGACAATGTTTTAATTGATTCATATTATTCGACTGTAAATGAAATTTACGCCTATCACTTAACAAAAAGCTTTAAAGAAACAGAGTTAGGGAGAGGCGGAAAATTAAATGATGAAGTTCTTAAACAATTTGATATCAATCAGGATGTTTACTGTTTTGAGTTTGATTTATCGGCATTAAAGGCAGTTCGATCAAATCCAAATACATATATTGATCCATTAAAGTATCCAAAAATCATTAGGGATTTTGCTTTTATTTTGGATAAGTCAGTTAAATATCTTGATGTGAAAGAGTTCATTAAAAAGAAAAGTTCACAACTTCTTAAGGCAGTTTCTGTATTTGATGTATTTGAAAGTGATTCGCTTGGAGCAGATAGAAAAAGTTTAGCATTTACTCTTGAGTATTATGATGAAAGCAGAACTCTTACAGAAGATGAAGTTGAGAAAGATTTTAACAATTTAATTGCACTTGTGACCAAAGAGTTTAACGCTCAATTAAGAGGAAAGTAGTTGGTTGATTTAGCAAAATACGATTCAATAATTCATGATCTTTCTGCCATTGAAGCAGAAATTGCCACAATGGGCAATAAGCTTAAAGATACTGAAGAGAGAAAAACAGAATTAGAAATCCAGGTGGCAAAACTGCGGCAGGATAATTCATTTTTACAGAAAAAAATTATTGAATTGGAACAAGAGATTTTGTTATCCAAACAGGATGAAGAGGGTAACATATTTAATACATTAAATACCAAGGAGAAGGAAAATTTAAAGCTAAAGTTACAGGATATTATTTCTAAAATTGATTTTCACTTAAGTTCATAAAAATAGTTCATATAAATAAAATGATTGTTTGATGGTGTAGATAATTCAATGACTGATAAAAAGAAGCTAAAAATAAAAATCTTTGATAAAGAGTATTCTCTACTAGTAGAAAATGAAGAGATAGCAAAAGAGCTGGCTATTTATGTTAATAAAGTAATGGAAGAAACGAAAGACGAATTACCTGATCAGCCTGCTCAGACTATTGCTATAATTGCTTGTTTAAATATTGCCTACGATTTATTTATAGAAAAAAATAAAAACCGGGAATTCCTTATCCAGGCAACTGATAAAATAAAGAGAATAAAGCTTCTTCTTAAAGAACCTGAAATGTCTGACCCATCTTAAAAGATTACCGCACTGCCGTTTTTTAATGAAAAACTAACAGTTGAATTAATTAGGGTTTGCGAACTTCGGAGCGTATTACAGGCCTCACCTCGATTTATCGAGGATTCTGACCTTGTGTTGGAGCAGTGGAAGTAAAAAGCTTTCGAGCGCGTTCCCACCGTGCTTAAATAGGGTTTTTCCTATTAGCCGCGGCAGTGTCGGTTTATAATTCTAAATACAGTACGGAGGAAAATGATGGATTTGATAATTATAATACCAATGGTTGCGGTTCTTTTACCATTGTTTGCTTGGTTAGGATGGTTTTTTAATTCTAAGTTTGGAAAAAACAGTATAAATGCAGCTGCTGAAAAATCTGAAACGATGATTCAGGATGCAAAAAAAGAGGCTGCAAATCTAAAAAGAGAGAAACTTCTTGAAGTAAAAGACGAGTGGTACAAAAAGAAAATTGAGTTTGATACTGAAGTAAATCAGAAAAAACAAAAGCTTTCTAATCTTGAAAAACAACTTCAGCAACGAGAAGAGAGTAGCGAAAAGAAATTTGAACTTGTTCTGCAAAAAGAAAAAGAGTTAAGGAAACTCGAAAAGCAGGTTCAGGATGCAAAAGTTAGCCTAGATGAAAAAACTATTGAGATTAAAAAACTTGAAGTTGAGCAGAATGATAAGCTTGAAAAAATATCAGGTTTAACATCTGAAGAAGCTAGAAAAATGCTCGTTGAAAATTTAGTTAATCAGGCAAAAATAGATGCTTCGCAAACTATAAAAGAAGTGCACGATAGAGCTAAAGCAGATGCTAAAAAAGAAGCTCAGAAAATAATCGTTCAGGCAATACAAAGAACTGCTGCTGATTATTCCATTGAAACTACCGTTTCAGTTGTTCAAATTCAGAATGACGAGATGAAGGGGCGAATCATCGGTAAAGAAGGACGAAACATTCGTGCTTTTGAATCGGCCACCGGTGTTGATGTTATTGTTGACGACACTCCCGAAGCTGTTATCCTTTCTTCATTTGATCAATTCAGAAGAGAAATTGCTAGAATCTCATTAGAAAGATTAATCTCTGATGGAAGAATTCATCCTGCAAGAATTGAAGAAGTGGTAGAAAAAGTATCTGCAGAACTTGAAGAAGAAATTCAACGTGAAGGCGAGAATACAATACTGCAGCTTGGTTTGCATAATATGCATGGCGAGTTAGTTAAACACATAGGGAAGATGAAGTATCGATCCAGTTATGGACAAAATCTTTTACAGCACAGCGTTGAAGTTGCATATTTAACTGGTATTATGGCTGCTGAATTAGGGCTGGATCCGGTTATGGCTAAACGAGCAGGATTGCTTCACGATGTTGGTAAGACAGTTGATAAAAGTATCGAAGGCCCTCACGCATTGCTTGGTTATGATTTAACCAAGAAGTATAAAGAACATGCTATAGTTGTTAATGCAGTTGGATCGCATCATGAAGATATTGAAATGGAACATCCTATTGCTGCACTTGTACAATCTGCAGATGCTATCAGCGGTGCAAGACCAGGTGCTAGACGAGAGCCGCTTGAAAGTTACGTAAAACGATTAGAGAATTTAGAACAACTTGCAAAATCATTTGAAGGCGTTGCAAAAACTTATGCAATACAGGCAGGCAGAGAGGTTAGAGTTGTTGTTGAACACGATAAAGTAGATGATGCGAGTGCTGACAGATTAGCAAGAGAAATAGCGCAAAAGATTGAAGAAGAGATGGATTATCCAGGACAGATTAAAGTTGTTGTTATACGTGAAGTTAGAAAAATTGGGTACGCAAAATAATTTTTAGTAAAACTTTGTTCTTTTAATGAATGTCACACTGAGATTATCGAAGTGTGACTTTTTTATTTACAGCCATCTTTAGGCAGTCCACGGCGGCGGACAGGATGGCATAAATTAAAATACAAATTATGAAAATAGCAATAACAGGAAACATTGGTTCGGGTAAAAGTACTTTTTCAAAGTTTGCTGAGGATGCAAAATATCCGTTACTTAAAGCTGATGACATTTCTAAATCAATATTAGAGAATGACGAAAAAGTTTATGCTCTAGTAGTAAAAGAATTTGGCGATAAATCATTTAAAAATAAAAAACCAGATACCAGTTATTTAGCAAGAATTGTATTTAGTGATCCGGTTAAACTGCAGAAATTAGAATCTATTCTTCATCCAAGAGTAATTGAAAATATTGATAAATCAATTTCTGAATTACAAAAAAAAAATAAGATCGTTTTCTTAGAGGCTGCTTTGGTTTATGAAGCTGATATGGAAAAAATGTTTGATTACGTAATTTTGATTACTGCTCATAGAGAATTAAGATTGGCAAGAAAGATCTCATCGGGAATTACCGAAGCAGATTTTTGTAAGCGTGAGGCAAATCAAATTCCTGAAGAAGAAAAAAAGAAACGTGCTGATTTTATATTTTCTAACGATTCCTCAATAGAAGATTTGAAATCAAAATTTAATCTGCTTCTTATTACACTTGGAATTACTTAGAGATTGCGAATCTCCGATTTATTGGGGTGAGGCAATCTATAAAGCTATTGTGAAGTAATTTTGAGATTGCTTGGCTCGAATACTCATTCGCAACAACTTCAATATTAAAAATCTTTTTTATTCCATCAATAAAATACACTAAATTTGGAAAGCAATTTTAAAGGAGTTTGTTGTGGACGCTTTCAATAATCTTATCGTTCGTGTAGTTCAACTAATGCCAAAACCGGTAGTTGGATTCTTTTCTAAAAAATATATCGCTGGTGAAACACTTCAGGATGCAGTTGACTTTGTAAAAAAATTAAATTCAAAAGGTATTTATGCAACAATGGATGTTCTTGGTGAATCGGTTGCAAATAAATCTGAATCAATAAAATGTAAGAATGAAGCATTGGAAGTTTTAGAAGCTATCGAAAAAAATAAATTGATGGCTAATCTTTCAATCAAACCAACACAAATGGGTTTAGCAATTGATGAGCAGTTTGCTTACGAACAAATTCTTGAACTCGTAAAAAAAGCTGACGAATATAAAAACTTTGTTCGCATTGATATGGAAGACTCACCGTTTACTGATAAAACAATTAATCTTTACAAAAGAATTTATGCAGATTACAAAAATGTTGGTGTTGTAATTCAAGCTTATATGAAACGTTCGATTAATGATGTAGTGTCACTAAATAAAATTGGAACTAATTACAGACTGTGCAAAGGTATTTATGTTGAACCTGCAGCTATTGCTTATAAGGGCAAGCAGGAAGTGCGGGATAATTATTTAAAACTTCTTGATCAGATGTTTAAAGATGGAAATTACGTAGGCATTGCAACACACGATAAACCATTAATTGATGCAGCTTATGCTCGTATAAAAGAACAAAATATTCCAAAAGATAGATTTGAATTTCAAATGCTGCTTGGTGTAAGAGAGGATTTGCGAGATAAAATAAATTCTGATGGATATAAGATCAGAATTTATGTTCCATTTGGTAAAGACTGGTATGCTTACTCGGTAAGAAGATTGAAAGAAAATCCTTCCGTTGCAGGAACTATTGCAAAGAGCTTTTTAACTTTTGGAAGAAGATGATTGTATTAGGAATTGAAAGTTCTTGTGATGAAACTTCTGTCGGGATAATTAAGGATGAAAAGTTAACTGCCAATTTAATAGCATCTCAGGATTTTCATACAAAATACGGTGGAGTTGTACCTGAGTTATCAAGTCGCGCACATTTGCAAATTGTTAATCCTTTAGTAAAAGATGCTTTAAAAAAATCTAACATAGAATTAAAGGATGTTGATTTAATTGCAGCTACTGCTGGTCCAGGTTTAATTGGCGCTTTGCTTGTTGGGTTAACTTATGCAAAAGGATTAGCTTTCGGATCCAATAAACCTTTTATTGGTGTTAATCATATCGAAGGGCATATCTTTTCTGGATTCTTGATGCCGCAAAAACCTGAATTCCCGTTTTTATCTTTGGTTGTTTCAGGCGGGCATACACTTTTATTGCTTGTAAAAAGTTTTACAGAAATTTATAAACTCGGCAGCACAGTTGATGACGCGGCGGGTGAAGCTTTTGATAAAGTTGCAAAGCTTTTAGGTTTAGGTTATCCCGGCGGACCAAAAATACAAAACGCGGCAAAACTTGGTGACGCAAACAAAATTGATTTTCCTGTTTCTGATCTTAAACAAAAATTAAATTTTTCTTTCAGCGGATTAAAAACTGCTGTGCTTCGTTATGTGCAATCACAGGGTGGAGTTGAAAAATTATCTTTGCAAGATAGAAATGATATTGCTGCATCGTTTCAGGTTGCTGCTGTAAAAGCATTAACAAGAAATGTTAAACGTGCACTTGAACAAATTGATGTTAACACTATTTCTGTTGTTGGCGGAGTTGCTGCTAATGCATATCTGAAATCAGAAATAACAAAGCTTGCAGAAACGTATAAAAAGAGTATTGTTATTCCTGATCTTCAATTTTGCGGTGATAATGCTGCAATGATTGCATTCAGGGGAAAATCTCTTTACGATAGCGGATTTAGAGATACACTTTCCTGCAAACCTTTTCCTGCATTGAGTGAGAATCATTTTTTGGAGATTTAAACTCCTTATCCCCAACAAGTCGAAGTTCTGATTTCGGGAAAGAGGCAAAGGATGAGTCTGATTCTGGATTTTATGAAAGCATAGCTGAATCTTAAGAGCCCTATTCCGGATTTTACGAATGCCACCTTGAAGCTTCAGAGTCCTATTCCGGATTTTACGAATACCACTATGAAGTTTCAGAGCCCTATTTCTGATTTTGGAAGTACGATCCTGAAGTTTCAGAGCCCTATTTCCAATTTTGGAAGTAC